>Ga0209302_10002448_pt1 | contig 10806 bp, 2 predicted proteins | sample ArcOceMetagenome_2_FD_187445 | JGI IMG/M metagenome (GOLD analysis project Ga0209302, IMG submission 187445) | Marine eukaryotic phytoplankton communities from Arctic Ocean - Arctic Ocean ARC135M Metagenome (SPAdes) (version 2) | ecosystem: Environmental > Aquatic > Marine > Oceanic | place... | reverse complement strand
TCTTCCCGTTTCTGGAATAAGCTTAACTAAGTTTAGCGCCTTATACTTTATAGAGGCAACAGTGTCTATAACCTCAAAATGTGAAATACATGATTTCCCTTCCAGAGGGATTTTAATAGTTCCGTTAGTTTTTTGTTTCCCTATGGTAATGGCATAATATACTTTGTCTATTTTTTTTTCTTGGAAGGCTCTATTAAGCATCATCACAGATGTAGATGTTTTACCTATGAGTAGACATCCACTAGTAGGGTAATCTAGCCTGTGTATTGGCTCTGGACGTTGCAAAGCATCTTCTTGATTGCTTCTTTTTAAGGCCTTGTCAAGTGCATTAGCGATGGTGTATCTTTTGTTGCCGCTCACCTCAACCCCTGGAGGTTTGTTGATAATTGCTAGATACTCATCCTCATAGATAACTTCCAAAGGAATTTTAATACTAGGTTTTTTGATTGGGTTTTGATCTCTAAAAACTGTAATGATCTCCCCGCCCAAAAGAGGTGTTGCCGTGGTGCTTAAATTATTATTTACGTGCACCAAATTTGCCTTTATGAGTTTGGTAAATGCTTTTCTAGATACTATCAAGGAGAAAGTTCCTGCCCTAAGGTCAGAAAGCCTTATAGGCGCTTCAAGGGGCGGTACAATGTAGGTTTCTAGAATATTCAAAGCCAGTAAGTAAAGGAATTTTGATTTAGATATTAAAAGTATTAAAAAACCGTCAACAACACTGGGTTGTTGACGGTTTAAAATTTTAAAGAAAAATAAATATAAAGGGCAAGGTCATAAACCTTACTCTTTTAGTAACTGTTTGGTAATTTGCCCGTACGTACTTTTTATAAATAGCAGGTAATTTCCGCTTTGTAATGCGCTAATATCAATAGTGCTTTGTTGGCTTGCAGCTTGCAAATCTTTAGTGATAATAAGCCTTCCAGTCATGTCATAAATAGATACACTCCTAAGATTTATATTTTGAGGGTTACTAAGAGTTATAACATCATTGGCAGGGTTTGGATACACTTTAATTGCTCGTAAAGCAGTTGTGTTTTGGGTCCCTAAATTATCGATAACAGTAAGGGTGAATTCACACTCTGCAGTAAAACCGCTTATATCCTGGGTAGATAACGTGATAATATGCACTCCCTGGGGCATTAACGTTCCTGCAGTAGGGTTTTGATTAAACACTGTTATTAAATCTAAACAGTTATCAGTAACTACTGCTTGCCCAGTTGCAAAGTAATCTGGTAATGGGTATGGGCCATCACTTGTTACTGTTTGATCTTCTGGACATGTAATCTCTGGCGTAATACCATCTATTACGTTTACATACGCAATACAGCTATCTGTATCACCAGCAGCATTAGTAACTGTAAATTCTACTTCTACAAGGGTTCCAATATCTGTACATAAGAAGGTGTCTATATCTATGCTAAAAGCGTCAATACATCTAGCCCCTAATGAACCTGCATCAATTGCACTTGCAAGTATAGTTGCTGTTCCATCTTCGCCAAGTGTGACAGTTATGTTTTGACAAACCGCAATAGGGGTGTTGAGCCCTTCTATAACAGTAACAACCGACTCACAGCTAGATTGGTTACCATTTTGGTCTGTCACTGTTAAAGTAACTGTATTTGGGCCCAAGTTAGAGCAATCAAAGGTGTTTATGTCTATTGAGGTGTTACTTAAAGTACAGTTATCGAAACTTCCGCCATCTATATCTGCTGGAGTTATGGTGGCTGTATAATCCAAATCAAGAGAAATAGTAATATCTTGGCAAATAGCAGCAGGTGCAGCAGTGTCTAATACAGTAACTGTTGCAAAACATTCTGAGGCCAAGCCATTACTATCAAAAACAAGTAAGTTAACTATGTTTGATCCAATGTTTGAACAATCAAAAGTAGTAGGTGTTAACTCATAGGTAACCTCACCACAATTGTCTGAGGATCCGTTGTCTATATCTGCACTAGAAATGGTTGCAGTCCCATCTGGGCCAAGTTCTACGGTAATGTCTTGGCAAATTGCTGAGGGCGCTAAGGTGTCTTCTACAAGTACCTCTGCTGTACAAGAGTTTGTATTGCCGCTAGTATCTGTAACCGTAAGTGTTACTATATTCAGGCCTATATTAGTACAATCAAAACTTGTAATATCTATAGTTGCTCCTTGGATACCACAGGCATCTGTGCTTCCACCATCAAGCATAGCTGCGGTAATATTTGCAATACCTGAGGAGTTTAGAGCCACTGTAATGTTTTGGCATATTGCCTCTGGAGCAATCATGTCTTCCACCGTTACAACAGCCACACAGCTTGTAATTGCTCCCGTGGGATCAACAACGGTTAATGTTACATTGTTTGGCCCAATATCATTACATGTAAAAGTATCAATATCTATAGTGATATTTGGAGTTTCACAAAGCACCACAGTGCCGCCATTAATATCTGAAGGTGTTATAGTTGCCATGCCCATAGCGTCTAATGCAATGGTGATGTCTTGACAAATAGCCTGAGCTGTATTGTTGTTTACAACAGTTACAACAAAAGAACATTCAGAAATATTTCCGCACTGATCTTCAATTAAAAATAAATTTAGGGTATCTCCTAAAGGGAACATACTTCCAGAGACTAGGCCACTTATTTGTGTTATGGTGACACTACCGCATGAATCTGTACCTCCAACAACATAATCTACCACAGCACTGCACTGGTTTAGATCTGTGTTTACTGAAATATCTGCAGGACAGCTAGCCACCGGAGGTGTTTCATCTACTATTGTAATTGTTTGTATACATATTGCTACTGGGTTTGCACAGGCGTCTTGAGCTGTCCAGGTTCTTGTGATTATTTGAGTAGCACCACAAGTTTCCTCTACACTATCAGTAAAGGTAACCACAGGGTCTGTGCTGCAATTTGAAATTGCGGTTGCCGTCCCTGTGCTTGCGGGAGAAGTATCTTCTCCACAGGTAATTGTAAGGTCATCGGGGCAGGTAATTACTTGTCCTCCAGTAGTGTTTTCAATAACATTGGCAATGGCAGTACAGGTAGTAGTAATTCCTGTATCACTAGTTACTTCCAATGCTACATTGGTAAGCCCAACGTCTGTTATAGTAAATGAAACTGTCGTATCTAAAGGTGTTCCCGCTAACGTACTATATCCTCCACAAGCCAGTGCTACACTTTCCAAGAAATCTTGTGCATTAACAGTTGCATTTTGTGTAATATCTAAAAACACATCTAGAGGTTGAGAGTCAAACTCATAGGTGTATTCTAGCCCCCAAGCGTTTACAACTCCTTGATCTGAACTAAAAGTATCTTCTACAGATAATGTCCAATCACCTTGTGTGAATTCTCCATTAAATATGCTAAGAGGGTTACTTGGCATGTAATCTACTTCTGGAAACGCATTTCCGCCCATATTACATGCTAATGCGTTAATAGATGCATCATCAAGCAAAGTTATTAGGTTATCTCCAGAGCAGCCATCTGCAGCACCATTATAAACAACCGAAGCTGCTGTTCCTCCCGGTGAAGTAAGGGTAATGATCATGTCTTCAACATAGCTGTGAGAGATGTCTAAACGTAAGTTTAAATCTGTAATAGCAACATCTTGGCTAATATTTATTGTTGTGCTAACGGTGTTTAAATCTTCAATAATTAATCCTGGTGTGTCTTGTGCCATACCATTTAAAACTAATACTCCAGCACCTTTACAAACAATCTCTGGCGCTAAATCTGTCACCAAAATAGTATCTGTGAGGTTTCCTGGAAGGCCTGTACAAAAATCATTAATTGCATATCCTATAGTAACAGAACCATTTCCAGCTATTGAGGGGTCAAAGGTGTAGGTAGTTCCATTTCCGTCATCGGAAACACCAATACCACTATATACACCTCCTGTTGGTGCGCCTCCACCAAGTCCAGTTTGCAGGCCATCTGCAAGACAAACTTCTTCAATAGTTTCAAAAGAAGAAAATGTAGGAGGGAGGTCAAAAGCCTCTGTCCCATCAGATCTACTATTTGAGCTTCCTTGATTTGCACTAAATCCTAAACCTCTTGCAGCAAAGGCTTCCCATATTTCACACAGGTGTGCTCCTCCATAAATTGCTTGGTCTGCGGCAATAATTGCATCACGACCATCTACAAGTCCTGGAGAACAAGGTTGTAGTTTCATTGCTTCTGTAACAAGTACTAGTGCAATGTTATTTCCTGAAGTACCATTGTAAATGTCTGGATCAAAACCTTCAGTGTCTATAAGTTTCCATGTCATATCCCAAAGCATTGCAGCCCAAACAGATCCTACGCCGTGTGGAATAGATTCTGTCATGATATCATCATAGGTGTGAGGGTTTACTGTAAAGTCTGTGCTGTAGTCATAGGTTCTAATACTTGCTCCATCAGGTCCAGACCCTGTAAGCCATGTCCCTATGGGTCTTGCATCAGGGCCAGCATCTGCTGGTTCTATAGTCATCATAAGGGCGTAGTAATCACTCCATCCTTCACCCATTTGCTCTTCATTACCTAAACAACCAGCTGCGCTAGCTCCCCCTGTTAATCTGTTTGAAATCCCGTGTCCATACTCATGGATAATTACACCGTTATCTAGATCTCCATCTCTTGACCCGCACACATACATTTGCATGGTTGGATTTCCTCCATCTCCAGGAGTTCCCATATTTGCGTTACAAGTTCCAGAGCCGTCCTGCGCTTCTGCATTTACATAATCACTTCCTGCACCCCCGTTTCCGTAGTTGTTTTCTTGAAAATTTCCAGAAGCTTCATCAAATCCGTATTGGTATATTACATCATGGATGATATTATTCCAGTAAAATAGATTTGTAATAGCAGCATCCTCGCTTTGATCTGCGTTTGAGTAGGTTTCATTTATAGGGAAATTAAATGTCAAACCAGCGCCACCCTCTGGGCTATATCCTTGGTTGTCTCCATCTTCAAAGGCATGGGTATTGTTCCCTCTTGTGATAGTATATTCTGCCCCTGCAGATCCATCTGTATCATGCCATCCAAAAGGAGAGGCATTTGCATTATCTGGATTAGCAACCAATGTTCTTGTTCCATAATTAGGAGATTCTACTGGCATTGGGTACACATTATAGTTACCCACCAATGCAGAGGGTGCTGCTAAGGCACTTTGAGGTAAAGGGGCTGTGCTGTTATTTTCTAATTCTGTGTTATTTGAGTGATTGTGCGTGTTATGATCTCCCAGAATATTACACGATACGGTCCAGTTTTCTTTGTGAAGTATCTCTCCCGTAACTGCGTCTACTTGAAAATTCCACCAATCTGCCCCTGTTGTTTCTTTTATTGCAAACTCCCAGACAATTCTTGTTCCGGTTTTCTTTGAGTAGTTGTATAGTAACTTAGCAGGAATCTCATTTTCTGAAATATTACCACCATTAAAAAGTGTTTTTTTATTTACACCACCTTCATAAGAGATTTCTTGAAGGTTGCTAATTGAATAATTCATTCTACTGGCTACAGCCTGTATTGCCTCAGAGGCATTAAGGCTAGAACTATTGGAGGTTATAGTATTAGAAAGATTTTTTTTGAAATTGTTATGTGTCACAATTGTTTTTCCAGAGGCATCTGTATGAATACTAGACTCTGTGCCATATACTCCAATACCGTTAATGGCTTGTCTAAGATAGACGTGCTTAATACCACTGACGCTACTTGTGTGTTGGTGAGTAATTGTGATGGCATTACTCTTTTGCTGTAAAAGTTTCTCTAAAGATATGCTAGAGGTAGCTTGTTGTTTTTTGTTATCACTTTTTTGTGCGCTTAACTGCACGCAACATAATATTATTACAACTCGAAGAATTTGTTTTATTTTCATAATCAGATAGGGTTATCAATTTGATACTTAGCGAAAATAGTTACAATTGAGCGGTATAACAATTTCTATTGTTTGTATTAATGACGTATTTCTTAAAAAAATATCACAATTTTCTCAGTATTAGAAGCGTTTTTAAAATACTCCATGTTTTTGTCAAACAAAAAAAGCCCTCTATATAGTTTTAGAAGGCTCTTTTTGTAATTAAATAATTTAACTAATTATTTCACAATTAATCTATTAGTAATGCTACCACTGTCTGTTGTAATTGTTACTAGGTATAAAGCGCTACCTAAAGAGGCAACATTTATTGTTGTTACATTTTGGCTTGTTACTGATTTGTTGAGTATCAATCTTCCTCTTATATCTCTTACCTCTACTGAGGAGATAGCTGCACTAGCAGATGCAATAGTTACCACATCACTTGCTGGGTTTGGATACATAGCTATGCTAGATGCTAATGCATCTTGATTTGCTAATGATCTGTTTTCAAAAACAAGAGTAAACCTATCGTTGTATTCACCTTTATCACTTGTAAAGTTGTAGGTGTCTTCCATTAGGTTTGTAACAAACCCTGTTAAGTTATCTACAAGATAAGGTGTAGCATCTAACCAAGCTTCTCCGTCAAAATCTGATAAAGAAATTTTATAAGAAGTTACCTCTTCTATAATAGATGAGAATCCTAGTGCTACGGTCATCCCATTATCAAAAGCTTCTCTACCCTGTACAGAGTACCCTCTATCACTTCCCTCAATGTGAGAGTAAAGAGAAACTACAGAAGCAATACGTCCATTATCATAATTAGTATCAATACCTGCTGTAGCGTCTTCTAAGAATCCTACTAAGGTATTTCCAGAAGCGTTATACATTGTACTTGTAACTTGTAACCAAAGTCTGTCTTTAGCTACAGGACTATTTCTAAGGGTAGTATTACCAGAGGTTAATCTCATAGCATTGTTAAAGGTTGCTGTACCAGCTGCTGTTGCAAACACACCAAAACCTTGACCGGTAGATAGTACACCATTTGGAGTATTTGTTCCAGCCACATCAGATGTTGCAGCAACACCACCCAATGCATTATAGAAAGATACATCATCCATACTGTAGTTGTTCCCTTCGGTACTTGCTCCAGGATATATTGTACTAGGGGCTAGGTTGTGCTCCCATAAATACAATCCATTTATCTCTGGATTTGCCGTTAAGAATGCATCTGCATCGATAGCAGAGGCATAGGGGTTAGATAGCATGTTAGGGCTTTCTAGTTCTGTAACATTAAACCCTAGGGTTTGTGTAACAACACCTGTGTTTAAGGTTCCTGTGTTAAAGTCATAGTTAAAGACACCACCAGCTCCGTTAAGAGATGCTTGTGGGCGTACTAAGAATCCTTCACCTGCGTTTAGAGTACCTGTTACATATAAGTTCCAGTCATCAAGCTCTGCATCTAAGAAGTTGAAACCTGTAACCCCTGCAATACTATTAAAGTTTGCAGTAGTATGGTCTTGAACATTCCAAGCAGATGCCCATACACTCTCACGAGTTTCTGCGCTCATTGGGCTACCCATAACCATAAAGTCAAGAATATCTAGAGTTGGTGTATCTACTAGTACAGAGATAGCACCATTATTAGTTACCACAGCAGCATCTTGCACTTGCACCACACTACCTGTGTGAGCAACGGTAAGAGATCCTGTAGCGTTAATTGTTATATCACCATCTATATTAATGTAGGTGTCACCTGCAACGGTCAATGCTGCATCAATTTGCAATGCACAAGCATCAAAAGAGCCAGTATCTGCGGCCCCCGTATTATAGGTGCCGTCTATTATTACGAAAGTGTCAGCATCTGGTATTCCGTTAGACCAGCTAGAACCATTCCAAGTGCTAGAGAGTCCGTTACAGGCGAGGCTAGAATCAATTACATTTAGGGTGTAATCTTCTACTTCACCATCAAAGTTTTGCAGGCATGAAGAAGGATATACACCAAACTCAGTAGATACCCGCATGGTAGTTTGCCCAATAGAAGCATCAAATGGTATTAAGATAGATATAGGGCTTTGTGATGTTAAGCCATCATTTTGGTTATTTGTAACCCCTAGATTATACTCTTCACCTGTATCATCAAAATCACAGTTTTGGTTCCAATCTATCCAAACCATAGTGCCAGTTGTATATGGGCCGTCTGTATTTACTTGAACTGTTAGGTCGTAGGTTGTATTTCTATTTATAGCGGTGCTTATGTTTGTGTAATCACTGTATCCTGCGGGTTTGCCAGTAGCATTATCGATGGTGTTAAAAATCACTCTTGTAGTGCTAGTATTATACTGAGTAGTCCCTTCAGAAGCACATCTAGAACATGTTTGGGTAGTGAAGGAGCTTACTGATGAAAAATCACCCTCCCCACAACTATTTTTAGCCTTAACTCTCCAATAATACGTAGTTGATTGGTTTAAAGAGGCTGCAGTATATGAATTGGTTGTTATGTTTTGAGTTGCTATAATTGAATTAAATTCTAAATCTGTAGCAATTTCAATATCATAAGAACTTGCATTTGAAATGGCATCCCAAGAAAAAGAAGGTGTCAAAGAAATGCCTGTGTCATTGTTGTTTGGTGATGTTAAATTTAAAGGCTCAAAAGTTGCGTTTAAAATGTTTAATGTTACATTTATATTTCTTGTAATTGAACTAGAAAAGGCAGTGATGTCTATCAAATATGAGTCTGGCACCACTGAATTTAAATTACTAACAGTCATGGTTACGGTCCCACTAGAATTTATAGTTGTTGGACTAAAACTTACTGACGAACCTATGGGTTCACCAGTGGTTGAAAAGCTTACAGTTTCTGAAAAATTATTTAGAAAATCTACCGAAATATTATAGGTAGCCGAAGTAATATTATTTGAGCACAGTTCTATAACTCCTGTTGTATCAGTTACAATAAATGTTGGGTCAGAGGCGCTAATTGTAAAATTAGTACTGTTAACGTTATAAAAAATATTATCTGCAGCTTCAACTAGTATTCTTGCTTGAGTGGTAATATTATTTGGAACTATAATGGTATGTGCACCATCATTAGCTGTTCCTGAAGCCAGCGTTATTGGAAAACTAATACCACCATCTGTTGATAACAAAATGTTTATACTTTGACTATTCACCGGGGCTTGATTTGTAGCACCAACTACCCAGTTAATTGTTTGTGAAGAGCCAACGGGCCAATCAACATTTGTTGAAGGTCCATCTACTGTAAATGGTGTTATATCTTGTGTTGTTACTTTTATGTCATCTCTTGCACTATTTGCACCTCCAGCAACATTATCTCTTACAACCAACGAGAAATTCATCTCCCTTGCAACCGTAGGGACTACCTCCCATGTACTAGAGATACTTCCTGCTATTACTGTTGGTAATGCAGGCATATATCTATTGGGAGAGCTTATTGATGGATTAGATCTAAAAGCCGGCCCAGAGGTACTTGTCGAGACGGGCGGCATGGTTACTACTTGGTTGTCTATTTGCTCCCAGTTATAGCTTAACACGTCATTTTCGTTTCCATCTGAGGCGTTTCCTTTTAGTACAAAAGGAGTTGATTTTGGGATTGTATAATCTTGACCCTCATTTATAATTGGAGCACTATTACCCGTTGGTGTTGTTTGTGCACAATTTGCTGTAGACTGTATTTTATTCCACATTTCAGTGATGCTTACAGAATGAAAGTGATCATCACTATTGTTTTGTACATTGGGGGCACAAATACCGGCGTAGCCCATAATCGTAGATGCGCTACCTGGCTCTACTGCTGTTGAATTATTTCTATTACAACCATTATTTTGGGTATGATTTGCCCCAAACTGATGCCCCATTTCATGAGACACATAGTCTATGTCATATGGGTCTCCTGTAGGAGTAGCAATACCCGTAACCCCTCTTGCTTTAGAGCCATTAATGCAGACAACACCCAGTCCTGCAAGACCAGAACCTCCAATACTAAAGATATGGCCTATATCATAATTTGCACTTCCAATTGTACTATCACAAATTGTTTGCACTTGATTAATCATTGTTCCAGCATTTCCATCAGTGATACCATCTGTGGCGGCATCTAGAAAAATAATCTGATCATTATTACCAACAATTTCCATTCTCACACCAAGATCACGCTCAAAAACACCATTTATTCTTGTCATAGAGGTATTCATAGCAGATAATACAGCTGCTTTTTTTATGTTGTCTGATGCATTATTTGCCACTCCTTGGTCATTGAGATGAAATACTGCATACTCTCCCGAGCACACAAGAGCCAAGCGAAATGTTCTTAAAAGTCCATCATTTGCATTTTTTTGAGTGTTTTCAATTACTTCATTACGTTTTAGTTGTGTATTAACTCCACATCTAAATTCTTGATCTCTTTGGGGTAGGCTTGACCTGCTGTAGGCAATGTAGTATTCGTTATTTTTGGTGTATGGGTCTATGTAAAAAGAAGGTTTGTTTGCGTAAAATATAACTCCATGAAATCCGTCTGTTCCAATACTAATTCTTGCCACCGCAGATGTATTATCAACTCCTTTGGCAACATAAGATGCAATCATAGGAAATTTTAGAGTAAGTTCTTCTGATAGTGAGGAGGCCTTTTTTATTGAAAACTTCTGTACGCCATCTGGCGTTGGTAGTTCAATTAAAATCAATTCATTTACTTTTGCAAAGGAGAGCTCTTTTTTGATTTTTTTAGTATCTAATTCATAAATTTTAAAACTAGTAGGAACTGTTTTTCTGAGTTTAAGGGATGTATTTGAAAAGTTAGTTTTTTCAACATCTATTAACTTCCAATTTGATGATTGAGAAAAACTGGAACTTGTCAGCAAACAAATAAAAACGCTTAAAATATATTTTTTCATTTTTTATTGAGTATTTAAATATAAAAATACATTATTTATTTATTGTTTTATGTTAAATAAATATTTAAAAATGAGACTATTA
>Ga0209302_10002447_pt1 | contig 10807 bp, 10 predicted proteins | sample ArcOceMetagenome_2_FD_187445 | JGI IMG/M metagenome (GOLD analysis project Ga0209302, IMG submission 187445) | Marine eukaryotic phytoplankton communities from Arctic Ocean - Arctic Ocean ARC135M Metagenome (SPAdes) (version 2) | ecosystem: Environmental > Aquatic > Marine > Oceanic | place... | reverse complement strand
AGGTCCATCTCGGCGGGGAATGCCGGCGCCTGCATCTGCGCGAGGAGCTTGGCGGCCTCTGGGTTCTGCAGCGCCGCCTGAATGGTCAACGGCGGTGGAATCGGCGGCTTTGGAGGCGGCTGGCTCGAGCACCTAAGGCGGTGGCTGGGTACCCAGTGGGTCTTAAGTGGGTCGGCCTTCCCCCCCGGGTTGTGAGGAGCTGCCCAGAGCCGCTAGGCGCGCCGTGAGGAGGCGCAGGGGGCGAGCTGGGGCACTGCCAAGGGGGGGGGGCACTTTGAGCGCGCCGCGCCGCCACGGTGAGCTCCGCTTGGAAGAGCTCGAGGTTGGTGCTGTCGACGAAGTTGGCCGAGATGGCGGCGGTGTGGCTAAGGTTGGTCACCGCGTGCGCGGCGCCAGCCGGCACGAAGAGGAGCTCGCCCGGTCCGAGCGTCACCTTCCCACCGGTTAGGGTCAGGGTTAGGGTTAGGGTTAGGGTTAGGGTTAGGGTTAGCGTTAGGGTTAGGGTTAGGGTTAGGGTGGGGGTTAGGGTTAGGGTCAGGGTCAGGGTTAGGGTCAGGGTCAGGGTCAGGGTTAGGGTTAGGGTTAGGGTTAGGGTTAGGGTTAGGGTTAGGGTTAGGGTTAGGGTTAGGGTTAGGGTTAGGGTTAGGGTTAGGGTTAGGGTCAGGGTTAGGGTTAGGGTTGGGGTTAGGGTTAGGGTTAGGGTTAGGCTCAGGCTCAGGCTCAGGCTCAGGCTCAGGGTTAGGGTTAGGGTTAGGGTTAGGGTTAGGGTACGGTTAGGTCCGAGCGTGACCTCCCACCGGTCGAGGTAGCGCAGCAGCGGCGGCTCCCCCTCTGCTGCGGCGCTGCCCCCGGCTCCGCCGCCCCCCTCCGCCGCGTGCGGCGCGTGCGGCGCATGCGGCGCGTGCGGCGCGTGCGGGTCCGCGTCGAAGACGGCGTCGTGCCCGTGGCGGTAGGTGGGGCGGAGCAGCGGGGACGCATGCGGTGGGAAGATCGTCCAGCGCTTCGTGCCTGCGAAGACGAGCACCCAGAAGTGGAGCAGGGTTAGGGTTGGGGCTAGGATTAGGGCTAGGGCTAGGGCTAGGGCTAGGGCTAGGGCTAGGGCTAGGGCTAGGGCTAGGGCTAAGGCTAGGGTTAGGGCTAGGGTTGACGATGAAACCATGACATCATTGTTTTGGGGGGCGAATTTTGGTACAGCGATTAATGAGAGAGAAGCACGGACACGAGGAGCTGGGAGGAGGATAATTTGACAATGGCACGATCATCTCTCTCATTTGTGGGCGTGGCGGCGGGGTGAATTCTATGGGATGCGTGTGGAATTCACCGCGCGGCGGCGGCGGGGATGGGGCGCGGCGATGAGAGGCCGGCGCGTCAGATGAGGCCCGGGATGAAGAGGGCGGGCACCTTCTGCTTGTAGCGCTCCCAGTCGTCGCCGTACTTTTGCGAGCACATGTGGTCGTCGCGCGCGGCGCGGTGGATGAGCAGGATTGCGAAGTAGGTGGAGTAGAAGTACCCGACGGGCGAGGCGCCGCCGCAGCAGAGGCACCAGCTGAGGCTCATGAGCCAGTCGCCCGTGTAGTTGATCTTGCGCGCGAGGCCCCACCAGCCCGAAGTGAGCAGCCGCCGGCCGGTGGCGGTCTCCATGTACTGCAGGTGCGCCACGGTGGCGCCGGTGGGGTCGCGGCGGAAGGCGTCCTTTTGTCCGTTGGCGCCGCGGAAGATCGCGTACCCCAGCGCGTTCAGGCACACGAGCAGGAGCAGCGCCCAGCCAGGCAGCCCAGGGTCATAGTCGACGAGCAGGCGCGCCTGCAGCCATATGTCAGCCATATGTGCCCCGGCTGCAACCCTGTGCAGTGTAGGCTGCAACCCTAACCCTTATGTGGCATTCGGAGGAGCCGGTAGGACCCACGCCAGGACGGGGTTAGGGTTAGGGTTAGGGTCAGGGTCAAGGTTCGGGTTCGGGGTTCGGGGTCGGTTTAGAGATGAGGTCGCGCCTGCAGCGAGTAGGTGAAGGGTACCCAGGTCAGGTCGCCGAAGGCTAGCATGTAGCCGAAGCCGTCGGTGGTGATGTCCATGGTGGTGAGGATGGCCTGCTCGTTGTAGAGTGCGTCCCACACGTAGAGGAGCTGGAAGGCGTTGACGCACACCATCGAGCCGCTCACCTCGATGGATTTGACAGATTGATAGATGATAGATTGATCATCTCCGTACATCGTACATGACATGCATGTGCATGTGCATGTGCATGTGTGTCTGGGTGGCGAGGGACCCAGCGTCACAGCAGGGCGCGAGTCGTGTAGCGCGTGATTCCCAGCTATCTATCCATCTATCCATCCACCCGTCTATCTCTGCTCACCTCGCCGTGCAGCTGCAGCTGCTTGGCCGCCATGCCCAGGTTGAGAACCACCCACCCGATCAGCCCCGGCCGCAGCTCGCAAAACTCCTTGAGGTCGAGCGCACCCACGCGCGGGTTGAGCGGCCGGCCTGGTTAGGGTCAGGGTGCTGGTTAGGTTCAGGGTTAGGGTTGGGGGTGGGCTTAGGGGTAGGGGTAGGGTTAGGGCTAGGGCTAGGGTTAGGGAGGCCGACCGATGAAGAAGTCGTACACGGCGTTGCCCGAGTCGCCGCCCCGGGCGAGCATGCACCCCGGGTGGAAGGAGGCCGCGTAGCAGCCAACGGAGAGCACCACCGAGAGCACGACCGACGCGCTCGCCAGCTCGACCTGGATTCGGTTGGGAGCCGCGGAATCGGCGACTGTTTGGTACAGGCTGGGAAGCACACGGCGGCCACTGGGGTGTAGGCAGCTAAGACGCTCCTCCGGAGTGCGTAGCCGCAGCCAGTAGCCTGCAGACTAGGTAGCCTGGGGCTGCAGACCTACTGGGGGTCTGCAGGTACTAGGGGTCTGCAGACCACTAGGTCGGCAGTGTGGGAGCTGTGCACTACCAAGACGGCGCTTTCGACACGCTGCTCTGGCATAGTGGTCGTAGCACCACGCGAGCGGCAGCGGCTGCAGGGCCACGAGGCCGCCGTCGGCGCCGAGGATGGGGAGGCCAAAACACACGAGACCGAGCGAGATCCAGAAGGCGAGGTGGCCGTTCATCGGGTACGTCAGGCGGCTGCCGTCCTGCAGCGCCGCACCGGGCACCATCGGGCCGGGCAGCCAGAGGAAGAGCAGCGCCTGCAGCACAAACCAGCCCAGCACGACCGCCGCCGCCTCCCACGACCAGAAGGTCGTGGCCGCGATCGACAAGCGCACCTGATCCAGCGCGGCCGCCGCGGTCGAGGGGCCACGGACGCAGAGGTCGGCGTTGCACGCAAAGAAGAGCCCGTAGACCACGAGCGGCAAGATCGCCATGGTCAAGCCCGCGCCGACGGGCCCGCCAAACTCGTACTCGGTCTTCTTGTTGTCCGTCTTCTCGTGGGCCGCCACGGGTGTCGGCCGCGTGGGCTTGGGTGATGCAGCGCGACGGCGCGGCGGCATGGAGACGCGCTTGGTGTGTCACAATAATGAATAGTACGCGTACAGATAGATAGATAAGATAAGAGTATGCAATGTATTTTAGCGAACCTCCAGTCGCGTTCCCGTCGTCGAGATCGTTCAGGCGCTCAACCAGCTGGCAACCACGTTCATCAGCCTCGCAGCGTTGGGCCGCTACGTCGATTCTAAACCTGCACGGCGCGGTTCTCCACCTGCCTGCACCTGCAAACGGGAAAAAGCGTCCGCTGACGAAGGAGTCAATCACTCATTTTCACCCCTTCGAGGCGGCTTTTTCCCCCACCTTAATTGCCCTTCATTGCTCCCCTTTGAGAGAGAGAACGAAGTGGTTAGCGGAACACAACATACCTGGGTCGGCTCGACAGGGCACACTCGCACACACACCCCTATAAGGCGAGGCGGCTCGGTTCCTATCGCTCGGGCGTTAGTTAGGGTCCTCAGGGTCAGGGTTAGGGTCAGGGTCTTACCGGCGCCCGCGCTTGCGCGGGCATGTGATGTCCACACGAGAGTCGGGAGAGGTTCCACAAGAGAGAGTTTGCCTCTTCTCAAATTTTGGTCGTTGAATATACATGTAAAGTAATACGATATCCAGTGCAGGGAGTGAGTGGATCCCACGGCACGAGAATACAGTCGCCGACGCGCTCGCTTCCCAGGGCAAGACGGTCGACGCTCACATCGAGGTTACTCTCAACACGAACCGCGCTCCACCAATCGATTACAACTATTAAAGTATTACAACTGTAATTGAGAAGGGCGCACGAGGGCGGGCCCGGCCGGGTGTCTATGTATATATAGGGCGCTGAGAGAGTTATAGAGTTCTGATTTTCTCGATGTGCTTACAACTTTTTTACCCGGGCATTTCTTCACGAGTTTGTCAGTTTTTTTAGATGATAAGATCAGATCTTATCTATCATCCGTTTTTTGGTTTTACGATATCTTATCTTATCTTATATCCCCCCGGCCCGCTCTGGCCTGAACTTCTTCGCCTCGCGCGCATATCTATCCCTCGCTGGAGGGCGCCGCCATGTCACTCCAGAGCCCCCCCAGGTGCCCCAGCATGGCCATCTCACGGCGCGTCCTCAACACAACGGCTGGCTGGCGTGCTCGAACCGACGTCGCGAGCCGGCCGCTCCCACGCTTCTTTATCCACCAGGGCGAGTGCGACGGATGCAACTCATCAGATGTTCGTCAGGCACTCCGCCACAGAATCGGGGATGCGGCGCTGGAGGATTCGATAGACTTTACCTTGGCACAGCATCTTGCCGACATGCCTCTCATGGAAGCGCTGCTCAAGCATGCGCAACGCACGGACAATGAGGACGACGCCGAGTGGCACATCCTGGATGTAACGCCATTCACATCCTTCATCGTCGGTTCCGTCGGCTTGTTGGGCGGCATGGCAGCCCACTATAAGAGAATGGGGCGGCTTGCCCGCAGCCTGTCAACAAACCGTGCCTGGAATGCATCAAAGCCCTTCCTCGTCCTGCAGCCATTCTACATTATGGAAAGAGTTCTGGGCCGCGAGCTCGGCAACGCAATCCGCCTTCGCGCACGAACGATAGTTGCGACATCGGATAAGTCGGCGAAGTCTATCAAAGGGAACGAGGGGTACAGCAAGGTGTTCTTGCACGCGCTTGAGGTTCCGTACGTGGCCTCATCGGAGCTTGCCACCTGGGCCCGCTCGTGCGCACACCAATCAGGAGACGCCGACCGAACAGCCAAGCGCGAGAGGGGTCTTGTGGCGGCCTCGGTTGGCGGTGCGACGATCAAGTTGGCCACGCCAACGCTGCTCGCCAGCTGCGACACGCACGACCGAGACGGACAGGTGACGGCCCCCTCGCGGCACGGTTTCATGTTCCATGGCGATATGGGCCGCTTCGATTTTGGCGCGCGAGCTGCGGTGCGAGACATCGCTCCTCATCTCATAGCACCGACTTCATTCTCAGATGCCCGCTTGACACGGTCCAAAGAGTTACAGCAAGTGCGCGAATCGTCGTCCGATGTCCTCAAGCTCAACGCCACGTGGGGGCAATATGACTGGTTTCGGACGAGCAGTCGAGGCTCCTCAAAGGCAATGCTGGCGTCCCGCATGTGCTTTGCTCCGCAGGGCGACACCATGACGAGCCGCAGAGCTTTTGACAGCCTCGCCAGCGGCTGCGTGCCTGTGATCGTCAAAAACATTGGCAACTCACGTACCGAGCTCGCCCTCGGCAACCTGCCATTTCATCACACTATCAACTGGCAGAGCATCGCATTCTTTCTTTTACCGCGCTCCTCTACCCTGGGTGATCGAGACCAGCCCATTCGCGGTCCTAAAGTCCAGTGCCGAATCGGGGAGGCCGCGTGGCTCAGCGCAAGGTACAACAATACGCGCCTCATCTCTCGCATGCGGCGCGACGCGGTACGTGCCTTCAAGGCGCACATGGATGTCTGGGGTAACCCGGCGGGCGTGGCGGATGCAGTGCTGCGCGAAATGGCGTACATCCTCGACGAGCCACCGCGTCGCGACTTGGTCTCTTTCGGTCAGCCTTTCAAGAAGCTCGGCCCCAACGAGTACCACGGTCTCAACGCGCATCTCCCACCAGCGCACCTACTTCGTGCGCCAGAAATTGAGACCCAGGAGCTTGCCATAAAAATCGATGCCGGAGTAGCCTAAATGCTCCGGCCAATCATCGTTTTATGTTAATTCTCTGACATTATTCTCAGCCGCTGTTTACTCTCCCTGAAACAGTCCCTGCGCCTTTCTCTGAGGGCCCGCGTCGCCCGTTTCAGGGGGTAAAACCATGGTTTTACCTCCCGGTCGCCTGCCTCCGTCGGTCGGAACGTATATCACGCCTCCGCGGCAGCGCATGCCCTGCTGCTCAAGGCAATTTGTTTTCCGGTGCATTGTTCCACGCGAGCGCGTCGCACGGGACCGCGTTGCTCGATGAGTTTGCTTGACGCCGCGCTGCTCGGCCACGCCAAGGCGGTGCAGACCATCTGCGACTCGCGCCGGTACGCGCGGCAGGCCGCGCTACGCGGCGAGCTCGACAGCACCGCTCTGCACGCCGCGTGCGAACACGGCCACGAGGCTGTCGTCCGCATCCTGCTGCAACGCAGCCGGGAGCTCCTGGACGTGCCCAACCGGCTCTGTCAGACGCCGCTGCACATTAGCTGCGAGCGCGGTCACCTCAGCTGCGCGCGCCTCCTCGTTGATGCGGCTGCGGATGATGCGCATTGCCGCCTCCTTGACAGCGCCGACAGCAGCGGTCTCACGGCGCTGATGCGTGCGAGCGTGGGTGGCAGTGCTGCCCTGGTCGAGCTACTTGTTAGCCGCGGCGCCGCGCTCGACCGCATCGACCAGGTGGGCATGACCGCGCTCTTCCGCACGTGCGTCGCGGGGCACACGGCGTGCCTGGACCTCCTGCTGGCGGCTCGCGCTACCCTGCAGCCAAACGTCGAGGGGGCCAAGCCGCTCGTGGCCGTGTTGCAAAGGGTGCGCCCCCTGCTCGCTATTCTCTCTGCATAAAACTGCGCCCTCTCTGCACGCCCTCTAATTCCTCACCGCACCCTCTCTGCACGCCCTCACTGCACCCTCTCTGCACGCCTTCTACGCCAGGCGGGGGAGGGCGCCGGCCGGCACGAGTGCGTCGGGAGGGTGCGTGAGGCGCTGCGGGTGCACGCGGGCACACTCGTAGGTCGGCGCGTGCGCATTGTCCAGGGCTCACCGCTGGTGGCGCCCTCCTTTCGCTTCCTGAGCGGCGAGGCGGGCATGGCGATGGGCTACGAGGAGGCCACCGGCGAGCTGGTAATCTCGCTGGATAACCCCAAGTTCGGCCAGCTCAACCTCCACACCCTCGCCGCCCGCGCCTTGGCTGTGCCCACCGCCGCCGGCGCCACCGCCGCCGGCGCCACCGCCGCCGGCGCCACCGCCGCCGGCGCCACCGCCGCCGGCGCCACCGCCGCCGGCGCCACCGCTGCCGACGTCGGTCCACGGGCCGAGGCCAAGGCGATAGCCAGGGCGAGAGGAGGGGCGACGGCTGCTGTGGCAGCGGAGGCGGTAGGGGCTGCAGCCGGGCAAGCAACAGCTGCCGGGGCGGAGGCTGTGGCGGAGGCGGAGGCGGAGGCGGAGGCGGAGGCGGCAGCGCAGCGCGCGGCGGCGTCACTACTCGAGGAGGAGGCACGGGGCAAGCGCAACGAGCAGGCGGGTGGTACGCAGCTGAGAAGGCCGGGAGCCGCGCATGCCGCGAGCGGCGCGCGGCCTGCGCCGCCACGTGCTGCGCCGCCACGAGGGCACGAGGGGGGGCTGCGGCGTGGCGGTGGCGCGGAGGTTGCGGCTGACGCAGGCACGGTGGCGTCGGCGGAGGAGCACAAAGCGGAGGCGGGGGCGGCGCGGGAGGAGGCGCGTCACCTGGAGCAGGCGTTGGCGTTGGCGACGGCGTGGCGTGAGCAGGAGACGGCACGGCAAGTGGCGGAGAAGGCGGCGCGGCGGGCCGCTGCGGCGGAAGCGGCGCAGCGAGCCGCGGAGGAGGCGGCGGCGGCGCGGGAGGAGGCGCGTCAGCAGGAGCAGGCGTTGGCATTGGCGACGGCGTGGCATGAGCAGGAGACGGCACGGCAAGTGGCGGAGAAGGCGGCGCGGCGGGCCGCTGCGGCGGTGGCGGCGGCCGCGGAGGAGGCGGAGGAGGCGACCGTGGACGCGGCGGAAGTTGGGCTTGCCGCGATGCGCGCGGCGATGCGCCGCGTCGCAGAAAGCTCGACGGTGCCCCCGCCGCCGCGACCACAACCACCGCGATTGCAACCACCACTGCCGCTATCGCCGCCGCCGCCATCGCTGCCGCCGCCGCAACCGCAATCGCCGCCGCAGGCCGTGCCGCCGCGCGATGCACCGCCGCCAAATCCAGCGGTTGCAGCGATCGTGCGCTTCGCCGCCGCCAACGCCGCCGCCAACGCCTCGCACGAAGCACGGCTGCTTGCGGCAGATGCGGCAAACGCGCAGGTGGCGGCACCCGCGCACCAGCGTCGTGGCGTCCAGGGGCTGGTGTCGTGTGAGGCGGCGCCGCTGGACGAGCGCGACGACGCGCACAGGCTGGAAGAACTAAGGAGGAGTCTCAGCCCCGCGGGGGAGGCTGGAGGGGCTGGTGGGGCTGGAGGGGTTGCGGCACCGGCCGCACATAGTGTCGCGTGCAACACCGAGCCAATACAGGAGGCCTTGGAGCTAGGCGCGCTGCGGGCGGAGGTGGCGAGGCTGAGGACTGAGCTCCACGATGCTCGCTCGGAAATCAAAGGGTTGCGGTTGGCCAACTAAGAACGAGAAGTGTGGCGTGCTCGAAATGGTTACAGATAAAGCCGTATGGTTATCACGTATCATCCCGACTTTGCTCTTGAGCCCCCCTATAGCTTGCCCTGCTCTGCCCGCCCACAGCACACACTCTTTGACACACACGTCGAGCACGCCACACTTCTCGTTCTTAGTTGGCCAACCGCAACCCATGTACGGAAGGGCTTCCGCGTGTCCGGGTTTCTCCCCTGTGTGCTGTGAGGTGGCGCGCTCTTAAAGGTGTTGTGCAACCCACATGACAGCCACACACGACATACAGCCAGTACGGCAGTAGTTGATGCCATTAGCAGTTTCACTTTAAACAGTGCCCCACGCCGCGTACGCGGTACGCCGCAGCGGCGCACGAGTAAGCTAAGCTGAAGCTAAGGCCAGTACCGTATAGTATATGCAATATGGTAAAGAGGCAGGAGAGGCACACGAGGGTCGAGGCGCGGCGCGCGCGTTTGTAGCAAGCTTTGGCGTACGCCACCGCCATCTCCGCATAGGCCGAGACGAAGACGGGGTAGGCAGCACGTGCGTTCAGAGTTCAGAGTTTAGGCGACAGCACATGCCGACATGCGTTCAGAGTTCAGACCCACGTGTAGACAGCAGATGCGTAGAGTGGATTCGGCGGCGGCTGGTAGTACACCGAGACGACGAAGTCCGGGTAAGCCATCGCCACCGGGTAAGCCATCGCCATCGGCGGCGGCTCGTCAGGGTCATCATTCCCTGTGGGCTCCTCGTTGGACTCCGGCTGCGGCAGTGCGGCTCCGGCTCGGCCTGCTCCTCTTCATCCTCAACGAGCTCAATGTCGTCGCCGTGATCTTCGTCGGCCGGTAGCTCGATCGGCGCGGCAGGCGCCTCGAGTTCGTCGGGCGTGGTCACCCACGCAATCGCCAGCCGCTTGTAGTCGCCCGAGCACTCGGACTTAATCATGGCGCGCAGCGGCTTCGCGTAGTTCTTCTCGTACGAAGGCGGCGGCGATCTTGAGCGCTCCCTGCTTGTCGGCGCAGCCGAGGATGCGGTAGACGGTCTTGTCAGCCGTGCCGAAGCCCTGGAAGGCAAGGAAGCAAGCGAGTAAATAGAACAGTGCCACGCATTACGTCACGCACACTACAGGAACTCACTTGCTCACTGACTACCTACCTTGAATGCCTACTTGAGGCGGTACGCGTACCAGTCGTACGGCTCCTGCAGTAGCGCGAGCAGGGCGTTACGCAGGTTGGGGTCGAAGGTGGCTGAGAACTCGGACTCGATCGCGCCCGATAGGCTCTTGTCGTACTTGTTCTCATAGGCCTCGGCGATGGCCTGGTAAGGGGGTGTAGCATGGTAAGGGGGTGTTGTTGAGAGCTAGGCGACGGCCTTGCCCTGCTTACTACTTACTTACCACTACTACTCTACATCTACCTACCTTACTTACTACTACTTACACTTAACTTACAAGCTTGCCGTAGTTGCCGCTCGTCTCGCTCTGTACCGCCTCGCGAAAGTCCTCGTCGTACAACTCGCGGTACTTGGCCGCCGTCCGACGTAGCTGGGACTTCGTGCGCGCGCAGAGGGAGACGATCAGCTTCCGGTCGTTCGTGCCCCATCCCGCCGTCGCCTCTTTCACCGCCTCCGCGTCCAGCTGTGCGATGTGCTGCTTGAGGTCGCGGTTGTGCTGCTGCAGTTGGGTCACACCCTCCGAAAGTGCCCCGGCGTCATCCGCCGCCTCCTTCCGCGCCAGAACAATCGAGTCAATGAAGGCGGACATCTTGCTTGTGTCGAGAGCGTCGTCTGGTGTTCCTGTTTGGTTTATTTGAGCGGTTTCTCGGCGTTCAGTCAGCGGCACCCGGGGGTCCTAGACGCTAAATTGGGGTACTTTGGGGTCAAATCGACTAAAGTGCTCCGGGAGCAGATGGGCACCAAACCTGCTAAAGTCGGTCGCCTTGGCCCCCGGTGTGCTAAAGTGCGGCGCGGCCCCCACCCCGCACCGACGGGCGCCTCCGCAAAAAGGTCTTCGATCCACGCCGCGAGCAAAG
>Ga0209302_10002446_pt1 | contig 10807 bp, 7 predicted proteins | sample ArcOceMetagenome_2_FD_187445 | JGI IMG/M metagenome (GOLD analysis project Ga0209302, IMG submission 187445) | Marine eukaryotic phytoplankton communities from Arctic Ocean - Arctic Ocean ARC135M Metagenome (SPAdes) (version 2) | ecosystem: Environmental > Aquatic > Marine > Oceanic | place... | reverse complement strand
CCGCCCACCACCACCACCGCCGCCCAGCACCACCACCGCCGCCCAGCACCACCACCGCCGCCCAGCATCACCACCGCCGCCCAGCACCACCACCGCTGCCCAGCACCACCATCGCCGCCCAGCACCACCACCGCCGCCCAGCACCACCACCGCCGCCCAGCAGCACCGCCGGCCCAAACGTGCTGCTCTCACGCGCCCGCAGCGCCTCGCCATGTGTGGAGAGTGGATTCCTATGTATATGTCTAGGCACGTAGGACACGACCCGTACTAATGCCTACCACTGAGGACGACTCACTGCTACCTACAGGCACGTGGGCGATCTCGAGGACGAGGCGGACACCGCTGAGTTCGTCACCCGCTGGGCGGAGGCGTGTGGCGCGGCGCGCCTGAGCGCGTGTGGTCTGCCGGAGCTGTGGGTACTCAAGCCGTCGGAGGCCAACCGGGGGGAGGGCATCGCGGTGCTGCATGCGGCAGACACTGAGGGCGCACGGCAGGGCATCGCATGCCTCCCGCGCCTCAACCGCTGGTTGCTGCAGCGCTATGTCCGGCCGCTACTGCTGCCCCTCGACCCTGCCTCCTACCCTGCCTCCTCCCCTGCCTCCTCCCCTGCCTCCTCCCCTGCCTCCTACCCTGCCTCCTCCCCGCTCCCCTCCCCGCAGCCCTCGCCCCCCCCCTCCTCGCCGCCCTTGCCGCCGCCGCCGGGGCACAAGTTCCACCTGCGCGTGCATGTGGCGGCCGTGGGTGCGATGAGCGTATGGGTCCACGCCACCCCTCTGCTACTGCTGTCCGCCGTGCCGTGGCGAGAGCCACCACACAGGGGGAGGGCTTACGCAGGCGGTGCGGGCGGCGGTGAGGGCGGCGGTGCGGGCGGCGGTGAGGGCGGCGGTGCGGGCGGCGGTGAGGGCGGCGGTGAGGGCGGCCGCGGCAGCGACGGTGGCGAGAGCGCAGGCGACGGCCAAGCTGCCGAGCTGCTGTGCCACCTGACCAACCACGCGCAGCAGGTGCTCGGCAGCTCCCGCACCGCCGAGGCGCACCCTAACCCTAACCGCAACCCTGACCCCAACCCCAACCCCAACTCTAGCCCTAACCAGGTGCTCGGCAGCTCTTACGACGCGGAGCTGCACACGAGTACCTTGCACGAGGCGCTGGGCGAGCCGGCCGCCGCGCGCGTCATGCACGAGCTGAGGCGGCTCGTCGCACAGGTCTTCGCCGCCTTTGCTAGGGGCTCGGCCTAACCCTAACCCTAGCCCTGACCTTCACCCTCACCCTAACCCTGAACCCCTAACCAGGTCTTCGCCGCCTTTGCTAGGGGCTCGGCCTAACCCTAGCCCTAGCCCTGACCTTCACCCTCACCCTAACCCTGAACCCCTAACCAGGTCTTCGCCGCCTTTGCTAGGGGCTCGGCGGCCTTTTTCGCGCTACCCTCGTGCTTCGAGCTCTTCGGCCTCGACTTCGTTCTCGACCCGCAGGCGCCGCGCCACGCCCCTGCCACGCCCCTGCCACGCCCTATACCTTATGACCTGTCTTGCCCATGCCATGTGCCCTACCTCACCCCCTCCCCTGCCTCCGCAGTATCCCTCCCCCACCCCCTTCCCCTCCGCACGCAGCACAAGCCATGGCTCCTCGAAGTCAACTCGGGCCCGGACCTATCGCTCTTCGGCGCGCGGCTGCGACCGCTGGGCCTGGGCATGCTGCGCGGGCTGCTGCAGGTGCTCGAGGCCGAGGCCATCTTCGGCAGCACCCCACCGCACCCCGAGCTCGCCGGCGGGCTCGCCGGCGGGCTCGAGGGCGGGCTCGAGGGCGGGCTGCCCCTGCCGAGCAGCGGTGCGGTGGTGGGCGGCTTCGAGTGTGTCCTCGTGCAGCGGTGCGCCGAGCCCGCCGGCGAGCTGGCGCGCTTCAAGCGCCTCATGTCGCTCGCAGGCCACTTCGCACACTCGCTGCACCACGCGAGCGGCGCGCCCGTGCGCGGCGTGCAGGGTCTGGTCCGGCAGGGGCAGGCTCGCACGGAGGCGCAGGCCGCGGCAGCGACAGCAGGTACGGGTTGAGGTAGTGCGGTTGTCGAGTGCATGCATGAGATCAGGTTTGATATCTCTAACATGTCTGGCCAGAATTAGGTCTTCGCCACCTTTGCTAGGGGCTCGGCCAGAATTCATGTTGCGAGGGGCCAGAACACACACATGTCTGTCGTACTGTGGTTCGTTGGTGCCATAGGTAGCGATTGCTCGATAAGATCAGATAAGATAAGATTGTTGGGCTTCGAAACGCCGTCCGCGGCTTATTTGCTCTGACACTCCAGGTCGGCGCCAAGTGTTGTGTTGTCCCGCGACGAGGCAGAGCGCCACGCATGCCTCTGCTGGCGCAGCTGGTTGCAGTCGCCTTCTTGCATGGCGCCCGCGCGACGCGCGACGCATGCGACTTGACCAACACCTCGGCAGCGTGGGCGACCCAGCAGGTCCATTTGCCTGGCTGCGAGGAACCATTTCACGAGGAGGACGCCCTGCTAGAGCACAGCTGTGTGAGCAGCAGCGACGAACCTGTGGTAGACCAGAACGAGATCCACCACGCCGTATGTGCCTGCATGCGCCGCCGCTGGTGGCGCGCTGCCCGCTTATTGCTGCCGCGGGTCTCGACGTCCTCCTCCGTGGGTGAGGTGAGGCGCTTCGCATCGCACGCACGGGATGGCGCGTCAGAGACCGTTACGATGCTGCTCCGCGGCTCGAGCACGGGGATCAGGCACGACGCCGTGACCTCTGTCGTCCCAGCCGTGCAGTGGGCGCAGGCCCACGGTGCGGTGCACGTCTTGGTGCGCTTCACCACCAAGAAGCACGGCCCGGTGGCGGTGGCCAACGTGGACGACGCCAAGGTGGAGCTCGCGGCTAACATGGTGAGCTTCAGTGCGAGGGGCCGCGGGAAGCCTCTCGTGTTCGAGCTGCGGCTGCCGCTCGAGCAGCGCATACTTCCCGCCGTCTCGAGCTGGAGCTTCGAGGGGCGCGGCCAGCTCACCCTACACCTCGTCAAGGAGGTGAACGCCTCTTGGAGCCAGCTGTGCGCCCGCGCTGCGGAGGGCGAGCGCAGGGGCGCGGTGACCACGTGGCACGAGATGCTGGATACGATCACCGCCGAAGCGAAGAAGAACCCACCGCCGAGGGGCGACGCTGCAGCTGGTAAGGGCAAGGGTGACGCTGGCAAGGAGCCGGTGAAAGATGAGGCGGCGGCTGCGGCGCCCAAGGAGTCGGCGTCGAAGCCGCAGCCCAAGGCGCGCGCAGAGAGCCCAAGTGGCGGTGCGTCGGCCAAGAAGAAGCAAGAGAAGAAGGCGAAGGGCGCCAAGCGACCTCTGCCTCCTCGGCCTCCAGACGGCTGGTTCGCCTCGCTGCAGTGGCTCGCCGCGCTTAGGGACCGTGCTTTCCAGGAGGGCGCAACCAAGTCGTGGAGACGGCTCGCGGAGTGGTCGCGTGGGCTCCTCGGTGTGTGATATTGGGTGACGCGCTCACTCGCGCAAAACACACGCGGTCGCATTTGCTTCAGTGCAGTGTAAAGTGTAGCAAACAGCCGCGAGAGAAATGCGCAGCCAGTTCCCTGCACCGAATTCGGTTTGCGCGGGCACGCTACCAGGGTGAGAGAGAAAACACGGGGGGGGGAGGGCGCGGGACGCTTCGATTTGTTTGTGATTTTTATTTTTGCCTCTGAAGTGAGAGAATTTATTACAAGACACTGAGCCTATAACAAACACGACACGGGGTGGGCGAGGGGCGCGCCATCCGAAGACCACACTACCCCACCGTCCTCCCGGACCGCTAGCGGCGGTCGACTTTTTTCAGATGTCAGAGCTTTATTTAAAAAGGTTACAACGCGTCTACTGCCGTACTGGCTACACTAACACAAAGACGGTGCGTGCCATTACCGTGCCGTCGGCCGCGCGGTAGCCAAAGAACTCGGCGTAGAACTCGTCTAAAGTCATCGACTGGCACCCACACGCCTGGCACGTAGCCCTTTGCGTTACCGCCGTTCAGCCTGGCTTCGAAATCCACCTCGTGCTTTGGCATGGCCGCCCCTCGCGCAGCGCGGCCCGTCTGAGGGCTCGCCTCGAGTGGCCTCTTCGGTACAGCCAAGGCTGTGTAAGGAAATAAACTGCAGCCAACGCCCTTAACTCAAAAAGGGTACGTACTCGGTATGCACAGATAGGCTTAAGCTCAGATGTATTCGACCGTACGCGTGATAAGATAAGATATCTTATCTTATCGTACGCGTGCGCTCAGGGGGAAACGCGGGACGCTTTTGCACAACCGCGCCAACCAGCCGCGTCGACGTGATGCAGCTGGCTCGGATGCAGGCTCCAGAAGCGATACGCTCGCTTCTCGCCCCGTTGAGCCACCAGCACGTGGCAGGCCACGACGACACTCTGCTCAACGCGAGCATGGTCAGCGGTGGCGTGGAGCACTTCGGCAACGACGAGCGCCTGGCATGTGTGATGGCAAGGTTGCAGGCTGGTGAGCGCGTGACGGTCGCGGCTATTGGAGGCTCCGTGAGCGCGGGCTCGAGCTACAAGGTGCGACGAGGCACCACCTCTTCCTTCCTCTACCATGTCAAGGTGGTAAAGGCACTGCGGGCCGCCTATCCCACGCGCAACGGGAGCGACGGGAGCCACCGGCACCACAACGGCGCACTGCCTGCCACCGGGCCCAAGTTTTATGAGCACTGCATCCTGGGGCAGCTCCCAAGGGAGGGTGCCGACCTGTTGCTGCTCGAGTTCGCCGTCAACACCGACAGGGCGCCGGCAGCCTTCGAGCGCACCTTGCGCAGGATTCTGGCGCTCCGCCCTCGGCCGGCGGTCGTCGTCGTCAACATGCATGCATGGACGATGCGTCGCGGCTTCGGAAGGATGGCGCCGTGCTGGCACCCTCCGAAGGTGGCCAAGCGGGCGCGCCCGATGGCAGCGGCGAGGAGCAGGCTCGTGCCAGGCCACATTGGCAGGCTCGACCCAGCGCTGCAAGTGTGGACGGACGTCTACAACGAGAGGGACGAGGACAAGCTCGCGGCGATCTCGGTGCATTACGACCTGCCGCTCGTGTCCATGCGCGCGGCGCTGCTGGGCGCGGTGCGGGAGGACCGGGAGGAGCACACGCGCGCGCCATACTTCATGATCGACTGCAAGCATCCCAACGGACAAGGTCACACATACCTCGCGCAACTCGTGCTCGGCAGGCTGCTCGCGGCCACGCCCGCCGCCTCGCCTGCCACCTGCGCGGCCGCGGCGCAGCCTCCGCTGCCACCGCCGCTGATGCCTCACGGTGCACCGCTCTCCTCGAGTGCGTGTGCGCGTGGCGAGGCGATGCGGCGATACCTCGTGAGTGCGCGCGGCTTCACTCTCACCGATGAGGGGCGCGGCGCCGACAAGACGGGCCTCGTCGCCACGTCGCCCGGTGAGAGCGCCACCTTTTGCATCTCGAACGCCTCCGCCGCGCGCCACCCGCCCCCGCCTGCCGGCGAGCCGGCTGGGCGGCGGCTGGGCGAGTGCGTCGATCGTCCGCCGTGCGACGGGTGCGAGGCAGCACTCGACGACCTGCGCGATCTCCACGCCGGCCGCGGCAAGCTGGAAAAGTGGCAACAGCTGCGCGAGAAGAACTGCGATGCTGCGCGCCACCGCGGCACCAAGGAGCTCACCGCATGCCTCTCGCGACACGCCAACCGCGCCGACGCGCCGCCGAGTGCCAACTTCTGCCTGCAGCGGCTGTCGCTCTGCATCAACGCGCAGGTCGCAAGCGCATGCCAGAAGAGCTGCGACATGTGCGACGCCGCCGCCGTGCCGGGCGGCTCCGCCCGGAGCCGCCCGCTCGGCCTATGGCTCGCGTACCTCCTCTCTTACGAGCACATGGGGCGTGCGCGCGTCTCGTGCAGCGGCGCCTGCAGCTGCGATGCCGTCATCGACGCGCACAACGTGCTGAGCCGCACCTCCGTCACTGCGGTTCAGCGCATCTTTGTGCGACAGGACGACGACGCAGGCGGCTGCTGCTACCTCACGCTGACTGTGCTCCCTCAGACGAGCTCGGGCCAGACCAAGTTCAAGCTGCTTAGCCTGCTCTTTGCGCAGCAGCAGGGCAACAAGGGCGGCAGCCGCGAACAAGGGTGGCAGCCGCCAGGCATCAAGGTGTTCGCCGCGCCGACGCTCGGCGACATGATGCATTACTCCGGACCAGCCGATCAATAATGACGGCTGGATGTTCACCCGGCTATAGAAGTCCGTATCCGTATTATTGACGGCGCTCCGTGCGGTGCGCGCCTCGCGACTATGGTTGCTATATATATTTAAATTTAACTCCGCGCAGTCAAAAGGTGTTTCCAAGAAACCTTTTTAAATAAAGCTCTGACATCTGAAAAAAAAGTCGTGTTTGTTATAGGCTGTGTGTCTTGTAATAAATTCTCTCACTTCAGGCAAAAAAATCTTCTATTCAGCATCGGTCGCCTGCGTGTACGCACCATGCGCAAACTACCCGCGCGAGCTGCAAGTCTCTTGATTGTCGCGTCCACGCGCGTCGGTGTGTCCTGCGAATGGACTCACTGCGCTTCCCATTTTGCTCCCGACAGCCCGCTGCAGGCGTTGGCTTTGTTAGCTTCGGGCTGGACGGCCATCGCCAAACCGCTGCTGGGATGCCGGACTCAATGCTCGAGCAAAATCAAGCGCTTCCACCTCAGTCGGCGCTCCAATGGTGCCAGCGCTGTGAGACGGCGCCAGCGGAGTCACACAGTCTGCAGCACGCGCTGCACGCCCTTGCAGAGCCTCGCAGGGTGCACGTAACACGGGCTGCTGCATTCCTCGCTGTGCGAGAGTATGGCGCTGGCGCCACGATTCATGCGCTCGTGCTGGCGGTGCTGGATGCCCTCGGACGCAACGAGACGCTCTTCAGCCCAAAGTTACTGTTGTGGGCGCAGCCAGAATCGTGCGAGCGCGCCGATCTGTCCTGCTTCTTTGCCTCGCTGCCATCGCTCGACACAGTCGGCACTGGGAGCAGCGGCCCTGTTGTGGACGGGCTCGGTCCCCGGCAGTGGCGACGTTTGATGGACGCGTGGTTTGGGAAGCACTCGGCACACCAGCTACGCAACACCCACGCAGTCCTGCCCACCTTCGATAAGCTGCACGTGAAGCTGCGGCCACGACTGCTGGCCTCCAAGCACCGCGGTGCGAGCGTGTGCCGGCACACCCAGACCGGTTGCCCTCGCTTACTACCTGCCCATTTCTCGGAGACCACAGACGAGGCTAGTGTGATGCAGCGTCTGCCAGCACCCTGGTTGCGCCACGGCAGGTTCTGGCTCGTGTCACAAGTGCTGCAGTTCCTGACGCGCCCGAACTTGGCGCTGGAGCAGCGCTTGACACGGGCGCGAGCAGAGCTTCGGTTTGCTGAACACCAGCCCGTGCTGGCAGTGCACGTTCGTAAGGGCGACGCGTGCACGCACCGAGGTGAATGCCGCGGCTTGGCTGGCTCTATGCCACAGATAGAACAAATGGCCGCCTCCTATGGCTTCCGGTCGATCTTTCTGGCAACGCCCTCAGCTGATGTGCTGGAAGAGACGACCCGCTACCCACAGTTCCGCTGGCTCTTCCTGAATACGACACGCACGCAGGTCCCTGGAGGTGTACGCATTGAGGATGCGTTACTCCAGGGCCGGGTGGACGCCTTGCGCGAGTGGCAAGACTTTATGTTGGAGGTCTACCTCATGTCAGAAAGCCAGGCGCTTGTCGGCGCGTTTTCCAGCAACGCGGTGAGGCTGGCCTACTCTCTCATGGCCGCAAATGCCGGAGGGTGCTTGAAGCCGTTTATTTCGACCGACATCAACTGGTGCCACGCCTTCTTTCGGGGAGGCCCCGAGGTGCTGCGTCGTGGCGATGCGCCCGCACGGGTCGAACAGTTTCCGAGCATCAAGGGAATTACGTGTTAGTGACATCTGAGAAGATAAAGATAAGATCCGATGGAAATGTCCCGTGGTGCAGCCTCCAACCATGGCTCCAACGTCGAAAATGTCAGCAACGGCGGCCCGACCGTACCTGGGCGACGAGCCGTCTGCGAAGCTCGATACTCTCTGGGGCGACTGGGACCCACGCCTGCCCATCTCTGCGTATCACTACCGCAAGGTGCAGCAAAAGCCACCTCCGGCCGCTGGCGTGCCTGCTGGTGCCCATTGGTGGTGCCAGGTACAATCGAGTGTCCCTGGCACGCCGCCGCCGCCGCCGCCACCGCCGCCGCCGCCACCACCGGGTACCCAAGATCACCAAAGCCGTCCACAGCAGGCTGGCGTGGACAGCTTTGGTGACCGCGGGCACACGGGGCCTGCGTATGCGGTGCCTTCGCACGACTCCAATCGCCGTCGCGGCCGCGACGATGGCACTCGACCCGTGACTGCCACTGCAGTGCCAGCAGTGCGTGCCGCCGCATCGGGCCAGGCGGTGTGGAATAAGCGCGGACGCCGCCTGCGCGCGCTACTGTCGGACGATCACGCAGGAGTGGCCGAGCTCAAGCGCGAGCTGCAGGCGCTTCTTGTCGCCGCGGAGGCTGGCCGGGTCGAGGCGGCCGAGGAGCGGCAGCTGGTGGCGGCGGAGCTGCAGGCGCTGCTGCCGCCGCTGCTCAAAGAAATCACTCAACTGCGCGCCCGGGCGAGCTTCTGGGACACGCCCCGGGGCAAGGACGTCAAGAGCGTCGAGGCTGATGAGCCCGACGTGCAGGTCGAGGGCTTTGCCGACGACGTGCTGCGCTCGGCAGCGGGCAAGGCGGCTCCGCCCGTCAAGAGCAACCGACCATCGGCCAAGACCAGACCGGTGACCGCCGCCGACGCGGCGGCTGCGGCCGCCGACGCCGACGCCAAGCGCGCCACCGTTGGGGCGGCCGGCCGTGCGGGTGGCGGCAGCGGCAGCGGCAGCGGCAGCGGCAGCGGCAGCGGCAGCGGCAGCGGCAGCGGGCCTCGCGCTCCACCGAAGGACAAGGGCAAGCCAGGCGACAGGCTGGCCTCGCTAGCGTCGGAGCTGAGTAAGCGGCAGAAGCTGAGCGCGGTGCGCGCCATAGAGGCAGCGGTCACAGAGGCGCGGGACGGGGCGGTGGCGCCGCTGCTCGAGCTGCTGGGCGGCTCGCCCTTCGAAGCAGCCTCTACCGCGGCGGCCCTAGACAGGCTGCTGCTGGGCATGGAGGCCACAGAGGCGGGGCAGCTCCGGATGCGCGTGCACGCGGCGCAGGGGGAGTTGAAGCTGCTCTCGCTCCTCGAGGACGGCTGGGGCAGAGGGGGCGGGGCGAGGGGCGGCGTGGCCCCGGTGGCCTTGTCGTCGCGGCAGCTGGTGAAGCTCACCGCCCTCAACGCCCTGGAGTCACTCGCCGAGGCATGCGCCCCCATCGCCATCGGGCTGAGCGAGGCGGGCGGCGCGCTGCTCTCTGCGCTGCTGAGCGAGGCTGCCCAGCGTACGAGCCGTAGCCACGGGCTACTGCCCCACGTGCTCCTGTGCCTCCTCGCCCTCGCGCGCACGGCGGAGGCGGCGGCGCAGGTGCTGCGCAAGGCGGGGTGCGTGGAGGCGGCGGTGCCGTTGCTCGACCAGGGCGCAGAGAGCGAGGCGGCCGTGCTCGGAGTGCAACTCATCAAAGCGCTAGGCGTGCGCAGCGTCCAGCTGCTCTGCACCGACCACCCACAGCGTCGCGCCACGCTGCTGGCCATCATCGCCATCGAAAGGCTCTTCGCACCCGTCGCCGCCGCACGCAGGCTAGGCAAGCCGCTCGGCGGCGGCGGCGGCGGCGGCGGCGGCGGCGGCGGCGGCGGCGGCGGCGGCGGCGGCGGCGGCGGCGGCGGCGGCGGCGGCGCGTGGGGTGGTGGCGGCGGCGGCGGCGGCCGTGGCGGTGCCGCGTGGGGCGGTGGAGGCGGCGGCGGCGAGTGGGGTGGCGGCGGCGGCAAGTCTGGCGGCGCGATGGCTTTGCTGCGGCGGCGACAGCTCGAGGCGAAGCAGGTGCGCGTGGTCCGGCTGCGCGCGCACGGGGAGGCGCTCAAGCGGCTGAGCTTCGAGGGCTTGATCATGGAGTCGTCGGCCTTCGTCGTCGTCAGCTACGCCTCCGCCTCGGGCCCCTTCGTCGAGCTCTGTCGCACCGCCGTGGTCACGCGCGAGCCCAACCCTCGCTGGCCGCCCCTGGAGGCCGTGCTACCCAGCGCGGCGCCGCGCCGGATCTACCTCCGGCTGCAGGTCTTCGCGTGGCGGAGCTCCGGCCGGCACAAGCTCATCGGCATGTGCGGCGGCTTGCTCGAGGACCTCGCGCCCGTGAGGGGCCGCGCGCTGCCGCTGCAGCTGCTCACGCCGGAGCGCAGGACGGGGCGGGGCATCCTGTGGCTCGACGAGTGTAAGCTCGCGGTCCTACCGGTGGCAGAGGCGGTGGGTGTGGGCGATCAGGCTGGAGGCGCCGCCATGGCACTACGGGATCGCCGGCAGCAGGAGCGGTACCAAGACCCGCGGCGGCCGGGGGGGGCGAGTGGCGGCGAGGGGGCGAGCGGCACGGAGGAGAGCGGTGGGGAGAGCGGGGACGAGAGCGACGGGAGCGCGCTCGACGGGGATGACGGGGCGGCGGGTACGGAGAGGAGGCGACGCTACCCGCCCAACGACGCTCGCGGGTACACTTAGAGTCCTGGCTTGATGACTCAGCATTGCTGGGCACGGGCCATGGCGCTGGCGCAGGGTTGGAGGAGTGCGTGTGTGTCTTTGCGTGTGTCGATGTGTGTGTGTGTGTGTGTGTGTGTGTGTGTGTGTGTGTGTGTGTGTGTGTGTGTGGAGCTGTGTGTGTTGTGTGTATCT
>Ga0209302_10002445_pt1 | contig 10813 bp, 10 predicted proteins | sample ArcOceMetagenome_2_FD_187445 | JGI IMG/M metagenome (GOLD analysis project Ga0209302, IMG submission 187445) | Marine eukaryotic phytoplankton communities from Arctic Ocean - Arctic Ocean ARC135M Metagenome (SPAdes) (version 2) | ecosystem: Environmental > Aquatic > Marine > Oceanic | place... | reverse complement strand
GTTTAGGGGTTAAGCGGGTGACCTACCTGCTATGAAAACATCAAACGCTGTCAACATCCTGGACAGTGTGAGAGGACAGCGAGGCACGGCTGAGCCTGTAACATCCATTTCACTGGCGAGTGCAACTGGCCACCACGCCAGGCCCGCTTCACTCATGAGGGCTGCTGTGGCACTGCTCGTTGGGCTTGTTGTTGTCGCTGCACAGCGCAGCAAACCTAACAGCAAACCCTGGAGGAGGAGGAGCAATGCAACGACGTACGTATCGCAGCTGGAGCACTTGTACTCGCTCGAGCTGCAGCATGACGAGGATAGGGTCAGGCAGCTACTGCTCACCCACCGTTGCGAGGCCGTATACCTCGACGTCGGAAGCAACATCGGCGTGCAGATCCGTAAGCTCTTCGAGCCCCGCAAGTATCCCGGTGCACCGGTGCACTCGCTCTTCACGGAGACATTCGCGTCTACTGACCGCTGCCGGGTGTGTGCCATCGGGGTCGAGCCCAATCCCCGGCACCGTAACCGGCTCTCGCAGCTCCAGACCAGGCTCACTGCGGCCGGTGCGGGCGTGACCGTGTTTGAGGCGGCCGCTGGGAGCGCAGACGGCGTCCTGACGCTACAGTACGGTGCGCGCAAGAGCAACTTTGAGGACGCCGGCGCCTCCACCCTGGGGATTGGACGATACCGGGGCCACGACGAGGTGGTGGTGAGGATGCTGCGGCTCTCGCGGCTCGTGCGACTTGTGCGAGCGCAGCTCGACGTGACTGCGCGCCGCGCCGGCACCCCGCCCGGGCAGCGCGCGGGCAAGATCCTGATGAAGCTCGACATTGAGGGGTCAGAGTGGACAGTTCTCACGGATCTGATGGACAGCGGCGCGCTGTGCGCCGTCGACAGCGTCTTCGTTGAGTACCACGACGCCGATTTCGAGCGCATCGGCGCCCAAGCCGGGTCGCTGCGGCGCGCCGCGCTTGTGACGATGCGTGACGCGGTGCGCTCACTGCGCACGACCATCTCGGCAGCGCTGGGGGCCGAAGGCTCGTGTCCCACCCGCGTAGTCGATCTGGATGACGAGACATTCATGAGGGATCCGGCGCCGTGGCCTGACGGCTCGGTCTGCGCCAAGTAGACGCACGAGCGCGCTGGCATCGCGTGCTCCAAAGCTTGGAATCTAACTCCACATGTCCCGTGTTATTCGAGCTCCACATCTCTCATCAAAACTGTTCACTTGTTCACGTCGTGGAGGGCGTGGTGGTGGAGCCATGCGGGTCCTCCACTCCGTCTCTGCGACGATCCTTCTTCTCGCCGAGCCTCGGTTCACCGCCCACCACACCCGTTGCCACCGGCCCGCCATGCACGCGTCCACACCGCTGACGCCCGAGGAGTCAAAGCGGTGGTTGGATAAACACCTCCAACCCAAAACACAGAGCAGTAGCGACACCCCTCCTCCCGGTCGGACGGAGCCGGTGAATCCCAAGGTCGGCAACCCCATGCCCGAGGGCAAGAGGCCGTCCTGGTTCCACGTTCCCGCGCCGGGCGGGCAACACACGCGCTTTGCGAAGCTGAAGGAGACGGTTCGCGAGCTCAAGTTGGCGACGGTGTGCGAGGAAGCGCAGTGCCCCAACATAGGCGAGTGCTGGAACGGCGGCACCGCCACAATTATGCTGCTCGGCGATACGTGCACCCGCGGCTGCAAGTTCTGCGCCGTCAAGACCGACATCGCACCCGAGCCAGCTGATGAGATGGAGCCTTGGAACACAGCGGATGCGGTGGCGCAGATGGGGATCAACTACGTCGTACTCACTTCGGTCGACCGCGACGACATGCCCGACGGCGGTGCGGCCCACTTCGCGCAGACGGTCGGGCTGATCAAATTTCGCTCGCCTGCCATGCGCGTCGAGTGCCTGGCCGGTGACTACGCTGGCGACCTTCGGTCGGTCGAGGTGCTCGCCGAGTCGGGACTCGACGTCTTCGCGCACAACATCGAGACGGTCGAGCGGCTGCAGCCTTTCGTGCGCGACAAGCGCGCCAACTACGCGCAGTCGCTCGGCGTCCTCGCGCATGCCAAGGTCTCCGCGCCGTCGGGCCATCGGCTCTACACGAAGTCTTCGATCATGTTGGGCCTGGGCGAGACGCAGGAGGAGGTGCTCGCGACGATGCAAGACCTGCGCGCCGTTGGCGTTGATGTGCTCACATTGGGCCAGTACCTCCGCCCGACAGACCACCACCTCGCGGTGGTCGAGTACGTCACGCCCGAGCAGTTCGATTGGTACCGCGAGCGTGGCGAGCAGATGGGCTTCCGTTACGTGGCGAGCGGCCCGATGGTGCGCTCGTCGTACAAGGCGGGCGAGCTTTTCGTGGAGGCAATGATGGACGAGGACGAGGAGAAGAGCAACCTGGAGCAGCAGCTGGGCATGACGGCAGAGACGGACTGGCAGAGCCGAGGGCGGATCGCCAAGCACGAGAAGCACGAGAAGGTTCTGGCCCTCGAGACGGGCGCTTCGAGCTAAGCGCATGGCGGAACTCGGTATAAACAGCGTCCCTGTTCAATAGCTGTTGTGTGGCAGTGTGGGAGGTCACTCGTAAACACATTTTACGGGGGGTGTTGCCATATAAAGGTTAAAATGTAGATTGGTAGAAGTATCAACTTGTATTTTGCGCGCGCGGGCCCCGTTATTGCACATCCTTTATTGATTGGCGCCACATGAAAGCATTGATATTGCGTGTTCCGGGGGAAACCAAGCACAAAGTCAACGTGATCTAAAGTGGAGTATAAGATGCGCACTGTTGCGTTGAGTACAATATATCTGGACACTGGAAGTATTTAATTTTTAACCACCTGTGGTCGCAGGTCCAGGTGCGGAGGACCGTGTGTGTGGTTAGAAGTCCTCTCCAACTGCCCTATCCTTGGAGGCAATGGCAACCGAACGTGCACACTCTCCGCTGTTGTCCAAGGCGGTCGTCCATGGGATGTGCCCGTCAAGCTGCGGAGATCTTGTCGACATTGAGGTTGTCGTCAGCGGTGCGCCCTACTGTACCCTGCAGCTCGTCCCACGTCTTGACCTTCTTGTTGCCGGCGAAGTATCCGGCGAAGACCTTCGCGTCGATCTCGACCTTTGCATCGGCAGGCACCAGCTCCTCGGGGATGTCGACGCGCGTCACCACCTCGATGCCCACATTGGCGAGCGCGTCGTACTTCATGTCGCTCATGGAGACGAAGCGGTCGATCTTCTTGACACCTAGCCAGAGCAGCGCGTCGGGCATCAGCTCCTGGAAGCGCAAAGTAAGTAGGTCGTACTAAGTAACAAGTATAACGGTCACACAAGCCTCACGGCCTGCGATGAGAGCACCCTGACCCAACGCTTACTTACTCCTACTCACTCTTAATCACTCGTACTTACTCACTCACCTGGAAGCGCATGTCCTGCACGCCCGCGATCATCTCGGTCCGCTTGAAGTAGTTCTGCGCAGAGTCGCCGCCCTCCTGATAGATAGACCGATAGATAGGTTGGAGGACCAGCGCTGGATCTATCTTATCTATCTGTCTCTCTGTCTATCCCATCTGTCTATCTGTCTGTCTATCCGTCTATCGAGCCCTCCTGCCGCTTGCGTGCGTTGTAGACCATGAACTTGGTGACCTCACCGAGGGCGCGACCCTCCTTACGGTTGTACACGATGAGCCCCGCACCGCCCTGCTGTGCCGCCAGCACGCACTCCTCGATGCCGTGCACCAGGTAGGGGCGGCACGTGCAGATATCCGAGCCGAAGACGTCCGAGCCGTTACACTCGTCGTGCACGCGCACGGCCAGCGGCTTGCTCGGGTCGGGGATCGAGTCCGGGTCACCCATGATGTAGGCGGTGCAGCCGCCGATGGGTGGTAGGAAGACCGAGAGGTCTGTGCGCGTGACGAGCTCGGGGAACATGCCGCCCGTGTGCTCGAAGAGCATGCGGCGCAGCGTCGCCTCCTCGAGCTTGAAGCGCCGTGCCTGGACGGTCAAAACGCAGCGAAATGGGTGCGACTTTGGAGGCGGCTAGCTCGAGCAGCCCTGAGGTCGTTGCTGGGATCCGAGTGGCCCGGCCTCACCCTGGGAGTGCCGAGCTGCCCAGAGCCACCAGGCGCACACGGAGGAGGTGCAGGAGCCGAGCTGGGGCACTGCCAAGGCGGCACTTTGACCATGCTGCCGTGCGATGCCTGGCAAGTACCAGACGGGCTCAATCGCGCACTTGATCACAGAGACGACGCAGCCCTCCTGATTAGGGGCAGGGCTAGAGTTAGGAGATAGAAGTTAGGAGTTCGGGTTAGGGTTAAGGTTAGGGGCAGGGGCAGGGGCAGGGGCAGGGTTGGGCTAGGGCTAGGGCTAGGGCTAGGGCTAGGGTTAGGGCTAGACGACGCAGCCCTCCTGGAGGATCTTGCCGTCCACCTTGAGCCGCCCCGCCGCCACGGCCTGCTCGATCTCGATCGGCTTGAGGTTGGCGCGCGAGACCGCGATGGTGGGTTGCACGTGTACACCGCGCCGCTGCGCCTCGCTCGCCGGCCCGTGCGGTGCCGCCTGCGTGGCGAGGGTAGGGTTGGGGTTAGGGTTAGGGTTGGGGTTAGGGTTGGGGCTAGGGTTGGGGTTGGGGGTAGAGTTCAGGCTAGGGTTGGCACCTGTGGGGCGAGGTGACCCCACGGGTCGAGCGCCACGATCTTGTCGGGGTCAGACCATGAGGGGAAGGGGCCGATCTTGATAGCCGGCTCGGTCGAGGAGAGGTCGAGCGCCTGCCACGATGCACGCGCACGCATCGTGCGTGTATGCGTGCATGCACATGCACTAACAGAAGGGGCGGGCGGCTGGGCTTGGTCGCCCTATAGGCAGCGGGGCGCGCCTCTGCCGCGACGATCTGCCCGCGCGCCACGCCCACCGCGCGGTAGACGGCGTAGGGCCCGTTGTGCGTGCCTGGTTAGGGGTAGGAGTAGGGTTTGGGGTTGGGGTTAGGGTTGGGGGTTAGGGTTGGGGGTTAAGGTTGGGGGTGCGAGGTTGGGGTTAGGGTTGGGGGTTTGCCCGTCGTGCGTGCCGATGGCGTTGCGGTGGTCGGGCCGATCGAGCGTCGCCACGATGGCGCCACGCACGGAGGGGTCGGCGTGGCCCCACACCACCGGTAGTGGCGTGGCCGAGTACTGCCCAGTGTGGGTCGTGAGCACGACGCGCGTCAGGGGCTGATGCGCGCCGTTGGGCTTGGTCGCCCTGGCGCCGCCGCCGCCGCCCGTGGCACCGCCGCCGCCGTCGAGGCAAAAGCCGTCCTTGCAGCACTTTCCGCCCTTGGTGATAGTCGGCTGCGGCTTGTGGACGGCGCCGCGACGCGTCGTGCGCACGGGGCCCAAGCGCGGCGAGCGCTTCGGGTCGTCGATGGAGGTGGCGCGCGCGGAGCTCTCGATGGTGGCCCCCTCGCCCGTCATCTGCTTGAGCAGCAGATCCGGAATGGCCACCGTCTCGAGCACCTCGATACCCGCCTCGCGCAGCACGCGCACCTTGGAGCGTGGAGCGTGGAGGGTGGAGGGTGGGGGGTGGAGGGTAGAGGGTGGAGGGTGGAGGGTGGAGGGTGGAGGGTGCCTTGATCTCGTTGGAGGTGACGAGCTTGTGCACGCGTGTGACGCCGAGCCAGTGGAGCACGTCGGCCGAGAGCTCGTAGAGGCGCACCTGAGGGCGAGGGGGGGGGGGGGGGGGGGGGTGAGGGTGAGGTTGAGGTTGAGGCTAAGGCTCAGGGTGAGGTTGAGGCAGTGGCTCAGGGTGACGTAGAGGCTGAGGCTCAGGGTGAGGTTGAGGCAGAGGTTCAGGGCGAGGCAGCGGCTCAGGGTGAGGGTGAGCGCACGTCGTCCGCGCCGGAGACGCGCTTCGTCTGCGAGAAGAAGTTGTCGATCGAGTCGCCGCCCGGAGCCTGCTCGCGTGCGTTGTGCACGAGGAACTTGGCCACCTGGTGAGGGCGAGGGCGGCGGTGAGCGCGGGGGTGGGGGTGGGGCTGGAGCTGAGGGTTGAGCTTGAGGCAGAGGCTTAGGGTGAGGTTGAGGCTCAGGCTCAGGTAGAGACAGAGGTTCAGGGTGAGCGGGTGAAGATGAGGGTGAGTCTCAGGGTGAGTAATTTGGCCACCTCGCCCAGCGCGTTGCCCTCTTGCCGAGAGTAGACGATGAGCCCGCAGCCGCCCTCCTGCGCCGCGAGCACGCACTCCATCATGCCGTACCTGCACAGGCGCAAGGCGTGAGGGTAGAGGTTGGAGGGGGTGGGGATTGGAGGGCGGGTGGGGAGCGGAGGTTGGGTGGGGGTTGAAGGGTTTGGGTGGGTGGGTGGGCCGGGGGGGGGGTGCGTACACGAGGCAGGAGCGGCAGCTACTCGCTGCCGTCGCGAAGACGTCGCTGTCGTAGGACTCGTCGTGAAGCCGCACGCACACCTGCCCATGGGGAGCAGGGGGTGCAGGCGGTGCAGGGGGCGCAGAGGGGTGCATAAGCGGCGGGGGGCGCAGGGCTCACTGGCTTGCTCGGGTCAGAGAGCGTGGAGACGTCGCCGATCATGTACACTGTTATCCCTGGCTAGGGTTAGGGTTGGGGTTAGGGTTAGGGTTGGGGTCGGGCTTGGTGTTAGGGTTAGGGTAGGGCTAGGATCAGACTCGGGGTCGGGGATCGGACCGTTGATTGGCGGCAGGAAGAGCTTGAGGTCAGGCCGCGTCACGAGCTCGGGGAACATGCCGCCGGTCTGCTCGTACAGCAGCCGGCGCAGCTCCGCCTCATCGCTCTGGAAGCGCCGCGCCACGTGGCTGAGGTGCCACACCTGAGCATGTAATGCATAGGCGGTGCGTGTGCATGGGTTGCGGTCTATGTGCAGTGTGGTCCGCAGCGAGAAGCGGCTACTTAGAGTGCTCAAGGGATTGCACAGGAGCGTGCTGGGCCCACAGAACCCCAGGCGCGGGCGCAGGGCGCAGGTGCAGGGCAGAGCCCGCGGCAGTTTCAACCGGTGGCCGCGCAGGCTCGATCGCCGCTTTGGTTACCACGAGCGAGCCGTCCGCGGAGACGATCTTGCCGTCGGCCTTCAGCTTGCCCAGCTTGATCGCCTCCTTGACCTGGCGGGGTTGGGGTTGGGAATGCGTCGGGGAAGGGGCGGGTTAGGAATGGTTGGCCTCCTTGTACCTCGAGCACGTCGAGGTGCGACTTGGTGACGGCGATGGTCGGACGCACGTCGAGGTCGCCCGACTTGATCCGGTCCTCGAAGACGTGCTGCACGACGTGGCCCCACGGGTCGAGCGAGCAGATCTGACCCGGCACAAACCAGGACTCGTGCGGCCCGATCTGCTCCGGAGGCAGCGTGTTGGTGAAGTCGGGCCGGAAGTTAGGCGACGCCGCCTGTGCGGCGAGCGCAACCGCGCGGTACACCGAGTAGGTTCCGCTATGCGCACCGATTGCATTCCTCTTGCCCGGCTTGCTGACCGTCGCCACCACAGGGCCGCGCTTGGCTGGGTCTCGGGCATCCCAGCTGAGAGGCTCCGGGTCCACGCCGAACTGGTCGGGGTGAGTGGTCAGCTTTATCAGATGACGCGTCGCTGGGTGGATCGACATCCGCTCGCAGGGGTCGTGTCCGTCACTCCGGCTTCGTCAATCCGGGGGTAAAAAACAACGGGCGCTTTCTGTGCGCGTTCGCTGGAAACCTTTTTGATGGAGTTATATTTTTGGTCTCAATTAAATCTCTGCCTGTATCTAATACACACACGACACAGGATACACTCACACACACCAACCGACCAACCAACGTTCTTTCTTTCTCGGGGGCCACTGACACCACCCTGATCACATAATACAAGCAGTAGTATGGTCGAGCGGTGCAAATCAACGTGTCAATGCAAGCTGTCGCACGCATTAGGAACCTACAACGCTGGAACCAGAAGTGGAGAGCACGCTTGGCTGCCGCAAGGGAAGAAGGGATTTCACTCCCAAGATCAAGCGGAAATTTCCCGCGTTGCGGCATTTCGATCACGTTTAGTGACCATGTTTCCGCTTGACCCGTTATTTTTTTCCACTCCGTTTGGGGAGCTGTCGCACTCCAAGGGGTGATAGGCGCCCAACGGGCCGAATTTTACCGCTTTAGTTTCAACTCGACGTGACTCGACGGGTTGGTTTGAACGTCTCGCGTTGCCATCTATGCTCAACCGCTCGCTGACGATGCTTTGCCTGAGCCTGATGAGGGTGAGCGGCTGGCAGATGGCCCCTCTGCCCGTACCGCACGGGCATGCGCAGTGCGCGATCAGCCAGACGACCGCTCGCCAAGCGGTGGCGCCGCAAATGTGCAGCTACGACCATTTGAGTTCTGAGTTCCAGGTATGCGCACGCCACGCCACCCAAACACCGGTCAAGCCCAGCGTCTCTCAGCGCTGCTCCCTCGCCGTCGCAGAGGCTGGCGAACCAGCGCACGGGCACGGTGTTTGGCGAGCCTCGTTCCTTGCTGCGGCAGCACAAGGCAGACAGCGCGTGGGTGCTGCTCTTCAATCCTGGCGAGCGGACCGAGGGCGTGTACACTCTGCAGGGCCGCGAGACGCCCGGGGCACCCCACGGCACATACGTGCTCGCGTTCGAGGAGCAGGAGGAGGCGTCTCGCTTCGCGATGCTGCTGCAGGTGCGTCGTGCTTCCTCTTGCGGCCCTCTTGCCTCGGTGCCTGGATCCCACCCGAGTCTAACCCACGCTGTGACGTCACCGGCGCAGGCGCAAGGGTTTGACCTCGCGTTCGCGACGAAGTGGACGTCGGAGCTGCTGGGTGACTTCTGCGATACGGCCGACTTCGACCTTGGTTTCGTGCCGGATGCGGCGCTCTTGATCCCGCCCGAGCAGAACTTCTTCGTCGCTGACGCGCCCGAGCACGAGCCCCAGTCCAACAAGGATGTGTTGCTGGGAGACGCGGAGAGGAATTCGGAGGTGACAGCCGCCCTCTTGCGCCCGCCTATGCGCTCCGTTTCGACCCCTCTTTCGACCGGCTCACCTCCAGTCTGACCGCGCGCGACAGGCGGAGGCTTGGGGCTGCAGTGGCCCTGACGGCGCCGAGCTATGCGCCAACCTCGAGAATATGTTCAAGCTCGACTGAAAAGCTCCGCGCCCCTTCTAGTGGCGCACTCACGCGCCGAACGGTTTCTCACTTACGGTACAACTACATCATGTCATCATGTAGGCGCCCGCGCTGTGGAAGCGCGAGGCGCCGTGTTGTTCCCATGCTTGCGAACGTTGCCCGCGGCCACTCCATGTGTGTAGGTTTATGAATAGGGGTTCACTTCTCTATCTTGCACACGATGGGTGGTAGGATGGCGCGAACGCCGAACGGGGTGTGTCGTGTGTGTAAAAGAACACACTCTCCGAACGACGACAACCCCCCCCATCTCAAGACTCAACACTCATTGCAAGTGCGAAGACCGAAAAGTGGGATATCTCTGTTCTATTCTGCCGGTTGTGTATTTCGCTGCTACTAGTGGTGTGTGCCTGTTCCCTCACGGCTCAGGCACCGTTGGTTTTTCCTTTCATACACAACACCGGCACGGGCAGAACAGAACAGAGATCCCACTTCGCACTTGAGATGGGGGGGGCTAAATCGTTGCAACGAATTTCGGCCCAGATTTTAAAATGCCCAAATCGTCCACCTGTCCAAGGTGTTGAGACCCCCTACCCCTCAGCGTCGCTGCCTAATCCCCCACTAACCCCCCAGACCAAGTAAACTGCCCAACTCCCATGTGCAGTGTCGGAGTGTCGGAGTGTCCAGAGTGTCGGCCGAGAAAGTCGTCGAGAGGCACCCAAATCGTTGCAAAAAGAACTTGTTGGGTATCTCCGCGTTTGTTGTCTGTCCCGTGTCGGTTATAATAAATCTCTCACTTCAGGCAAAATGTGGCTTAGCGATAGATAAGATAAGATAAGAGTCTATCTTATCTATCTATCTATCTATCTATCTATCTATCTATCTGGCTTAGCTTATGCTTAGCGGGGGCTACTTATACCCCGTTCGCGCGCAATCGAGTGTGTGAGAACTCGTCGAAGTGCGAGCAACCGCCTGCACATGGTGGAACCTCGCAGGTCCGCCCGGGTGATCGCGCCCGGTCAGTCGACGGACACGCCGGAGCGGAGGAAGCCGCCACGCAGACGAGTGCCCACTCCTCCGCAGAGTACGTCACGCCAGGCAAAGCGCACCACCCGGGTCCGGCCGTTGGTGCCCTCTCTGGTCGCCGAGATTCTCGTCTCTCCTGACCTGTTGCCGCACATGCTCGAGCACCTAAGCATGCGGCAGCTACACAGAGTATCGGCCGTCTGCAGAGCCTTTCGGGCTGCAGTGCCCACCGCACTGCTGCTGCGGCGGGCCCTTTGTCCTAAACCCGTGCGAGGTGCTCAGTTAACCCGAACCCGAAACCTGCCTAACCGAACCCGAACCCGACCACGTGCGCGCCCCCATCCCTGCGGTGGCAGTCCTGGTCGGCTTCCGGTGTCCGACGCATGTTGTGGCGCTGCCTGATGGGGGCGTTGTGGTTGCAGATAGCGACAACAATCGCGTCAAGGTCTTCAACGCGCAGGGCGAGCTGCGGCTGACGATCGAGTGCCATGACGGCGAGCGCATATTCAGAAACCCGCGCGGTCTGGCGACGGACGGCGAGTACCTGTTTGTGAGTGACAGCTCGCACCACTGCATTCGGAAGATGCGCCTCGAGGGCGGCGAGCCCATCGCCAGCCTGGGGTCGCAGGGCAGCAGCCGTGGTGCGCTGGCATATCGCGCTCCCAAGCCCCCCCCGCACTGCCCTCCACATGCCTGACCCGCCCCCACTCCCCACTCCCCC
>Ga0209302_10002444_pt1 | contig 10815 bp, 13 predicted proteins | sample ArcOceMetagenome_2_FD_187445 | JGI IMG/M metagenome (GOLD analysis project Ga0209302, IMG submission 187445) | Marine eukaryotic phytoplankton communities from Arctic Ocean - Arctic Ocean ARC135M Metagenome (SPAdes) (version 2) | ecosystem: Environmental > Aquatic > Marine > Oceanic | place... | reverse complement strand
CGAGGGGCGAGGGGCGAGGGGCGAGGGGCGAGGGGCGAGGGGCGAGGGGCGAGGGGCGAGGGGCGGTGGTTCTAGCGGGTAGGCGTGGTACAAGGCCGTGAATTGGCCGCAGGCGCCGGTGGGCGCGGTGCACGCGTCCCCCGCAACGGTGCCAAGCCACTCGACTGCCGCCTCCTCAACCGCCGCCTCCGCGTGCCGCGCCATGCACGCCGCCTGCGTCTCGCCGTTTACCGGCTGCTCGCAGGCTTGCTCGCGACAGTGCGGCGGGAAAAAGTGCGGGCGGAGGCAGTCCCCGAAGGACGGCGAGCACGAGGCGGCTGCATCGATGAGGGTCATGTTGCCGGATGAGCTGAAGACTTCGTGCGGTGCGGCGAGGGCCTCGGCCAGCCGCGACGGCTCAGCGTGGAAGAGGCGCGTCGGCGAGAGCGGAGGCTCACAGGCCGAGCCCCTCCCCTGCGGCCGCAGGCAGAAGTCACCGAAGCGGTCGGCCGACATGAGCTCGGCCTCGAGATCGCGCATCTCGTCGAGGAGGTCGGCACGCAGCAGGTCGTGCCCCCCCGCCTCGGGCGCTCCCTCATAGAGCAGGTGGAGCGTGTGCCATGGCACCGACTGCGGCTCGGCCTCGTAGGTGAGGCCGCGCCGCGCATGGCCGCGCGCCACGCCCGCCGCGAGAGCAAACTCCTCAGCGAGCTGCGCCGCGTGGAGCCGCTCGGTGCGCTCGTCTGTGAGGTCGTAGAACTCGATCGGCTTGTACAAGCGCACGCCGTCGCGCCCCTCGAACCACGCGGCCGCGCCGACGCCGACGAAGATGGCGACGATCGCCATCACCATGCCGATCATCGTGAACGGGCCGCCCGTGATCCACCCTGCGAGTAGCAGCGGCGGCCGCACGCCGCCCGCCGCCTCCGCGGCCGCCGCCACCACCTCATCGGCCCGTCGCCTCTTGGTCTCGTCGCCTGGAGGCGCCTCGTCGGCGGACGCCCCTAAGGCGAGCTGCGGCGCGGCGCGCACCCTCTTGGGGTCGAATGTGGCAAAGTACTGCGAGCCGATCGCGCGCCGGTCGGCCTCGGCCTCGGCCTCGCGCGTCGCCTCGCGCGCCACGGCCTCGTCCGGCCGCGCGTCGGACATGACCATCATGCCCGAGGCCTTGTCCACGCTGAGCGAGGCGGTGGCTCCTCGTCCATCCTCGCCCTCGGCGCCCGTGTAAAAGGTGGCGAAGGCCTTGGCCGCCTTGGCGGTCGATGCGGTCGAAGCGATGGCCTCCAGGGCTAGCTCGTTGGCGAGCGTGACCAGTTGCTCCTCGGTGCTCGGTGGCGCAGAGTGGCGCTGCATGTACACGGGCGCCAGCGCGTTGCGAAGCGCGACAGGCAGCGGCTGCGGCGCCTCGACCTCGTTGGCCCGCGCCACCAGCTGACGCAGCAGCGCGATCGCCTCGCTCTCCTGCTTAGGGCCAGTAGTCGGTGGGAAGGGGAAGTAAGCTGTGGGTCAGGGTCGGGGTCAGGGTCAGGGTTAGGGCTTGGGCTTGGGGTTAGGGTCAGTGGTCAGGGTGAGGGTTACGGCCGCCGCGCTCTCCTGCTTGAAGGATCGCTGGTGCTGCGCCAGGTACAAGGTGGCAAGCGCCCCGAAGACCGCGGGCGGCAGCGCGCGCGCGCGCACGACCTCGCGCGCGTTCGCCGTCTGCTGGAGCGCGTCGAGCAGCCCCGCATGCGCCAGCTCGGGCTCGGCGACCGAGGCGCCGTCCTTGTATCGCCACCCCTTATCGGGCTGGTCAGGTGCGAAGCGCACGCCACCCTTGCGCTTCAGCTTGCCCGCCGCCACCACCGCCGTCGCCGCCGCCGAGAGATCACATTTGGTGGCGCGCCGGCATCGCTTGGGGCGCGGCGGTGTTCCGGGTGCGGCGGGTGCGACGGGTGAGTCGGGCGCGGCGGGCGAATCGGGCGAGGCGGGCGAGGCGGGCGAGGTGGGCGAGGCGGATGCGTCGCGCGAGGCCGCGGCGGCAGCGGCGGCGAGCTGCAGGCATTCGCCCGGAAACTCAGCGCCTGTGCCGGTGCATCTGCTCGTGCGGGCACCGCCGTCGTCGGCGTCCCCAGCCGAGAGTCGCTGCGTGAGCTTCTGCGAGAGTCTCTCGGGCGCGCCGTGCGCAGCAGCCATCGCCCTCGCGGCCGCCCGCGCAGAGTTGGACGCAGAGCCGGGGCGCGCGCTGCCTGCTCCGCGGGCCGAGGGCGAGGGCGAGCGCGCGCTGTTGCCCCCTGTCGGTGTCCAGCTGCCGCCGCCGACGCACGAGCCGCGGCGGCGTGCCGATAACGAGCCGCAGAGCTTGGCGGCAGCGGCGGAGGCGGCGACGCTGCGCGCGCTCTCCGGAGCAGCTAGCGAGGGCTGCGCGGGCCGCCGACCGGGCGAGGGCTGCGAGGGCCTACCAGGCTGCTCTGCGTCCTCGGCCTGAGCATGCCCTTGGCTACCTGCCATCGTCCTCGGCTTGGCCAAGCCCATGCCGCGGCGAGCCAGCATGCCTCTGGCCGAGCCGATGCCTGCTCCTCGGGCCGAGGGCGAGGGCGAGCGCGCGCTGTTGCGCGCCGAGGGCGACGGCGAGCGGCCCGCCATTACTCCTCCCCGGGCACTGCCCCGAGCGCTCCTGTCCGAGAACTGCTGCACCTCCTGCTCGTGGCGGCGGCGGGCCGAGGTTCCGCGGTGCGAGGCGGCGGCGGCGGCCTGCGCCTCGGCGTGGCGCTCCTTGGCGTCGGCGATGGCGCAGCGCTTGGCCATATTCGCGTAGATGGTGTGCCGGTGGTCCGTGCGACCCCCGCCGTGGTCCCGCCGCGCCGCCGCCGCACCGCGCACGTACCCCGGTAAGCGCGGCCGCTTGTCGAAGCCGAATAGGTTGGAGGCGTCGTACTTCATGTTAGTCAGCGCGAGCTCTTCGCCCAGCGCCGCCACGGTGGCCGCGTGCTGGTGGTTCGTCGCCACATGTGCCTGCGCGCGGCGCAGCTGTGTAGCAAGTTGCTCGCGCTCAGCCAGTGTGCGGCCCTCGGGCTTGGTCGTTGGCTGCGTGCGCGCTCGGCCGGTCAGCGCGTCGCCCGGTCGGAAGGTGGTGTTGCTGTGCGCCGTGCGGTGCGTCGTGGCGGCGTAGCCGCTCTGCGCATAGACCGATGCTGCACAGGCGCCTACGGTCGACACGCTGGCGCACGAGCGGCAGGTGCGGTTGGAGAAGATGGGCAGCTTGTCGCGCTCGAGCGCCTGGCAGTGAGCGAGGCAGTGTGGTGAGTTGGCTTGGGCGGGTGCTGAGACAGTGGTGGTGGATCTCTGTATTGGCAGAGTCTGCAGTGGTGGAGCGTGTGCGTGGTGGTGGTGGAGCGCCTGGTCCATCTCGACCTCGCGCAGCCGTGTGCATAGCTTCTGGTAGTCCTTCGCCACCTTCTTGTCCTCATAACCCGCTGGGTGGCCGTGGCTTTTCTCAAACTCCCTGGTGCGGCAGTGGTGTGTGGTGAGACCGTGAGGCTTGGGCTCACCGTCTCGGTGGCGGGTGGCGGGTGGCGGGTGGCGGAATGCACTTTTCCCAGCGGCGGAGGCGCAGGCGGATGATCGCCTTTTGCGCGTGGTTCTCCTCCCGCGATGAATCCAGCGGCATCGGCGAGCCTCCCCGTGGCGGCCCACACCACGGCCGGAGCCAAACCGCTTCTTTTGGGAGGAGGTATTTACCGTGCAGCGCGTCACGTGCAGGGTTAGGGTTAGGGTTAGGGTTAGGGTTAGGGTTAGGTTGTTGGCTAACCTAACCCTAACCCTAACCCAACAATCTTATCTAATCTTATCTGTGGCCCGCCCCTTCGACGCCAGGGTGAACGGAGACAGAGCCGTTATCGACGTCGCCATCGCGTGGCGCCTGTGTGCGGCCCAGCCCCAGGCGCCCAGGAATGATTGAGTGAAAATATAATAAGTAAGCCACACACGTCACTGCCAGACTGCCTGAACAGGACCCGACGGCCTACGTCCCTGGGACACCGACACTGGGTCAGTACCAGCCTGAGAGCGCTTTGCGCTGTCGCCCCACCCTAGCCCCACCCCTCTTACCAGGACTGAGGAGTGTGGTTTTATTTAGATTTATTTGCCTTTTTTTTTGGAACTTCGAACGAGAGGATTTTCTTGAGTGTTGAGAGAGGGAAAATTTTGTGTGATTCTCCCACGAGCCACGTCCCAGGCCCTGCCAGAGGAGAGTGACGGTAGGGCACCACCTCAGGCGCGCTGCTACGAAAGCGCGCTGCGTCTCTTACGGTCACATGCATTCGTGCTGTATTAAGATACGTGGAAGACCACACCGTGCACCTCGTGCCGGAAGGTGGCATGCCCCTCCCGCCGAATGTACATGCGACAGAAGCGAGCGGCGGGCGCGTCGAGCGTGACGTGCTGCCATTTCAGCTGCCCCAGCGCGCGAAACCGGCCCACCCGGTGCCAAGGGCCCTCTGGGCTCGGGGCGAGCTCCAGCACGGCGCGCGCAGGCGCAAACGAGTCTACCACGCCCAAGATGGAGAGGCCGAGTAGCGGACGCTCCTCGCCGAGGTCGAAGATCAGCCACTTGTCGTGCCTGTGCGCGCGAATACACGCACGCGCGGTGTCAAGCGACGCGGCGGCGCAACGGTGGTCCCATGGCCGCAACTCACGACATCGCCTCCATCCGCTGCCCACCGGGCACGAGCCAGTAGGTCTTCTCGTTGCCGTCCGCGACGCGCTCCGCCTCGTAGCCCTGCAGCGAGTGCGAGGAGCCGACTACGCGTGGGCTGATCATGCGGCAGGAGCACGCAGCGACGAGGCTGGCCAAGCTCAAGACGAGAGGCCGCATGATGAAAGTTTGGGGAGGCACCGCCAGCGGACGACGTGCTGTAAATCCCCCTCAGCCCGCCGCGAAATCCGAGTCGGGACTAACATACTGATTTGAGCACAGCGCGCGCTGACGGCGGACGCGCGGTCTCTGGTGCCCATGCTCGCCTTCCTCGCGCCGCATGCCACGCTCCTGCCCACCGGCCGCAGCGCACTGCCGCGCATGAGCGTCACCGAGGATCGCGCCGCTGCCAAGGCGAGACTCTTCTCATCCATCAGCTTGTTCGATGAGGTCAGATCGCGGGGAACGGTTAACATCGACTTTGGCGTCAAGGGCGGAGAGCTGGACAAAGACACGCGCGCGCCGACGAACCTGGCCGACGGCGGCTTTTACGCCGTGTCCGAGGAGCTGGGCAAGGCGGCGGACGACGTGCTGGCCCGGGTCGACGAGCTGTTCCCACTTAATCCGACACCAGACCCGACGCGCTTCCTCGGCACAGTCGAGGGTGAGAAGTGCCCGCTGCACGGCTGCTGGTCGAACATCTTCACGACGGCAGCCGACGCCACCTTCTCAAAGGACAGCGAGCGCGGCGACGCCAAGGTGGGCCATTCTCTAGCCACCCACCCAGGCCACCCGCGCCCAGCCTCAACACAGCGGTCGCGCCCGGCTCACTGACCAACCCAAAACCCAAACCTAACCCTAACCTAACCCTGATCCCAACCCCATCCCAGGTGGGCAACGAGGTCGACGGCCGCACGGGTCGCGTGTGGAACTGTATCGACTTTATCGCACCGGAGGGAGCGATCGCTCCGGCGAACCCTGAGCAGTTGCGGGTGCAGCTGGCTGTGCGCGCCGTGTCGCCGGTGCGCGTGGCGCTCGCATTCCGACTGATCAAGGCGCGCCTCGCCATGCTCTCACCCACGTACTTGCTCACTCACTCACTCACTCACTCATTTGACCGCTCTCGCTCACTCACTGACTAACTCACTCAGGTGCGTCTCACCAAATTCTTCTTCTTCCCGCTCTTTGGGCGGAGGCTCACGCTGACCCTGCCCGTGCCGGGCCCCTTCATCACGCGCCTGCTCACGCTCTTCAGCAAAAAGGAGGTGCCGCAGGCCTACTTTGACGTGCTCTACCTGGATGACGAGTTGCGCGTACACAAGACCGGCCAGGGCGCCATCTTCGTGCAGCGGCGGCCGCAGTGGGGCGTGCAGGCGTAGTGGTGGCCTCTGAGTGCACCCAGGGTGGGCTGCTCCTTCTGTAGTTATGGTGGCGTGTTACCTCCACGTGGCGCGAAGCAAGTTCGTTCCCACGACATCGCGACGGAGGCCTCTTCGAAGATCGCCACATCGCGAGGCCTGTGCTGCCCAAGAGGGCTACATCATGGATCAAATGCACGAGATGATTGCGGAGATGCAGGCGAAGACCACAGGCGATATGCCTGATGACATGAGGCTGGCTCTTCAGTGCGGTGTGGAGCCGCCGCCGCCGCCGCCGCCGGGTCGAACTGAGGGCACCTCCTCACTACCGCCCGGTGAAGAATCGTCTGTGGTCAAGCCGCGGGTGACAACACAGGAGTCGCCAAAGCGACTTGAGGCGAACGGGCTCTTCAAAGCAGGTGACCTGCTGGGCGCGGCAGCGATGTACAGGGCGGCGCTTGACGACCCTAATGAGCAGCGGCTGCCACTGCTTTCGAATCTGGGCTTCTGCCATCTGAGGCTGCGCCAAGCATCACACGCTGTGGCGCCTCTGACCGAGGCGCTGGCTCTCACGGACGAGCTGTTTGCTTCGCCCAAGCTCGCCACCAAAGCGGCCGCACGACTGTATGAGGCGTACTTCATTGTCGGCGACCCAGCCGGCACGCGGCGCGCGCTGGCCGACCTTCGCTTCTATTCGCAGCGTGGTGGTGGCGACGTGGGCGGCCTCGGCCTCAAGGGCATTCCTCGCGAGGCCGATACGGAGAAGGTGTTCGACCTGCTCATCACCATAGCGCACTCTCGCGAGCACGGCGAGAACGGGCTCAAGGCGGTTCGCAGGCTATTGGAGGGCGTTCCTGCGGAGGCATATGATGATGAAGGAGGGTGTGCGGTCACTCTGGCGACTGAGGTCGCTAGCAAGAGCGAAGGGCGCGGCCCGGGCAGCATGGGCGTGCGCCTGCTCCAGTGTGTTCTGGAGGGCGGGCCGCCGGCTGACGTGCGCAAGCGCGATGGGTGCACGGCTCTGATGACGGCAGCAAACTGTGGCCGCGCCGACCTGTGCGCCATTCTCCTCGCGGCCGGCGCGAGTGCGCGCGCGACAGACGCGAGAGGCTTCACCGCGCTGCACACGGCGCTGGTCGTCCTCTATGACAAGTGGTCGAAGGAGCGCGAGGAGGTCATCGTCCTGCTGCTGGAGCATGGAGCCGCTGTTAACGCGGCGAACCATGTCGGCATGACACCGTTGATGTATTGCGCGCAGCAGCTGCGTAAGGAGCGTTGCAACGAGCTTCGTGTGCCCGAGCGCCTCGTCGCAACCGGCGCGAGCACGACCCCGTGCATTCTTCCCTCGCACGAGTCGGGCTGCCAAGGCTTCCAGGCCATCGACTTCGTAACGGATGGCGACGACGCGCCGATGCGTGCGCTGCTCCGCCAGGCCGCAAAGGCCGAGGGAGACGAGGCAGAGGCGTGCCTTCGTGAGCATGAGTGGATCAAGGCGTACCTCAACTTCTACGATGATGTGATCATACCCGCGAGTAAGATCGGCACCGACGCGTGCAAGGCTGCAGGCATGACGGACAGGGGCACGCTCGACATGCCTTGGGAAGAGATCACTCCTCAGATGCACGCGGCCACGATCCTCTCCGAGACGCGCAGGGCCGAGCTGCTCGTCAGCCGGTTTGCCGGCCTTTCTAGAGAAGCTGTGTATGACGTTGCGGGCAACCCGTTGCTGCAGACTTACCATGCGCTGCTGCCATTCATCCCGCGCATCATTCTGAAGAGCTGGCCGAGCATGGCGGCGCTCACAGACACGGACCGCGGCCAGATCTGCCGCGCGTGGGGCTTGAACCAGGAGGTGGTCTACTTGTCTGCGAATCTCAGCAACGAGCACGCACCGCTCTTTGTGCCAAAGAAGCTCCATCGGGAGTTTGTGATGAACTACCAGGCGCCGCTGCAGCACACGTTCGCCTGCGCGATCCCGAACGAGCAGGCCATCGATGCGCTAGCACAACTGAGCCTGCCAATCGTGGAGATCGGGGCTGGGGCTGGCTACTGGGGCGCGCTGCTGCGCCTTCGCAGCGTCGACTGCGTCCTATACGACCGCTCGCCTCCAACCTCAGACGGCAACAACCCCTACTTCAATCGGCAGTACACCGAGGTGCTCCCCGGCCACCATGGGAAGGTGGCGCTGCACCCAGGGCACGCGCTGCTCCTCGTGTGGCCATACTCCGACAGCGAGGCCGCGGCCCCATGGGCACGCGACCAAGAGCCATGGGACGTGCAGGCCCTTCGCAGCTTCCAGGGCTCCACAGTGGCGCACGTGGGCGACCTGAGTCCGCATGCGCACACTGTCACGACGTCGAAGGCCTTCAAGCAACTCCTGACGGCCAGATTCCGGGAGGTGGTGCGTGTCGACCTGCCGTCGTGGCCGCACAGCGAAGATGCGCTCACGATTTGGAAGCGCGCGAGCAGCGCGACGGTGGTATAGCAAGCTAGGCACGTGCAAGGTGTTAGCGTGAGCTTTAGCGTTAGGGAAGTGTGACTAGGGAAGTGTGGGAAGTGTTCAATAAGTCTGATGTCAATGTCATTGTCTGCTTCTTAGTTCTTTGATTGAATGTCTTTGTCATTGACTAAAGACAGACAGAAATAGTTGGTCGTCAGGTTTTTCGCACGTACTTATTTACGACACGACTCGCATGCTACTGTACGCAATGCCGCGATGCTGGGCCCCTCACACCCAACACAAATGCACGGTGTACGGCGATGATGAATGTCTGTCTGAGTGTCTCTCTCTGTCTCTGTCTCTCTGTCTCTCTGTCTCTCACTCTCTCTGCGTGATTGACAACGACGACGACGAAAAAATGGTTTCGTATACTACACGACACGTATACTACGCAATGCCGCGATGCCTGGGCCCCTCACACTTCTTCTTCTTGCAAGTAAATCCGCTCATCCCTCCCCACGCCATCAGAGAGCGCGCGGCGACCGACGCGTGCACGACGCGGCTGCGGCGACTGAAGCATGCCGCCACTAAAGATAAGCGAGCCGGTCCCACCCGTGCCGCTGCATGTGTACGCCGCAGCCCGCTCCGCCCATGCCCGCGCAGCCAGAGTTTCCAATCGCCTGAGTTGCACGGCGGCAGGGTCTTCTCGGCCGAGTGCATCCCGGCGTTTGACTGGCAGTCGGTCGGCCTGTTCTACTCCTTCTACCACTCGAAGCAGCCCGGCCGCATAACGCGCCTCCTCGCCTGCGAGGACGAGCAGCTGCGGGTGCGTGCCCGTCGCTCGTGCGCACAGGCCGAGCCAACCCTGCGCCCGAGCCCGCGCCCGAGCCCGCGCCTCGCCCGGCCCAGGTGTACCCGAAGGTGAACCTCGAGATGGGACCGACCTTCGTGCATAAGAACATGCGGTACGACGAGATGAACGAAGCCGAGAAGTTCGACCAGTACCACGACGGCAAGGGCCGCGGGTACGCCTCGTACAACAAGCCCTACTCGGTGATGGCCTGGCTCGAGCAGACGCACGTCGAGGAGGAGATGGTGCTCATGACGGAGACACCTACCATAACCTAGCCCTTACCCTAACCCTAAACCTGACCCTGACCCTAACCCTAACCCTAACCCTAACCCTAACCCTAACCTAGGTCCTCATGATGGATACGGACATGTTCCTGCGTGCGCCCGTCGACCCGGTCGCCCTCGGCGTGCGGCGCGGCAACGTGGTGTCTGCCGAGTACTCGTACCTGTACGGCACGCAGTCGGGCTTCGCCAAGCGCTTCCTCGAGAGGAGGCTACTTGGCCGCCTGGCACAGGTGCTCTACTCTACCTCACTGGAGGCCACTTGGGTAGGGTTAGGCTTAGGCTTAGGCTTAGGCTTAGGCTTAGGCTTAGGCTTAGGCTTAGGCTTAGGCTTAGGCTTAGGGTTAGGGTTAGGGTTAGGGCACAGGTGCTCTACCTCACTAGAGAGCACTCACTAGAGTTGACTTACTCCTGATTAAGGGTGCTCACTACGTTTACCTGCTCGCTCCCACTTGCTAGCTGCCTCCCACTTGCGAGCTGCCTGTTACCACCCACGACGACCCACGAGCTACAAGCGCAGGTGGGCGGCTTCCATATCTTCCACCGCGAGGACCTCCGTGCGATCGCGCCCAAGTGGCTCGGCTACACACGCAAGGTGCGCGCCTTCGCCAACGCACATCCGGAGGAGTACTTCAACGAGAGCATCCGTCACGACCCCAAGCTTACCAGGGACGAGGTCGCCGTGCTGCGCAAGCAGGCGCGCTGGCATGGCGAGATGTACGGCTACGTCTTCGCAGCGGCCGAGGTGGGCGCGACGCACACTAACCCGAACCCGAACCCGAACCCTGACCCCAACCCTAACCCTAACCCTGACCCCAACCCTAACCCTGACCCCAACCCTAACCCTGACTACTGACCCTAACCTGAGCCTGACCCTAACCAGGTGGGCGTGACACACCGCATCCGCAGGGACGTGATGCTCTACCCTGGGTACGAGCCGTACCTCGGTCGGCCTCCGATGATCATGCACTATGGCGCGGCCTACACGCTGGGCGCAGCCTACTTCAACAAGATGGAGCATCAGAAGCTAACCCTCGAGACGTGCCCGATGTATCTCTTTCCCGACGCCGCCATCGGTAACGTCGAGCAGCTCACGAACCCGAACCCGAGCCCGAGCCCGAAGCCCGAACCCGAGCCCGAACCCGAACCCGAGCCCGAGCCCGAGCCCGAACCCGGACCCGAGCCCGAGCCCGAGCCCGAGCCCGAGCCCGAGCCCGAACCCGAGCCCGAGC
>Ga0209302_10002443_pt1 | contig 10820 bp, 9 predicted proteins | sample ArcOceMetagenome_2_FD_187445 | JGI IMG/M metagenome (GOLD analysis project Ga0209302, IMG submission 187445) | Marine eukaryotic phytoplankton communities from Arctic Ocean - Arctic Ocean ARC135M Metagenome (SPAdes) (version 2) | ecosystem: Environmental > Aquatic > Marine > Oceanic | place... | reverse complement strand
GGCAGTATTAAAATATCCACTTATATAAATATATCCAAGAGAATCTGTCCCAATACTTATTCCTTTATCTGCTAAATCACCACCAAATGATTTTACCCAATCTGTTGTTTGTGCTGATACGTTTATAGTAACCAAGAGAACTAATATTGCATATAAATACCTCATTGTTTTTTAGTTTACATTTTGTTATTTGAAATTCTTAAATGATCAATCATCAACAACAACCATTTTGGTTAAGACTGTAACTCCCTCTTTGTGAAAAGTTAAAAAATAAATACCTGCGGAAAAACCAGAAACCTCCAATAATTCTTTATCCCCGATGATTGTTTTAGTGAGAATAAGTCGTCCGAAAGTATCAGTAATACGCACTTCAAATCCTCCTGCTCCTGTTATCGTCATGTCATGACGAACTGGATTTGGGTAAATATTTACCACAGGTATGTCTAATTCATTTACCGCTACAATATCGTCCTCGCAATTGCCCTGTATTTCTTGAGTCTGTAGTTTCCAAAGGAAAATATCTTTACTCCCCACAGCCGTTAGTGTTGTATCATCAAAAGTGGCCTCATTTTCATAGAAGCCCACGGCATATACATTGCCAAACCCATCAGCACATATATCGTTTGTCCTATCCTCATCTGAACTAGTAGTTCCTGCTACTTTTGCCCACAGCCATTCTCCATCACCATTTCCATCTAACTGAGCAATGAAAGCCGAACTAGTAGTGTCACTTTCATTTGGAGGAATAACCACAACATCTTGACTAAAAATAGTAGTATCGGAAGTTGTCCCACAAACATAAACTTGCGAGTTATAATCTACGAACATTTGATAAGCTTTGTCAACACCTGAGCTTCTAGCTCTCTTTGCCCAAATCCATTCACCATCCATTGTACATTTTGCTACAAAAACATCTCTTTTTTGCTTGTGACTTAAGGTGGCTGTGCCATTTGAAGCGTTTCCTCCTTCAAAGACCATTGGGTTTCTATATTCACCATTAATGTAAATATTATCGCATCGATCTATGGCAATTCCGTTAGCTCTATCACTTTTATTACTACCTACATTTTTCACCCATATCCAATTGCCCTCTGTATCCATTTTAAAAATAAAGGCATCAAATTCTCCTTCAGAAGTAACACTAAGAGGACCGTAATTAGCTGTGTTTTCAAAGCCACCACAAACATATATATTAGAATAGGAGTCAATAGCTATTCTATTGTCTCTAGAACCTTTATTATCCTCTATGCCATCAAATTTATCTACCCACAACCAATTGCCATCCTGGTCTAGCTTACCTACATATCCCATTGGCATGCAGTTGGTGCTCCAATCAGTATTTTGAATAGAAAATTCATCAAAATCTGCGCTAAGACCAGAAAAGAATCCAGTCACATAAATGAACCCGTCTGAATCTACTTTTACATCATAAGATTGGTCATCAGCATCATATATTGGAGAAGGACATTCAGGCAAGTCTCCAGCCCCTTCTTGAGCACCAAAAGCAATAGTCCAAACACAATTGCCATCTGTATCAATTTTAGCGAGTACAGAGGTGTCATCAGCATTTCCTCCTGGATTTGGACAGCTATCCATAACAAAGACGTACCAAAAGGTTCCGGTAATGAATACATCTCCACCGGGTGTAACATGCATTCCAAGAGCCCTGTCATCACAGCACCCTCCTGCTAAATCACCGCCAGCTAAAGCCCACAAAACATTACCCAAGGAATCTACCTTACATAAAAAGGCTTCTTTATTTGATGCCATTGGATCGTTGTTAATCAGACTAATTTCTCCAAAGTCAGCGGCAGTATTAAAATATCCACTTATATAAATATATCCAAGAGAATCTGTCCCAATACTTATTCCTTTATCTGCTAAATCACCACCAAATGATTTTACCCAATCTGTTGTTTGTGCTGATACGTTTATACTAACCAAGAGAACTAATATTGCATATAAATACCTCATTGTTTTTTAGTTTACATTTTTTGAAATCTTAACGCTTTTCCTTCAACACCCTCAACACGAACAAAATAAAATCCTGCAGAAAGTACCGAAACATCTATTGGTGTCCCTGTGTGAGTGAACTCCATAACGACTCTACCCATAGAATCCAAAATCATAAATGCATGGTTTTTATTATATTGGATCACCAATTCATTGACAACTTGGTTAGTCATTAAAGAAAAGACTGCATTGTCTTCCTCTGTAATTGAGTTCACCTCGCAATTGGCCAAAATTTCATCCGATGTATTACAGTCTGCTAGATTCTCTCCGAATAACGAAAGCTCTGTATTGATATTAAGAAATCCACAAACGCTTGCTACCGAACAAAAAGAAAGTTGGGGACAAAGGTTTATCTGAAGCTCTGTAATACTCTCAGGGTTAATTTGAGCTATTCCTAATATGTCTGTGATATTGTCATTTTCTGAGATAGAGATAGCACCAGCCATAGAGATAATGCCGTCTAATCCATTAAGGTTTTCCAACAAGTGACACTCTTCTATAAATAGATCACCGCCTATAGATGTAATAAGGTCTAATCCAGACAATGAAGCTAAAACAGGGTTATCTGTAACATGCAGCTCACCACCTAAAAAACTTACCTGGCTTAATCCCATTATAGCTACTAAATCATCATTCTCATCAATCACTAATCCATCTCCTATAGAAACTAAGTTTGATAATGAGTTAATAGACGTAAGGTCCGAAGTCTCTTGCAGAATTAGGCTGCCGCCTATACTCTCTAGAAGCACCGGACCATTAAAAGCATCAAATCTACATTCACTGATTGTGAAGTCTCCTCCTACTGTCTCTAAGGCGCTCATCCCTGCGAAACTATCAAAGTTTGCTTCGTCAAGAGATATACCCTCAACAACATGAACAAGAGACTCTAAACCCGAAAAACTAAAAGCAGCTCCCTCATCCCAAGATAAGAACCCTAGTGATGTGAGGTTATTTAACCCCTGAAAGTTTTCGAACCCCGAACATTCGTTACAGATAATACCACCTTCTATTGTAGTAATCTGTTCTAACCCTGTGAAATCTATATTTCCTTGAATTTTCACATTTCCCGCTATAGAATTACAGTCTGGGTAATTAAGAGAGAAATTGGCGACATCAGCCTGGGAGTAGAATGTAATTCCATCAGGCAAGCAAGTCTGTGAAATCAATGTAGAATTGATCATAATACAAATAGCAAATAACAAATAAGGCATCAACATTTTATTTTTCATTTTCTGGTATTTTATTGAATTAAACACTTGATAAAATTAAATCGATATGCCTTTATTATCTCTTTTAAATGAACAACGTGACAGTAGAATAAAAATAATTTCATAATCCGCTGAATACCAAAGTTTTTTTTATTTAAAGGTTTCACTCTGAAGACGAATGTTTTTCTATAGAAGTTGCAAGTAGAACCAGAAAAAAAATCTGAGTTTGGAAATGATCAATGTATAAAAACCATGTATTTCAATATCTATTAAATCGGAGAAGGTCGTTTGAACACAAAAAAACGAAGTAAAACAACGTTTAACGGCATTTGACGACCTCAATTGGCAAGAATTCAAGCTTTTTGGAGGCTCTGAATACCGCTCTTAATTTATAGATTAATCTCCACTAGTATTGAGTTTTAAATTAAACTTCACAGAGTAATTGTATTATTCAAATAAAGTTAAATACTCTCTATCAAGTATTATTCGTTTTGCACCTCCATGTTCACCTCCTATTATATACTGCTCTAATAGTTCCTCTCCAACAAGCGCCTTGAATTTTCTTTTAATCCTAGACAGAACGACATTAATATTATTACCAATAGGGTCAATTAGACGGTCCAAAGAAAGGTTGATTTCGTCCTGCTCACACTGAGAGGTATACCTAGAGTAATGACTATAAATCTCTTCCCTATGATCTTGCAGCTCGGTTAGATGAACTCCTTCTGGGTGATTTAAATAAAACATGTAAATTGCTCTCTCCTTGGGGTTCAGCCGAACTTCTAATTCCCCTAGGTCTTTGAGGAAAATACGGCTTATGTATCCCCTTACTTCCATCTTACTTGGCTTTTGAATTATCTTCCAACGTTCTCGAAAAGTTAAATTTGTCCGAATTCCGTCCATCACATCAAATAACTGACCGATGATTAAGGGATTCACATTTCGAGAATGTAAAATCTCCATGCAACCTGAGCAAAGATCTGCAGTGCGCATTTTCAGAATGATATCTTTCTTGTTCTTACAAAAATCATTTGCGCAACCTTTAGGTTTGGTATGAGTGCTTTCTAATATATCTTCACGTTCATTGAACATAAAATGTCGAATTATCCAAATTGTAATTTTGTATGCAATTGGGAAACGGTCATCCACCTCTTCTCCAAAAAAGCTATTCCAATGAGAGGTCTGAATGAAATAATTATTCATAGATGGTGAAATTGAACCAAACCAGTTCAATTCGTTTCCAACATCTGTAAGTAAAAAAACATGACTACTAGAAGGTAAATTTCTCCTTTCTCTATATTTATCGCATACTCTAAAGAAAAATTCCCAAGACTGAAATTGTTCTTGAAAAGGAAAATCTTCTATGGAATATGAACAATTAAATAGCATGTCAGTCTGCTCCATAAAACCCTCTTCACTTTCCCATTTCCTTAATTGAAGATCATTTAATTCTTCTTCTGTTTCGCCCGCAAGGAAATTAATTGGTCCTGGGAACTGCTGTAATAAATTCAGTACGTTCCCATATGTCTCAATACTTAATTCCTGAGACCTCAAAAGATAAACTTTCATAACTCTATAATACTAATTTATTCTGATTTATTTTTTGATTTAAGAAATTCTTTATCGATTATTCCTTTTGACTTTTTGCTGGCATATGACTTGATTGATTCTACCAAATCATCTTCAATTTCGAAGTAACTTGCCTTTGAATATTGCTTTGATGAAGCCGCTTGAAAATTAAGTTTAGACGATACTGATGTAATATCGAAATCGGCACCAAGAATTGTAAAAGACCACTTCTCTGTTCTTTCAAGATTGTCAATCATACCTGCAATTTCTGCTGCATTATATCTTATACTCGAATTCTCGAGCCCATCCGTTAAAACAATTACCACAACACTCATTTTGTCATTTTCAATCATTCCAGCGAATCGCTCAGATATCCTATTTACAGAACTTCCAATGGCGTCATATAGGGCGGTCATTCCATCAGGTCGATAAGATTCATAGCGGAGAAAACCTAATTCAGAAGAAGGTTCGAAATCTACTTGATGCGTAATTTGATCATTAAACGTTGTAAGGCCGGTGTAGTATTCCTGGTCTATATATTTTTCATCTAAGTCTTTGATTGTCTCAACTTGCTTGTTGAACATGCCAACCGTTTTTTCTCGCACATCTCCCATTGATCCGCTTTTGTCTAAAATGAAGTGGTAAAGTGTTTTTTTGTTTTTCATACTATTTAATTTTAATGATTTACTGTGGCGAATTTCATCCAATTATTAGCCGAAATGAATTCTTTGCAACCTTGCAATGATTTTTTGAAGCAATGTCTCGGCGGTACATTTGCAGTGCATAAAAACAAATTTGAAAATGAACAAAGCAAAAACGACTAGATTAATTCAAGACGTGAAGTTCCTGACGGAACTAAGACCTTTTAGAAATTACCAAAATTTAGATTCATTAAAGAAGGTCGCAAACTACATTAAAAAAGAAATGAGTATGGCTGGTTTCGAGCCTAGTCTACAATCATGGCAAGTAGAAGGTAATGAATACCATAATGTCATTTGCAGCTATCAACCTGAGAAGAAAAAACGACTTGTGATAGGAGCTCATTATGACGTGTGCGGCGATCAGCCAGGTGCAGATGATAATGCAAGCGCAGTTTCAGGACTACTTGAAACAATACGGCTTTTGGGAAGTTCAATACCTGATCTAGAATTCGGAGTTGATTTTGTGGCCTACTGCCTTGAGGAACCACCCTTTTTTGGAACAGAACACATGGGAAGCTACGTACATGCCAAGTCCATTGCTGACAATAAAGAAAATATTTTAGGAATGATATGCTACGAAATGATTGGATATTTTTCCGATATACCGGGAAGTCAAAGATTCCCTAATTCTGCTTTAAAATCAATGTTTCCAAACACTGGAAACTTCATAATGGCTGTAGGAACAGAGGAATATGGAGAATTTAACGATATGGTTTTTAATGGAATGAAAAACGGTGCAAATATAGATGTACAAAAAATAAATATGCCCGAAGAACTCGGTTTTGCAGATATGTCAGATCAGCGCAATTACTGGAAATTCGATATCCCGGCCATGATGGTCAACGATACGTCCTTTATGAGAAATCCACATTACCATAAAATGAGCGATTCGATAGAGACCTTAGACTTTAATAAAATGGCCGAGGTTGTAAACTGCGTTATTAATTCTCTTTCCAGTTTGGATTGATTTAGCCAGTTAAATGAAGATGTTTCTAATCATGTAATCCCTTATATTGAAGCCCATTACACCCACAAGAAAGACAATCAATACTTACCCGAAATCGTAGATCGTTTAAACGGTTAGCTATGAGCATTAGAATCCATTGGTGAGTTAATGTTTTACAACGGTTTATGTATGGTGCGTTTCAATGCACTATACATAGTGCTGGCATTATGTTATTTTTTACACATTTCCTTCAAATCTTCTATTTCTCCCTTAAAGTCATTACCATCTACTGTTGGCCCTATGCCTTTAACCTTAACTTTTTCAGTAAATTGATGAAAAGTCCATTTTTCATTTTTTAAACGGTGTTTACCGGAATAGGCTGCAATCCACAAAGGGTAATCATCCACATAACCTTTTAGTACATGTTGGTAAAATTTCAAACCAGTGTATATCATAGGCTTTACGCCATACTCTTGTTCTGCAAGTTTTAACCAATTCAAAACACCTTCTCTTAGATTTTCCCTACCTAATTTACTCTCTTTTTCTATGTCCAGTATAGGAATAAAATCTCCCTTTTTTATTTTCACTGCTGATTTATAATTTTCAAATTGTTTTGTAGAGTTTTCATTAGGGCGATAATAATGATATGCCCCTCGAATGTAATTGTGTTGTTTTGCCTTTTCCCAATTTTCTTTAAAACGCATATCTTTCCCGTTAGTCCCCATTGTTGACCTTATAAAAATATACTCAATTGGGTGATGAGAAGTGCGCATTTCATTCCAATCAATTTTCCCTTGATAATGGGATAAATCAATTCCAAATAGATATTCTGAACTTGAAATTGATGGATTCTCTGCTCTGCTATGTGCTGAATTATTGTAAGTTGGGATTAATGAGCTAAGGGCAAGAATTATAACTAATTGCCCAATTATCAATCTTCTTAATATCTTGTTGTTATTGAGGAAATTAAGAGGATTCTTACCATCTTGTTTTTTTATCTCACTTTCAGTATTATGTCCTTCTAGTTGAATATGCTTATATTTTGACAATATCTTGTTAAAAATAAAAGCTGATAAGACAAATAATACTATGAGACCCATTAGAATTACCCAGAATCTAATAGGGTGAATTTCTTTATAATCAAGTACTTGATAATTAATATTTCTCATACAATCTGTCTTTTCTTAATTATTGCTAACAATTGGCTAAAGGCTGTAGATTATATTAGTCAATATATTGCTGTAGAGTTTATTTGATTTATGGCCTGTCTAAATTTAAAGAATAAAATGTGCTTTAAATACCTATGATGTGCTTATTTGTTACTTGAGTATAAATTTCAGTTGTTTTACTAATACTACTATGTCCCATCAAGTTTTGAATGTAACGGTCTTGGCAAGGAAAGAGTTTAAACTTTTCAGAGGACTTGAAACTCCTTATTCGAACTCAAATGTTGTGTTAAAGTGGTGAACGAACGTTTCTATTATCTTCCTATTGAATGCGGTATTACACGGAAGTTATCTTACTCCTAATGTATTTATACATCTAATCAAAAAACAGCAAAAACATTCTTTTTGAATTGATTCATAGACAATTCTTTACTTTTTTCTATTAAGGTGAAATTTAATGTATCGCCTGATGCAGCCCAACCCTCCATATCACCTTCCTCTTCTTCAAAATACACTCTTATTAAACTTAAATTATTGTCTGATCTTTCAAAGGCATAAGACACGACTGCAGTCAACTCTTGATCTAACGAGTTTTCTTCCTTACTAGAAAGAGTGAAAACATGGGCTAACTGCTCATATTCGCCAATTTCTAAAATAAATTCCTTTTCAGCACCGTTCCAAACAACATGAGCTCCAACCTCAAAAAACTCGATGGTATCATTGGTTTGTTTATTACAAAACTTGCCCGCTAAGTTTTCTTGAATTAAAATTCCAACATCGGAGCCAATAGCCTCTTCTGAATCAATAAGAACATCTTTAAACTCCCCCTCTCTGTCAAAAACAACAATGCACTTTTTATCAAAATAGATGGATTCAACTAAAAGATCTCCTTTTTCAACAGGGGAAATATTTGACCCCAGAACAAATATAGAGCTGTCATTTATTAAAACGCCTGACATCATGTATCCTCCTTCATGCCTATCTCCACCTTCAAAACTGACAAATGGGTGGGCACCTTCTACGAACATTGAAATAACTGAATCCGATTCCTGAATCCCAAACCAGACGTTACCGTTTGTCCAACCACCCCTGAATCGATCTATTGAGGCAGAACTATCAATATTAAACGGCACATTCTTTATGTCCTCTTGGTAGAAATAATCCTTTTCATATATACCTAGAATATTATCGCTAGTCTCAGAAGGAACAATTGAATCTACTTTTACCTCAATCCGATTTGGCTCACTGATATTATCTTTTGAATCATTACATGAAAAAAAAGAGAATAATATACATCCCAAAGCAATTTTTTTTTGTCCTAACATCCTCGTGTATTAAAATCTAATGAAAGAGTTCTACCCCCTTTATCCTCACCTATGTATAAGGGTATCCAACCTTCAAATACATCCATTTGTTTAGAATTTGATCTAAATTTAATATTTAACCAACTTCCTTTTGACCTTTCAACGTTAAATTCCAAATCCTCATCATCAAAGTTTAAATTCAAAAAGCGTGAATGACCCAAATTTTTCGAATCCTCTTCGGGCTCTTCTTTGATATAATAATTACCTGACAAACCCATCATTAAAGCTGGAGCTGGAGAAATTGCAATTAAAAAAAAGTCATGGCTCATTAAGCGAAAACCATTTTTATTAAGCTCACCTATAGAGACATATAAACCGTTGTTTTTATCGCTGATTCTCACATATTTTGAACCTGAAAACTCCTGAAATTCTACTGCCGATATTTCATAATCTATTTCCATTGTAGAAATGTAGTCTCCAAAAATATTAATCGTATCCAATCCGTTCCAACTTGTTTCGTCAAAACATAAACTTGTGTCATTTAAAACCTCCCCCGCTTTTCTTAAATAGATCTGCTGTCCTTGTGAAAATTCATAAATCGCTAAACCTTTAGGAAGTATTGGCAAATAATTGCCTTCGGTGTCGTAATTGTCCCCTTTTCGGACTAGAAATCCTCCGTTTTTTGCAATAAGGTTTTCTGCAACAACGTAATTATCTTCGATAAATTTACTGTAGCTGTCTTTTGAATCAAAGCAAATACCAGAAACTGAGTCAATAAATAATCCTGAGGATAGAGAAACCATATTAATAACAGTTTCAGAGTCTTTAGCTTTTATAATTCCGCTGATCAACCCATCTTTATTTTCCTTTAAATGTCTCCCAACCCAATCATAGGCATACATACTAATATTAATAGTAGTTTTTTCATTATTTTTTATTTGCGCTTAAGTGCGTGCTCAGAGAATTCAATATTTTCTTGTTCTTAGACGACATTTCATACTTTGAAAACCCCCCATTTTTTTGCGCTTGTATAAATTGTCCTTTTATACTTGGGATTGGGGAGTGTTGATTTGTAAAAAAGTTAAGCTCGCCTTTTAGAAACGCTTTCATATCTTTTTCTGATAAACTATTCAAGTAATTCGAACGGTTGGAAATAATTTCATCTCGCCAATTATAAAAATCCTCCTTTTCTTTCTTTATTTCAATATCATTGGTGCTGCTTTTAATATTTTCCTCAGTTAAGTCAAAGTTTTCGTTGCTCACGTTTTTGTCAGATGAATAAATACCATCATTTGAAAACTCATAAATATCTGCACTCATAATAACTTTAACTGAAAAACTACTTGTCACGCCTTTCCCACTGTGTGTCCTGATGATATCTCTACTAATATTTGTTATTATTTGATTAGGCATAAAGGTGTGCGTGCCATACATCTCAGATTTAGCAGAGTTAATGAGCCCTTCCGGAACTCTTAACTTGTCATATCCGTAGGCACTATAAATAGCGGCTGAACTACCACTAATCGTTTTAACATATTTAAAATTAGCACCATCAAACATAATGTTTTGAGGGAACGTCATAAAACCTTCATAGCTTGTGCTAGTTATTGAACATCCTGAGATTAGAAATATAATTCCAAAACCAAAAAAAGTGCTTTTATGTAGTAATGACCTCATCGTAAAAGTAGTTTTAGCTGTTTGTTTTTAAAGTCTAAAGATAAATAGTAAATCTATACATGGAGTATATCCTTAGTCAAAGCAAATAAAAACCCTTTTATCGAAATAAGATTGTGTGCCGCTTTAGTGACTAATGAGCATGTATATTGCAGTGTCTAACTGCAACCCACAAAAAAACCCTTCACTATTACTAGCAAAGGGTTCACTTGTGAATTCAAGTGGTATAAGTTCAAGCT
>Ga0209302_10002442_pt1 | contig 10822 bp, 13 predicted proteins | sample ArcOceMetagenome_2_FD_187445 | JGI IMG/M metagenome (GOLD analysis project Ga0209302, IMG submission 187445) | Marine eukaryotic phytoplankton communities from Arctic Ocean - Arctic Ocean ARC135M Metagenome (SPAdes) (version 2) | ecosystem: Environmental > Aquatic > Marine > Oceanic | place... | reverse complement strand
TGATCGCCTCAGATGGGCCCCGGATCGCATAATATCGCCCCAGATCATCAATTAGGGTGCGGGACGTTGAATTAGGCTGTCATCAGGAACTACTTCAATGTGTACAACCTCGGTTTAAAGCCCGATGTATTAACAAGCCTCGTGTCGACGTTTGGCGCGGTGGGTGGCAAGGAGAGAAGGTGAGGAATGTGCACCGATGCACAACGATGTGCATGTCCTCCTTCTCAGCCGACTCGTGGTCCGCGTTTGCCTTCGGGTGTCTGTCGCGTCCGACAAGCACCCGGCGCGGCGAGCGCGCCGAGCATGCGCTGCGCTTGCCTGATTTGCCTGTCGATGCCGGGTGCCGCCTCGCTCGTATCCCCGGCGCGTATAACGACATCTGTTTGGCAGCTCTCGCTCAACATCGGCCGGATCCCAAGGGACTCGCCAGCCACAGCTGGCCCGCCGCTTGCCATGTTCTCTCCGGGTGGCGGACGGCCGACGTACCCGAGCTGGTACCCGTCCGGCTGGGCGGACTCAGGCGCACCGCTTGAAGTGCAGCTCGAGCTCGACTTTGATGGAGCTGAATGTGCCTCGTTGAGCGAGGCATTGTCGACCGAGCACGGTGCGCTTCGGAGCTCGAAGGCCCGCACGCTGCGCACGCGCAGTGGGCAAGCGCAGCTCGATGCGCTGGCGCGCGGCGTGGCGTGGGGCCTTGTCGACATCTCTCAGGTCGAGGCGCTGCTGGTCTGGTGCATTGACCTGCCATCCGGCCTCTCGCGCCCAGGCGGTGTCTCGCTGCCGGAGGGCACGCGCCTCTGCTGCTCGACGCAGGTGTGGAAGGCCGGCGAGGCGCAGCGGTTCGAGGCGCAGCTGAAGGAGCTGCGCGAGCGGCACCGGCTCGAGGGCGGCGAAGAGAAGGCTCGGACGATGCCCGACACCGAGCTCGGGCGGCGCATCAAGGAGCTCGAGCGCAAGCTGCCGCGCGCCGCGACCGTCGAGGTGCCGGGGCCGTGGGCCGGCGAGGTGACGGTGAGCACACAGGGGCAGCTCGCTGTGCAGCGCGTAGTCCAGGGCCGCTTCCCCAACCCCTTGGCGAAGGTCGCCGAGTTTGGTGTGGTCGGCACGTTTGAGCTCGTTCCGGAGGCACGCTATCGCTAAAGCGTAGAGAGAGAGAGAGAGAGCGTACCGCTAGACGTCAAACTGCTTCGTCGTAACGAGCACTCTCCCTAGCGCGGCATTCGTACACGATTAGAATTCGGTCTTCCGGGGTAGCAGAGCGCTGGCGACAGTGAGCCTCGTGCGAGAGAGAAAAGAGGGAAGACTGGTGTCTTCTCTTCGCGCTTCTGTGTTGGCTCGTTCCACCCCTAACCCTGGCGCGCGATGGCGCGCCAAGCCTTCCTGCCGCACGCAGCGGCGGCGTGTGAGCGTCACCTCGGCAAGCTTGGATGCAACGCGGACCTGCGGACTGCCCTCTCGAACGACCTGCTCCTGCTGGTGTGCGCTGTGAGGGTGGCGGTGCTCTGGGACTACTGGACACTCGACGGCGTCGTGGAGGACGACGGCGGATGGTCGACCAACGGAAGCGCTATCCAGCTCTCACAGCTGCTCTCGTTTCTTGACGACCTGAAGGCCTCCTCGCCAGAGGCAGCGGTGCTCGAGGCGCTCTGCATTGGCGCGTCCGTGTTCGTGGTGAACGCGGCTGCCCTGCGTAGCCGGCTGGAGCGCGGCCCCGGCGCGGAGCTCGGCGACGCGGAGCTCGTGGCGGTCGATGCGCACTTGCCCGCGCCTCGTCTTTGTTCGGCGGAGGAGCGGCATGGCATATGTGCAGGCCTGTCCGAGTTATCCGCCACGCTGCTAGACGCTTGGATGATAGCAGATGCTCGACCGGACAGGACAGGCCGGCAGCCATCTAAGCTGCTCGTGCGCCTGCCATCCCCGAGGCCCGCGCTGCTCATGGTGGCCGTGCACGGCTGGCTGCTCGGCTACCCTTCCGTCTACTGCCACGCCGAGGCCACAGCCGTGAGTGTCGGCCTGAGTGACGGTCCCTCTGCGGGCAACGCCACCTGCCTCAGCGGCAACACGCTCAGCGTGTGCGTCGTCACCGCCCAGCGGCGCGCCGTGCCCGAGACAGCGCCGGCCGCGCACCCGGCCGCGCACCGGGTCTGCTCCTTCTCGCTCCCCGCGGCAAGCGGCGCGCCGCTGGAGCGCCCGAGCGTGCACGCCTGGTGGGCGGGCATGCAGGCGCGCTTCGCGAGGGTCGAGTGCGCTGAGCTCTGGGAGGAGCCGCGGCTGGAGGTGCAGGTGAGAGAGGGTATAGGTGTGGTGTTGTGAGCCGAGCTCTCTGTGTGCAATTTGTACCGGGAGTTCCTTCTGCCGCGGGGCCCGCGCGCTCGCATCCACACCGGGCTCTTCCCACGAGCGTTCTCCACCGCTGGAGGGCTGGAGTCCCGCGCGCGCCCCAGCCCCACCCCCGCCCCACCCCGGTAACGGGTAACCGGGTAAGGTGTACCATAGTAGAGCCCCGGCCCGCCGGGTCGGTGTCTCGTCTCGCGCGCGGCGCGGGGTCGCACCTGCCACCTCTCGACGGCGCTCAATGCCGTGCTGATCCCGCCGCTCCGGAGACGCCCGCCCCCTTCGCGCGCTTCCAGGTACGGTCACAAACACGATATCCAAAAGCTCACCCTAGCTCACTGCCCCTAACCCAAGCCAACCTAGCTTACATACCGCGACGTCGCAGCAGGCGAAAGAGTCACAGTACGGCGTCGAGCGATTCCCGTAAGGCTTAGCGTAGCCTTGGCCTTTGGGTGCATTGCACGCCTCCTTGCTGCACCACGGCCCTACGCTCCCAGTGGACGGTTCGCCAAGCGGGCAACCCGTGGAGGTGGGTCGAGAGGGGTGTGGCGGGAAGGACGCTGGCAGCGTGCGGTTGCAAGTTGCCTGGCAGTACAGGGAGTGCCACCCGGTCCTCCACTTGAAATCGCCAGTGTTTTTTCCCTGCGACCAGTCGCACCACCCTCGAGTTGCGGCCTGCCTGCACGTGAGCGTGGGCAGGTAGTCTCGGCAGAGGAATGGTGACACACCCAGCGCGCCGCACTTCTTGTGACCCGCTGCAGTTGTAAACGGGAGCCGCGGTGTCGTCTTGATGTCGCCCTGGTTGGTTGCGCGCGACAAGTTCCAGCAGCCGCGCGACATGTGCTCTGGCAGCTTGATAGTGCGGCCAACGGAGCCATCGTTGAGCTGGATGTCGGGGTTGCGCCTGATCCCGTTGAGGCGCAGCCGTCTCATGACCCGTTTGGCAGATGCCAATGAGGTCAGGTACGCCTCGCCCCATCTCCCGAGCACCACGAGGTTCACCTGCTCTTGAATGGGACGGCGCGAGTCATCGGAACCAAAGTGAGAGCGCACGAGCTTGAGCACGAGCTGCGCAAATCCTGGCGACACGACAAGGTCGTCCTCAATCATCACTTGGAACGGAACTCGGTCGCGGATCTGCGCCTGTAGCGCGTCGTACTTTGTCAGCCAGTTTCCTAGCATGCCGGCCGAGGGTTTGCCCAATTTGTGATAGCGCAGGCTACGGGCCACAACCGCATTGCAGGCGCCGGTGAGGTTGGACCCATCAATGGCCTGCAACGCCTCCACCCAAGCGCCCGTGGGAAGTCGTCGCCGAAAGAGTTCCAGAGCATCGGCTGGCTTCAAAGCCAGGGCCAAAATGCGAATCGGTGGCTCATTAGCGGCGGCGTCCGTGAGGGCGAGGCGCTGGGCAGCCATCTGCTCACGTATCTGCTTCTCCCGCTTTGCCATCTGAGTCGCCTGCTTGGCCATCTGTTCCACCTGCTTGACTTCGATCGCCTTGGCCGTCGACGCGACGGAGCTCTCGTCTCTGGCTCCGTCCGCACGCACGACGGCCGATGAGACGCACGCGAACAGCATGATGGTCGCAACAGACTCACGACACGCACACCACGCGCCAGAGAGGCAAAGTTGCAACTCTGGCAGCGTAAAAAAACGAGACCGCGTGCGTGGTAATTACGAATGAACTGGAACCACTCCAGTGCGACAACTGGCTCATTGCACACGCTCGGCAGGAAACCACGCATCCCAAGGGATAGTCGAGTAGTCAGCAAAGTCGGCGCTGTCCATGAGGAGCCACGCGGCGGGCTCCGTGTTGCACCACAGCCGCGTCGCAGGGTAGACGTTGGCCACGGGCAGCAGTCCGTCCTCGTCGGCCTGAGCTGCGTCATACTCGCGCCACGCGGCGTGATGCGCTGCGATCGCGGCTCTCACGCCCTGCTCGACACCAGGCATGAATGCCTCTGCGCTCGCCGCGCGGCCCACCGCCGCCCAGATGGCCTGCCCGCAGGTGAATTGTACCTGCTGCGGCGGCTCTTGGTCGAGCATCGGTCGCTGGTGCACGATGAGCCCAGTAGGCGCTAGATGGTCTGCGGCCACTCTTCGTAGGAGAGCATTGACATCGACGTGGCTCGCGCCGCCGACGGAGGAGGAGGAGGAGGAGGAGGAGGAGGAGGAGGAGGAGGAGCCACCCGCAAAGCTGACGAGGGCAAAGCACGCAAGCGACTCGTGCCAAGAGTTGGCACGGCGTGTGCCAGGGTACTCGCCCAGATGGCTCTTCGGCGGTGCGCCGCCTGCCATGTATTCCGTGTAGCCGAAGTCGGTCAGCAGCGATTCGATCGCGGAGCGTGCCGCCTTGCTCGCGACCACCGTGTCCGTGTTGCACCAGCTCGGCTGCAGGCGCGCGAGGCGCAAGCAGGCGAGGCAGCCGACCGCCTGGTCGGCCGCGCGCCAGTAGCCAGCCTCGGGCCCGTCGCTCCGGCGGAAGCGCCCGTTGTCCGCGTCGTAGAAGGTCCGAAGGAACGTGTCGCCCACCTCGTCGCAGCGCACTGCCAGTCGCGGCGCGTCGCTGTGCAGGCGCACGGCGGCCTCATCGGCGACGAGGGAGTAGAGAATCACGGCCGCGCCGTTCTGGATGCTCCGCCGCTCGCGCGACGCTGCATAGAAGGACGCGCGCTCGCCCGTGCCCCCAATGCGGGGCGCGGCGCTCCCCGCGCTCTCCCAGATACCCGACGGCGTGCGGCGGAGGAAGCCCTCGTCGAAGCTCAGGTCGTAAAGCGAGTCCGCGAGCAGCACGGCGGACTCGAAGAGCTCCCCTGACTCCTCCGCCTCTGCAGCGCGTGCAGAGCCGCGCCTCCGCAGCTCGCGCGCCTGGTTAGGGTTTGGGTTAGGGTTAGGGTTTGGGTTAGGGTTAGGGTTAGGGTTAGGGTTAGGGTTAGCGTCAGGGTCAGGGTTGGGGTTAGGGTTAGCTCTGCAGTTCGCGCGCCGCAAGGAGGGATGCGATGCCGAGCCACGCGTTGTGCCACACCCCCTCGCTGCACAGGCCGGAGTTGGCGTCGTAGAAGTCGTCGAGCAGCGCCAGAGGCCGGCTGCGCCCCGTGCGTGCTCGCAGCGCAGACAGCAGGCGCTGCGACGTGCGCAGTTCCCACGACGAGGCTCGGGCTTGAAGCTTGGCCATCTCCCCGACCTCACCTCCGTTGCCGGGCGCTCGCCCAGCGACGGAGACCAGATTGATGCAGTAGCGGTTCTCGAGAATTGAGATGCCGGACGAGTCGACTTGCCACACAGGCAGGTTGTGGCCCAGGTGTGTGCCGGCCTTGCTCACGGCTTCGTCCGACGGCCCGAGGACTCGCACATTGTCCCAGACGACCTCTGCGTCCCGGAAGGAAGGCCAACCGTGATGATCGCTCTCCGCCAGGAACTCCGCCATCGAGCGGCCTACCGGCGCGACAAAGAGCAGGTCGCCGCTCACGCTGTCGTAGAACGAGACAGGTAAAGTGCAAGACCGGCGCATCTCCTGGAGGAAGCACGACTCGGTCTTCCAGTAACCTCGAAGCTCGGCCGCCTCGCGATTGAAGCTGCAAATTCGATCAGCAGTGGCGTGATCCACATTCCAGCGAAGGTTCTCTTGCACGGGATGGGCTGTCGTCCCGTGGCCCTTTGGCGCCATCAACTCCTCATCGCCAAACTGAATACGCCCTCCTACCTTTGGCAAGCTCATCCGTATCGACCGTGTCCTCATCGAAGCGGCCGCGAGCATGGTGGCTAACATGAACACCCTTGAGAAATAACCCAACAACAACGCGGGCAATCGCCACCAACGAACCCTTGCTTGGCACGGTGCCAAACTTTCCAAGACAACGCGCATCCCTCCTGTGTGTAACTCTGGTCCCGTGTGCCGTCTGTAGCCTTCCCACATATAACATGCGAACTTGCAGCCGTCTTCGCGGGGCACTTCGTGGAGGAGATCTCCGCTCCGCGGCGGCTGACCCTACCGAATGAGCGCGTTGCTGACTCACCTGTCTGTCTGTGTTACTGAACCCTTCGGCGTCGAGCCGCGCATCCCTCCTGTGTCTAACTCTGGTCCCGTGTGCCGTGTCCTGGATAGAGACTGCGCGGGCTTCCCCAGTTAACTGCTTTACTTTCTCTTTAGTTTTAAAAGGCAGTCGATAGTCATGCACGGCTTTCAACGGTAAGCCGCCGGTAGGGGGCCTGTATGTACACAGACTAGAGTGTAGAGACTACACTTAGTTATGTCCTCACAAGGCGGCGGGCCGGCGCGGTGCGGAGACACGGCCTCACGGGCCAGGCGGCGCGGTGCGAGGCGGAGCCGGGCGAGGCAGCGCCGCGCGCGGCAGCGCGGCGTGAGGCGTCGCGGCGCAGGCGTCGGCGGCAAAGGCAGCGCTGCGCAGGCGGCGCTGCGCAGGCTAGGCGCAGGCGGCGCCGCGCATGGCGGCACCGCGCGTGGCGCGGCGCCGAGCGAGGCGGCGCCGGGCGAGGCGGCGCGGTGACCGTGTAGAAGAAGGTGACATCGCCGTAGAAGGGTGGGCGCAGGCGTGAGCCCGGGCTCTTCAGGCCACACAGCCACAGTCCGTCGGAGTCGCCGGGTCAGCGAGACAGGGGCCCGTGGGGAGTAGTGCGTCGACCACCGTGCACTCGGAGGCGGCTCTGCGTCCGGCAAGCTGGCGCGCTTCGAGCTGTCGGCCCAAGCTCGGCGGCGCTCTGAAGACCTCACACCCGCCGCCTCGACCACGTGCGAGCGCAGCGCCATGCTGGCCCATCCGTCGACGGAGCTGGTCGCGCGAGCACCGTGCCAGTTGCGGCGATCGCATGCGCGATCCGTCAGGCCGCGCGCGCGCGCCTCCGCCAGCAGCGCCGCCTTGAGGTCCGGGGAGCCGGCACGGGCTTGGAGCCCAGCCTGGGATACGATCGCTGGCGGATCCCTGCAATGGCTTCCAGCCACGCAGGGTGATGTCCCCGATGGCATACCCAGCGGTGCGGCCGCTGCCAAAACTCCCGCTACCTCTAGGGCCAGACACGGGCCCTACCTCTTAGTTCGACACGTGTTCGGCCAGAACGTCACCGAGCACAATCCTGCCCATCGCCCTCCGGCCGCCGCTCCTGAGGGGTCCTCCCGGGTCCCGTGTGCCGTCTGTAGCCTTCCCACATATAACATGCGCGAACTTGCAGCGCTGCGACACCAAAATTGCGTTTGCCACGACCACCTTTCGTCCAGCGCGCAGAGCAACAGCAGTCGACACATGCTCTCCTCGATGCTCCTCGGCGTGGCTGGCAGCGGCTTGAACTCGCTAACCTTCGGTCCCGGCTCGCTCGAGCTGCGCCTGCTCACCGCCAAGCTCGCAGCTCGCGGCGGTGGTGACGCCGCGCTGTTTGCCGGGCCTGATCTGAAAACCCAGAAGCGTTGGCGCTCACTCATGTACGGCAAGGAGTACGGCGGCACCGACGCTGACGCACCGGGCTGCGCTCGCGTGCTGACGACGGCGGCGGAGCTGAGCGCCAGCCTGAGTGCCGCAGAGGCTCTGGTGCTCGTGTGCGACTCGGCGCCACTCGAAGACAGCGCGCTCGGCACGCTGTTCAATAACGCCGGCGACGATTTGCGACGCGTTGTTCTCATCTCGAAGATGGGCGTGACACGCGCCAAGCCTGCCGGCCCATTTGGCATCGGTGGCGGTGATGCCGCGATCGCCGCGGGCGAAGCCGCTCTGCGGAAGGCGACCTCCGCACGCGGCGTCGACCTGTCGATCATCCGAGTCGGCACGCTCAAGGGCGGTGGGCCGGGCGTCGCGGAGGGCGACGAGCTGGGCCTCTCCCAGCTGTACTATGACGGCATCGGCGACCTCACCGCGTACATGACCACACAGAGCTACGACAAGTTCACGAACGGGGCCAAGGTGCTTTGATGGACCCACAGTAGCAGTAGCTATAGATCCATCATCTGCGCCTCAGCCCCCTACCGGGCGCGAAGAGCCTCTCATGAGCACATGTATACCCGCGTGGTCAAGGTGCTTCGAGGTGACCCCCGCGACCTCGCCAACCCGCTGCTTCGCGCTGGCCGCGCCACGTCCTTCGACCCCTTCGAGGACGAGTCGTCGCGAATCGTTGCGGCCGCGGCCGCCGTCTACGCCCTGACGCACCCCACGGCCGTCGAGCTGACCGTCTCCGCAGCCTCGGGAGAGGTGCCGCCGACGCAGGCGGAGTGGGCGGCGCTCTTCGAGCAGCTTTGACTGGGCGAGCTCACGATTTGGTGTCGTGCGTTCCACGCATCTATGTGTGTGTGTGTGTCTACCGGTGAATTAAATAACGGGAACATTTGCAGCGGACGGTTACCGGCCAAAAAGACAGAATAACGATGTGTCTTTTTGGCCGGTAACCGTGGTCCTCCGCTGCAAATCGTTCCCGTTATTTAATTCACCAGTAGACACACACACACACATAGGCACGACACCAAATCGTGAGCTCGCCCAGTCAAAGCTGCTCGAAGAGCGCCGCCCACTCCGCCTGCGTCGGCGGCCCCTCCCGAGGCTGCGGAGACGGAACTCAATCGCTGGGTTTCTCGCCGTTTCCCGTGTGAACCCGTTATCCCGTTATTAAGAGATAATATTGTTGATCCGTTATCCCGTTATAATATTATCCGTTATCCCGTTATAACGTTACTTTCATCACAACTGTTAGTTTCAACTGTTTTCTGCAACGTGTTGCCGACACGTTGCCGGTTGTTCATCCGATTCAACGTGGGCGTTGAGCTCACAGCGTGCGCTTTTGGCTGCTGGCCTGGCTCTCCTCGTCTGCCTCTCCTGTGCCTCCTACATCATGGCATTGCTCGACCTCCAACCTGATGTCGCTGACCTTGAGCGTCTGGGACAAGAATGGAACCACATTCAAGCTCAGCAGACCACTGAGGACGGCACCCGGCACGCTCGATCGCCACCAGTCGACTTCGTGCCACCACCTCCCTCTTTCAAGGTCGTAGCACCTCCCTCGTCGGCGACGCTGCAGCGGCAAGACAGCGGCAGCAGCAGCAGCAGCAGCAGCAGCGGCAGCGGCGGTGGGCTGTCTTCCGAGAGGCCACGGGCCTCGTCGGGGCATGCTCCCACGTATGATCGTCGAGCCAAGAAGCGTGCGTTCACGAGCCCCTACCACGAGTTCTGCAAGGAGCGGCGGCCGTTTTTGCCGGCGGGCCTGACCAACTCAGAGCGGGAGAAGCTCCTGGGCGCGGCCTGGAAGGCGCACCTCGCCGAGACGAAGATGAACTCTGCCGAGACCAAGAGGCCGAGGCAGACGTTCAGAGCTGCACCGGTGCCACTCCCAGGGGGCAGCCGCGTCGCTTGGGACCACGCTACTCACGCTCCGGCACCGCCGCAGCCGCAGCTCAGCGCGCCTCGACCAGCACCACAGCCACAGCTGGTCGTGCGTGGTCAAGAGGACCCAGCAGCACCCCACTGGATCAAGCTGGTCGTCACGGATGGCATGTTGCGCGGCGGGCAGATTACCCTACAGATTACCCTGGAGAGATCGGGCGGTCGGGCGCTGTGTTTCGCGGTGCCGCCCGATGCCCGCGCTGGGCAGTGTATCATCGTGAACTTGCCGCCCGGTGTCGTGCGTGGGCAGATACTCCGCGTGCACTGCCAACCGCCACCTGCCCCGTACCAACCGCCGCCTGGGCCACTGCTGGGCCCGCTTCTGCCGCCGTTCCCGCGCACGAGTCTGCAGGCACTGTCACGCCCCGCCGTGCTTCGCCCCACCGTGCTTCGCCCCACCGTGCTACGCTGTGCGTTCGCCGTGCCACCCACGCCACGACGATGCGCGCCTGAGCCACACCTCGCGCCTCCACTCGAGCTACTCAGCGCAGCTGCAACTCACCGCACCGGCGTCGAGAGCTATCTGGACCATGATCAGCAGCATCTGGCGGAAGTTATGGATAATCAGATGACGGAGGAGGAGGCCATCGAGATCGCAATATCGCTTGGCATGCCTCATCCGAGCACGGCTAGATCTCCTAGTGTTGGGCGTCTAGAAGAGTATGGCGCTCCCATGCTTGCTCTCCACGGAGAACTCAGGTGATAACATTTTTTGGCACTAGAAGTTTTAGTGTGTGTGTCGTGTAAAGCCGTAACAAGGGATGTGTGGTCTCTCGTAAGTGCTAAGTCGTATCTAGAGCTAGAGCGTAGTAAGACAGGTGTGTCTGTGCTGTTTGTAGAGGGCGCGACTCGTTTTTTCGCAAGTGTAGTCTTTTTGAGGAAAAACTATTTTTGTTGGTTTGGTTGACTCGTGGTTGTCGAGGCTTCCTTGACTCACATAGGCGCCCTATGTACCGCTGTATATAGTTTGTCAGTTCTACGCTTTACTACTGGCTCAGGACTCCCTCTAGGTCGTGCACTACCTTGGAGTCCTTGCCAAGCATCGTCTGCGCCGCCTGGATGGCGTTGTTCATCCAAGGCCTTGCTGCAGCAAAGTCGCCCGCGACGCAGCA
>Ga0209302_10002441_pt1 | contig 10823 bp, 8 predicted proteins | sample ArcOceMetagenome_2_FD_187445 | JGI IMG/M metagenome (GOLD analysis project Ga0209302, IMG submission 187445) | Marine eukaryotic phytoplankton communities from Arctic Ocean - Arctic Ocean ARC135M Metagenome (SPAdes) (version 2) | ecosystem: Environmental > Aquatic > Marine > Oceanic | place... | reverse complement strand
TCTTCTCGTACGGGTGCTGGAGGTGTGTGGGCGCCGGCTGGTGAGTGAAACCCAAATTTTGTTTTGAGTTAAAGCCACCATGTCAGGTATGACCACCACACGACACTGAGTAGCACAGTGCTCTGGGATCTGGCTGAATCCCAGCGGATCTCTGGGAAATGCTGGCCAAAGGTGGGGGGGTTCTTCGCCAACCAAGCTAGTAAGATAAGATAAGATCAGATTGTTGGGTTTCACGACGCTACACGACTCACGACGCTACGCAATTCCGCGATGCCTGGATCCCTCACACCCAGACACTATCTTATCTTATCTTATCTTGTCAGGTAAAAAAGAAATTCAGCTGGCCCATGGTTATCACCCTCGTGGCTGGGCCGCCGCTGTCGCTCGGAGCGGACACGCGGGACACGAAGTGGCGGCGGTGGGCCGCACCAGCGGAGGCGTGAGCATGTCGGCGAGCCGGAGCACAGACTTCTCGAGCATCGAGCTGAACGTCGCCGTCGAGCCGTCGGTCTCGAACCGAACTGAGCTGATCAGCGATGAGGCTCCGCCGTCGGCACAGCAGCAGCTGAAGAGTAGCTTGCGGCGGCTGCTCTTCCCGGCCAAGTTCATCCTCACCATCGTGGCTTTCCTCGTCGTTATCGCGTACATGGTGCCCGTCCTGATGCTCCAGGGCATCGGCATGCTCGGTATGATGCACACCATGCCCAAGATCATGATCTACGTCTACCCCTCCTCGCTGGGCAAGATACACGTCCTCGTCCTCTGGGCGTGGCGGAAGCTCTCGCTCGGCGACGAGGGGCACACGCGCTCGGTGCGCATCGAGCTCGAGGCGCTGGAGCCGCGCGAGGGCCAGCCCGAGGCTGAGGCCGAGGCCGAGGCCGAGCCACCGCACACGATGCCGTACGCCGTACACACGGTGGCCTGCCTGCTTGACAACTACGCCTACATCATCGTCGACCTCTCTGGCCGGCCGCCGCACCCCGTCGCGCTCGTCGACCCGTGCGAGCCCGAGGCTGTCGTGCGCGCGCTCGAGCGGCTGCGGCAGGACGAGTACGGCGGCGAGGCGCTCGAGGTCACTGCGGTGCTGTGCACGCACCACCACTGGGACCACGCCTGGGGCAACCGCGCGCTGCTCAAGGCGTACCCGGGCCTCCGCGTGTACGGCGGCGCGGCGGACCGCGTCTCGTGCTGCACCCACCGGCTGTACGACGGCGACACGCTGCGCGTCGGCTCGCTCACGGTGACCTCCCTCTCTGTGCCGTGCCACACCCGCGGCTCGGTGCTCTACTGCATAGCTGGTCCCACCCCAGCGGTCTTCGGCGGCGACACGCTCTTCTGCGGCGGGTGCGGCGCACCCTTCGAAGGGACGCAGGAGGAGATGAACCACAACTTCGCCAAGATCTGGCGCTACTGCCCGGGCAACACCCTGCTCTTCCCCGGTCATGAGTACTCGCTGGCCATCCTACCGCAGTATGTCTCGGGCGGCATGCCCATGCCCGAGACGGCCGCCGCCTTCGCCAAGCTGTGCTCGAGCATCTGGCGCGCGCACCAGCTGCGCTCGAGGGCGCTGCCGCTGCCCACGGTGCCGCTCCTCCTCGAGGACGAGCTCGCGCTCAACGTCAACTTCGCGCCGCTCCGCCGCGCCGCCACGCACCTGGCGCAGGCTTGGCGCCAGCACGAGTCGCTCCTGCCGCCGCACGAGCGTGCCGCCGCCCGCGCCGCCCGCGCCGCCGCGCTGCGCGAGCACGTGGGCGGCACCCCCGCGCTCGCGCATCCCGACGAGCTCGACGCGCCGGCCGCCGCCTCGCTGCCGCCCTCGCCGCCGTCGGAAGGCTTCCTCGGCGGCGGCGGCAGCAGCGAAGGCGCGGGGCCGAGCGGGCTGATGCACCGCTTCGGTGACGGCTCGGTGCCGGCCACCGACGGTATGATCATGCTGCCTGCGGCCTCGCTGTACGAGCTCACGCGGCTGCTCTCGCACGAGGGCGAGGCGGCGCACGCCGCGGCACGCCGCCTCGCGAGCGAGCTCTGCCTGCGCCACCTGCCCGCGCATGACGGCGGCGAGCGCGCGCCGCTGCAAGGCTCGCTGCGCGGCCGCGTGCTGCCGCCGCCGCCCGAGCTGGTGACGCAGCTCGAGACGCGCGCCTCCTTCGAGCTGCTCGAGAGTGCGCCCGGCCTCGTCCACCAATGCACGCTCCGCCGAGCCCTCCTCGCGCCGAGCCTGGGCGACAGTCCGCTCGCCGCTCACCAGGCAACCCCCCCCCTCACACCCACATCCACCCACCCACATCCACTCACACCGACACCGCTTCCTTTGCCCGCCGCCTTCACCCTGCCTTACCCCAGCGCGCCGCCTCCTTTACTCCTCCTGCGCCAGGTGAGCGCCCTGCTGCACCGCGTGGGGGTGGACGAGCGCGGCCTTGTCTCGCTCGAGCGTTTCAACCAGCGCCTCTCCGTGCTGCCCGCGATGTCCGACGGCGCGCCGCCACCCAGCCGCTGCAGCCGCTGCGTGAGCCTATTCCGCCGGAGCCAGAAGGGGCGGCTCCAGTACCAGGAGCAGGCGGGCACCTCGCCGGCGTCCGACTTTTCTGGGGACGAGGCCCGAGCCTGACCTCGTCTCTTGACTGCAGTCAAGAGGCCACATGCACCTGACATGTCACGTAGTCATGTGCATGTGCAACGCGTGTAGCACACGCTCACGCTCCGCGTGAGGCCGCACGAAATACGAGCTGGCACATTGATCAGTGACAGTGTCCGCCGGGGGGGGGAGTCTCTACCTGGAAATTAATGTCCCGCGCACTCCCGCGTGCGCGCCAGGTGCGCGCGCGACCGCGCGTGGAATCCACCCCCGCGCACGGCGCACCGCTGCATTCCCAGAGACCCCCCCCCGCCCGCGCGCACCCGGATAGGTTATATAGCGACACACTCGCTGCACTCTGCACTCCGCTCGCGACAACCTTTTACACCCTACATCAACAGCGAACAGGAGGAGGCCCACGCCGTCAGGATGCTCGAAGTGCGGCCGAGGGATACACAAGTTCGCAAAGCGGCGAGACCAGACGCCCTCCTAACACTAACACTAATAACCCTAACACTAGCACTAGCAATAGCCCTCTAACCCTAACCCCACCCTACCGTCCCCTAACTGTAACCCTAACCCTAACCCCAGCCCGTACCCTAACCCTAACTAGGCTGGCCAACGTCCTTGTCATGCAGTGTCGTCCGAGACCTCGCGCGCTGCGGCCGCCACGGGCAAGGCCTACCGCGCGCTTAAGGGGCTGGTGCGAGCCACCCTACTGCCCCTCAGACAGAGCCACGCGTCACACGGATTGGCCGCGCAATATGCTTGCAGCCCTGACCCACGCCACGCCATAGCCGACCGCAAGTGCAGTTGCGCCGTAGCCTTCGCTCTAAAAGGTTGTTGCACCGTAGAGCCTTCGCCTTCGCCGTGCCCTCTCGCGTGCGCAGGTTAGGGTTAGCCTTAACTCTAACCCTGACCCTAACCCTGACCCTAACCCTAACCCTAACCCTAACCCTAACCCTAACCCTAACCCTAACGCAGGTGGAGGAGCAGTGCCAAGACCCCACACTGATGCAGTGCGGCCTTGAGAAGTGCGTCGCCTCCGATGGCAGCGTCGAATGGGTCGCGGCCCACAGCAAGGCGCGCCTCGATCTCCAGCTCTCGCCCTGTGGTTAGAGATAGAGGGTTAGGCGCTGCGGCCCACAGCACAGCGTGCCTCGATCCCCATCTCATTCCCGGTACCTTCCGGTACCCACAGCCACACGACTCCCTAATGCTAGCCTTATGTTAATGTATCCTAACCCGGACCCTGACCCTAACCCTAACCCTGACCTCTGCGTTGCCGCCCTCTCCCCCACAGCTCCCCCACAGGAACGCTTCCAGCTCGAGGGCGCCAAGTGCCTCATCTGGAACCAGCACAGCCTGAACGTCTCTTCGGACTAGACAGACGGACAGACCAGAGAGAAGCGCGCAGGCCCTATATTGTGTAAGTGTAAGGTGTGTGTGGGTTTTGCCTTCGGTGGTACCGCGCCTCGGTTTCACCTTGGCGCGGTGCCTCCGCCGACCGCGCCGTCCCTTTTTGCCTGCAGTGAATACACTTTGACCAGCTTTACCTCTTTCTCTACCCGTTGCGGGGTGCTTGGATGGCGACTCGGTCACGGGTTCACATTGACAATTGAGGTTTTTGCCTGAAGAGAATTTATTAAAAGACACAAAGCCTATACCACAAACACGACATGCGGGGTGGGCGAAGGGCGCGCCATCCGAAACCAGACCACACTCATTGATGAAGCCGAATATCGGCTCGGCGCTCGGGTGTGCGGTGAGGCACTTGAAACCGGGTTGGCTGCGTGCGCCCCGATGGCCAACTGAACCCTGCCGGCTTCGAGCCGCGCATCCCTCCTGTGTCCAACTCTGGTCCCGTGTGCCGTCTGTCTGTAGCCTTCCCACATATAACATGCGAACTTCGCGCCACCTCCGCGTCCCCCCTCCCACGGCGACGAAGAAACGTGGCGCGTCGAGCGGCCGCGACGCGAACGCCGCCGAACGCGGAGCCGTGCGTTCGTGACCTTCGCACGTAATGGTGGCGCCGCCAGTGCTTGCCGCCGCTGCGTACGCCGCCTCGCTCATCTTCGCCTGCATCGTGAGCGGCTTCCAGCAGACCACCATTGAAGTGCCACTCGCGGGGCAGCTCGAGATTTCCCAAGGCGTCTTCAAGATTGCCCCGGGCGTGTTCATGCCACTCATCGCCAATGGTATCAGCCGCAATCATAGCGTGTGGCTTGCAAGCGGTGGCCGGCACATTGACACCGCCTTCTGGTACGGCGACGCGCAGCAGGCTGCGGTGGGAGAGGCCATCGCCGCGAGTGGCATCCCTCGCGCAGATCTTTTCATCACCACCAAAGTGGCGTGCTGCCCAACTGAGCGGTGCTCCTCCTTCTGCGACGCGCCACCGAACCCGGTGCGCGCTTCGACGGCCAACGTCACAGAGCAGCTAGAGCGCTCGCTCGCGCTGCTGGGTCTGCAGCAGGCAGACCTGGTCCTACTGCACAACCCATGCTCGAGGCCGGAGGACACGGCCGCCGCGTATGCCGCCCTCGAGGCCGCTCACGCGCGCGGGTTGGCGAGGGCGATCGGCGTCTCCAACCTCAACGCGAGCGCACTCGCGGCGCTCCTCGAGGTGGCAACGGTGCCGCCCGCTGTCAACCAGTGCTCCCTCTCGATCGCCGGCCACCCGGCGGCGCACGACGGCGTGGGCACCACATGCCTGGAGGGTTCGCGCCTCTACGGCGCCGACGGCGAGACCGTGCGCTTCAGCGCGCAGCGCGGCATCGCCTTCGCTGCGTACTCGCCCCTCGGCTCGATCTCGAAAGTCGACGTCCTCGGCCACGCCGAGGTGCAGGCCGTGGCCCGCGCCAAGGGCAAGACCGCCGCGCAGGTGGCCCTCCGCTGGCTGGTGCAACAGGGCATCACGGCAGTCACTGCGACCAGCAACGCCGAGCACGCCGCCGAGGCACTCGACGTTTTCAGCTTTGCGCTCACCCAGGGCGAGATGCGGCGACTGAGCCGGATCCGGTGACCGTTGCTTCTTGTTAGTGTTGGGATAAGATGGTAACGGATAAGATCTCATATCTATCTGTTGGCGGCTCGTTGCACCGCTCCTTCCGCAAATTTCACCCGCAGAGCCACCGCGGCAGCACAGCGCTAGTTTCCGCGTTCCGTCGCCGGACACGCGATCGCTCGCCGTGATGGAAGAACTTACTTCAGCGATGGGCAGCAGCCACATCGTCTCACAGCAAGGGAAAGACGAGGTTTATCACGAGACGCAACGCCGGATGTGGTGCGCGCTGCACACGCTCAACGCTCTGCTGCAAGAGCCCGCATATGACGCCGCAGCGCTCACTGAGATCGCGCTCTCCATCGGCGGAAAGCTCGAGCTCGCACACCGCTGGCCGCTCATGGGCAACTGGGATATCAATGTGATGATGCTCGCTCTGCAGCAGCGTGGGCTGGAGGTGCAATGGTGGGATCGGAGGCGCTCGATCGACGAGCTTCGGAGCCTCGCGGAGGACGCGGACTGCGTGGGGTTGATATGTAACGAGCCGGGCGCGTGGCTCCTGGGGCTGATACCGAGTCAGCACTGGTTCACCATTCGGCGCGTGCGTGGAGAATGGTATGATCTCGACTCGAAGCTGCAAAGGCCCGCCAAGCTGGGGACGGACGCGCTCTTCAGCCGCTTGCGGCGGCTACTCGGGCACGAGGCCGGCCAGGTGCTTGTGGTAGTCCGACGGCTTGCAGCACAAGGAGAGGGCGGCACCGATGCACAGCTCGAGCTTGGCCTCACGAGTGGGGTTGAAGACTGAGAGTGATGGTGGTTCTCTCCGCCCGGGTGCCCCAGAGCCAGAGGCGGGGGGGGGTCCACGTATAGAGTAGTAGTTTGCATGGTCACCCACTGAGAGTTCCCTCTACGCGGGACGAAGGTGCTCATTAAGCAACCCGCGCCGAATTGACGCGATTTGACCACGTAAAGCCCTCTAATAGCCACACGTGCGCGATAGTCCTCTTCTTGTCTCTTGACTCTTCTTTTTTGAAATAAATGTATACAGCACGCTCTAGAGTCTTGACCACGCAAGGGAAATAAATGTATACAGCACGCTCTATACTGGTAATAACTTCTCTTATCTCTCTACGTCTAGAGAAAAAGTCAATAACCGCCTTTGCCGTTGCCTCCCATCCTCGCCACCTAGACGACCACGTACACCATCGTTCAGAGAGAGAGTGGCAGGCGGGGATCCCACGCCGCCCAATGTCCGCTTGCGCGTCCGCAGCGCGTCCGACTGTGGACTCGGCCGGCCGGGCCCGGGCGGGGGGGCGCGGGGCCGGCACGCACGACGGCACACATCGCCACCTTCGAGGCATCGGCGGCGGCGCCGAGAACGGCGAGCGCCCGCCGAATCCAGTGCGCGTGCTGATCGAAGCCGGCGCTCTGCGCCTCGCATAAGGCGAGCAGCGCCTTGCAGTAAGTAGCGACGAGCGTGGCACCAGGCTGCATGCACTACGTACGCACCGAGGGCCGCCTGCAGTTTGGCCAGGTCGAAGCACTTGCTGGCGAAGTTTCAACGGGAGCTACGGTTTCGGTGCCTTTGTGTCGCGGCTGTGAACAGAGCGGTTTGGGTGTGCCGGACTCGGGTGGGTGGTTGCAAAACCTCCCTCAAAAAGAAGTTGCTATCTTGGGACGTCTCAGGCCCGACCGGGCAGAGCCCGACCCAGATGCCCACCCTGCGGAGCGTGACTCTGCTCGCGCTCGCGGTGGGCACCCAGGGAAGGCCGACATTGGATGTTCAGCCAGAGAGGACACTCTCCGCGTCCCATGCTGCGTCCTTGGCAAGCGACCGCAAGCAGAGCACCTTTGATTCATCCAGCTCCGCCGATACGGCGTTGCGCAAGGCCGTGGAGGCGGGAGAGCTCGAGGGCCTCATGGACGCGATCCACGAGAACGCCGAAACGGCGTCCCCCGAGGTGCTCGATGAGGCGCGTGCTCTGCGCGATACGCTCCGGGAGGCGAAGAACCTCCCGGAGACCTTTTCGAAATCCAATGCTCACGGGGACGCCAATGCGGATGCAGCGTTGCGCAAGGCCATGGAATCGGGAGAGCTCGAGACACTCATGGACGCCATCCACGACAACGCTGAAACGGCATCACCCGAGGTGCTCGACGAGGCACGGGGTCTACGGGACTCTCTCAGGGCGGTGAAGCATGCTTCAGAAGGCACGGCGTCGGCGGAGGACCCGGCTCCAGCCATGACAGAGGAGGTGGCGGAGGGCGAAGGAGCGCCTAAGGAGGCGGAGGAGGCAGAGGCCGGCGAAGAGGGAGAGGAGGGAGAGGAGGGAGAGGAGGGAGAGGAGGGAGAGGAGGGAGAGGAGGGCGAAGTGATGCCTAAGGAGGAGGCCATCTGCAAAAAGCCGCCGACGTGGTGCGCATACGTGGGCGCCACGAATCTTCCCAAGAAGTGTGACGGGCTGCCAGGACACTACTGCACGGATATCTTCGGCAAGTCTGGCTTCTGGCCTTGCGACAGGAAGGTCAATGCGACCTGGGGCCAGGGGATAGAGTGCATAGGCGACGAGACGGTCCAGGCGGTGCCGACTACGGTGCCGGCAGCATGGTCGGATGCAGTATCGCCGGCAGCGGAGGCAATATCTGACTCGGCTCAGCAAGCTGATGAGGCTGCGGCAGCTCAGGAAGAGAAGGCCTTTTCGGAGAGGGAGGCCAAGCGGGACAATGCCACGCCTGGCAAGAAGGCGAATGTCTCCGAATATGCGAATATCGATAAACTGAGCCACATGTTCTTCGCCGCAACGCCGACCGCCGACTTGGCCAAAGCCGGCGTCACGATCCACTGCTTTGACGACACTGAGGTGCTTCCGGCGGAGCCGTGGAGGCCGTGCGACTCTGGCATGTGCGCTCAGTTTGGAAAATGGTGGTCGACGTCGATCGTCAACTGGGCCCAGCGGACGACCTTCGGGGATCACGGCATCATCCTGGCGCCGGACTATAACCGGATCCTCTGCTCCTATCCGTATGACAGTGGCACCATGATGAGCGGCTGCGGGGCGGGAACGCCGGGCTTGAACGAGTTCAAGACGGAGGACCTGGACCAGATGATGGTGCAATCGATGTTCTGGAAACTGGGGTACAACGAAGTGCTCATCGACTCGAAAAACTACACCGCCAATCTCCCTGCCTCTATTGCCGCGTTCATCTACAATCTCAAGGGCAACGAGACCACATCCTACGCGGCCAGAGCAGGCCAAACCTATCACAGGTACTTCGCGTTCTTGTCACATTTCAACCTCACGGAGTCGGACGTTCCGCTCGTGAAGGCCAACTTCAGCAGCTGGCAGTCTCGGTCGCACGATCATGTTCCTCCAGAAACCTGCACAGGGGGAGTCGATCGATGGGCCAAAGGTGACTGTCCTCCGACGCTGATCAAGGCCGGAGATCGGGACGGAAGCGAGCCATTGTTCACAGACATGACTGCGCACGCCCGGGAGTACCTCAAGCTGAACCCCCGCGAGGAAACACAGCCTCGGCAGTGGCTCGAGAACCACGAGTTCAGGGAGGGTGCGAGCAGAGAGATTCCTATCGAGTATGAGCACCTCCGACGAATGCAGCCAGCCGAGTTTGAGGAGGAGCTTGCGCGGCGTATGCGCACGCAGAGCAAGATTCTGTTCAGCCCGAACACCAATCTTGGCAAGACGAAGAAGCTTGGCTCGAGCCCGCCCTGACGTATGGGCATAATTTTGATGTGGCGCCGCCTTCGTCCGCTCAGGGCGAAGGTGCGCCGTTGGTATATTCAGTCCGTATTAAGATATCGTTCTTCTAAGCCGCCCGTTGTCTGGATTTCGCCCTCCCCTCGAACTTCCAACCCTTCCTTGAAGCGCCCCACACACCCCGGCCCGGCCCTCCATCGCAAGGATGAGCTCTCCACGAACCGCACCGCAACCCTCTCCACGAACGGTCGCAACCCAATCCTCTCCGACAGGGTCGCCCCGGCCCATCCCGCCCGTCAATCCCGGCTCGTCGCTCGTCGCTGTGCCGAGGCGAGACTCCACTGGGCCCACGCCTCCGAAGGTCGAGCCCGCCAACGAGACTGGCCCGTCTCTGCTCCTTCCTGGGTCAGCCGCTGACGCAGCTCGACCAACAATGCCCATCCTCACCCTCTCCGACGCCTCTCTCTCTCCCAGCCAGGCCGAGGAAGAGGGCCTCTCCAGCCCAACAGACCGGTCCCCGCGTGACCTGTTGCGGAGGGCCTCTCTCTCAGCCAACGAGCTCGTGCTGACAGCGGTTCGCACCGCCTTGGAGCGCCACCCATCGTTTGGTCGCAAGCTGGGCATAAAGCTGGTCCCGCCACAAATGGGCCGCAGCTTATCTGCCGGGGCGACGGGAGGCGGTGCGCCGGGTTCGCCACGAGCGGAGAAGACCCAAGCGGCCGGGCCGCGCGGGCCCAAGCTCTTCTCTCGCGCCTACTGGGGGAGTCGCGCGTGTGGTAGGCACACCTTCTACGTGGTGATCACGCTCGCCTTACTGATCGTGGCGTCGCAGCAGTTCAGGTTGCAGCGGATGGTCAAGAAGGAGAACATCGTCGTGCACCGCGAGCTGCGGCGCAAGGGCGGCCCCTTCGATGTGATGAACAACCCCGCCGTGCGCAACGCGCTGACTGCGCAGGCAAAGCAGCCCCTTTCCGTGTGTGAGCATGTGTGCGTGCATGTGTGCGTGCCCTGTGCACACTTCGCCGCGTGCTGTCTCGCGGGGCGCCCTGGTCTCTACTCACTATGGCTCTACTTACTATGGTAGGGCGCCCTCATCGCGGTCAACTTCTTCCTGGCCTTCCGAGGCGTCCAGATCTGGCAGCTCATCCAGAAGGTCAAGGTGGTCCAGATCCTCCACCGGGTTGGCTGGGTAGCACCCCTCACGCAAAAGGGGGGCAAGGTGCTCCACGGCCTCACCATGCCCGTGCGCTCGCTACTCCGCGGCATTACCACGCCGGGCCGCGCGGTCGCCACTACCCTCGCGAATCGCAAGGCGGAGGAGCTCGCACTCGAGGCTGCTGCTGCGGCGGCGGCCAGGACGTGGCGCCCCTTTTCGGCTCCGGTCACGACGGCATGGCGGCGCGACCTGCCAGTCAAGAGTAGCCCGCCCGGGCCCGCCGTGGAGCTACCTCCCCTCCCCCGCCCCCCGCGGAGCCTCTGCCACCGCCACCGCCACCGCCACCGCCACCGCCACCGCCACCGCCACCGCCAC
>Ga0209302_10002440_pt1 | contig 10829 bp, 6 predicted proteins | sample ArcOceMetagenome_2_FD_187445 | JGI IMG/M metagenome (GOLD analysis project Ga0209302, IMG submission 187445) | Marine eukaryotic phytoplankton communities from Arctic Ocean - Arctic Ocean ARC135M Metagenome (SPAdes) (version 2) | ecosystem: Environmental > Aquatic > Marine > Oceanic | place... | reverse complement strand
TACCCCCCCGCGCCAAAACGTTGGTCACATTGCGTTGCAAGCTCAAAAGTCGCTCAGGGCTTGCTCTAGGGCCTCTGAGAGCCCCATAATATGAATCTAGGCTCAATTGTAGGTCTAGGGTGCATCTGCCGACCTTTTCTTGCAGGTTTGACCACCCCGAGTGGTGGTCACCAGCCGAGGTCCGTGGATCCGTCGACGTGGACAGTCCAGACCCGTGAATCCCGATATTTCGGGAAATACGTGCCATGAGGCCGCTCAAAAGCTGGCAGAAGGGGCCTTCTCACCCCCCCCTGCAGAGTGAGTTTCTGAGTGAGTCCTATGTTGGATAGCATGCGGGAGCGAAGGAGGCGGCCTTCGGGAGACTCCGTCGGTTCAGCGTCGGACGCTGAACTCGATTTGGATGGCGATATCGCTGCAGCAGCGAATCCGAGCAAGCCCGATGCAACTCCCGTTCCAGAGCGGTTGATCTCACAAATTGGCGCCGTACTCTTTGCGCTGACGATGGAAAGTGCCGACCCTCGCGTGCGGCGTCCTTCAAGAGACGGCATCGGCCTGCTCACGAGCGCCATCACCCCTGGCGCGCGCCGCCGTAACCTCTCCTCGGCCTCGCAGCCCACGATCATGGTCGGTCGGATGGCGCAGTACCTCAACGCGCAAGCGCTGATAATCGGCATCATCTACCTAACTCGGTTCCTTGACGTCATGCTGAAGAGCGACTCCGGGAGCGTACCGAACATGAATGCCGAGCGAATCCTAATCTGGTACGTTACTGCGGCTGTGCTCGGCGACAAATTCACCAATGTGAGCTGCTGCAAGTAGCTGCACCCTTCTCTGCACCCTCTTGCACCCTGTAAGCTGGCCACGAGCTTCGGGCACCCCAACCCCAACCCTAACCCCAACCCCACCCCCAACCCCAAACCTAACCCCAATTCTAACCCTCGCCGCGCAGGACGACACGTACGACGACATCCTGCCGGCGATGGGTGTGGTCTCGCAGCTCAAGGTGGAGTCGCTCCGCATCGAGGAGAGCCAGATGCTGGCGTCGATGCTCTGCCACGCCACGATGTTCGTCACGCCCACCGAGTTCCACAACCTGCTCACCGCCTTGCAGCAGCGCTCGTGGGCGCGCATGGACCGGCCCGCCGTGCTCTGGGTCGTCAAGGACGTGCTTAGCGGCGAGGCCTCCGCGATTCAGCCGCAGCCCAACGCGGCCACACCCAGCACGCTGCGAAAGGGCTCCTCGTTCCGCGAGCAGGCGCGCGCCCGACCAAACCTGCAACCCCACGCGCCGCGCCAAGCGACGCGCCAAGCGCGCGCCCCATCGCCACCCCCGGCCCTGTCCCACCGCCTTGCCCCGGCCCTGTCCCACCGCCTTGCCCCGGCCCTGTCCCACCGCCTTGCCCCTGCCCTGACCGTGCGCCCGACGCCCGTGCCAAGGTGCGGAACATCGCAAGGGGCCGCAGCGACCTACCGAATGCGCAGAGCGGCGAGAGGAGCGCCGGGGCGGGGGCATCCCTGCCAGAGGCGCCTCAGTCGGCGCCTGCGTCGCCCAGCCAGCAAGAGTGGCGCACCCCGGCAGCCACGGGCCCACTAGCGTCGGCCGCGACCGCACCATTGCCGGAGCCGGTCAGGCGACCGCGGCAGCGGCGATACTCGTGGGCAGGCAACCTCAACTTGCGAAGCTTTAAGGTGCCGCCATAGCCCGTGCCCGCTGCGTGCGCACCACGGCACACACCCGCCGCACAAGCGCCACGCAACACCCGCCGCACAAGCGCCGCACAACCACTGCGTGTGTGCACCGCACGTCCACCGCACACGCGCCGCACGCCCGATCCGCTTCCAGGCGTCGCCCGACGAGCTCGCCGGTGTGGGCGAGTCGAGCCGCGCAAGCGCCGCGCCGCGCGCTACCAACCCGGGGGGCGAGTGGACGGTGCCCGTGCACGCCGCCGCGCCGAGTGTGGGGCCTACTGCGCTCGAGTCGATGGTCGACAGCATTGCGAGACAGGAGGACGGCGACGACAGCGAGCTATCCTCGTCGACGGAGGGGCTGCGCCCGCTGGACCAGAGCAACCGGCGGAGTCGGCGCAACTCGCGCGAGATGGTGGGACTCGACGCCGTACCCGAGAGTACCGCGGGGGTCCTCGGCGGCGACGCGTCTCCCCTCGCCGCCCTGCCCCCCCCGTCACCCCTCGGCCCCCCGCCACTCCCGGCCATACGCACGGGAGGCTCGCCCCCCAAACCTGTATCTTCGGCGTGAGCCCTATCGCGCCTCCCGCTCTGCGTCGAGGGGCCACAGCGGAGAGACGGTGCCGCCGCAGCCTCCACAGGACTGGCAGGAGTTCGCGCTGCACAACTTTTCTATCGCCGCAGAGATACGATATCTGATCTTACCTGTATTTTCAATGGGAATTTATTTTCCTTAGACATTACGTGCGTCGATAAGATAAGATAAGATATCTTATCGTGCGTCGCACCCGTCTTGTTGCACTTTCTGCGCGATGTGCCAAGAGCGCGCTGTGAGTTGGCAGGTTGCTTTTTGAGTGAGACCGACAGAGGGTGTCGGACGCAATGGCAGCCGCGAATGAGTTCCTGGCCAGCCTCGAACGAGCCAGCCTCTCGTCGCCACCAAAGGGGCCAGCTCCGAAACCTGAGGCCCAGCCGAGCGCTGGCGACTTCTTAGCGGCGACGGCGAAGTCACCAGTTCAGCCTCCTGCTGCGCCGGCTGACCTCCTGCCTGACCAATCGAACGCAGACGAGTTCTTGGCGAGGCTATCTCCTCCTGCCGCTCGTGCAGAGCCTCACGTCCAGTCCGCGGTTGACCGGGCTAAGGAGAGAGAAGCAGCAGGAAAAGTCCAGCAAAGCGGGGCGCCACCACCTGCCAGCTCGGCCGCCGACTTCCTCGCCGCTGGGGCGCCGCCGTCTCTGGCCCCCGCTGGCTCGGCCGCTGACTTCATCGCCTCCAGCAACCCCAACCCCAACCCCACGCCGGCGCGGGGCACGTCTGCCGCCGAGTTCCTGGCCTCCACAGACGGTCAGCGGCAAGCGTCCGACCACGACCCTGCGGCCTTGGAGCTCCAAGCGCAGCGGAATGCCCAGCGGGCCGTGCTGTTCTGGAGCGGCGGGTTGTGCCGGACGGTGTTTCGCGGGTGGCAGCTGGCGACAAGGCTAGGGCAGCAGGCGCGGCAGGCGGGGCAGCAGCTCTTCGAGCTGTACGTGGGCGTGGAGGCTGTGCGCTTCGAGGCGCCGCAGCTCGAGTGGCTGCACGAGGAGCGCATCACGCGCCTCTTCCTCGAGCTCCACCCGCTCGTCACCGCGAGGCCGCTGCAGAGTGAGGCTGTGGGTGTACCTCCTGTGTCAGCCGCCGGGGAGGGCCGACCCGCCGAGCTCCTCGCCCCAGTAGAGGAGACAGTCGAGCTGGTGCCGGGCACGCCGCCTGCTGAGATGCTGCGGGCGGCGCTCGGCTCGGCCGAGGCGGGGGCCTGCGTCGTCTACATCTCGCTGCACGGCGCCACCTCCCGCAAGGTCGCGTCCACCCGCCTAACCCCAAACTCTTGAAGCAACCCGAGCCCTCACCCTAATAACCCTACCCTCAGCGCTCACCCTAACCCTAACCAGGCCGAGCCCACCCGCCTGGCCGAGGCTCAGCTCGATCTCCGCCGGCTATACCAGAGCGGGCGCGACCTGCAGCGCGCACCGCTGCCCTTGTACGACGCGGAGGGCTCGCCCGCGGGCACCCTGATCGCGACGCTCCGAGCTGTCGAGGCGATCCGTGCAATCACCCAGGGTATCATGCCCGCCGCCGCCACCGCGAGGGGTGCCGCCACCGCGAGCGTCGGCTCCGCACCCTTCGCGCCGCTCGCGTTCGCCGCCACGCGCGCGGCGGCGGCCGCCGCGCCGCCCGCCGCGCCGCCCACAGCGGCGCAGGAGCGAGCTATGGTGCACCGGTCGCAGCTGCCCCTGAGGCTCGAGCTGCAGCTCAGCTCGCTGCAGCTGGCAGCCGAGCTGTGCGAGGACGCGCAGGTGAGCCGCGTGCAACTGAGCATCGACCTGCTGCACCAGTCGCCGCGGCTTAGGGCGAAGGGCGGCGGCGGCGGCGGCGGCGGCGGCGGCGGCGGCGGCGGCGGCGGCAGCGAGCTGGTGAGTGAAGGGGCGCTGCGCACGGCGCGCCTACCCAAGCCAGCACAGGAGAGGGTGCGTGCCGCGGTGGCGGGCGCGGCACGGGAGCGGCTGACCACGGGCACGGCGGGCGCGGCGTGGGTGGACGTGCCGCTCGAGGCCCTCGCCGGCGGCGGCGGCACCTCACACGTGGTGCCTGTCTACAACCTGGACGCCGCGCAGGCCTGCCTCGACGCGTGTGGGGCGCAGGCGGCGCGTGGCGGTGCGGCGGCGGCGTGGCTGCGCGTTCGGCTGACGGGCGTGGGGCGCGGCGGCGTGGTCAATCTGGGCGATCTCAAGGTGGGCCTCGGCGACCTCGCGCGCCCGCCGCAGCCGCAGCAGGGGGGGCCGGCGATGCGCGAGCTCCCGCCACCGCGCGACTCAGCTGACGCGGGCGGCGCGGCGGAAGCGCGTGTGGGACTTGTGTGCCGGGCTCTACCCTCGCCCTCGGTGACCAGGCGCACCACGGGGCCGCCGCCGCAGAGGGCGGAGGACCCTCAGATGTGCGTCGAGATGCACACGCTCCGCCTCGCCGCCGCGCCCCTCGCCACCGCCCTCGCTGCTGCCCCCGCGCCCCCCGTCGCCGAGGGCGCCGCGGCCGAGCTGCGACCTCCGGGGCGTCGGGCGGCAGCAACCGTCGGGGTAGCTGGTAGCGAGGGCCCTCTGGGAGAGGCGCGCAGCCTGTGGGTGAGCCTCGAGCTGCCTGGCGTCGATGAGGCCATCTGCTCGACACGGCTGCGCCTCTCCGACTTCGCGGCCCACCTCGCCACGCCCGCAGCCGCCCCTGCACCACCTACCGCGCCCGCCGCCGCGCTGCCAGCGGCCGCACCTACCGAGGAGACCAGTGCGAACGAGATCCTCGCGCGCCTCGCGGGGGGCTCTGCACCGCCCGCTGCTGCAGCCGCCCCGCCCGACGAGCCTGGAGGCCCCGCCGCACCGGGCGCGGAGTGGAGCGGTGCGCAGCCGCTGCACACGGTCGAGCTCATCGAGCTCTACGGCTCGGGCCGCAAGGCCTTCGACGCCCTCGCCAAGCTCGTGCAACCGCCCCACGCCACCTCGCCTGCCTCCGCGCCGGAGGTGGCGGTTGCGGCGGCGGCGGCGGCGGCGGGCGGCGGGCCGGTCCCCGGCCAAGTGGGCCTCGAGCTGATGGCCGCTAGCCGCAAAGGCGTGCGGCGTCTCGCGCGCGCCAGCCTCTCCCTTGCGACAGTGGTGGCGAGCGGCGGCGACCTGGTGCATGCCGCGGTGCGGCTGCACGCGTGGGATGGTGCGGCGTGGCGCGGCGCGCCGCTGTGCGAGGTCGTGCTCTCGCTCGGCATGCAGGCCGCGCTCCGCGCCATGGCGCACGGGGCGCACGTCGCACCCGTGGCGCCGCAGCTCGCGGGGCCCGGCGCCGCCATCGCCATCGGCGCGGCCGAGTGCACGCTGCAGCTCAGCGCCGTGCGGGCCGCGCGGTGCACGCGCGTGTGGCTCGAGGTAGACGCGCGGCGGGCGGCAGGTGTGCTGCTCCGCTCGGCCGCGCGGACCGTCGGCCCCGCTCGGCTCGACTTTGGCCTCAAGGAGCTGCTCTTCGTGGCCGACGGCAGCGCGCCGCAGCAGCGGCTCGCGCAGCTCCTCCTCACGCCCGCACACGCGCACCTCACCTTCAGCATCTACGGAGATACCCCGGTGGACGCGGACGCGGACGCGGAGGCTGGCGGCGGCGGCGGCCGTGGCGGTGGCGGCGGTGGCGGCGGCGGCAGCGTGTGCCTGTGCGAGGCGCGCGTGGACCTGCGTGCGATCCTGGCGTCGCGGCGGGAGCTGCTGCTGGAGCCGCTCGAGCTGCGCGATGCCGAGGGCACGCCGCGCGCCCTGCTGCGCGTCTCGGTGCTGGCGTGCGAGGCGCTGGCGCGTGCGTGGCGCTCGCTGCGCCAGGCCTCGCGCCGCCTCACCACGGTCGAGCTGGGGGCGAACCGCCTCGTGCTGCGGGGCGGTGGCGCGCTGGGCGCGGGCTTGCGCGTCGTGTGGGTCGAGGCGTCGGTGGTGGCGGGGGGCGAGCCCTCGGAACCTCTCGCCTCCCGCCGACACGTGGTGGGCGAGGCGGTGCGAGAGGAGGGCGGCGTGCTGCCGCTCGAGCTGCGCGGGCCGGCCATGTTGCGCCACGGGGGGGCGGCGCACACGGCGCTGCTGCAAGAGGGCGCTGAGGGTGCAGCGCCTGCCGTGGCCCGCTTCGTGCTGCTGGGCAGCACGCACGCCGCCGATGTCGGCGTCGGCGGCGGCGGCGTGGCGGCGCGCGGCACGTCTGCCGGCGCGCACGACGGGCGGCAGCACCTGGCGCACGCCGACCTGCCCCTCTCGCGGCTGCGCGAGGCGGGCTCGGAGGCGGTGGAGGCGAGCCTGGTGCTGCTCGCGCCGTCCGGCAAGCCGCTGGGCGACCTCGAGGCGCGGCTGAGCGGACGCACCGCGCTGCGGGACCTGCACGCGGAAGGGCGCAAGCTGCAGACCTCGCAGGCCCAGCTGCAGGCGCAGCTGGCCGACGCGGCCTGCCGGGCGGACGTGGGCGTGATGCGCGAGCTCATCGCGGCGGGCGCCGACCCGCGCCTCGCCGACCCTTGGGGCCAGACGACGCTGCACTGGGCATCCGCCGCCTCCGGCCCCGCCAAGAGCGCCGTCGACCTTTGCGTCGCCATGGGGGGCAACTCGCACGCGCGCAACGTGGCGGGCATGACGCCCCTGCACTGGGCATCGGGCTTCTGCAGGCTGGGCGCGGCGTGCACTCTGCTGGCCGCGGGCGCCGACCGCGGCGCGACCGAGCTCAAGGGCAGGACGGCGGCGGACCTCGCCACTGGCAGCGGCGTCGGCGAGGTCAGCCACTTTGGTAGCAGTCGCGACTCGGCGCAGCGCGGCGCGCTGCTGCGCGAGCTCCTCGGCGAGCAGGAGGCAGGAGCGCGCATCATGCAGCAGGGCGCGCGCGCGCACTTCGCGCGGCGCGCTGCGGCGCCGCGGCAGCCCGCCCGCCCTGCTGCGCCCTTGGGCCGAAGCAGCCGAATCGGCGCGGCGCCGCCGCCTCTTCCTACGCCGTCGCCGCCGCCGCCGCCACCGCCGCCGCCGCCGCCGCCGCCGCCGCCGCCTCCGCCGCCTCCTCCTCCCCCGCCTCCCAGCTGCCCTGCTGCGCCCCTAGGCCGCAGCGGAAGTGGCGCTTCCCTCACCACCACATCGCAGTCCACACTGAACCACCGCCAAATGCGTCGCCGCCAACTGCAGTGACACGCTCGGCTCGCCTGCACCTCGGGAGCCGAGAGGAGTACACGCACGCGAGCATGGACTTCGGACTTTATTCGGACTTGTCAGAGAGGAGGCAGGAGGGGAGGACCGGGAGAGGCACACCCACACGGAGAGAGATCAGAGAACCAAGAGAGCGGGGTCTAGACGCAAGTGGGGGAGAGACGGGACATTTACTAGAGATCTGCGTGTGAAGTAGTGACGCTGAATTAATCTATCTATCTAGTGAGGCAAACGTCGTCCCCAACTTTCCCCCCAACTTTTCCGTAACAACTCCGAGCGTTGCGACCCGGTCAAATCGGTCGTCCCTGTTGAGCTGTTGTTTGGTCCTAGATGGTGTTTGGCCTGTGCAGGCCCAAGCTGGAGGACGTCCTCGACGGCGATGATCTGCAAGCGAACGCTAGAAGCTCGACCCCATCGCCGCCGTCGTCGCCCAAGTTGGGAGCCGTGCCTGCCCGTGCTACATCGGCACCCACGTCTCGACGTGGGCGCAACCTGCGACGAGTCGCGCCCGCCGAGCCACCCATCGCCGCAACAGTGAGCGCAGTAGTGGCCATTCACGACAGTGGATCGCCACCTGCTGTTGCGCCTGTGCCTCCTCGGACGATCCCAGTGCCAGAGGTGCTGGCATCGGCGGCAGCAAACGGAGGCTTGAAAGAGAACGCCGAGGAGACGAGGGGTCCACTGGGCCCTCTGCCGAGCCAGCCGATAAATCGTCGGCTAGTTCAAAAGTCCAAACCCTTTTGGGAGCTGGAGAAGGGCCGCGCCCCGCTGGGGAAGATAAGCGGCCGCGGAACGGTTCCGGCGCTGCTGTCTGAAGACTCGCCGCCGTGCATGTCGCCAGCAGCAGGTCCGCCGAACACGGGCGGGGTGGGCGAGGCGCACGCGGGAGCGAAAAGAACGTCGGCACGCTCTTCGTCCGAGTGGGCGGTCGAGGAGTTCGATGACGGCTTTCCCAGCCCGGCGCGTCCTACAGGCAACGGCCTGCAGAGGCCCGCGCCGATGCCTCTGTCAGCGCTCTCCGCGTCGGCGGCGGCGCAGCGGGCGCCCCTCGCGCCCCTCGCGCCATCCAAGCGGCTGGTGACGCCTGCGGCGCCCCCGTCGGACCCCGCCTCCCTCGCCTCCCTCTCCGAGCTGCCCCCGCTGCCGCAGCAGCGCCAGCCCAGCGGAGCCAGGACCGCGCTACCAGACCCCAAGACGCTGCCCAGCGCCCTCGGCAGCGTGCACGGCGGCACACGGCACCCCGCCGCGGCGCCCGCCGCAAACCCCACCGCGGCACCTCCGGCCGCGGCACCTCCGAGCAGCGGCGCCTGCGTCCCCGCGGGCAAGTCGGCCCTGAAGGGCTCTAGCAGCGGCCAGGGCAGGCCGGCCGAGCCGGGGCGGCGGCTGCGCTGGACACCAGGCGAGGTGCAGCGGGTGGTGGTGGTGGCGCGGCCCGAGATAGCGCAGCTCGCCGAGGCGAAGGCGGACTACAAGCGCAACCTGCAAGCCATCTCGCAGCTGCGGCGGCAGCACGCCCACGGAGCATGTGGGAAGTGCCGTCTTGGTAGTGCCACAGCCCACACTGCCCTAGCCTCCTGGGGCGGGCTCGCCAGGCTCCTGGTTGCGCTACGCACTCGGGGCCCGATGGCAGGGGGGCTGCAGTGCGGCCGCGAGGCCTGGCCGCAAGGTGCCCATCTTGCAGCTTCCAACACCCAGGCCCACGGCACGCCGTTCCGGGAGCTGGTGCGAGCCCTCGACCGGGCGGAGGGCGGCGAGGCGCTGGCCTCGCTCCCGGGACGAGGTGGCTTCCCGCACGAGCTCGAGGGGGCGTCGCGCACGTGGGGCCAGATCATCACGCCTCCCGCTGTGGCGGCAGGACTGGCCTTTTGAGCTCGGTTCAAAGCTCCACTAACGAGAGATTCCGAGGTGGCTAGCTAGGCGATATAGCCGCAGGGACGAGGGTCTCAGGGGCACTGTCGTGAGGCAGCGCCCTGTGGCCCTCGTGGATGCGCGCAGAGAGGACTCCACGGCGCGAGGAGAGGACCACAAGGTGAGTTATCCTGATGCGATGTGGCTGCATGCCCTCCCTCAAGCACAGTTGCGTTTGACCCGTGGTTGCCGCCCCCCACTCCGTTTGCTGTCGCACTGAAGGGGTGGCAGCAGGCCAACGAGGGCGAAGTTGTGCGCGTTGAGGCGGCTTGAGCGGAGCGGCGCAGCCGCGCGGGCAAGCCCAAACGGGCGGGCAAGCCCAGCCGCGCGGCACTTCCTCGTGCGCCGGCTAGTCCGTTAGGGTGTTAGCGGCATGGTGTCGGACCGTGGAAGGCCGACCGCGCGCAAAGCTCGGCCCGTTGGTTCGACGCCTTTTCAATTGCCACCGTCGCACAGCGATGACCACGAGTCCACCAAGCCAGAGCCGACGGATGCAGATGCCAGGGCGTTTCGCCCGACGACCACGCCGCTCGACTTCGAGGCGTGGCCGTGGAAGACCTCGGCGAGCTCCGCCTCGGCAAAATCGGCAGGCTATGTCTCAGCCGATCAGAAGGGCTGGCGGAGTAAGGCGGAGGAAGACAGGACGCTGAGTCACCCACACAACCGCAACTTGGCCGGGGGCGAGTCTGTCCCACGTCGCGGGTGGAAGCAGAACCCGCTCCACAGCTGGTCGGCCGACGTGACGCACGGCGTCTGGTCGTGCTGCCACGCGGTCTCGCTGGGCGCACCGGGCTGCCAGTCGGGTGGGCACACGTCCGAGTGGTGCCAGTGCAGCGCCTGCGGTCAGTGGATCCCGATGGAACGGTGGGCGAGCAGCAAGTGCTTGTGCCACCCCGGCGAGCCCGTGCACAGTCGGTACGGCGGCATGCGATGGTCGTGTTGTGGCGGGGTTGGCTACGAGGGCTCGCGCGCCGACTACAAGGGGGCGAAGGCGTGGAAGGAGTGGAGAAACAAGCCGCTCTGCACGCAGACGCTGCGCGAGTGGCAGGTGTGGCACGTGAAGAAGATGCGGCAGCCGGTCCGCCAGGGTGGCGCCATCGGCTGCTGCGATGGCGAGCACGTCGCCCGCCCGCCGCCGCATCGCGAGTGGCCTAAGTGCAGCGCGTGTGGCGTGCCGGCGCAGCACGGTCAGTGGTGCTGCAAGGGCTGCGGCAGGGACGAGCGGATCTGTTATCAGTGCTGGGAGCTGCACCCTTCGGAGCGTTTCGAGCAGGTGGACCAGGCGCAGGCGGAGGAGGGACGCCTCCTCCTGCAGCAGAAGGTGGCGATCCCTGCTTCGAGGCGTGGTGCGGCCGGAGCTGTGGAGCAAGGGGCTGAGCTAGACGGCACCAGCTTCGCCAAGGCCTTCCCACAGCTGCAGGCGCGGCACCAGGGGTGGGCGGGGCACGCCTCCATGCCTCTCCCCTGCAGCCCCTGCTGCCCCTGCAGCCCCCCCCCCTCCTCCC
>Ga0209302_10002439_pt1 | contig 10830 bp, 9 predicted proteins | sample ArcOceMetagenome_2_FD_187445 | JGI IMG/M metagenome (GOLD analysis project Ga0209302, IMG submission 187445) | Marine eukaryotic phytoplankton communities from Arctic Ocean - Arctic Ocean ARC135M Metagenome (SPAdes) (version 2) | ecosystem: Environmental > Aquatic > Marine > Oceanic | place... | reverse complement strand
CATTGACTGGAAGATACTGAATATTTTGCAGTTTGATGCGGGTATCGCAAATATAGAATTGGCTGAAAAAGTCTGCTTGTCGCCATCACCTTGCTCACGGCGTGTTAAAAATTTAGAATCTCTTGGTTACATTATTAAACGGGTAACTTTGCTTGACCCAAAAAAAGCGGGCCTGCCAGTCACGGTCTTTATCCAGGTTACCCTGCATCATCAGGTCAAAAAAGATCTGGACCATTTTGCCGAGCAGGTTCTCGATTGGCCGGAAGTGATGGAGTGCTATTTGATGACTGGAGATTTTGATTACCTTATGAGAGTGGTGACGCCAGACTTACAGTCCTACCAACAATTTCTCGATGAAAAGCTCACAGCGTTTGAAGGTATCGATCATATTAAAAGCAGCTTCTCATTAAAACCAATCTGCTATAAAACTGCGCTGCCCTTGGGCCATCTTCTTTAATAGAGGTCACTTCATTTGCCGTCAGAGGCAACCGGCTGGGTAAATTTCGCGCGCGCCAGCCTAATCTTTTCGTCCTGATTACCAGTGGTGTCAGCGATCCTATCAGCCTCCGCAAGGCGCTCACGGAGACCGGCCTTATTGGCTATTTGAATCGCCAAACCAGGTCGCGCATTCACTTCCAATAACATGGGCCCATGAATACGATCCAAGACAATATCCGCGCCGATATAATCTAACCCAGTCATGTTCGCACAGCTAGCAGATAGCTGTAATATCTGCTCCCAATAGGGAATAGCTAATGCGCTAAAAACGACGCCAGTATCGGGATGCACACCCACCACTTGATTATGTTGTATTGCGCAGATACTTTGGCCTGTACCTATATCAAGACCGACACCCACGGCCCCCTGATGGAGATTAGCCTTGCCGTCTGACACACGCGTTGCACAGCGCATCATAGCCATCACCGGCACACCACGAAATATAATTACGCGAATATCTGGGACGCCCTCAAAACTGTAGTCCCTAAGCACCGGATCAAAATCAATTAGAGCCTCAATCATGGCACTATCATTACGTCCACCCAGACTGTGCAGTCCAGCCAATATGTTAGAGGTATGATGCTTAATGTCTCGACTATCTACTTCCACGCCACTGGACTTTACAAACAACTCACCACTGCGCTTAGTAATTACCAAAATGCCTTTGCCACCGCTACCCTGAGTCGGCTTGATCACAAAGCTATCTAGGGACGCCAGCTGTTTAGTCAGATGTTTGATTTCGAACTGATGTGTAATGGTGCCATACAGTTCAGGTACAGGAATACCAAGCTTTAGGGCGGCATTTTTAGTCTCTAGTTTGTTGTCGGTAAAACGAAAGTTTTTACGCGGATTGTAATCACCGATAAAACTAATATTACGCCGATTCATTCCCAGAATACCGAGGCGGCGAAGTGCGAATGGCGAAGCTAGTCCCATCATTTTTTATCGACTAAATCACGGAAACGATAGAGCTCCGAAAGTCGAAATCCAGTGTACTTACCCATTATCAGAATCACTCCTAACAAACTCAAAAGTAGTTCTGGAAAATTAAAAGTTAGATGCTCGATAATGGCAGTGGACATGGCGAGGTAAGCTAAAATTGCAACTAATAGACTACCGCCCCCCTGAACTAGCACTTCATGACCGCCCTCCTCTTCCCACAAAATTGACATGCGCTCGATGGTCCAGGCGACAATGACGGTGGGGAAAAATGTGACCGTTAAGGCTTGGTCAAGACCGAGTTTATAGCTGGTTACAGCCAGCACTGCCATAAGCACAATCACCACTATAATGACGGCAGCAACACGGGACACCAGTAGTAAATTAAGCTGGCTTAAGTAGGAGCGAATCCAAAGACCTGCCCCCACCAAGCCTAAAAATATTATCAGGCCAACAAGCAGTGTTGTCTGAATAAATGCGAGCGCGATTAATACGGGCATAAAGGTACCTGAGGTGCGCACACCCACCAAAATACGCATCAAAACGACAACCATCACGGCCACTGGAATGAGCAAAAGGCCTTTGAAAATACCCTGCTGTTCCACCGGTAAGGCATAGATAGAAAAATCTAATAGATTCACTTTCTCCGATTGCTGACCCATGCCAACTAGGGCTTTAACGGGTAGGCTATTACTCAATAGTGCAAACTCTAGACTCGAATTACGCCCACCAATAACGTTCAGTACACTGCCGTCACCACGCTGCCATATAAAAAAATTATGGGGTAAGCCGGTACTGCCAGTATTCGGGTTTAATATAAGCCATTGCTGGCCATCATAGATCTCGACAAGGGAACTCAGCGTCTGCCGGCGGCGCCCGTCTTCAAGAAAAATCCCACGAAGCTGATGGGCTGGAATACCCCGATATCGCAACACATCCATTATCACTGTGAGTTTGTCATCCTGATAGGAGCTGCTTAAAAATAAAGTGTCCTGATCAGGTGATTTGCGCAAAAACTCCTGTAACAGCAATATCGTAAAAGTCTCGGGCCCAGATGACTGCTCCCCAAGTTTTGCGACTAACCGCTGCATCGCCGCTAATTGATCGGGTTCCAGGCTCGGTGCCACCGGATAGGCGAGAGGATAATCAGGTAACGCATTAGGTTCTGCTGTTCGGTAGATCTGCATTTTATAATACAGTGTCGTTGGCCGATCTAATGTTTCACGACTCCAACGAGCGCGGCGACTGACACTCGCAGAACCTGTATCGGCAAGGTCATCGATCACTGAAAACCCAAATCCTGAAGAAGCAAAATGTTCATCCAAATTTGACCACCCAGCTAATAGGGTCGGCAACACTAATTCAACCTCAACGGGACCATTTGACGAAGGTTGAAAACTGGTCTTAGTTTCCACCGTCCAGACTTCACGATACTGACCCGGTAATAGCGGAAAGCCAAAGTTAACGGCTTTATATAATGTTAGACCTACACCAAGCGAAATCAACAATCCGGCTACCAGTGCAACCTGTACTCTAGAACTAAGCAATGCCGTCTCTCCCTGTTGACTCTAGCATCACAGTCTATTACTGCAAAACAGTATGGTGGCGGCTGACGTCAACAATCATGCTGTCAGTCAAGAAATTACGGCCGATCAGGAGAGGGTACTCGAAGCCAGTCCTATCGGAGAGATTGACATCGATGCGTGATGTCGTTGCGCCTAGGGTAACCCACATTCGCACGACATAGCGTCGAGTATCCGGCAGCCCACTTTGCTTGATCAATACTCGACGACGCAGGCGCAACTCCTGCTTGACCTTCTCGTCACTATTTGGATCGGTAAGAACAAAGCGCACATAGCGTTTGCCCTCTTTTTCCACTAATTGAATATTGTCTGCATGGACGGAGGTCGTTACCGCGCCCGTGTCGATACGCGACTCAAGTAACAGTCCGGCAGGCTCAATCCTCACCCATTCGATAGCCCCTACAATCGGCAGGTGCATTTTCCCCGCGGTGGTTGCCATAGGCGGTAGCTCCGCAGGTACAATTTTAGTGATAATCCGTTCAACAACTGCGGCGGCTGGGCACTGTGGCAATTTTACTGGCAACTCATCATCGGGCGGCGGGCAGACGCTAGGCCCCCAGCTACCCGCAGGCAGAAGCGTGCAGCCTGACAGGAGGATCGGGATCAACAAAATGGTGATTGAAGCTTTCATATATCCTGACGAGTTGCCTTTTCAGTGAGAAATACGTGCTCATTCAGGAGATATTAACCCAAATATCGAATTATGAGTAACAAATCACTGTCGTATAGGCTCTGATGTTCATGACGGGTGGAATGGCTAATCAGAGATTACTGATTAGTCTGAGTAGAGAAAAGCAGCTAGAACCTGAAAACACAAAAGATCGATTGTAGCCAAGTGCTGGGGGAACAAGGCGCTATCCTAACTCTAGCGCCGTCTATCGGTATTCTAGCTGGCGCCTGCGCAGCCTCACTGAGCAGCCTAATCTATTTCGTGCAGTGCTTCACCGATGGCATTGACCACTAGATCTATCTCATGGGCTGTACTAATAAAAGGTAAACCCAACTGCAGCGTATCGCCGCCATATCGCACATAAAAGCCCTTTTCCCAGCATTTCATGGCCGCTTCAAAGGGTCGCTTGGCCGGTTCACCAGGCACCGCAGCAAGCGTGATACCCGCAGCAGACCCGTAGTTACGGATATCCGTCACATGCTTAGCGCCCCGCAGGCCATGTATCGCTTTTTCTAGCACCGGTGCTATGGCTTGCACTCGCTCAAACATGTTGTCGTTCTCGAGCACATCTAGCGCTGCCAAACTAGCGGCACAGGCCAAGGGATGCGCCGAATAGGTGTAGCCATGAGGGAACTCGATCATATAATCCAATCCCCCACCGTCCATAAAGGTGTCGTGAATTTCCTGCTTGGCAATTACTGCGCCCATAGGCACGGTGCCATTGGTCATCTGCTTGGCAATATTAATGATATCCGGCACCACGCCAAATTCTCCAGCTCCCGTAGCAGCACCGACCCGACCAAACGCAGTGATAACCTCATCAAAGATGAGCAGTATATTATGCTGATCACAGATCTCACGCAGCCGCTGCAAATAGCCGACAGGCGGCGGTATCACACCCGCTGAACCTGCCATTGGTTCGACAATGACTGCGGCGATATTAGAGGCGTCATGGAGAGTCACTAGGTCTAGCAATTCATCGGCCAGATGAGCGCCATGCTCAGGCATACCGCGACTAAACAGGTTCTCTGGTAGCATAGTGTGAGCTAAATGATCAGACTCGAGGGTCTGGCCAAAGGTGGCGCGATTACCCACAATACCGCCAACACTGATGCCGCCAAAATTAACCCCATGATAACCCTTGGCTCGACCAATCAGACGCGTCTTGGAGCCCATGCCTTTTTTACGCCAGTAAGCGCGAGCCATTTTTAATGAGGTGTCAGCGCTCTCAGAGCCAGAGTTAGTAAAAAACACTCGATTAAGCCCTGCCGGCATAAATTGGGTAATGCGCTCGGCTAACTTAAAAGAAGCTGGGTGGCCGTGTTGAAAGGGTGAACAAAAATCAAGAGTACTTGACTGCTTGGCAATAGCTGCAGAAATTTCAGGGCGACAATGCCCTAGGCCGGTCGTCCATAGACCCGATAAGCCGTCAAAGATTTTACGTCCATCAGCGGCTGTGAGGTAAGCGCCATCAGCACCCACAATCATCCGGGGATTTTGTTTGAACTCGCGATTACCGGTGAAAGGCATCCAGTGTGCTGCAAACTGCTCGGGGGTAACGCCAGCATGACTGTAAAAACCCTGAGCTTCAGGTGTCTTTTTCTCGCGTGAGTGGAATGCTTTAGTCAGCTTTTTTATCATACTATTCATGGCAGACCTATAAGTGAGGCAGATTATGGACTGCATTATAGGCCATAAATAGCCCGTCTTTGCATACCCCTCTAGGGGATACTAAAGCCGGCAGTCCCCATGTCTCTAGGGCAGATCATCTACCAATTCGCCTTCGACATGCTCGAGCAGATCTTCGCGGTCTAAATTCAGCGTAAGCATTATACTGGCCGCCACATACATGGATGAATAGGTACCAATGCCGACACCAATCATCAACGCGATAGCAAAATTATGGATCAGTTCACCGCCAATAAAGAATAGTGCTGACAGTACCAGCATAGTGGTCACTGAGGTATTGATGGTGCGCCATAATGTCTGCGACAGGGACTCGTTGATGACCTCAACCGGACTCGCTTGTCGAATCTTACGAAAATTCTCGCGAATTCGATCAGATACCACGATGGTATCATTGAGGGAGTAGCCCACCACCGCTAGTACCGCTGCCAATACAGTGAGATCAAACTCTAGACGTGCCAGAGAGAATATACCCAACGTGATGATCACATCGTGAACCAAAGCTAATACCGCACCGATAGAAAATTTAAGCTGAAAGCGAATCGCCACATACAGCATCACAACCGCCAGTGCCGTCAACATACCCAAACCACCGTCTTCGCGAAGTTCGTCTCCAATCTGCGGGCCGACAAAATCCACACGCCTCAACTCAAGCTGATCTCCACTGGACTTTAAAACAGCCAGCACCTTTTCGGAGAGCGCCTGATCAGGCTCCCCTTGCAGCCGGATCAGTACGTCAGTTTCTGAACCAAAATGCACTACCACAGGGTTTTCAAAGCCTGCGGTGGTCAACTGCTGGCGCAGCGCAGAGACATCCGCAGGTTGCTCATAACCCACTTCAATCTGTGTCCCACCCGAAAAATCAAGACCTAGAACCAGCCCCTGGCTATAGAGGGACCAGACCGATACGGCTAGCAAGAGAGATGAAAAAACCACCGCATATTTGCGGAGGCCCATAAAGTTATAAATCTTTGCTTGCGTCATGATGTTCTCCTTAAATCCAAAGCTTTTCGATTTTGCGACCGCCAACAACCATGTTAACTAGTCCACGTGTCATAACAATGGCAGTAAACATCGAGGTTAAAATGCCAATCGACAATGTCACAGCAAAACCCTGCACAGGGCCGGAGCCAATCAGGAATAGGATTAGGGCCACAATGAGCGTAGTAATATTGGCATCGAGAATCGACACGAATGCTCGATCATAGCCTGAGCTAATAGCACCCTGACTCGACGCACCGCCAGCAAGCTCCTCGCGGATTCTTGAAAATATCAACACATTGGCATCGACCGCCATGCCTACGGTTAACACAATACCCGCGATACCTGGCAGGGTCAGAGTAGCGCCCAACAGGGACATAAAGGCCACGAGCAGCAGTAGATTCATTGCCAGCGCAACATTTGCCGCCACGCCAAAGGCACGGTAGACCACCAGCATAAACAGCAGCACCAGCGCTAGGCCGACGGTAACCGACTTGACACCTAATGCGATATTGTCAGCGCCGAGAGAGGGCCCAATGGTGCGCTCTTCAACAATGTACATAGGTGCCGCCAGGGCACCAGCACGCAGCAGCAGAGCAAGCTCTGAGGATTCTCGCTGCCCATCTAAGCCGGTGATACGAAACTGCTTACCCAGCTGCGCTTGAATAGTAGCCAGACTGATAATGTGCTGCTCGACAAAGGGGATCGGCGTAATCACCACCTCACCGTTTTCATCAATGGACTTCTCGAGTTTGGTTTTATATTCAATAAATAGTACTGACAGGCGACGACCAATATTGTCGCGAGTGGCATGGCCCATTTGCCAACCACCTTTGGAATCCAAGGTGATATTCACCTGAGGCCGGCCATTCTCATCAAAGCTAGCCCGAGCATCCGTCACATTCTCACCGGTGATAACCGGTGTTCTCTCCAGCAGAGCATCGGGGCCCTGACCCGCAGGGTTGCGGAAACTAAAGGTCTCACCCAGCTTAGACTGAGCCTCCAATCGGAATTCTAAGTTGGCTGTTTTACCAATTATACGTTTCGCTTCTGCCGTGTCCTGAACACCGGGTAACTCAACAACGATACGGTTTTTACCCTGACGGGACACAAGGGGCTCAGAAACACCTAACTCATTAACCCGATTTCGCAACGAGGTTAAATTTTGCTTGATGGCGTTATCACCGATTAGTTTAGAGGCCACATCGCTGAGACTTAGCACCAACGACAACGGATTTTGGCCCTTTTCAGACTGCGGCATTAGGTCGCGGTAGTTGGTCCGTATAAGGCCTGCGGCCTGCTCAGTTTGCTCGACATCCCGAAACCGACCAATCAGCATATTTCCTTTGCGTTCAAAGCTGCGATAGCGGATACGCTCTTCGCGTAACTTTTCTTTAATATCCTGAAGATCGCTATCCAACCTTACGGCTAAGGCCGAATCCAGGTCCACTTCTAGTAAGAAGTGCACACCGCCGCTTAGATCAAGGCCCAGTTTCATAGGAACTCCACCCAAACTGCTCAACCAATCTGGCGTGGTTGGCGCCAGATTCAGCGCCACGATATAGTTTCCACCCATCTCTGCCTGAATCACCTCTTTAGCGCGCAGCTGCATCTTAATGTCCTGCAGCCTCACGATTAGGCTCTGTCCATCGGCCTCCCCAGCAAAGTACTCAATACCGGCTTCGTCGAGTGATTTTTCAACCAGTTTAAGTACTGATTCATCTATCACCATGGCGCCACTTTGCCCCGACATCTGAATTGCAGGGTCTGGCGGGAAAAGATTGGGCGCTGCGAAGGTAAATCCGAACATGATGACGAGAAGAATCATAAGATTCTTCCACAGGGGAAACGTGTTTGGCATGACTCTAGGGTCCTTTATTTCAAGCGCCGTATTATAGCGACATTACCCTAGTAATAGGGGCAGAATTTGAGAATTAAACCCTAGGGGTTTAGCGAAGCCTGTTTTACATAAAATTCTTCGATAAATGTCTCTAAGCGTCCCTCGGCAATAGCGTCACGAAGCGCAGCCATCAAAGTCTGGTAATAACGCAAATTGTGAATAGTATTAAGCTGGGCGCTGAGCATTTCGCCACATTTTTCCAGATGGTGTAGATAGCCACGGCTAAAGTGGCTACAGGTGTAGCAGTCACATTCGACATCCAATGGCGCGGTATCGTAACGGTGCCGAGCATTGCGAATTTTGATAACACCCGCACTTGTAAACAAGTGGCCATTGCGTGCATTTCTCGTGGGCATCACGCAATCAAACATATCGACACCCCTGCGCACGCCTTCAACCAGATCTGCAGGCTTACCCACACCCATTAGATAGCGCGGACGGTCAGCCGGCATAGTGTCGGCAAGATGATCCAACACTCGAATCATGTCCTCTTTAGGCTCTCCCACAGACAGGCCTCCGATGGCATAACCATCAAAGCCAATCTCAACTAGACCCTTAAGGGACTCCTGTCTAAGCGACTCATGCATGCCGCCCTGCACAATACCGAAGAGCGCCGATGGATTGTCACCATGGGCGTCTTTGCAGCGGGCAGCCCAACGCAGTGACAGTTGCATCGAGTCACTGGCTTCTTTTACCGTCGCAGGATAAGGGGTGCACTCGTCAAAAATCATCACCACATCACTGCCCAGATCATGCTGCACCTGAATGGACTTTTCAGGATCCATAAAAACAGCACTGCCATCGATAGGTGACTGGAATTTCACGCCCTCCTCGCTGATTTTACGCATATCCCCTAGGCTAAATACCTGAAAGCCCCCAGAATCGGTGAGGATAGGTCCATGCCACTGGGTAAAATCATGCAAATCACCATGGGCTTTGACCACCTCGGTGCCCGGGCGCAGCATTAGATGAAAGGTGTTTCCCAAAATCATCTCGGCGCCAATCTCTACAATATCTTTTGGCAGCATACCTTTTACGGTGCCATAGGTACCGACCGGCATAAACGCAGGCGTTTGCACCTTCCCTCTGGGGAAGGTCATTTCACCACGACGCGCTTTACCGTCGGTGGCCGAGACTTCAAATTGCATAAAACACTCGCGGGTCATTCCGGTATTTCCTGTGCAGCATTGGGATTGTGAATTAAGAACATGGCGTCACCGTAGCTAAAAAAACGGTAGCGCTCAGCGACAGCTTGAGCATAGGCCTGCATGATAGATTGATAGCCCGAAAATGCGCTGACTAACATTAGCAGTGTAGATTCCGATAGATGGAAATTAGTCAGCAACCCATCCACCACTTTAAAATCATAACCGGGGTATATGAAGATGGCAGTGTCCCCCTCAAAGGGCACGATGGTTCCGGAGCTCGCTGCAGTTTCCAGACAGCGCACGCTAGTAGTGCCGACGGCTATGACCCGTCCACCCTGCGCTTTAGTCTGAGCCACCTGTTGACATACCTCCTCAGTGACCTGCAACCATTCTGAGTGCATCTGATGATCAAAAATACTCTCCTCCCGCACCGGCTGAAATGTTCCAGCCCCGACATGTAAGGTCACGAAGGCAATATTGGCGCCTTTGGCCCTAATCTCAGCTAATAACTGCTCATCAAAATGTAATCCTGCGGTGGGCGCCGCGACAGCACCGGGCTGCTCAGCGTAAACCGTTTGGTAACGGGATCTATCGTCGTCAGTATCAGAGCGATCAATATAGGGCGGCAACGGCATATGGCCAATCTGGTTGAGCACGTCTAAAACAGGCGCGCTGAACCTAAGTACAAATAAATCACCCACACGGCCCTGCATCTCAGCGCTGTGCCCTTGGTCAAAGCGCAACTGATTACCCTGCTTGGGAGACTTGCTAGCGCGAACATGGGCCTGAGCGGTTTGACTATCAATTATCCGCTCAACCAACACCTCAATTTTGCCGCCGCTTTGTTTCTCCCCAAACAGCCTTGCCGGAATCACCTTGGTGTTGTTGAACACCATAAGATCACCTGACTGAATATGACCAATCAGGTCAGTGAAATGCTGATGTTGCAGCGCGTTAGAGCCAGAATCGAGGTAAAGCAAACGACTGCCCTGACGCTCCAATGTAGGCTGTCGAGCAATCAAATCATCGGGTAGATCAAAGTGAAATAGGTCACGACGCATAAGTTGGCTTTGAAGCGATTTATCGCCTGTTGTCTCAGAAGCCGCAAGGGTATAGAAAAGCAGCTGAAAGCGCCAAATAATTCAGTCTATTTAATCGGCAGCCTTAAGCACCTTATCGTAAACTTGAGCGGCACAAAGCTGCATATTAGGTAAATCAGTTGACCCAGACATCGTCACTGCTATAATCGCCGGCTTGCTGAGACGGCAGCGGTAAAGGTTTATCGCCCTGCCCGTCCACGGAGCAAAAGAATGCCAGTGTGGTGGAATTGGTAGACACACGGGATTCAAAATCCCGCGCCCTTAAAAGCGTGCCGGTTCGAGTCCGGCCACTGGTACCACGAACACCTCTATACCCCTCTGTATA
>Ga0209302_10002437_pt1 | contig 10831 bp, 8 predicted proteins | sample ArcOceMetagenome_2_FD_187445 | JGI IMG/M metagenome (GOLD analysis project Ga0209302, IMG submission 187445) | Marine eukaryotic phytoplankton communities from Arctic Ocean - Arctic Ocean ARC135M Metagenome (SPAdes) (version 2) | ecosystem: Environmental > Aquatic > Marine > Oceanic | place... | reverse complement strand
ATGCTTTTTTGTTCATAAAAATCAACGTTTTTATCAGTAAAAACAGCAAATTTCCGCTGCGCGGGCCTTAAATGGCTCTCGCTCGCCTGCGGCTCGCTCGATTCGGAAGTGCAGGGGCGAAAATTGACCCACTTTTCCTGATATCATATGAAAGTGATACACTTTATCACTTTTTTAGTCGACGGGCCTAGTCGTGGGCTGGCCCCGAAGGCGGATGGGTGGGGCAACAAACAAATGGTGGGTGAGGTGGCGAGGGGCCTCAGCCTCTTCGGAGGTGCCTCTTCGGAGGTGAGACGTTGCGGTTGTAGCGTCGTAGTCTAGATGCGTGCGTCTTTTCTACCAGAAATGTATCTATCTATTATCTATCCCCCCGGTGGCGTCCCCACCTCGCCGCGGTCCCCGCGCGCGTGCGTGGGTATGCCGGCGGCTATCAAGCTGAGGATCGTCAGCGCACGTGACCTGCCCGTCATGGACAGCCCGACCGACAGCACCGACGCTTACGTGGAGGTCTGCTTCGCCGACACGCCGCACCTGCGAACGCGGGTCGAGAAGCGCACGCTCAACCCAACGTGGAACCAGGAGTTCCGTATCGAGGTGGCGGACGACTGCGACCTGCAAGACTGCCCACTCGTGCTGAAATGCATCGACAAGGATTACATGACCTCGGACGACGAGATCGGCGCCGTCTGCATTGACCTCAACCCTTTGCTGTACGAGCACGAGCACGTACAGCTGGCAGGCTGGTTCCCGCTGTACGACACGCTCCGCGGCGCGTGCGGCGAGCTGAGCATCGTCGTCAAGATGGACTTCGTCGGCGACGTCAACCCGTTCAAGGAGTCGGGAGCCGGCGTGCAGTTCCTCTCCGTCGAGCGCGTGCCGGCGGGGCAGCGGCTGGCGAGCGTGGTGGGGCTGGTCGAGGAGCTCATCGTCGTGCCCGACCCCGAGTACCACTGGGTGGACTCGTTCCGCACGGCGCGGCTCTCCAACGAGCGGCGTCAGCTCCTCCTCTACGAGCTCTCGGGCAAGCTCCGCCGACAGATGGGCCGCAAGGTGCTCGAGGCGGGGGGCAACCACGTGCTCGGTTACCAGCAGTCCTTCGATCTCGAGGGCGAGCACTCGGGCGTCATCGTGGCGCGAGGGCTGGGCACCTCGGTCAAGCTGCGCCCCGAGGCCGACCCTCGCTCGCTGCTCTCGCCCCGTAAGCCCGACCCCCCCGAGGCCCACCACCTCAGCCACCACCGGTTGGGCTCCCCCGACGGCGTCGCATCGCTGCAGCCTTCGCCCGCCTCCACCGCGCACGGCACGCCCCTGCGCGGCGCGCACGGCACGCCGCTCACCTTGCCGCAGCCCGGCGCGCTCGCGCTCGGCTCCGGCGCGCTCGGGGGTCGCGCGGCCTCGCCACCCGCGGCGCTGCAGCACGGACCATCGCTCTGGGACCCCGCGCACCCTGCGCACCCCGCGCACCCCGCGCACCCCGCGCACCCCGCGCACCCCGCGCACCCGTCGCAGCCGCGGCGAGCAGTGCGGCGCTCCTCCAGCGGCGACGTGCCCCGCCCCTCCCCCGCGGGTGCCGTGCCGCCCGGCAACCAGGCCGACGCGGGGCAGGGGCCGGGCCGCCAACCCGCGGCGCGGCGACGGCACACGCACAGCCTCGACCTCGATGGCAGCTCGGGCCACGGCTGCTCACCCGCCGTGGGCGCCATGTCCTCCCTCGAGGAGCGGGAGCGGGAGGCGCACGGCAACCTGCCCGCGCTCGAGCTTCCAGTACGGCGCGGCGTGTCGTGGTCCCGATCGGTCGGCGCCAAGGGCGGTGCCATCGCTGAGGAGGTGCCGCTGCTCGCCGTCGAGACTTGCTCTCTCCTCCCCGTGTGGCTATACCTACTATGGCCATACTCACTAGGTGGCGCTGCTCACCATCGAGACGCCGCCCTCCATCGTCGTGCGCATCGCTGGCGTCGTCTCGGCACGCAGCGTCAAGCTCTTTAGCGCCTCGCGCAACCCGCAGGCACACCCGAGCCTGACTCCAGCCCTAGCCCTAGCCCCAGCCCTAGCCCTAATTGCTAGCCCTGAGCCTGGCTCTAGCCCCGACCCTAGCCCCGACCCTAGCCCCGACAAAGACCACTGAGCCTGAGCCTGAGCCTGAGCCTCAGCCTGGCCCCAACCGCAACCCGCAGGCGCAGCGCGACGCGTGGTGGTCTGAGATCCGCGAGGAGATCCGCGCACACGCGCGCAGCCTGGCGTGTAATACCGTCATCGGCTACGAAGAGGACACCTCCTACCATGACGACCTCTGTGTGCTCTCCGCCTGTGGCACCGCCGCGCTACTCAAGCTGCCCGAGGACACGCCGCCCGAGCGGTGAGAAAGTTCACCCTCACCCTCCCTGCACCCTCCCCCTGCACCATCACCACAGTCTCACCACTCACCACTCAACCTTCACCTTCACCCTAACACTAACCCCAGCCCCAAGCCCAAGCCCAAGCCCAAACCCAACCCTAACCAGGTACCTCGAGCCGCGCCCGCCGCCGCCGCCGTGCACGCTGGGTCACACGCCCTACCTTCGATCGGACTCACCCTTCCCCATGCGCCTCGAGCTCTGCCGGTTCTGCCGGCGCAAGTTTGTGCCCGAGCTGCTGCTCGCCACGGTGGACGTGCCCGAGAGCCTACCGTGCGTCGGCGCCGCGTGCTCCGTGCAGGCGCGCGTGTGCCGCGTCAAGAAGAACCTGCAGGGCGAGGCGAGCGCCACCGCCGTCTCCGAGGCACTGCCCTTCCTCGAGTTCGACCTGCACCGGCAGCTCATGTATAAGCTCAAGATCTACGGCAAGAACGCGCTCTTCGGCCTCCGGCTGCAGGTGAGTACTAGGCGCTAAGAAGGAGGCTGGGTAGCAGCCCAGCCCTCTTCGGCACTACTCACGAGTATCTTCGCACTACTTGATTGCCTCCTGCGTACTGCCTACTCACGAATTCCTACTCACTACTGAGTGCTCCCTACCAGGTGAGCGTGGGCGACACGATGCTGACGGCCGTGGCGGAGGCCACTGCGGTCTGCCTGCCCTTCCTGCCGCGGCCGCATCCGCTGCACATCCAGCGCAACCTGCACGTGCTCGACGACGAGGACCGCTACCTCGTGGCGCTGCAGGTGCCGCTAACCCTAATACCAACCCCAACCCTAATACCAACCGTACCCCCAACCCCAACCCCAACCCCAACCCCAACCCCAACCCCAAACCCCAAACCCAAACCCAAACCCAAACCCAAACCCAAACCCAAACTTAACCCCAACCCTAACCCTAACCCTAACGCTGCAGCGGCGTATCGAGGAGCTCTCGCTGCTCAACCAGCCGCCGCCGCAGAGCTGGGCCGACGAGGACGACGACAAGGTCTCCGGCGCGGACGACAGCAGCGACAGCGAGCCCGACGGCGGCGGCGGCGACGAGCGCGCCTTCGTGGTGGAGGTGGGTCTATGGATGTTAGGGCTGCGCGCAGCGGTCGGAGGTGGGCGGGCGTAGACAGTACGGCTGCATGCACGATGCCTACATACGAGTACATAACATGGACATGGACATGGACATGGACAAGGGCATGCACATGCACATGCACATGCGCATGCACATGCACATGCACATGAACATGCACATGCACATGCGCATGCATAGGTGGACGACGAGATGGACGAGGACATGATGGCGGTACTCCTCGACCCGCCGATGCCGCACCCGCCCGACTACCCCTCCTTCGCCTCCGAAGGCGAGCTGCGGCAGGAGCTGCAGCGGCTGCAGCAGGCGCGCGAGAGTGCGCGCGAGAGTGCAAGAGAGGGCGGTGGCGACACGCACCCTACCGCCGCCGCCGCCGCCTCCGCCGCCACCGCCGCCGCCGCGCAGTGCGCGAGCGGCGCGGGCCTCACGAGCACGACCCTGTGCCTGCTGCGGCGGCAGCGGCTCGACCTCGCCTCGATCCCGCCCAACCAGCTCAACCAGCACTTCTCGAAGCTGTTGCTCGGGCTGCACGCCACACTCGCCTTCAAGCTACGCCGCATGCGCCCCGCGCCCGTCGCCGTCTTCCAGGTCGCCACGCGCGTCTCGCTGTGCGAGGACGCCTCCCTCGTCGAGCTCCGCCTACTCGCCCTCGCGCTGCAGCAGCCGCAGCCCTCGCCGCACCCGCGCGCACCGTCCTTACGCGTTGACGCGCCACCGCCACCGCCCGGCTCGCCACCGCCGCCGTCGCCCGCCGCGCACCTCGCGCACCTCCCGCACCTCGCGCACGCGGGCGGCGGCGGCGCCCCCACGCCGTCGACGCCCGCCGCTGCGGCCGACGCCTCCGACGTGCAGCTGACTCCGCTCTCATTCGTGCCTGGCGCGGAGGTGGAGCATTGCCTCCCAACCCTAGACCGAACCCTAGCCCGAACCCTAGCCCGAACCCTAGCCCCAATTACTAAGCCTAAAGCGGAACGCGAACCACCCCGAAGCCGAGCCCGAGCCCGAGCCCGAACCACCAACCCGAATCAGGTGGAGCACTGCCTCGGCCCGCTCTGCCTGCACTTCATCAAGGAGACCTGGACGCTGCGCGAGGAGGGCGGCGTGTGCAACTTCACGCACTCCTTCATCGCAGAGGCGCAGGCGCTCGCGCGCGCGCACGTGGCGGCGCGCGGCGGCAACGCCGCGCTCATGTACCGGCTGACGCAGGTCAAGCTCATCGACAACACGTACAAGAACCATGTCTACGCCCTCATACAGCTGCAGGCCGACGCCGTCAAGCTCAGCGAACCTATCTAGCAGACACTCAGTGTGATTAGACTCTATGGAAAAGATAGATAAGATACGATTGTTGGGTTTCACGACGCTACAGAGGCTACACGAGGCACGACGCGACCTCGCGACGTCGCGACGCTCTATACCCTATACACACACAATTCCGCGATGCCTCTGGGCCCGCCCCGCTCACCCAGACAAGAGGCACGGTGTGCGGCGATGATGATACGCTCCTATAAACCTAGGGACTCGGCCCGTTCGGCGCTGCTGACTGCAGCAGTACGAGAGTACGTCGCGTAACCGACGATCCGCATCCGGGCCTTGCCGTCGGTGCACCCCCGAAGGGTACTACACGGCCTGCGGCCGGCGCGGGTGACGTTTCACCGAGGCGTGGCGCGTGCCGGGGGTGCGCGCGTGCGCCGTGCGCTTGCCGCTTCAAAAGCGTGTCCAAAGCAGGGCGTATGCCCCGCCTCAAGGTCCTCCCACACGATCCCCGCCCATCACCCGGGACGCTACCATCCCACTAGCGGCAGCCCACACCCTGACACGCGTGGGTGGGCCCAAACCGCCACGCCACGGCCCCAGCCTCCACACAGCGAAGACGGGCAACGGAGCCCACCACTGTGGTCAGCTCCCGCCCTCTCATCTTCAGCACACACCTTGCCCACCGCCCTCCTGCACGCTGGTCGCTGGCGGTCAGGGAGCGCCCAGCACACTCGGCAGCACGCCAGAACAAGTAGTTGAGGCCGCACCTCAGCTGTCCTTGTGCACGAGCTCGTCGACTGTGTCATGCTTGCATTAATAGGGCGTTCATCTAGACGGAAAACAACGGACACGACCCGGCATGCGGGAGCAGATCATATGGCTAGCCGGTAAGCGGCACGTGTGTTCGGGGGCGGCGCTCTCTTAGGCGAGCGCGGCTGGGGCGCCGACGCGCATGCGGCAGAGGCGACCCTTTGCGTGGTGCGCGGCGTCGATCAGCGTCCGCGACTCGGCCTTGGTGATCCCCATGGAGATTGCGCGAGTGTGGTAATTCGCACTTCGGAAAATCGAAAGGGGGCACGGCCTTTACGCAGCCGCTGTACCCTCCCTGAAACGGTCCCTGCGCCTTTCCAGAGGGCCCGCGTCGCCCGTTTCAGGGGTAATAACTTTCAGGCACGCCGTGTTGGCGCACCGGACGAGGAGCAGCACGGCCGCCGCCGCCGCCGCCAACTTCGGCATGGTGGAGTTCGTCCTGATCAGACTTGCCGAGATCCGGGCCGAGGCAGCGCAGGAGGAGTATGATCTAGCCCACCCGCGGGAGGCCACGCTGAGACGACGATTACGCTGGCTGCGCATCAAGGCCAAGCTGTTTGCCCTGTGGGCTGTTGCGACACCGCCTGCCGTGTGGTGCAGGCGACGAGCAGCGCTGCTGCATGCATGGCTGCGCGCACACTACAGCGTGTTGGCGCTGGCGTCCACCCGCCGGCTCGGGGTGCCTCCGCCCAGAGCGGTGGTGGAGCAGCTGTCCATCAAAGGTCTTCTGCTGGAGCTCCAGCTGCGCAGTGGCAGTCGAGGAGGCCTTGGCACGGTGCCCGCTCGAGGAACTGAGCGCGGCGACCTGATCAACGCGCTGTGCGGCCCGCCGCCGCCGCCGCCGCCGCCGCGACCGCGCTTGCAGACATTTGAGGACCACCCGGGCGAGGACGAGAATGTGTGACGTCGTTTGTTGCGGTAAAGGTGAGATGGCGATGTACGGCTTGGTGGCCGCTGGCTCGCATGCAGTGCATGCGATGGTGCGTTTACGCTGTAAACGATTCCGTTTCTTCCCAACAAGTTTCCCCGTCCGGGCGCCGTCGACAGTCGACAGACACGACACGAGAGACTACAACGACACCTACGCACAAGAGACGAAAACGGGCCTACGCGCTACGGGGCCGCGACGCGCGCGTACCGTTGGTACTTTATAAATCATGACCTACCCTCCGTAAAGTAAAAGGCTGAGCGGAAGCAAGGTAGCGAAGCTCGGTCTACACGACAGTGGCTGCTGCCTCGGAGAGGCTCTCGCACGATCAACGATGGTAAGTTATATACTTTACGCACGTGCACGCACGCACACGCACGCACGGAATCGAGGCCTTACTTACATATTGTGAGCAAAAGCGCGCGGCGAAGCTCCTTGTCGGGCCTGACACACACAGCCCTGCGCTAGTCACGCGCTGCAATGTGCAAATCACGCGCGGCAGGCCAGCAGGCAGGTCAGCCAGCAGCCGCCAGCCCAGGATGCAGGAAACCCGGGCTGCGTGCTGTGTGAGCTGTGTTCAGTCGCTGTTCAGATATGGCTGCAGCCCCTGCAAGCGCCTCGTCCACGTCATCTCCTCTGTGCAGAGATCGTCTCTTCATCAACATCGTGTGGCCGTGGCCGTGGCCGTGGCCGCGGCTGCCTGTGCCTCCGCCTGCGTTTCGCTCCGCCTCAGGCTCTGTCAGCTCTCCCACAGGAGCCTCCTCTCGTGTTTTTACTTTTATCTTTTTTGGACGCGCGGTGCGCGAGCGGCGAGGCCATTCGTGACAGACGTGATGAAATTCTGACCGAGACCTGCACTGAGACTTTGAGTGGAGGCAGGGGTGTTATGCGGTGACTCGACCCCGCACGCCCGCAGCCTGTTCTCTCCTCTGACACGTCCTGCATGGACACTGTGACCTGGAAGTGTGTGCATCGCAGCCTACCTCTCTGGTCTCTGTGTCCAGCGAGCAGGCCCTTGCCTGTCTTCACACCACGGCGTGGTTCGCACGCCGCCCCGAATGACCCGGCAGCGAGAGCTCGCAACCCGCGCCGCGCGACCTCTCACGCATGCGTCTCGCTCAGCTTTTTGCATACGGCGTCGCCGAAGGCCTTGGTGCCGTACGGCTGCGAGCCCGGCGGCGCGATGTCAGCCGTGCAGATGCCGGCGGCGAGCGTGCTCGAGACGGCCGTCTCTATGGCGGCCGCCAGCTCGGGCAGGTTGAAGGTGTAGCGCAGCATCATCGCCGTGCACAAGATCTGCGCCACCGGGTTGGCCACGTCGAGGCCAGTCAGGTCGGGCGCCGAGCCGCCGCTCGGCTCATACATGTACTTGCTGCTGCCGAGGCTGGCGGAGGGCATCAGGCCGAGCGAGCCCGGCAGCACCGAGGCGGCGTCGGAGAGGATGTCGCCGAAGAGGTTCTCGGTGCAGATGACGTCGAAGTGCGAGGGCGCCTGGGTTCGGGTTCGGGTTCGGGTTCGGGTTCGGGTTCGGGTTCGGGTTCGGGTTCGGGTTCGGGTTAGGGTTCGGTTTATGACGTCGAAGTGCGAGCCCGCCTGGGCACACAGGGCTGCAGGCTGGGCACGCGGGATACACAGGGCTGCAGGGTGGACTCACTGCCATGGTGTGTGCATGAGGCGTGTGCACGCCTTGATGAGCTGCATCGCCGCGTTGTCGACGTACATGAACTCGAGCTCCACCTCTGGGTGCTGCGGCGCCATCTCGGTCGCTACGCGCCGCCAGAGCCGGCTGGTGTCGAGCACGTTGGCCTTGTCGACCACGGTCAGCCGGCCGCGCCGCTGCTTGGCCGCGGTGAAGGCGAACTCGAGCGGCCTGCGGATCTGGTCGACCGAGTACTCGCACACGTCGGTCGCCTTGTCGCCCTCCGTCTTGTGCTCGCCAAAGTAGAGGCCGCCCAGCAGCTGGCAGGCAAGCGGCGCGAGCGCGGGGTCAGGCGGTGCGCAGGGCGGTGCGCAGGGCGGTGCGCAGGGCGATGCGCAGGGGCTTCAAGCAGTGGCGGTGGTCCCGAGGTGGTTGGTGGCGCAGCGGCTCGCCTCCCTGATGATGACCATGTCGACGCCCTTGTCGACGATCTCGGAGCGCAGCGGCGAGGCGTGCGCCAGCGCGGGGTAGACCGTCGCGGGGCGCACGTTCACCGCCAGGTCGAAGGCCTTGCGCATGCCGAGCACGGCGTTCTTCTCCGAGTCCTTCCACTTGGGGAGGTGCTGCTCCGACACGGGACCGCCGACCGAGCCGAACAAGATGGCCTCGCTGTCCACGCAGGCCTGTCGCGTCGACTCGGGAAAGTGCTCACCGGTCGCGTCGAACGCCGCGCCGCCCACCGGCGCATGCTTGAAGTTGAACGACTGGCCGAAGAGGCCACCAGCGTGCTCCAGCACCTTTACCGCCACGTCCATGACCTCCGGCCCGATGCCGTCGCCCGGCAGCACCGCCACCGTCATGGGCGCAGAGCTCATGGCGCGGCCACGCGCCAGCCGGAGCAGAGCAAACTGTTGCCGGCGCAGCATTCTGGCTGCGGAGCGTGTGGATCGCGCTTGGGCACCGCGAGCCGTGGATGCGTCGGGGGAAAAACACGGAACGCGAGCCTGGGTGATAAGATAGATAAGATAGATAAGATAAGATAGTATCCAGATGCCCGGCGAAGCAACGCCCAGAAGAGGAAGGCGACGTTTCCAGTCCCCTGTCACAAAAAAGTCGCCCTCGGGCAGGCACTCCATCCAGACTCCACCCAGGACCCAGCAGGGACGCATGTCGCCCCGACGCCCCCGAGCCGCACCGATCCCACCAAAACTCAGCGATTCCCGTCCACGGAGACCAACGCCAGCCTCGCCCGAAGCCCAGGAGGTCACACAGCCGCCATGGATGGTCCAGAGCAGAACCACAAGAGATACGCCCTGCACACTTTGCCCCGCACGCACGCTCTGCCCAGCATCGCAGCATGCACCGGCACGATTCCGAAGATTCCCGACTGTCCCGAGAACTAGATTCCCAAGATTCCCAAGAACCAAGACTCCCAAATATTGCCCCAATCGAAGAAACAGCAGACCCGCTACCTTGGGAAGAAGCCCCGCACGCCCTGTCCCGCACACATTTTCTGGCGCTCGGAAGGGGGTGCTCGTTGCGGTCGCGGCGGTGAAAACCCGACGGAGACTTGCACGTACCTCGTAACGGGTCCGGGGAGCCGGGCACGGGCTTGGAGCCCAGCCTGGGACATGGTCGCCGCGGATCCCTGCAATGGCTTCAAGCCAGGGTGATGTTCGACCTTCCCCGATGGCATACCCAGCCAGCGGTGCGGCCGCTGACCAAAACTCACTCCCTCCCTCCCTCCCGCTAGCTACCCCTACGAGCCTACGTACGGCCAGACACGGGCCCTACCTCTTAGTTCGACTACATGTTCGGCCAGAACGCCACCGAGCACAATCCTGCGCCATCGCCCGCCGGTCACCCGCACCTGGCGGTCCCCGACCTTGATAATCACAGGACGTGTGTGCGTCTTTTCTAGCAATTCTCTATCTATCTATCTATCTAGGCAAGTTTCCGCTCTCCGGTGAGCCCGGAGCGCCGCCCGCGCGGCCTTCGCCCATGGCAGCGACGGCGGCGGCGGAGCTTCACCCGCTGCTGCTAAAGCAGGCTACCGCAGCAGGCGCGGCGCGAGAGCACCTCCTCGCGCTCACGCCACCGGTGGTCGCGTTGCTCGAGCAAGTCTCCCGTACATAGTGAGTGCAAGGGCACTCGAACCCCGCGTCTCTTAGAGTTTGGCTTGACCCCCCGCACGCCGCGCCCCGTGCAGTGCGCGCCTGGAGCGCTCTCTCCACGAGGAGGTCTCGATGACCGGCAAGCTGCTCCCGATGTTGAGGACGGACGTGGCTGGTAAGCTGGTCGAGTGGAACGACCAGCTCGCCGAGCTGACAGGCATCCCGAGCCGCGAGGTGCTGGGCGAGCCGCTCGTCTCGCACGTACTGCCCGCCGGTCACGCGCGCGTGCTGCAGATGCTGTCGAAGGCGCTGCAGGGCCACGTGGAGACGAGCGTGCACGTGCCCCTGCGCTGCCGGGTGGGCGTGCAGCTCGTGCTCAGTGTGGGCGCCAGCTGCCACTACAACCTGGCTGGGGATGTGCTGGGCGTGCTAGCGGTGGGGAAGCTACTTGCGGCCGAGCAGGTCATGCCGCCTTCGCCCGTTGCGGACGCGAAGACCCTTCCGAGCAGCGACTCGAGCGCGCAGCTTGTGCTCGACTGTGCGGGCGTCGCGATGGCGCGCCCCGCCCCACGCCTCGCGCCCCGCTCCCCCCCCCCGCCCCCCCGCCCC
>Ga0209302_10002436_pt1 | contig 10835 bp, 8 predicted proteins | sample ArcOceMetagenome_2_FD_187445 | JGI IMG/M metagenome (GOLD analysis project Ga0209302, IMG submission 187445) | Marine eukaryotic phytoplankton communities from Arctic Ocean - Arctic Ocean ARC135M Metagenome (SPAdes) (version 2) | ecosystem: Environmental > Aquatic > Marine > Oceanic | place... | reverse complement strand
GAGTAGGATGATGAATAGGATTAAGATTTTTCAATTTCGATTCGCTGAAACACTGTTTCGCGAGTCACACCAGAAGACCATGCCGATCATGGTCGGCGGCAATTAGGGTCAAACTCCCGACATGCCGTTGAATGCATAAAGCAAAACACAAAGAAAAGTATGAAACAAAAACACAACGTAACCGTTGAAGGTCTTGGCATCGAGATCTCTTCTGGCACTCTCGCTGGCCTCGCTAGCGGCGCCGTCACCATCAGCATGGGCGAGACCGAACTATTCGTTTCGGTCACAGCAGCCTCATCGCTTCGTCCCGGGCAAGACTTCTTCCCGCTCACCGTTGATTACCGCGAAAAGTTCACCGCAGCGGGTAAGTTCCCAGGTGGCTATTTCAAGCGCGAAGGCAAGCCTTCCGAAAAGGAAATCCTCACCTCCCGTCTTTGCGACCGTCCACTTCGTCCGCTCTTCCCGAAGGGCTTCATGAATGAAGTGCAGGTCATCGGTCTGCTCCTCGCGACTGACCTCACCAACGAGCCAGACATCCTCATGGTCAACGCCGCTTCTGCTGCGACTCTGATCTCTGACATCCCTTGGAACGGCCCTATCGGCTGTGTCCGTGTCGGTCAAATTGATGGCGAATTCGTCACCAACCCGACTCACGACGAAATGCTCGATTCCGACCTCGACCTCATCTACGTCGGTTCTGAAGACAAGATGTTGATGATCGAAGGGTCTGCTGAGTTCATCTCTGACGAGCGTTTCTACGAAGCCCTCGTATACGGCCAAGCTGCCATTCAGCCCATCATCGTGGCTCAAAAAGAGCTCGCGAAGCTTTGCGGCAAAGCGAAGAAGGAGTTCGCTCTGCTCGTTACACCTCAAGCAATCGTTGACTTCTGCGAAGAACACGCTGCTGAAAAGGTAAAGGGTGCACTTGGATTTGACAGCTACACCGAGCGCAAGCTCGCGATCGAAGTCATCGCCAAAGAAACTAAGACCGCGCTTGAAGCGAAGCTTGGTGCTGAAAATGTAAAGGGTGACGACGTCGCTCGCGCATTCGACGAAATCCAAGAAAAGCTCTACCGCCAAAACATCCTCGACACCGGTAAGCGTGTTGACGGTCGTGCCGCTGCAGACCTTCGCACCATTTCTTGCGAAACTGGTGTGCTGCCACGCGTTCACGGTTCTGCCATCTTCAATCGTGGCGAAACACAAGCGCTCGTTATCACCACTCTCGGCACTAGCCGTGACACGCAGGACATCGACGGCCTCACTGGTGGTGCCAAAAGCAAATCCTTCATCCTGCACTACAACTTCCCTCCGTTCTCGGTTGGTGAAGCAGGTCGTTTCGGATTCACAGGACGCCGCGAAATCGGCCACGGTGCACTCGCTGAGCGCTCCCTCCTACCGATCCTTCCTCCAGAAGACGAGTTCCCATACGCGATCCGCGTGGTCTCTGAAGTCATGAGCTCCAACGGCTCGACTTCGATGGCGTCGATCTGTGGTGGTTGCCTCTCTCTAATGGATGCAGGTGTACCAATTTCAGCACCTTGCGCTGGTATCTCTACTGGTCTCGTTACTGAAAAAGACGCGGATGGTAACATCACCAAGAGCGTTCTCCTCACTGATATCCTCGGCGCAGAAGATCACTTCGGCGACATGGATTTCAAGGTTGCTGGTACACCAGAAGGTATCACAGGCTTCCAGCTTGACCTTAAGATCACAGGTCTGCCATTCGACATCGCACTCGAAGCTATCAAGCAAAATCGCGATGCACGCATGAAGATTCTCGCTGTCATGTCCGAGCACATGCCTGAGTCTCGTAAGGACCTCCGTGAGCACGCGCCACGCATCCACACGATCAAGATTGCACCAGACAAAATTGGCGCACTCATCGGTCCTGGTGGCAAAAACATCCGCCGCATCACCGAAGTCTCTGGCGCACAAGTCGACATCAACGACGAAGGCCAAGTCCTGGTCTTTGCAACTGACAAAGAATCCATGGATCGCGCGATCATGGAAGTCGATGCCTGCACCGCTGAAATCGAAATCGGCAAGACTTACCGCGGTATCGTTCGCGGCGTAAAGGACTTCGGTGCTTTCGTCGAATGCCTACCTGGTAAAGAAGGCCTCGTGCACATCTCCGAGCTAGCTGACTTCCGCGTCAACAAGACCGAAGACATCTGCAAGCTCGGTGACGAGATGGTCGTCAAGTGCCTCGGCGTCGACAAGGGCAAAGTACGCCTCTCGCGTAAAGCCGCTCTTGAAGAAGCTAAGGAAGCTGCCGAAGACGAAGCACCAGCAGCTGACGAAGCGAGCGAAGAAACCACAGCAACCGTGTAGCGTATAAGCGGCCTCAGCCGCTCACGCCATAAATTCATATTCAAAGCGGTCACCGAAAGGTGGCCGCTTTTTTTGTGAGAGCGAAGCGCCTGAAAAAAGTAGCACAGACATTGCCTCGCCCTCTCCGGCAGACCTCCGTCTTGTCTGCCTTATTCCAGTGAAGTCAGAACTCGAGGACGTTTCCTGTTTTTCTATAAATGTAGCCGTACCGCTCTGCCGACACGCCCCGTAACGCGATCACGCCGTGAGTCGCCATCCGCTCAACCTAATCCTCCTGTTACCTCGCCGAAGACCAAATCACTACATAATCTTTTACTTATAGCGCGTGGGCGTTAAAAGAGAAAAGCTTACGCCACTACATGATGATTCTGACTCAGTTAAGATTCAAACCATGAAACGCCTGCTCCTCAAGTTAAGCCATTCGGGAACGACCCCTTTTTCAGTTTAGTTCCTTTTTCAGTTTCCGAGTCCCTCAGCTCCATCCTGGAGCAATACCCGAAATACCACTTTAATGGCACCCACCATGCCCGCCGCTCTGCGATTTTAGCAGCCTCAGAGTCTCTCAAATTTACGCGACCCACGCATCCCATGTCGCATATTGGTTAAAGTGATTATTCGCCGCTTTTGGCTTATTTTATTAGAGATATTAATCGCGCCGAAAAGCACAAAAAAGCGGAATATATTTACCAGAAACACAGCACCACAAGTGCAGAAAACCGCTCATTTAGTGACCGATACGTTATTCACTTGCCATAAAAAAAGCAGAGAAGCTAACTATTTATTATACATCGTTGAGGCTCGCCCCATGCGCTTAATTATCCGACTTATCAAAATCACTTCTCACCCCAAATGCATGTCGCATATCTGATAGGTGATTTCAAGATACGTTTTTACAATTATACATACGACATACAAAGCCCCCCGATGAAACCCACACATCAAAAAAGATTACGATTAAATCGCTGACTAACAACACTTAATAAACTATCCACGAACCCGACACCCACGCATATTTGACGAATCACCCTCAAATATATGCACCTTAAAAGTCACACATACTACACGATATACAGAAAAAAGGAAGCCAGAGTTTTTCACCACCCGCTGCGCTAGAGGACACCGAGAGCACAGAGAAGGAAATACAAATGAGTAACTCTGTGCTCTCTGTGTCCTTTATTATGCCCTTGGGTGCTAATGACCGCAGGGCATGGGTGGTTAAAAAATTCAGTTGAAATGATGTTGAACGAATCCATATTCTAACCATCTTTAAATAATCAAATTTAATTTAAAAATAAACATTGAAGCTATGGGACAGATTGAGCGCATTGGGCGAGTCGAAGGGTATATCCAGTCAGAGCTATCAACTCCGTTCGCTCGTCCCTCGCTCACTGCGTCATAGTCCTCTACGATAATGAAAAAAATAACATCACTACTAGTCCTATCCCTAGCTCTATTGAGCGGTTGCTCCAGCACGCAAAAAGCAACCATAGTAGGAAATAAAATCACAAATCCTACTGTGGGATTCAATGGTTATGAGACTCCAATTCCAATTGGATATGTGATTGCAGATCCATCCGACCAAGTCGGAAAAGAAATAATTAATATGGCTCACACAGCAATTGAGCCACAGTCCTTCACCAGAAGCCTCGGAGGCGCTTACATCAGAGATGAAATAATAATGTATGATAAAAAGAACAATTCATACATATCATTTTTTGTCCTAGAACTTAATATCCCTGGCTCGCTGAGCCAAATCCCAGCACCTAAATTTGAAAAATTTAAAGAACGAATCGAAAGATCCTCAAATGGTCAACTATCCGCTAATTTCACTGAACACTACGACCTCGGATCACCATACACACTTGAGTTCCATGGGAGCGATATTGCTGGGATAGATCCTATCATAACCTCTGGTTATTTTACATTTGGCAAATTGAATGAAATTATTGCTGTGGTTGGACACACCACAAATATACAGTCTCATCAGGAATTTGAAGACGCAGTGCGATCTATGATGTTTGGGACAAAAATCCTATAAATTCAACCAGTCCGACGAGGCAATAGATTTCGCTGGCGCTCATCTATTCCTCTCGTCTCCGTTCGACTAAGGAATTGAAACCAATTAAACTCAAAGAGTGGGAATCACTGCACTTCATCGACCCGAAGATTTTCTTAAGCAAAATTCAGAATTTTGAGCACTCCTTAGCTCCGCACAGAGAAAAAATGAAAGAGAAAGTTCTGACTCTCAGAACACACCTACTCAGCGACCACAACGAAAGAAGGCAAGGAGCACTCTTCACATCTGGAGTTGGGAAGCTCATGGAGTATGAATTCATCAGCTTTGCCCACTACGAAAAAGAAGACTACGACATCGTTTGCCGAGATCCAAAGGAAGACCTCCTTTGTTATACCCCAGTCCAACTAAAAGAAGTTACACCGAAGTCATTGAACCCCAACTCTACTGTCGAAAAGATCCTGGAAAGTTGCATGAAGAAGTATGCGAACCTTGATGAACTCATAATCGGTGTATTCGTGAACCGAGCTTCCGATGAAGAGAACAGAAGCTTTAAGATCCCCAAGGGCTTCAAGGCGAAAGGACTCTTCCTGTATGGATGCTGCTCACCAGACCATACTGAATGGTTTATGATAGGCGATCTCATGTATACAGATTCAACCCTCATCAAATTCACCTACCCAATGGTCGAACCAGACGGTGGTGATCAATAGATCTCGCTGGCGCACATCTATTGCTATCATCTACGTTCAACAAATAATCACAAACACGATGAAACTAAACGCCATACTCAACGTTGCGACGCTTGCTTACAGTCTCTCTTCGAGTGCCGATTCGTTAGCAGCGTTTCGCAACGCGTGTTTTGGGACGAAGCGAGCTAGAACCCACGCGGATTGCGTCCATTGCCGCGCATACGCTGCTGCTTAACCACGGGCGGATTCTCCAAACCGAGGCTGTACCATTCGTCCCCCAATCCTGCATTGGAGAAACTCTTTACTCGATCGTTGGACAAATGTTCCCAGTTCCGGCTGAAGGTATCGGCTCCAGTGGCCTCTTTAGCCTTCAACACGAGCTGACGGGCTTCATCAGGCTCGCCAACCTTAACGTAGATCCACGACATCAAGCCGTACAGCAAAGCGCCACGATCGCCCCGAAACCACATAATCTTGCGCTTGAAGACCTTTTTCGCGCCCGCCAAATCATCGTTCTTATAACAGCGCGCCATCCGCATGGCCACTGCCACGGGCTCCAGCATCATCGGGCCCCTTAAAAAACCGCAGGTGCCAAGGATCTCGTCAACCTTGTCGAAATCCTTGAGCTGGTAGTAAAACTGCAGGCGCATGGTCGCAATCTGGCGTCCCGTGAGCAAGGACCACTTCCGGAAGGGTTCGAGCCCCTTGGTGAGTTCTAGCCCCCGCTTAACCATGACTTTTTGATCCATTTCGAGCTCGCGTTGTATCTGCTTAACGTTTCCGCCGGGCTTGTTCTGGAACTGCTGCACCTTCCGCTGCATGCGACCCTGAGCGGCTTGCATGCTTTCCTGCAGGGCGCCTTGAGCCTTGGACATCTTTTTCCGAACCAGGAATCCGACCAAGAAAAACGTGCCGGCAAATCCGGCAATAGTATAGAAGACCGTCGTCCCCGCACTAAACTGCGAAGCGATCAAGGCACTAGCCAATGCGGTAGCGACTAGCGCTGAAATGAGAAGTGAAAGCATACTTTGAGACTTTTTGTCTAATAAATTTAATCCTTACTGTGAATTCTCAAAAGATGACATAAGCACCAGAAAGGCGTCAAAGGCCAATTTCACGACTGCCTCTCTCTTTTAAAACGGGACATAAAAAGGCACCAAACGTTTAAAATTAAACATAGCAACCATCCCTAGAAAAAAGGAAACAAAGTCGGCAAGAGAAATAGAAGACGATTAGGAGCCTCTGCACAACGTGGTGCGGGTGGAGGGAGTTGTTCCGAAAGTTAAAAAATAAATAAGCCTGTCCCTAATTTTTGGCTCTAATATCGGCTCGTCAGCTTCTCAGGCATCACCAAGCGGTCATGTCCCCTCCCAAGATCTGTTTAAACAGGATCTTTCATCAAGGCTGCCGCGTAGAATCCGTCATATCCGGTGCTTGCAGGCGAGACCGGGCATTCTTTAATTAGGCTAAATCCGCCTTGGCTCAGCAGGTGGTCCACCGCTGCGCGGTTCTCCGAGGGTAAAATAGAGCAGGTGGCATAGACCAAGCGGCCGCCCGGTTTGAGCATCGCGGTATATTTTCTTAGCAACTCGGCCTGAATGCTACGCACTTTGTCGATTTGTTCATGCGTAAGTCGCCATTTCAGGTCGGGTTGGCGCTTCAAGGTGCCTAGGCCGGAGCAAGGTGCGTCGATCAACAGCCGGTCGGCCACTTCGGCGTAGTCGGTTGAAATGGTCGGAGTGATTGCCCGTGATTTGATCATCTTACCGGCATCCGCGCGCTTGGCGCGGCGTTCCAGTTCGAGAAGTTTACGTTTGGCGATGTCCATGCCGAAGATCTGGCCTTCATTGTGCATCAGAGCGGCGAGATGCAGCGATTTGCCGCCGGCACCTGCACAGGCGTCGATCACGCGCTCTCCGGGTTGAGGATCGAGCAGTGGAGCGATCATTTGCGAGCCGCCGTCCTGAATTTCTACGCGGCCGTCCATGCGCACGGATTTGGGGATGGTTTTGCCGGGGAGGAGTGTTAGCGCGTCTGGTAGACCGGGCACTTCGGTGGCGGGAATGTGAAAGGTGGCGAGCCATTCGATGGCTTTCGCGCGTGTGGTCTTGAGTGTGTTGACGCGGAGATAGACGCGTGTGCGCTGGTTAAGCGCAGCCAGTTCGCTATCCCAGGCGTCGCCAAGTTCCTCCGCGCCGAGTGCATCGAGCCAATCAGGGATGGACTCACGGATGGTGCGGGGTTGGTCGGCGAGTTCGGTTTCGCGCGCCTTAATCGTCTCTGCTGTTGCGCCTGTGTAGCTCCACCACTCAGGGAGGTCGAAGCCCATGCGGACCCATTGGGCGGCGCAGAGGGCGGTGGTTTCATCGCTCCCAACTAGAAAGCTCAGTGCGCGACGCCAGCGGACGACTTCGAAGACGGTTTCGGCGATAAAACTGCGGTCGCGTTTGCCCCATTTCGGATTGGCCCCAAAGGCGTTGGCAAGTTCGTAATCGAGGACCTTGTGGTCGTTGAAGACAGAATTAACGATTTCGGCGGTGGCCACGGCGAGGATGCGATGCATTTTCATGAAGGCGCATTTATTCCTAAAGCGGCGCGCATTGCAATTGAAACGATACCATAATACGCGAAGCTAGGATTCTCTCGTTCGAAGCACATCCACGGCACAACAAAGGGTCCATGTCGTTATGGTTATAATCAACTCTTTATAAGCTGCATTTCCATCACCGCCACGGGCATAAAACTTGCCCACATCTTGACTCACCGGCTGCGAGATACCCGGGTTAAAAGAGGGGTTGGTCCGAATGCTTTATGATCCTAATTCATCTTTTGGTTAGAATGTCTTTGATTGAGTGATGCCACCGAAGAGTCGAATTGAATCACTTCAATCATAACGACGTTGACACTATGTTAAAATTGGGTGAATTACGTGCTTCTGCTTTAACTCTCATAAAGACTACTATGAAGATGAATCCACTACGCATATTTCCGTCATCTCTCGTTCTGATCACGACCTTATTTGCTGGAAGTCTGTCGGCGGATGAGTACCGCACCTTACATAATAGCCATGGTAATCCGCTGGAGGCTCAGGTGACCGCGTATGACCCCACGAAAGGAGTCTCGATTCAGACTAGGAGTGGCCAGAAATATGAGAACGTGGGCATTGATCGGTTCTCGCCGGAGGATCAGAAGTATTTTAAAGAGTGGCAGGCAAAGCACATCGCTGAAAAAGATGATGCCCAGCTGATGCACGATTCGAAGATAACAATGTTTGTGAAGAGCTCTCGGGATGATGATCTCAATGATAAGGGAGATCCCGATAACCGAGAAGTGGAATACGATCCAGCGATCACCTTCGATAATAAGGACAAAGACTTATCGTATCAAAACGTGGAGGGCACGCTGGTCTTCATCGGCCAAAGCGTGCTCGATAAAAAGGAATATCACATTCTCTACCGGCAGGATTTCACCGTCAATTTACCCTCCGGCGAACGGACGAGATGGGTGGGCAAGTCGTTTAAAAATGTTTACGACGATTATGCGAGAAACGGTTCCGCATTCGGAGCTGAATACGAAGGCTACTTGCTGGTGCTGAATGATAAACTGGGACACCCCGCCATCATCAAAGCATCTAAGAGTCATTGGAAGGGGTGCATACGAAGTATCTTAGCAGCGAACTCACGGCAGGGGTACTCACGCGACTTCTCCGAGAGCTTCAAAAAGACAGTTTACTAGATGCGCTGCTTCTCGATGTCCTAGACGTCGAACTAAGTGTCAACGATTTTGCCTGCGGGGATGAACTCCGCGATGTCACCTTCGAGGAAGACTTGCAGCTCGATCGGCATCTCACTGATCCGTTTATAGCGTAGATCGCTATATCATTGCACCACCGCTAAAAGAGGTGAACGACGCTATCAGATCGAACCATGAGCGGCGGCAGTTGGGCCTGAAAGCCAGGCGCTCCCCTACGAACCATCGCTCCAATCCAGGCCGCCTTTATGCTTCAGAATTCCCTTATCCAACGCAAAGTGCAGGAGACTGGACTCATTCTTTAAATTCAGCTTCTTCATCGCGTTATGACGATGGCGACGGACGGTAAACTCACTCAAATCGAGTTCTAAACCCACTGCTGCATCTGTTTTACGCTGTGCAATGAATCGGAGCACCTGCAGTTCCCGCTTCGAGAGCACTCGGAAATACGCATCCGGATCATCTCGTAAACGATCTAAGACCGCGTCCACCTTGGCTGAATAATAAACATGGCCTTCGAACACCGCTCGAAACGCCGCATCCAGCACCTCAAGCGACATTTCTGTCTTGCAGACAAACCCAAGTATACCGCATCGACTGACCTCACGAACCGTAAAGTCATCGCATTCGCTAGAGAGCACAAGGATCCGCTGCCCTCGCCCACATTCCAATATTCGCTTGGCAAGTTTCAAGCCGTCAAGCTTAGGCAGCATTAGGTCAAGTATGATAAACTGGAACGGCTGCTGCTGATAGACCTCCCAGCCCATTTCCCCGTTGTCCGCCTGAACCACTTCGTCGAAATTGTATTCATTGATCAACAATTCCGCGAGAGACTCACGGACGAATTTTTCATCTTCAACAATCAGTGCTTTCATGTAACAAAATAAAGTAGGTTCCACTCGCACCTGCAAGAAATCTACCAAAAGAAATAGTCTTCCGCGTCCGTCAGGTATTCCCGACTCGGAGCCTCAATTATTGTGCGCCAAACACTGGCATAGGAATCCCACGGCCCACGCACTCCGGCATCAAACAACAATTCATGACGCGGAACGGTCGCACTCGGACTCCTTCTTAAGCGCTCAAGAAAGAGTTCCATCCCCATTCCTTTAGAGAAATAACTGATTCGCCGCTCGAATACATCGCCAGGCTTTTGAGCAAAAAGAGGCAAGGAGGCCTGAAACAAGTGCTTCAACAAGCTTCGAGTTCGGTCCAACTCAACCTGAGCTCGCCTAGTGGCATGCTTTACATTGTCCCCTGCCCCAAATGCATAGGCCTGTCCATGCCCCGTCATCATCCACAGCACCACGACCGCATGCGAGCTAAACGGATTATCAATGGCAATCGCGGTGACGCCGGGCCAAGAACCTTGGACGTAGTAGTGCCCGAGCAAGCCCTCCCACCAACAGATCAAGCAATGCCGTTCGATCGACTCTCGATACGCGAACCGACGCGCCTGCCGCCGGAACAGGCCGGGATAAGCAGCAAATCCATTCGAACTCCCGTCCAGATCCATCCCGCCAAGCCCGGAACCGACTCGCTCACGACAATAGTGAACCGCCCAACGCTCCATCGCCTCCGAGATCGCCATATCACACGCAACCTGAGCGGTAGCGTGGCAACCTGCGCCGTCCGGTTGATCGGTCGCCCGCAATTTCAAATACTGAGAATTGACAATTCCTTCCTTCAAAAAAGTCACCGCATGCACGCACGCCTCGCCGAACACATCCCCAAATGAATGCTCCATTCGAGCAATCGGCCCGCCATCGGCGATCATCGCCTTAGAGTAGCGCATGGGGGCTAGATTTATCATTTAGGAAATAAAAAAGAAGAAGAAGGAACAAAGAAAAAGTGCCTAAGTCGCAGCAGGGAACCGCGTTGGCTTAGGCACTGAAGTTATATTGCTAATCCGCTGGGATTATACAGTCGGCATACAAGACGGAACCGAAGCATTCACTTCGTCTTTTAATTCTGAATGCTGCGAGACTTCACCCAAACTGGCAGACTTCTCGCCTAAACCAAGATTGAGAAGTAGAGTACTGATCAAT
>Ga0209302_10002435_pt1 | contig 10841 bp, 9 predicted proteins | sample ArcOceMetagenome_2_FD_187445 | JGI IMG/M metagenome (GOLD analysis project Ga0209302, IMG submission 187445) | Marine eukaryotic phytoplankton communities from Arctic Ocean - Arctic Ocean ARC135M Metagenome (SPAdes) (version 2) | ecosystem: Environmental > Aquatic > Marine > Oceanic | place... | reverse complement strand
TGACGGGATACCCACCTCAGTCGTGCTCCACCGCGGACATCGCGACGTGGCAGCCCGCGGGGACCGCGATTTTCGTAGGCGAGCGCGCGTACGGCGCGACGCCGGCTATGGCGAAATTCTCCCGCGCCTCCCCATCGCCCACTCCGTCGCCCCCCGCCGCCAATGTGCCGTATCTCCCGGAGCAACCCAAAGTGCTTGCGTCGGAGACGATCGTTTCGGTCAACACGCCGAGACGACGTGGAGTGGGCTGGGACAGCGACGAAAGCAACTTACCCCCGAGCGACGGCAACGGCAACGGCGACGGCGACGGCGAAGGCGAAGGCGACTGCGACGGTCGGCTCACGGTCACGCTCCGCGCGAAGACCGGGCATTCCCTGTCTTCGCGCCACGGCGTCGCGGGCGACGCCGACTTCGGCACCGAAGAAACAAACGTCCTCGGAGGCGAGGCGTATTTGCCCGGCGACACGCTGGACGACGGTCAGGGCAACGCCCCTCGGGACGACGACCTGACCGCCGCCCTATCACTCGGCGCGTACGTATTGGGCCTTTCTCAAATCCGGACACACTGTTTGCCCATACGAGACTGACACTTTTCTTTTGCGATCACAGGCGGACCGGGCGGTGGATCCCGCTTTCCGGTCGATCCGAAGACTTTGACTTGAGCAGATACGAGGATGGTACGGATGACGAGGTTGGTGACGTGGATGATCCGCTCCGAGGTCTTTTGGAAGAAGCGCTTCCGGGTGGTTCGCACAAAAAAGCAAAAGGCGGCAAACACAAAAACAACAGCTCCGCCGACGTTCCAAGCGCCGCCGAAAATGCCGCGATGGTCGCCGGCGCCGTGTCCGAGCTCGGCGACGGCGAAACCCACCCCGTGACTTGGAAGCAAATCAAAACCTGGTTCGAAAACAGGAGGATGACGCAGAAGCGCATCAAGGAAGGCGCGGCAAGGCCGAGTCGGAGGTACGTGCCGAGTCGTTTGGGGGACGAGAAGGAGCGGCGGCGGAGCGCGGACGACTCTGTTCGCGAGTCGGACGCGAGTGGTGCCGCCGGACGCGGCACCGCACGCGGCGCGCCTGGAACGCAAGCCAGAAAATCGGACACCATACGTGGCAAGAAAGCGGGCACTCCTACGCAAACACTCGCAAACACCCCTCCCACCGCGCCGCGAACGTCAAGAGCGTCGTTGGACGAAACGCGGTTCGACTCCGGAGGACGGGTACCGCACGGCGTGAAGCGCAAGATGCCAAACGGGCAGACACTTCCCGTTTCTGGTTCCCCCGCGGCCGCGGTAGCGACGGCCACTGAACGCCTTCGAGACGATGACGGCACGTGGGGCCGGCCGAATCCCCAGCCGTCCTCCGCGGAACCCTCGGCGCTGACGCGCGAGATGTCGTGGGCGGAAATCCACGACGCGCTGAACAAAGCGGGACGCCGCGAGTGAGGAGTTAGTCGCCCGCGAAGCGTAAGTGCCGTGATTTGAAAGACTTTTCTTCTTAAGCGATGCATGTACAATACTTGTAATAAGAATACGTCTTTTGTCATACCATCCGCTATTACGCTATTACCCGCGTTGTCTAGAGCTACCCTTGCCTAGATTTCGTTCCGGAGTATCGCCTTTCTTTTTTCCCCCATGAGCCACCCCATGTGGTGTAGGTTGTGCGTCGCGGCGAGGGTCACGGCGTTTGGTTCGTTCGCCTTGAACAGGTGGTGCAGGTACGAAAACGTGTGGTTTGCGCACAGCGCACATTCGCACTCGGTGCACGGCGGGGAGAAATTCGAAGAGTACTCGGCTCGTAGCACGTTGACGCTACGAGTAGAAGTACCATTATTTATGTTCCCATTGTTTCGTAGCAGCAGCGATCCGTGTCGCGCGTTCCGGGTGGGAAACGTGCTGTCGAACGTATCCACCCCGAGCGGAACGGCGCCTTCGATTGAAGGGACGTCGCCGATACCAAGCAAGTGGTTGGGTTTTTCCGTAGGCAACAGCGGCATTAAAAACACAAGCAACTCAAGCAACTCAGCGCTATCCCGCCCCAAACTCCCGCCAATCGCGAACCCGTCGAAAGGTAGGCTGGTGAGGTACGCCGCGGAGAGCTTTCGCAGGTTTTTATCAACCCCGCCGTGAATCACGCCGTACATGGCTTGCTTTTTAGGATCGGCTCTGTGGTTGTTACACGAAAAGGGTCAGTCTTCCCGTGACTTGTGTGAGTAATTACTCTGGACAATCGGCAAACAGTCAGAGTCATCGGGCCGAACAGTGCACTTGTGATGTATGTAGTATACTTCCTTTTAATGACGGCCGTGTAGTCACAGAGGGGCTTGAAACAGAGTTGGGATTTGGGAAACACAACGCGTACAAGTGCGCTTTTAAACTCCGCGCTTCCCACCGGTGACTCGTGAAGACCGACTTTTTTAATTCAACAGGATCGATGCAGTACGGCGGGAGCTCGTCTAGTGGAATAATAATATCAGCCCCCAGCTGTTTCTGTGCTGCGACGCTAGATTCGGGCGTAAGCGCGACCTCGCGGCCGTCCCGGTACGACTTGAAAAGCACGCCGTTTTCGTTTTTGCGAAGCAACAGCCCGGCCTCGCCTTTTTGTTTGCTCGGCCGCCGGCTTTTCATCTCCTTTCCATCCTCAGCGTCTGGCTTGTCCAGGGAAAACACCTGGAACCCGCCTGAGTCGGTGATAATCGGTGCGTCTCTGCCGATGAATTTGTGAAGGCCTCCCGCGGCCTCCACCAAGTCAGCCCCGGGCTGCAGCATCAGGTGGTACGTGTTGGAGAACATCAAATCCAGGTTCGCCTTTTGAGTTTTGCCAGAAAAGTGTCAGTATTGTATATCTCGATGTATGGACAACAGTCACCAGCTTCGGTAAAACAGTCGGCGGGATTTGGGAAATGCAACATGTACCTTTTGCAACGATTGATGCGAAACGTGTTTCAACGCCCCCATCGTCCCTACTGCGACGAACCCGGGGGTTTCGATGACCCCGTGGGGGGTGTGAATCCGCCCCACGCGCGCGTTGGACTTCGTGCTCCTGTGCACCACCTCGAAGCGGAAATAATCCGGGTTGCCGTTGCACGGTGGGAACGTACTCGCGTCGGGGGGGGGGGTGAAGGGATCGAAGTTTCGGTCCCTGGGGGGCAACGTCTGCGGAACCGGTTTCCGTGGGGCGGGGTTCCCGGATGACGTCCCAGGTTCGATCACAGATGACGCGCGACATTTGGGGGACGCGCGAGGACGAAAGGGCGGCGCCCTCGCCGCCCCTGTCGCCCTCGCCGCACAACACCCGCGCATCACCGAAGTGCCTTTTCCGCACAAAAAGTTCGAAACAAAAAGAACGCGAAACGAAACTTCGGCAGCAATTGCTGACTGGGGGAAAACGCGAGCTGTCGTGGTCCGCGTTCGCGTGTGCCCTCCGTGACGTCACCACACGCGCGCACGCGGACGAAGCCCAGCCCGGCCGGCGGGGAGGGAGCAGAGGTTGACCGCTGCGTTGCGGCGGCAACGTTTTCGGGTTCCCTCGTAGCTTCCAGGTCGGCATTCTTCTGCGAGGTCTCGGAAGGTGCTTTCGGAATCGCCGAGGCGCGCACCGAAGGAGCGCCTGCTCTCGGCGGGGGACGGCGACCACGAAAACCATGGACGACGCGAAGGGCGTCGTGGTGGGTGATACGCGTGTTGTGGACGCGAAGGTACGACTCGTTTCATCCCGCGTTCGAGTGGTCACACGAAGCACAGCTCCCATCGGTCGCAAAGTGCCCAGCCCGCGGGGGTACTACGCGGTTGACTTTTCTCGAAACGAAACGCGCGCGTCGTCTGGCGCGCTCCCTGACCCTCTTCCCGACCCTGCCCCATCCCCGTGCCCCGGGCACACAGATTGACGAAAATGCGAAAAGCGTGGACGCGAAAGCCAAGCGCGCCCGGCGCCGGGGAGGAATACTCCCGCCGCCGGTGTTGACCGAGCTGATTCTTTCAGAATCAACGACGGGTGGCGAGGAGATTGCGAATGAGACGAAGAACGACGTGGAGCCTCAAACCACGACTGATGATTTTGAGCTCGACACCCTTCACACCGACTCGTTGACGATAGCGTTCGGCCGCATGGCAGAGCTTGAGTTGAAAATAGCCTCGCTTTCGGAGGAAAAAAAGTACATGGAACGCGACATGGAGCGGCTCGCGTCGTCCGCGGAGGCGGCGGCGCGCGAAGCGGAGGAACGAATCGCCGCCGCGGTGGCAGAAGCCGTGGCAGCTTTGACCAACGAAAAAGACAAGGCGCTTCAAGAGAAAGACGTAGAGCTGGGTGAGAAGATGAACGCGTTGAACACGGCTTGGCAGGAGGTGGAGGCTAATATTTCAAAGAAAAACAAAATGGAATCAGAGTCGAGCGACGCGCCGCCGCGCGTCGGTAAGAAGAAGGAAAATCCAGCAGCCGGTCGCGAGGTGGACGTTTTCCGGAGGGAGATCGACACGCTTAAAAAAGATTTGTCGCGACACAAAGAAAAGGCAATCGCTGCTGAGGCTAAATACCGAGTCGCGGCGCAGGAGAAAGCCGCCGCGGTTGCTGGGAAGAGCGTCACCGAAAAGGAGCTGCGACGAGTTTCTCAAAAAAACGAAGGTTCGTATTATTTCCATTTACTGTACCACATTCCGCCTCCCTGATTGCCCATACGAGACTGACACTTTCTTTTGTGTCGTATCAGCGGGGGATAAACTTTCCGATAAAAAGGAAAAGGCGCTCGACTTGCGATGCGAGCGCCTGAGCGTTTCGGTTGAGACCATGAAGGTAACCTTGGCTGCTTTGGAGAAGGAAAACAAGCGGCTCGTGAGTACCTCGAAAGAACTGGAGAAGGGACTTGAGAACGCGAGACTGGCGAAAGAAACGGCGGAGGCGGTTTTGGACCCCCTGCGCGTGGAGCTCGCTGCATCGAAACAGTCACAAAAAGAACACGAAACAAAAGCGGAACAGGCGGCTGTCGCGGCGGAGGTTGCTGCGGCAGACGCGACTGACGCACGCGCTGCCCTAGGCACGTTACACCGGGTACGCGCCGAGCTCGAGGAAGCAAGGGCTGAGACTGTAACCGCCAAGAAAACTCTGGTTCAAAAGGACAAAGAAATCGGCGCGGAGCTTCGCGAGACGCAACGGCGGTTAGCCGAGTGGTGCGCCGCGGCGGCGACGACGGATTCGGAACTGGAAAGCTGCAAAAAGCAACTTTCCGAAACGCAAAGTGAGCTCGTCAAACTGCGACAATCTGTGGACGGTATCAAAAAAAAGCGCGCGTCCGCTGAAATCGACGCCGCGGACGCGCACGCCAGTTTCCAAAGCGCGCGGGAAAAACTTTCGGCGTTGGAAAAGAATGTCGAGTCGGTTTCAACCGAGTTGATTGCGACGAAAGAGGCACTTGCACAGGCGAACAGTCTGACTGACCAGCTGACACAACAAGCCAAAGTCGCTAAAACGGAAAACGACACCATCACGAACTCGGTTGCCGATTTGGAGATGATCCTGGAGGAAGCCGTCGGGCGCGCGGAGGAGGAGACGGCGAGACGGCACGAACTGGAGCTGGAGGTACGACGGGGGCATTTCCCAAATCCCTCCGACTGTTTTGCCGATTGTTCAGAGTATTTACTCATACACATCACGAAAGACTGACACTTTTGTTTTACAATCGCAGTTGGCCGCGGCGCGGTCGGGGGATGCGCGCGATATTTTGGAGAAAAACGCGGTTACCAATCTGCTGAGAAAAGAACAAGCCGCAGTGCAGAAGATGACCTTGAAAATCGAGTCTATGACGCGAAGAGCGGTACGCGCGGAGGACCGTTTGCACGAAACGGAAAAGCAACTGGCGCGGGCTCGGGCGGAGGTTTTGGTGGGCGGCGGCGTCTCGGGTGTTAAATCGAAAAGCGGAGCCGGTTCTTTTACTGAACCTGATTTGTTGGTGGCGGCGAGCGCGGGGGTACCGAACCAAACACAGAAACCGAATCCTTCGAGCCAGCCTTCAGCAGAGGACACGAATTCGGATGAGCTTACGTCCCTTCGCGAGGAGCTGAAGCAACGCACGCGCCAGACGCACAAGCTCCAGGAAGTGTGCGCTGGCTTGAGAAAAACATTCGTGGACGCGGGCGGCGAGCACAAACTTTTCGACCTCGGCAAGGCGCTGAGCGAAGCGCGGTACGAAACCAAAAAGGCGGAGCAGAAGAGGTTGGCGGAGCGAACACGCGCGGAGGCGCTTGTGAGTGAGCTTGAGAACACGAAGCGGGCGCTGGCGAAGCTACAGGGTACTAATCTGGGGCTAACAAACCAGCACGGCGCGTCAAACGCGGGGGCGGCGTCTTTGGGCAAACAGACATTTCTGAGTCTCTCATCATCTTCGCGAGCGCCGGGGGGCGAGAACCTGGCGCCGAGGGGAAGGTGACAAGTGTTGCTGTGGAGACTTGGGTGTGTAGTTGATGCGACGGTGCGTGCTAAACACGAATAGATGTTGTTATGGGTAGTAAACGATTCGATACGACCCCGGCGCCGCGCGGGGTCGGGTTCCCCTCTTGACGCACGTGCGGTGTGTGATTCAAAAGTCTCATTCGACAGCTGCCATCCTCGGGACCGTTGAGGTCATACGTCGTCGCGTTCAGGCACGTTTTCGACGCGAATTTTCGCGCACGGGGTTCGTGAGAGGTGTGTAAGGCTACGTGTTGACTCTCGGCGTGGTTGGATGCCGTAAACGTCGGCATCACGGCCGCTCACTGGAGCCCCGGATTTCCGAATCTTTTCATTTCACGAAGCGAAAGATTGTACGTCTGATTTCAACATCGCATCATGGTTGCGCGAGCGAGGCGGGCGATACGGGTTGGAGGTGTGTTTTTTGCGGTAGATGTGTAGTACGAGTTCTGTTTACGTGTGTTTTGTTCTCCAGCTCTTGGGTGGTATTTAGGGCAATACCATTGGTGACGGCGCCGCGAGCGGTCGCCTTTGTTGCTTTTTAGATGTTCTTCCAAAGAGTGCGCTGAGACAATTAAGCCTTGGACTTCTTGGGGAGGAGCACGGAGTGGATGTTGGGCAGGACACCGCCGGAGGCGATGGTGACCGTGCCGAGGAGCTTGGAGAGCTCTTCGTCGTTGCGGATCGCCAGCTGGATGTGGCGGGGCACGATGCGGGACTTCTTGTTGTCCCTGGACGCGTTGCCCGCGAGTTCGAGGACCTCAGCGGCGAGGTACTCGAGGACGGCTGCGAGGTACACGGGGGCACCGGCACCGACGCGGGTGGCGTACTTGCCAACCTTGAGGTAGCGCGCGATGCGGCCGACGGGGAACTGGAGGCCCGCCTTGGCGGAGCGGCTCACAGCCTTCTTTCCGGTCTTACCTTTACCTCTGCCTGACATTGTATAAGTGTTTTGAGCGTGTGTACTCGAAAGTGAGGGGCGAGTAGAGTTGGGAGGTGCATTTACGCTTTTTTGGGGGGCGTGAATTTTCACATTTACGCAACTTGGGTATGGGCAATTAGAGTGATTTGATGTACGTCCTGTGACTGGTCGGGGCTGGGTCGGGTACCGCGTTCGGCCAATCATGGAACCGACAGAAACGGGAACCGCGAGGAATTCTACGTCGCACTCTTGGGTGTCCTACACGGCGTCCCCAAATTTTGCCAAAAATAAAACTTCCTCGAGCATCCCCGGTTTCTTTGGCAACGTGATTTGCCAAAACGTTTGCCGACCCAGCCCGGACCAGTCGCAGGACGTCGTGGTACTCACACTAATTGCGCCTACGCAAGTTACGCAAATGGGAAAATTGGGGGCCGATTTCAAACTCGGGAAAACCCGTAAATACCGCCTCCCGTCCCGACAGTAGGTCACTTTCGAGTACACATCCATCTTTCAACATGGCCAAGACACCCTCCTCCAAGAAGCCCGCCAAGAAGACCGTCGCCAAGGGCGGTAAGGGCGGCAAGCGCAAGTCCAAGACCGAGACCTACAAGATCTACATCTACAAGGTCCTGAAGCAGGTGCACCCCGACACCGGCATCTCGTCCAAGGCGATGTCCATCATGAACTCGTTCATCAACGACATCTTCGAGAAGATCGCCACCGAGGCGTCCAAGCTCGCCCGCTACAACAAGAAGCCCACGGTGACCTCCCGCGAGATCCAGACCGCGGTCCGATTGATCCTCCCCGGAGAGTTGGCGAAGCACGCCGTGTCCGAAGGCACGAAAGCGGTGACCAAGTTCACCAGCGCTTAAGTCTTACGCTCTACAGCTCTAGCGACCACCAACACCAAAAACAACAACAGGACTCCCCTCTAGGGAGCTCCCACTTCAATGGTATTAATTCAATACCACCATCCGACGAAGAACACGACGCACCGTTGCGCGCGCAAAAAAGAACTCATTTTCAAATCTGCTGTGTCCGTCTCACGAGTTTGAAATCCCCGTACCCAACAAGCGAGAATAGTAACACATTCGTCATCTATTTCGCGCATCATAAAAGCAGTGGCATGACAACGTGGATACGTTGCGATGCCATCACAACGTATCGTGTCTTCCCTTCCCTTCCCTCTGTCCCGTCACTCGCGTTGTTTTGCTTCTACCTCAAAACGATATCACGTGATGACACCTGGACAATCTTTTACCCGCCAAAGCAGTTTTCGTAACATCAAGAGAAAAAGTGAGACCTAAAGTCGCAACTAGGAAGCCACGACGCGCACAACGACGCGCGCACGACACCCTCCACGTTTGTCTTCCAACGCGATGTCCGGTAAAAAAGCTCGCGCGTGAAAGCAAAAGAAGGAGGGCCGCCGCGATGCCAACGCGGGCGAGGCCATCCCCGGCTTTCCCGACCATCTCGTGGTCACGCACGTTCTCAGATCTGACCAATTCGACGACCCTGCAGATCTCGCACGGCTCCCAGCGGTGAGCCGTGGGATGCGCGACGCGGTGGCGACGACGGGGCTTCGGTTTGTGGAGCTTGGTGAAGATGATGCTGTGGACCTCGGATGTTTAAGCGCGGTGCAGCGCCTGCAACGGCAAGGTCGCCTGTCGCGTCAAGAACGCCTTTGCCAGGCAGCGGCGAGGAGCGGACAGCTCGAAGAGTTGAAAGCGTTGCGCGCGGACGGTTGGCCGTGGGACGCAAACACGTGCGGGTATGCGGCGTTTGGCGGGCACCTCGAGGTGCTGCTGTGGGCGCGCGCAAACGGCTGCCCGCGGGACACAACCACGTGCTCGGGCGCGACTAGGGGCGGGCACCTCGAGGTGCTGCAGTGGGCGCGCGCAAACGGCTGCCCGCGTGGCACAAGGACACGTGCTCGGGCGCGGCGAGGGGAGGGCACCTCGAGGTGCTGCAGTGGGCGCGCGCTAACGGCTGCACGTGGCACAAGGACACGTGCGCGTACGCGGCGGAGGGCGGACACCTCGAGGTGCTACAGTGGTTGCGCGAGAACGGCTGTCCGTGGGACACAGAAACGTGCTTGATGGCGGCGGAGGGCGGGCATATCGAGGTGTTGCAGTGGGCGCGCGCTAACGGCTGCCCGTGGGACGAGAAAGGCCTGTTGATCATCGCCGCTGGAAAGGGTCGCGAGACGATGGTGCGGGCGCTGATCGATTTTGGCGCGGACATCAACAAGGCGACGAATGACGGCGTGACACCACTGTGCATCGCCGTTCAAGAGGGCCACGAGGTGATGGTGCGGGCGCTGATCGAAGCGGGCGCGGACATCAACAAGGCGATGGATAACGGCGCAACGCCGCTGTTCATCGCCGCTCAAAACGGCCACGAGACGGTAGTGCGGGCGCTGATCGAGTTGAGCGCGGCCATCGACAAGGCGAGGGAAAACGGCTCGACGCCGCTGTACATCGCCGCTCGACTGGGCCACGAGGCGGTGGTGCGGGCGCTGATCGAGGCGGGCGCGGATGTCAACAAGGCAAGGGATGACGGCGTGACGGCGCTGTACATCGCCGCCCAAAAGGGCCACGAGACGATAGCACGGGCGCTTATCAAGGCGGGCGCGGACATCAACAAGGCGGATGATAACGGCAACACGCTGCTATACATCGCCGCTCGTGATTACCGCGAGGCGGTAGTGCGAGCGCTGATCGAAGCGGGCGCGGACATCAACAAGCCGGTGGATAATGGTGAGACGCCGCTCAACATGGCCGCTCAAGGCGGCTACGAGCCGGTGGTGCGAGCGCTGATTGAGGCGGGCGCGGACGTCAACGAGGCGGAGGAACACGGCGCGACGCCGATGTACATGGCCGCTCAAGATGGACACGATGTGGTGGTGCGTGCGCTGATCCAGGCGGGCGCGGACGTCAACAAGGCGACGGATGGCCGAGTGGCGCCGCTGTACATCGCAGCTCAATGCGGCCACGATGTGGTGGTGCGGGCGCTGATCGATGCGGGCGCGGACATCAACAAGGCGAGGGATGAAGGCGTGACACCGCTGTGGATCGCCGCTTCAAACAACAAAGATGTGGTGGTGCGGTTGCAGATCAAGGCGGGCGCGGACGTCAACAAGGCGTCAAATGATGGCCGGACGCCGCTGTATGAGGCCACTGGAGCGCACAAGGCGAAAATTGATTTCCGGACGCCGCTGTACGAGGCTACTGGAGCGATCCAAGCGGTGCGTGCGCTGATCGAGGCGGGCGCGGACATCAACAAGGCGAGTGATGTCGGCGCGACGCCGCTGCAGATCGCCGCTCAAAACGGCCGCGATGTGGTGGTGCAGTTGCTGATCGATGCTGGCGCGGACGTCAACAAGGCGGACAATAACAGCGCGACACCTCTTTACACGGCCGCGTTGCGGGGACGCGGGGCGGTGGTGCGGGCGCTGATCAAAGCGGGTGCGGATTTGGACA
>Ga0209302_10002433_pt1 | contig 10844 bp, 9 predicted proteins | sample ArcOceMetagenome_2_FD_187445 | JGI IMG/M metagenome (GOLD analysis project Ga0209302, IMG submission 187445) | Marine eukaryotic phytoplankton communities from Arctic Ocean - Arctic Ocean ARC135M Metagenome (SPAdes) (version 2) | ecosystem: Environmental > Aquatic > Marine > Oceanic | place... | reverse complement strand
CCCTAACCCTAACCCTAACCCTAACCCTAACCCTAACCCTAACCCTAACCCTAACCCTAACCCTAACCCTAACCCTAACCCTAACCCTGACCCTAACCCTAACCCTAACCAGGCGAGCTCCTCTGCTCGATCTGGCGGCTGCCGGATGCCATGCATTCCCTCGCCGAGTTGGGCGGCGTCACCGCGCCGCGCGTCGCCGACGCGCTTGCCACGCAGGCGTGCCCCCTACCCCTACCCCTACCCCTACCCCTACCCCCACCCCTGCCCCTACCCCTGCCCCTACCCCTGCCCCTACCCCTACCCCTACCCCTGCCCCTACCCCTAACCAGGGTCTCGGCCTGCTCTCCTCTAAGCCCATCATCTACGCAGCTAATGTGGCCGACGAGGACCTCGCGACTGGCAACGCCATGGTCGAGCAGGTCGGCCGAACCCGAACCCGAACCCGAACCCGAACCCGAACCCGAACCCGAACCCGAACCCTAGTCCTCACCATAACCCTGAGTCCCACCCCTAACCCCAACTCTAACTCTAACCCCGACCCCAACCCCAACCCCAACCCTAACCCTGACCCTAACCCTAACCCTAACCCTAACCATGGTTGAGCAGGTCAGGACGTTCGCCGCCTCCGAGGGTTCGTCGGTGGTGATCGTCTCGGCGCAGGTGGAGGCGGAGCTCGTGGAGCTCGACGACGAACCCTAGCCCCTAACCCTAACCCTAACCCCTAACACCTACCCCCCCTAACCCCTCACCGTAATCCCAACCAGGTGGAGGCGGAGCTCGTTGAGCTCGACGACGAGGAGAGAGTCGAGTTCCTCGACTCGCTCGGAGTGACCAAGGGCGAGGTGGGGCTGGAGCGGCTAGGGTTAGGGTTAGATAACCCTAACCCTAACCCCAACCCTACCCCTACCCCTACCCCTACCCCTACCCCTACCCCTAACCAGGTGGGGCTGGAGCGGCTGATCCCTGAGGTCTACGACCTGCTCAACCTGCGCACCTACTACACCTCAGGGCCGACGGAGACCAAGGCGTGGACCATCAGGGGCGGCATGCTCGCCCCGCAGGCGGCGGGCGTCATCCACTCGGACTTCGAGAAGGGCTTCATCCGCGCGGAGACCGTCGCTTACGACGACCTGGTTAGCTACCCCTAACCTCTGACCCGAGCCCGAACACGAACACAAACACGAACACGCACCCAAACCGCCCGAACACGAACACGAACACAAATACGAACCCGAACACGAACCAGGTCGCCGCCGGCTCGATGAAAGAGGCCAAGAACAGCGGCAACGTGCGCGCCGAGGGCAAGGAGTACGAGGTCAAGGACGCCGACGTGCTACTCTTCCTCTTCAACTGAAGCATGCACGGAGGCGCTCCTGTCCTCCGCTTTGGACTCTTCACCGCCGTAAAAGTATGTAGGGGGGTCGACGAGCGTGTGGGGGACGTGTGGGACGGTGCGCGCCCTGAGAATAAACACATCGTTGCTCCGCCGCGCGTATTTTATGCCGTGTTGCGTTGTACCGCGTAAACGGTAAAGATAAGTGCCCCTCTAGAGCTGCCCAGCACCACCGTCCCTGAGCTCCCTGGTCTGGAGCCGACATTCGCCGCGCGCGTAAAAGATGGGCTCTATTCTGCGGCCTCTTATCCTCCTTATCGTGTATATCGACTTATCGAAGCACCGGAACGAGCTGCCAAACACTCTGACGTGCTGCGTCGAGGTTGTTTGGCGGTTGGCCGTTGGGTAAAGCCGTTCATCTGATTGGGTCATATCTCAATTCTCATAAACTAGCCTACTAACTAGCTATACAGCACAAAAAACCCGGTCGTCATAAAGGGTACGGATTAAAGTGTCCTGGGTGGTGGGAGTGTAGCTTAGCCGCTATCAGCCAAACGACCACTCACATGCACGGACATCATGAGGCGACTATGGGGCTGGCTGGGGTGAGCTTGGGTAGCGAGCTCAGAGCTCTAGCTCTGAGCCACACCGCTTCGGTGCGGCGTGGCACCGCCTGAGAACTCGGTCACCTCGAACTCGCGTGCAGACTGCGCCCTCACACAGCAAATGATCGACTGCACCAAGGCCACCAGCCCTTGCGTGAAGACTGAAGAGCGCGTCGGCAAAGCTGTTCCTGGACTTGCACACCGTGTCGGCGCCGAGTGGCGAGGAGCGCACGCCGAGTGCATCCGCACACAGGTCGAACGCGCTAGATGGTGCTGCCGCCGCTTTGACAGTGACACCCGGGCGTGGTGTGGCATGGTCACTGTCACGGGTCTTGGTCTCATCAGCCTCAGGGCCGCGCGTGAGCGGCTGCACTCGCGCTCCACGATACTTTAATCCGTATCCCGTACGCCGTACGCCAAAGTTCTAAAAAAGGCACTGATATTGCGATGTGCTCGTCTCGCGGCGGCTGAGGTGTGAGGAAGTGTCGATGACAGACGAGGAGAGCGCCATGGGGCCGGGCAGATTGGCATTCCACTACCCCTTACTGGCATGGCACCAAGCAACCCTATAACTAACGAGATAGATAGATGGATAGATCTAGAGAAACGCGCGGAGCAAACCGCGGACGAGACCCTTGTATCAGCGCCATCAGGGCAAGGTGACACCATGCTCTAACCTCAGCTCTATCTATCCGGACAAACGATGATGGATGATTCTGCGTACTTTGAATAGATTTTGCGGCACCCAGCGCCGAGAATGGCCCGCAACGCGCAAGACACCGTAAAATAGCGTAGTATTTTGCTGTTTTTAATAGCTTAATTGGGCACCAAGAAACATTAATTAAAGGCCGGAACAAAGAATCTGACGCGATAAAACCACGCGCACTAGCTCGCGGGAGCGAATCGAAACCTGGCACTGCCCATCAGTACGCGCGCGTGGAGAGTCAGCGCCGTGGCGGATCGCTGACCCCGCCGCTGCCGTCGCAAAAGAGAGCCCAGAGGGGTGTCACTGGTCTGCCGCAGCCCGCGACGATGCCCAGCTGCAGAGCCCGCTGCAGGGTGCCTCTGCGGCGGCTTCTGCTGCACGCCAGCACGCTCCACGCACTTCATGGGCGGGTAGTCCAGCAGGCTCTGCATGCGTGCGACGTGTGAGCACTTGAGGGGCCGCTTCTGAAGCAGCTTCAGCAGGTGGGCGCGCTGGACCGCGCCTGCCTCCTCGCTCCTGGCCGCTCCTGCCATCACCTTCCACGCAGACGCCACCAGCTCCTCCACAAAGTTGTGAGGCACGGCGCGCGGGCCGAGCAGGAACCCGAGCAGCTTGGTGAGCGTGGCATTGGCTGATGTTGGGGACGTCAGATCTTCGATCCGGAGCAGCAAGGCGCTGCGATCGGCGGCGTGCGATTCGATCGCGGCCGCCATCTCGTGCAAGCCCTCGGCGAGGACGCGCCTTGCTTGGGCTTCAACCCCCTCGAGCAAGGCACTCGAGTTGAACGTGTGCGTCGCATTGGGGTACTCGCGCGCAAAGCTCCGCACGATCAAGTCCGCCGGATCCCGACGCACGTGGACATACCGGTAGCCACGGGATGAGTAGCGCCCCTCGCTGAAGCGGGCATCGTGCAAGAAGCAGAGGTCGACGCTGGCCGGATCGCAGCCCTCGTAGGCAGAGCGGTAGGCACACCTCACGCCCAGCTTAGGGGTCAGCACTGCCTTGCACAGATGGACAAACACCTTGAACAGCGCGGCCGAGCCTCCCTCAACGGAGTGTGCGCCAATGGCCATGAGAGGCTGCACGGAGGCGATATTTGCGGTGAGCGATGCGGCGGCCGCGCTCGCGACGCACCGACCGTCATTGCAAGCGGCCTGGCCTGCTGCATCCCATCTCGTGTCGCAGGACCACTTTGTATCGGAGAGCTTGCTGCGTGTAATCAGCTGCTGCCTCTCGATACTTTCTGACGCGAAATGGTCCTGCAGCTCCAGCATGTTGGGTACTCGCCAATCAGCTTCAGGCATCGACGGCGAATTTGTCATAGGCACGCGCAAGAAGGCAGAAACCTGCTGCATGCTGTGCACCCGATGCTCGTTTTGAAATTGCAAAGTAGTCTCGAAACTGATGCTGAGTTGAGGCAGCTGGACCGTCGCCATCAGGGAGCGTAGAGACGCCTCGTTCTCGCGGCACTCTCCCAGTTTGGCCACCAGCCGAGCAGGTGGCAAATATCGGGAAGAGTCGACCTTATCTCTGTCGGCACACGCGCCTGTGTCGTCGCACGACTGCGGCACGAGCAGCAGCTGCAGAGCCCATGATATCGTGTTGCAACGACGCACAACCACGACGCGAGACGCCGTGGTGCTCACGAGGTCGATAAGGGCGCGGACTCCCTCGGGAGTATTGAGGACCTTTGCGTGGGAGGTGGTGGGCGCCAGCTCGATCGCAAAGCCCTGTATCGCAAGCTTTCCGCCGTCCAGGTGCATCGCGAGCTGCGAGGGGCAGGCGGAGGTATTTCTAAGCAACGGGCCGTGTGGGGGCTAGCTAGGAGCGACGTGTGACAGGATCTTTGGGATGGGCTCAAAGGGAGGTGGCGCACCGCGCAGTAGGCAGGCTCGAGCAGCAGCGAGCGCAAATGGTCCAGCTGCGCTGCCATCGAAGCGCGTTCCATGCCTTTCAGAGGTTCGGGAACAAGGCACACCCTCGAGCCCTGCAATGATTTGGCCAGAGCAGGTGCACCCGACCCCCCGAGTCCGAGTACAACCACTGCACTGCTTGAATTGCCAGATGGTGCGATGGTGCTCTGCACGACAGCACCAGCCGTGGTGAGGGGCGTCCTACCGTGGCTCGACCCGAAACTGCAGATTGGCGCGTCTTCTCGCCGCCTCGGAACTGTCTCTCGCCTAGCCAACTTCATGAGGCCGCACAGCACATCTTCCTGGTGCTGGGCCGATAGATACTGTTTAGTGTGAGCAAGAGCCCCGCGCCAGCTTGCTTCGAAGTGTTCGGGCGACGTTTGTACGCCGAGCGCGGAGCGTGCAAAGTCCTCAGGTGTATCGGCCGTGAGCACTGCCGTCTGCCCAGTAGGTAAGCCGAGGCCTTGCAGGCCGACGGGCGTCGTCACTAAGGGAATACCACTGGACATGGCCATGACATTCTTGGTTGCAATGCCCGTGCCATTGAAGACGGGCGCAACGAAGACCTTGAGCTGCGAGAGCTGCCGGTTCAGTTGGACATCCGTCAGGGTGCCGAGGATGGTCACGTGGCCCAGCTGCACAGCCCTGTTGATGGCGCCGAGCTCATTGACATGGCTCTCCCACCCCGGCCCGACCAGGTACAGGTGCCCAGTGCCGCCCGACTGCAGCGCGGCCTTCCCATTCGGAGAGCTGCGCGCGATGAGTGGCTGCACATCTTGGACGAGCCATTGCATGGCCTTCACTGCCAGCCCATGCATGCCTCCAACGTAGAGCATGCCGTCGCTCCGCTGGGAGAAGGGTTGGACCGCATTCTCCTGCACGGCCTCGTGAGTATATGGCACCCAGAGTAGCGAGCAGCTGCATCGCTTTCGGCAATCGGGCGCAGCGGTCACCAGTGGAAGGACAGAGCGCAGGCTGGCAGCATCCTCGAGGCTGACCGTCAGCACGCTATGGACCGACTCGTGGAAGGCGAGTTCGCGCCGCCGGATCCAGATGCTTGCCTGCGCTGCCCGCTCCGCATCGAGGTGCCCGAGCACTTCCGCGGCCCGCAGGTAGTGGATGTCGTCTGCTACAGCAGCGATACACGCGTCGGTGCTCTTGCGCAACCAGCTCACAACGCGCTCCTCTGGCAGTGGCTCGGCTGGCTCCAGGTACCAGTCACGCTCGCTCGACAGTTGGCGCTGATGCACCGACATGGTCAGCGTGGTGAAGAAGACGTAGGCAACGTCGATCCGTGTAGCGCTGGTGGCCTGATTGTACTGCTGCTCGAGTGTCCCAAAGTAGATGGCCACGCCGTACCCAAATGGGCTCAGCTGTGACGGGTCTACATCGCATTGACAGAGGAAGTGGACGCGCATCTGCAGCGCCACAAGACTCCCCACAATCTGATCCATTCGCATGTCCATCCCAGTCGGCTTCTCTTTGTCGCTGCCCATCTTGTGGTAGACCACAAGCACGTGTTTGGTGGCGGGGAATGCGGGCGGCGGCGGCGGCGGCGTGTGGAACGAGTTCACCTTGGCACCGGGCGGAGGGACGACGAGGTAAGGCCGGAGCGAGGAGCGCACCCGCAGCCAGTTATTTGTCACGACTCCAAGCTGCTGCACCTGGTCGACAGCATTGAGCCGCACGCGCTGAACGGCACCCACGGGAAGCTTGGTCAATTTGAGGAACGGCTTAAACGTGTAACCGTACTGGTTTGCCTGCACCTCGCGCTGGACCATGATTTGGTGCAGTCGCCAACCGTTCTCAATGCCCAGTCGGTCGGGCTTTGAGGCGCTGAACGCCGGGTCGCGGTACGATTTCCGCGGACCGCATCGCCTGGCCGAAGCCCGAAACTCCTGGCCAGAGAGCCAGCACGTCACATAGGCAAGGCTGCTAGAGAGGATGCCGGAACTGCCATCGATGCGGGCGGTGCTGCGGTTGGCTGCATCGTCTCGACAGAAAATGTGTCGCGCGACGGCCAACTGCACATCGGCAGAAACGCTGGCCGGCTCGAGCTGAAGCAGTATCGCGTCCCGCAGCTGCGGTAGCTGGCTTGCTGCCCGGGACATGCAGTCAAACCAAAAGGCGATCCGGTCCTCGACGCTGCGAAGGGCGCCAAATTCCGGAAATATCCACTTCTCAATGGCAAGCGCCCACACGAGAGGGTGGCGCATGACGAAAACGAAGCGTGTGCGGTGCGCTCCGAATGCGCTTTGGAGGAACGGCCCCATGACGAGATTCTCAGGCGTCTTTTCGAGCAGCACTTGCTTCGACGTGTCCCACCATACGGACCATTGCTTGAAGAGCCTGGCTGCAGCGTCTGGGGCCGCAGCTTGCGACGCGGGTAGCAGGCTGTCGATGGTGTGCCCGTCCCTGCCCACGTCCCGGACTAGATACGTGTAAGGGTAGACGTCCTGCACGAACTTGCCCTCCACACCGCCGACGCGTGCGACCATCTCGAAGTAGGACTGCGTGTGGTTTTGCAGCCTCCAAGGCTGCAGCCTCACGTACTCCCCTAGGTCCATATTCTCAAAGGATAGAGCTGACGTCTCTGACGAGGAGACAAGCGCCTCTAGCCACGTCGTGCCACTACGCTGCAGCCCACCCACGAAGAGGAAGGCTTGGCTGCCAGGGCTGGCGGCGGCGGCCAAGTGCCTGGCAGCGTGCAGATGTGTATAGGCTGGCCCCTGGTGCTGCGTCGCACCTAATGCGGCGTGTCGCGTGCGCACCACGGCCAGTGCAGCCACGACCGTGACGATGGCCGCGACTGCGAGCGCCGACGCCAGCTCGACGCGCGCGACGCGCATGTCTCCTGCCCGCCGCGGGGCGTTTCCCAGCGGACGATGCTAGTGCTGGGTGCAATCAGCAGTAGTGCCACCGAACAAAACCTGAACAATACACGAACCGGCATGCGAATCAAACGCATGCTCAAGCGGTCCGAGACTAACCACACTACACAACCTCACCCGTCGTCCTCCTCGCACCTTTATGAGGTTACAAGTGCACGAGTCCCGTCCGCTTCCCTAATGGATAAAGATAACATGTACAACGTGGGAGCGAACGTACCCTTTATCAAATCTTATCTATCCTTTGTACCCCCTCATCAGAATCAGCGGGTAGTGTCCGGTAGTTTTCTAACGGAGCGCATGAAATAAAATCAGCGCCTGCGACGAGCAGGCGACGAGCGGCTCGCAAAAGGCGCCATCATCATGCCCCACGGGCACGTCTCCAGCCTTACATGGCGGTCCGAGTCGCGCTTGCAAGTAGTGCACTCAGCGTTGCCCAGTGGTCTACTGAGCGACAGCGAGCTGCCCTTTGCCTACGACTGGCGAGCGGTGAATGGTCGCTCGTTTGTGACTGCCGACACGAATCAGCATCTGCCGCAGCCCTGTGGGTCGAGCTGGGTCCACGCGACCGCTGCGGCGCTCGACGATCGGATAAAGATTGCCAGGCGTGCCAAAGCGCCGGACGTTCGGCTGAGTCGGCAGGCACTGCTTAACTGCGTGCCGGGGCCGAGGGCGTCGCCTCCGCCCGGGTGCAATGGCGGCGACGCGTGGATGGTGCACGAGTACCTCGAGCACTTCGTCGTCCCTGACGAGACCTGCCAGCCGTACACGGCGCGTAACGGCGTCTGCGAGCCCATGGGGCAGTGCCGCAGCTGCCCCCCCTGGGCGGTGGGCGCAAGCGCGAGCCCCGCGTGCCTCTCGTTGGCCGCGCCTTCGTACGTGGGGTACGGCGTGGCCGAGTACGGCAGCGTGCGGGGCGAGGTGGCCATGATGAAGGAGATCCTGCTGCGCGGCCCCATCGTCTGCTCGCTGGTGGCCGGGCCGCGGTTTGTCTCTAACTACACGGCGGTGGCCGTGCGGCACGAGGGAATCTACGTGGACGAGAGCAGCCCGGGGGGGCAGGGCTCTAGCCACAGCGACGCGGACGCCAACCACGAGGTCGAGATCTCCGGCTGGGGCGTCACCAGTGCCAGCGGGCTCCCGTACTGGGTGCTTCGCAACAGCTGGGGCGCGGCGTGGGGCGACAAGGGCTGGGCGCACCTGCGGCGCGGCGCCAACGAGCTGCGGGTCGAGAGCGCTTGCTCGTGGGCGGTGCCCCGGCTGGAGGACGAGCTGGCGCTGACGCCGCCGCACCCGTCGCAGCCGGGCGAGGAGGGCGAGGAGGGCGAGGAGGGCGAGGGGGGCGAGGGGGGCGGGGAGGGCGGGGAGGGGGCGGCGGCGGCGCTCGGCAGCGCGCGCCCCTCCTCGCCCATCGCCCGCAACGACGGGCAGGCCTCCGCCTCCGCCTCCTCCGACGCATCGGCCGAGCAACCTCCCGACGCCGATAGCGGCCCCGGCGTCGCCCCCGGCGTCGCCCGCGCCGGCCAGGCTGACCCGGGACTGACGGCTACCCGCGCCGGCCAGGCTGACCGTGACGGCTACCCCGAGCACGCGGAGCGCGCGGAGCGGCCGCACTTGCAGGAGGCGCGCAGCTCGAGCAGCAGCAGTATCAGCAGCAGCAGTATCAGCAGCAGCAGCGGCGGCGGCGGCGGCGGCGGCAGCGGCGGCGGCAGCGGCAGCAGCACCTCCAGCAGCAGCAGCAGGAGCAGCGTGCAAGAGCCGCGCGGCGTGGAGGCGATCGCCGTCGACGACACAGCCGTGAGGCCCGGGGCGGGCCGCCTGGGCGGCGCGGCGTCGGCGTCGGCGTCGGCGTCGGCGTCGGCGTCGACGTCGGCCGCGCGCGTGCCGTTTGTGAGCGCGCTGCTGCTCGCCGCGGTCGGGCTGACTACCGTCTCCGCGGCCATGCTCTCGCTCTACAAGGGCGGCCCAGTGGGCACGCAGGTGGGCCTGGCTGAGGCGGTCGAGCTCGGCGGGCGCATCAGCAGCGATCGAGAGGCCCCCGCCAGCAGCGCGGCCGCCGAGCTCGACCGCCTACGTGCCGCCTACGTGCCGCCGCCGTACCAGCTGTTCTCGAGCCCCAGCTTCGAGGACTACCGGCCACTGGGAGCCCCGCCACCCGCACGATGGAAGGTGCGGCTCTGAGGCGCCTTGTGCTCGCTCCTAGTACCATTTGCGTTTGGTCCATGCGTTTTTATTTAGCTTTTGTTTACTGTGTAAGTGATAGTATTATTGGTTTTGGTATGAGCAATTGCAGATCATATTGCTGTTTGCTGATTGCAGAGATTCGAGCACGGAGGGGAGCGTCGCGCGTCGCGGGCCGACTGAGCGGGGTTCACATACTACATACACATCGCGCGCTTGGTCGTGTGTTGGTGTGGGGGTGCACATACCTTTACGCTTTTTAGCTCACTGGACACTGCAGCAGGAGTGCAGCAGCTGGGGGGGGGGGGGGGGGGGGGGGGGGGGGGGGGGGGGGGGGGGGGTCTGTCCCCCAAAGTCGGCCAATACTTGCCTATGAATTGGGCGGTAAGGAGTAAGGAGAGCCGGCGCGCGCGACCCGCTCTCGGTGCCGCTGCGCTCCTCGCCCCGGCCATGCAGTCAACATGTTGGCTGAGCAGAGGAGCGCCGCTGCACCAGCGACGTCCTGGCGCAGCATCCATGCAGCTCCAAGAAGCGGGCGCGGGCTTTCATACGTCTCGATGAACCGGCAAGGACATGCGGCCGTCGGCGTTGCGTACGATGGCTGTGGCGAGCAAGAGGGCGGAGCAGCCGAGCACCGGCGGCGAGGGCCCGGTCCAGAATGGGTAGATTCCTGCCCCCCTGCTGAGAATAAGAGAATTGGCCATTGAGGTGTGTACCCCCCTTGGTGCCCACAGAGTTGCGGTTTCATTGTCATCACGGAGCTCCCTGTGAAGGCAGCCCCTAAAATAATAACGTACGTACAGGGCGATCGCGCAGAGCGGATCGCCCCACGCAAAGCTAGGGGGCGGCTCGTGGTCCCTGCTCAGCGCGGTGCGCGCCGCCACACAGCTCGCCAGGATCCACCCTCCCACCGCTGCCGACGCATCCCACCCCACCACCTACCCCTGGCACCACTCTCCCTCGGCGCAGGAGGTCTCTGTTGAGGTAGCACCCGGACGCGACCAGGCTCTTCGCCCGCTGCTGGCGACGGTTGAGTGATGACGGCCGGTAAGCAAGTCAATGTCGCGCAGTCCGGGGCCTGGGCGAAGCTCAGGTGCACCCGGCCACGTCAGCGTAGTCCATACACTGGACACGTGAGCTGTAGCGCATCTCTTCACCAACCCGCTCGTACCTCCGCAGATCTCTTGCAGAAGTGTCTCTGATGCGCCGTCTCCGCTA
>Ga0209302_10002429_pt1 | contig 10859 bp, 7 predicted proteins | sample ArcOceMetagenome_2_FD_187445 | JGI IMG/M metagenome (GOLD analysis project Ga0209302, IMG submission 187445) | Marine eukaryotic phytoplankton communities from Arctic Ocean - Arctic Ocean ARC135M Metagenome (SPAdes) (version 2) | ecosystem: Environmental > Aquatic > Marine > Oceanic | place... | reverse complement strand
CATGCCTACTGTGCAGTGGGCATAGCCTAGGGACCTTTTTAACCCCGCCGCTGGCGACCCGTTGACTCCAACTCGGCGTCGTGATGGCGGGCACGGAGCCGCAGCCGAAGCCGGAGCCGAAGCCGGAGTCGTTCAAGCTCGATCTGAAAGGCGTCGCGGCGGCTGAGATGGCCACGGGTGACCAGCAGCTAGAGGCCGGAGAGTTCATCACCACCGCTCGCGCAACGACTGATGTCGTCCTCACCGTGAGAGGAGCGGCCAAGGCGCGAGCACAGCTGCTGTGCGCCTTGACGCCGGAGCAGCTCGGACCATCCCGCTGCAAGGTCGACTGGAGAGCTGGTGGCGCGATGATTGCGGTTGCCTCCGAGAAGGATGGGGGTCTGCAGCTGCAGACCTACCATTGCGATGGCAGGCTTGCCGAGTCTCACAACCTTGGTCCGGGCCGTCCGACGTGGTGCGAGTGGGACAGCTCAGGCAGCTGCCTCGCCGTCATGCAGGAGGACGTCGGTCTGCATATGTGGGACGTCCGCTCGTTAGACGAGCTGCTTGGTCAGGGCTCGCCCGCTGAGACGCCGCCCTCGAAGCCCTTGCGGCTCTGCCCAGGGATCACGGTGGCGGCTTCCTTCTGCATGTGGAGCAGGAAGCACCAGCAGCTCGCCATCGGCACCAAGGCAGGCAAGGTGATCGTCTTCAACAAGGCGGAGGGCGTCATGCAGCTACACGACAAGAAGGGCAAGCACGGCGCCGCGGTCACGTGCGGCGATTGGCTCTTCGACAACCGCCTCGGCCTCGCCTCCGGCAACCGAGTCAAGATCTCGAAGACCTTGTCAGAGAAGGGCGCCAAGTGGGAGTCGCACTCCAAGTTCAAGCTGTCGGGTATGATGTCGCGAGTGCCCAAGAAATTCAAGGACGCCGGAGCGCCGCTGCTACTCTCATCTAACCCTAACCCTAACCCTAACCCTAGCCCTAACCCTAGCCCTAGCCCTAGCCCTAGCCCTAGCCCTAGCCCTAGCCCTAACCCTAACCCTAACCCTAACCCTGACCCCCAACCCCAACCCTCACCCTCACCCTCACCCTCACCCTCACCTTCACCCTCACCAGGCGCGCCGCGGCTGCTCTCCTTCAGCCTCAAGTCGCCGCCGTTCGTCGCCGTCTGCATTGGCGACAACTACATGCTGGTCTTCGGCACGAGCGGCCAGCACTCCAACGAGGACGTGGGGCTCACCTTCCCCGAAGATTATGGCGCCATCTCAGGCTTCCAGTGGCTCGAGGACGACACCGTGCTCGTGGCGCTCTCCAACGGGTACATCACCACCGTCGACTTCGGCGCGATGGTGCGCATGCGCAAGTCGCAGGGGCTGCCCGAGTGCGTCAAGGCCACGGGCACGACCAGGGTCTTCAATGACTACCTCACGTGCCTAACGTACAACCAGCGCAGCGGCCGCATCGGCGTCTGCGGGGACAGCGGCTTCAAGGTCATCACGCGCAAGAGCCGGGAGCTCGAGGTGCTGGCCGACATCTCGCTCGAGTACAAGCTCTCCATCGGCAACCATCTCGACTCGTTGCGATGGAGCCCAGATGGCTCGGCGCTCGCGATCACGGCGACAGACGGCTACGTGTGGTGGTACAACATCTCCGACGCACGACCGACGTGAGGCCAACGAGGGAGCCTCAACGAGACGACAGGGCAGAGGTGGCAGAGGCTCGCAACCCCTCAGGTGGCTCCACCTGCGCCGCTTTCAGGCGCATAAGAGGGGAGGGGACCCGTGAGCCGTGTGGGTGTTAAAGATAAGATAAAAGATGGTTGGGTTTCACGCGCTACACGACTCCCGACGCTAACGAAAGCGTACACTGTAGTACCGTATATACACAAATCACATTTCCGCGATGGGCTCGATGGGCCGTCGGCCGAGCCTGGGCCGCCCCTCACACACCCAGACACACAAATGCACACGGTGTACGGCGATGATGATACGCCCCTCTATAAGCCTAGGGGCTCGGCCCGGTCGGCGCTGCTGACTGCAGTACGTAGCCAACGATCGGGCCTTGCCGTGCACCCCCGATGGAAGGGTACTACCATGGGTACTTACTACACGGTGCGGCCCCTGTGCTGACTGGCGCGGCGAAATACGCGTGTGGGGCGCACGAGCACGTTGAAACAAGATCGAGAGTGGCCTTCGACTGCGAGTAGCCCATGTCCGTCGCGTCATCTTATCATCTGTCGGTTAAAAGGCTCACCCGGTTAACGCCCGGCGAGTATCACCGCTTGTCGCACACATACATCGCAACTCCGCAGCTCACTCCGCAGATGATCGGACGACGAGCAGGACGACTGTTAATGCTCGCGCTACACGTCGCCCATGCACGGTGCGTGACCATCGTGCCGCCCGCAGTGGTCCAGCTTGGGTTGGCCGGGCTGGCCGGCGCACTCGGAGCGATCTGCGTCTACCCGATCGACCTCGTCAAAACGCGGTTGCAGTCGACAGTAGGCGGCACCTCCTATGGCAATGCATTCGAAGTGGTCGATGAAATGATGACAAATGAGGGTGGACTACCCGCCCTGTTCAAGGGCATCCGGCCGCAGCTAGTCGGCGTGGTCCCCGAGAAGACCATCAAGCTATTCGTTCATGATGCGGCCGTGCTGGCGTGCGGAGAGGCGGCCAGTGGCTTCCTCGCCGGCGGTTGCCAGGTGGTGGTGACCAATCCTCTCGAGGTGGTGAAGGTGCGCATGCAGCTTTCGCCGGACGGAGGGCTGCGCGTATCCGACGTGGTGTCTGAACTCGGGCTGCGAGGCTTGTACACCGGTGTGGCCCGCCCTCGCCTCGCCCTCAACCTTCGCCCTGGCCCTCGGCTATCTTCTTCGCCTTGACCATCAGCCGTCGCACGTTCAGGCGCCGTCGCGTGCGTGGCGCGCGACGCCACCTTCAGCGCGATCCTCTTTCCCTGCTATGCCGCCGCGCGCACCGCGCTCGCGCCGCTCGGGCCGGAGGATGGTGCTCTCGTCGAAGCCGAACATTAACCGTGGACCTGGCCCTAACCCTAACCCTAACCCTAACCCTAACCCTGGCCTTAACCCTAACCCTAACCAGTTGTAGGCACCCCCCTGCACGCACCCCCTGCAACGCCTCTGTCACGCCCCTGCACGCCCGTGCACGCCCCGAGATCTACACACTCGAAAGCCTCCGCACCCTCTGCACTTGCTGCACTTACTGCACTCGCTGCACCTCTGCAGGCGTGCTGGTGCTGCTGCTAGCGGGAGCCCTCGCCGCCGTACCTGCCGCTTTCCTCACCACGCCAGCGGACGTCGTGAAGACGAGGCTGCAGCAAGGTGGCTCCGCTGCTCGCCCCTTCTGTGTGTACGTGACTTGAGTACGTGAGGTAGGGCTGGTCTGCAGCAGGGTTGCCCCACGCTCTGAGGCGGCCCTACCGAGTTGAGACGATGCTCTAGAGGGTGAGGCCTCTCACGTGCTTGCTCACACTCGACGCTAACCCGACGCAGGCGACGGCGGCGGAAAGGCTCGCGCCGGCACAAAAGCGGCGCGCGCGGCCCACGTGGAGGAGGCGACGGCGCTCCGCGTGCTTATGCAGGTGGCGGTCGTTGTAAGTGAATGCACATGCTGCACATGCACATGCACATGCACATGCACATGCACATGCACATGCAGGTGGTGGAGGCGGAGGGCGTGGCGGCACTCTTCAAGGGTGCAACCGAGCGGGTGCTGCGCTCGAGCCCCCAGTTCGGTGCGACGTGCATGTGCAGCAGAGTAAATGCAGCGTGCGCATGCAGCGGTGCCATGCGCAGTGTGCGTGCAGCAGTGTATTATATGTGCAGCGTGCGATAGATAGATAGATAGAGATCTAGCGTGCGTGCAGCTCGGTCGACTCCAGATCGATGCCTCGTCACTCTTCGCCATTCCTCCTTTCCGATCAACAGGTGTTACGCTGTGCGCTTTCAGCGCGCTAAAGGACGCGTCCCTCGAGCGCGGCTGGCTGTAGCATGGGAGCTGTGTACTAATACGTCGTTTTGTTGGCGCTGTAAAGAGTGGGAGTAACTTCGCTCTATCTCGGTTCTCCACTGCCTTATGTGTGCATCACAGAAAAGCCCCAGGGCAGGCGCCAGGGGGGGAGAAGGTCGGGAACACCCGTGGACGACTCACACCGCGGCCCGGGGTCGCCCCCCCGGGGTCGGGACTTAGTCGGGACTCACTGTGTAAGACGGCCACCGGCCCGGGGTCGACACTCTCACTCTTTCGACTGGACACTGCCCGGGGTGGGGCCGACTCACTTTGACTGTCAAGATCTGTCAACGGTTCGCAGTTTGGAGTGCCCGGTGCGACCGGTGTCTATAAAGTAGAAAAAGAGAGAGATAAAGGCTATAGCTGGACGCCCTTTGGCACTCCCGCACACCGTTCGCCCAATTTCGCGTTCCCCCATCCCGCATCCCCCGGAAGACTTAAATGGTCAACAACGCTTCACGATTGAAACTCACAGACGTGGGTAACGTGGCAATACGGCGCGAGTACTGCCGTCCCCTCTGCCCCCGGGTCGACGTGCCCCGCGGGGTCGACGCCGGTCGACGCCCCGCGGGGACGGTGTTGGGACTCGCCCGGCCTCTGGCCGGCCCGGGGTCGGCGGCCCGGGGTCGGGACTCATTTGGGCAGCATTTGGGCTCCGCATGGCCCCGGTGCGACATTCACTCTGAGTCCCCGGGGCCCCCCCCCCCCCCCCGGGACTTCCGTTACGCTTTATACACATTATCTTGACACACGTCATCGTCTGGGTAAGCGGTAACTCGGAATTTTGGGATTTTTATTTATTTATATCTATAGTAGAGTGAGGTCGTCTCGCGCGCACGCGCACATTTTCGAGATTCTGAAACTGAATGATAAAAGCCGTACTAGAAGGTCTAAGCGAAAACATTTCGTACCCTTCCACCACATACGATAGTTACCATGGTATGACCCAATAACACGTCGTTGCGGGCCTCGCACTGATGAACGACATCAAACGACACTACACGACACCGCACGACTCACCAGCATTTGACACAAAGTCAAAGACACGAGCCAGGGATGCACTGCCACCGGGAACGGCCAGGGGTGGCCAGGGCCGCACGGCTGACAACATCGAGCGACGCCGATGGCATTAGACGATGCTGATGACGTTGGGTCGCGTGAAGCGCACGTAGCCGTCACGCTCGAGCGACAGGAGCGCCTCGCGCAGCTCGCCGGCGCCCACCTCCATGCCCGTGTCGGTGGCGATTCCCTTCTGGATCTCGGCGACGGGTAGCGTCTGCTTACTCATGTGACGGAACTTCTCGAGCATCACCGCCGCCAGATGCTGCGCCATCGTTCGCTGCTGCGCTGAGCGGCCAGTGGTGATGAGGTCCATGTCGATAGTGCCGGTGGTCGGGTCGGTGGCCGCCGACTGTGTCGCCACCTTCATCAGGCGCACGGCCTCCTGAACGTCGGACGACTCGACGGCGGGGGACAGGCGCATGCGCGCGTGCGCCTCCGACAGCCGGATGAGCGACTCGAGCTGCCGCGGCGTCGCGGTGATGACGCGCTTCGACGCGCCGAGCCGTCGCATGTCGACGTAGGCGTTCATCAGGTCGCGCGCCGCCCCGTCGCTCAGCTTGGGGTGGACCTCCTTGCGCGCGAGCGAGATGTACGACATGAGGGTCGCCTGCGAGATGGCGGCGGGCGCCGGCTGGTGGTCCCACTGGTAGAGCGACACGAGGTGCCGCGCCAGCTGGCGGTCGGTGCGCTCGTCGGGCTTGTCGAGGATGAGGTAGATCAGGTCGAAGCGCGAGAGCAGCGTCGGCCCCAGGTTGATGTTGTCGACGACGGAGCGCTTGGGGTCGTACTTGGAGTCGATGGGATTTGCGCTGGCGAGCACCGAGGTGCGCGAGTTGAGCGAGCAGATGATGCCCGCCTTGGCGACGGAGACAGTCCCCTGCTCCATGGCCTCGTGCAGGATGGAGCGTGCGCCCTCGCTCATCTTGTCAAACTCGTCGATGCAGCACACGCCGCGGTCGCTCAGCACGAGCGCGCCGCTCTCGAGCACGAACTCGTTAGTCTCAGGGTCGCGCGTCACATAGGCCGTCAGGCCGACGGCGGAGGAGCCCTTGCCCGACGTGTAGATGCCGCGCGGCGCCACCTTGTGCACGTACTTGAGCAGCTGCGACTTGGAGGTGCCCGGGTCGCCAACGAGGAGCACGTTGATCTCGCCGCGCTTCTTGCTCGCCGCGACGCCGGGCCCCGCCTCGTCGTCGTTGAGCTGCTTGTTGGTCGCGCCCATGAGCTGCAGCAGCACGCCCTTCTTGACGTCGTCGAGCTCCCACACCGAGGGCGCCAGCGCCGTCGCCAGCTGGTTGTACAGGTTGGGCCGCAGCGCGAGCGCGCGCAGCTCGGCATTCTTCTGGTCCTCGTCGCCCGCGAGCTCGTCGTCCTCGTCGAAGCTGACGTTGTGCGAGTGCCGGTCCGTCGGGTCGTTGCGCTCCTCGTCGGGCTTGAGCCGCGAGCTCGAGTCGAGCTTCTTGATGTGCACGATGTCGACGAACGTCTTGTAGATAGCACGCAGCGTGCGGTGGCGCGGGTTGGTGCGCACCGACGTCGCGCGGAAGATGCCCGTGACCTCGACGCGGTCGCCCGGCTTGGCCACGTCGACGAGCGTGTCCCATGTGCACATGGACTGCGTGTGGGGCGTCTCGCCCTCGGGGATGTGCTCCGGTGCCTCCTGGATCCGGATGATCTGCTTGTCCGCGAAGCCCGAGCGGTTGTGCATGATGCGCATCGAGTTCTTGGCCTGGCACGACTGGTTGGTGCACGCGAGCGGCTCGGCGATGTAACCCTTGTCCGCCTCGACCTGGAGCGCGGTGAGTGCATACACACAGTCACCGCCTGGGTGCCTACGATTGCCGCCGGGCTACCTACGGCTACCGCCTGGATGCCTACGGTCACCGCCTATGGTTGCGGCCGCGGCGCACCTGGTGTGGCGCGCGGCAGACCGAGCACTCGAAGAAGGCCACCTTCATGTCGGGTATGACGGCGGTGACGCGCGTGACCATGCCCTTGATCATCACGAGCTTGTCGATGTCCATCGGGTCGAGGTCGCGCAACCGGTTCTCGTTCTTGAGGCCGAAGGCGCGCACGATGAACTTCTGAGTCATCTCGTTGTCGGGGTACAGCCGCTGGAAGAGCTCCTGCACGACGCTGTCGCAGATGAAGAGCATCTCGCCCGGGTAGGCCACGAGCTTGTTGTACAGCGCCACGTTGTGCGTGTGCAGGTGGCGGCAGTCCAGGTTCAGCGCGTACTCCTGCGCTACCTGCAGCTGCTCGAGGTACAGGTAGTAGAACGGTGGCGAGTCCTCAGCGGCACCCTCCTTGCGGAAGTGGTCGAAGAAGGCCTCGAACTGGCGCGTCGTCTCGAGCACATCGATGTCGGTGCCCCAGATCGTGGAGCGGCTGCCCGAGGCCGCCGCCTCCTCGCCCCGCCCCCCGAGGCCACTAGCATCTGACCCCGGGTGGTCGGAGCCGTGCTGAGAGCCGTGCTGAGAGCGCTGGCCGAGGTCGTTCCGCCGGGAGGCGGCGGAGGCGCGCGACCGCTGAGATCCCAGCGGCGTCTGCAGCATGCTGAGCGGAGAGGTGCCTTCACGATGCTGAGCCGTGTCCACCGGAGTCTGAGGGTTCATCGGCGAGGACGGCAGCTGCGGCGAGCTCCGAGGGTCGCTCAGGGGCATCGACGGCGCAGGTGACTGATTCCGAGCACTCAGCGGCATCGACGGCGCAGGCGACTGGCCGCCGTGCTCGGAGGTGCCCGCGACATCCGACTGATGCGGCGACGTCGCGTAGTCCAACGGCGACGACATTATCCTTGCGCCAAGGGTTATGTCGCTGCCTCGCGGGAACAAGGCTTTTGGCGCGGCGTAGACAACAAACAGCGCGTTTACGAAGATCGAAAGATAGATAGATAGATAGATAGATAGATAGATAGATAGATAGATAGATAGATAGATAGATAGATAGATAGATAGATAGATAGATAGCTGGGGGTTCATTTCCAAGGGCGGTACCAGGTAGTCAGGTAGTGGAGGTCCATTGCGGTATTGTGCATGCGTGAAACCTGTAACGAAAATAAATTCCCATCGAAAAACCTAATCATCTATCTATCTATCGAAAACAACAGCGTTTATGGCTTGGCGCGGCTAAGCACGCCCCGTGGGCGGCTGGCAGCGGCAGACCCAAAGGGCCCGTTTGCAAAAGCGCCCTTCGGCCCGCCTGGCGGCCAACTGCTTCTCGAGTTGCCCCGGTGCAGGTTCTCCGTCATCGCGAGCCGAAGCGAGGGCTCGCCGGGCTCCGTCGCCAAGACGTCGGGTTGCTTCAGCTCGTTCCTGGGCCAGAAGCTGCCGACGGCGGTGACGAAGTCCGGCTTGCCGTTGAAGAGCGTCCTTGGGTCGTGCCCCCCTCCTGGCAAGTCGAGCTTTTTGATCTCTTCTCGGAAGGCGTGCGGGCTGGGCTTGCCCATCATGTACAGGTTGGGCCGCGGGTACTCGAGAGTGCCCTCCGTCGCGAGGCGGTCGGTGGCGACGGCCATCCTTTCCGCCTGGATGGAGCGCCGCTTGAAGACGGAGATGAACTCCTGATCCGAGATGGCGGCGTCGCTCGGCTGCGCCCACGCGCGGTGCTTCGCGCTGTTCTGCGTGCCCACGCCTGAGTTCTCAGTGTTGAGCAGCCGCAGCGGCGCGACAAATTTCCCGACGCGCATCGAGCCGTCGGTCCGCAGCGGCATCTTGCCGTTGTGCAGCGTCGTGATGCAGGTGAAGTCCACCGGGTGCACGCCGTAGTAAAGCGGCGTCGGCCTGGGCGGCTGCCATTGCGGTAGGCGGTCCCGCCAGCCATCGGCGTCCGAGGCGGCCTTAGTGCGCGCAACACGCGCGTCAAAGGCCGCCTTGGAATCCCAGCCGCAACGCAGCGGGGGGGCGGGCGAGGCGTCGTTCCCGTCGGCGGGCGCGGGTCGGATGAGTGCGTTGATGAGGTTCTCGTCGGCGTTCTCTCCTGGCCCGAGCGGAGCGGGGGCGAACGGCCGCAGCTGCGGCGCACCGGCGTGCGCTCTCAGCGCCTGCGTCGTCGGCGCGGTTGACCCCCCGCCCGGAAAGGTGAGCGTCTTGCGCGAAGAAGACGAGTAGCTAAGCTTGCTCTGGCTCGTGTTGGGGGCGAAGGTCATGACGGCATCCTCTTGCTCGTAGCTTGCACGGATCGCCGACTGCTGCGGCAGTGCCTCCTGCAGCTCTGTCAGACGTATAGGCCCGTTCTCGTATTTGCTCTGGCCAGTGGGCGCCTCAATAAAAAGGCGCCGCCACGCCTCGTTGTACGTTCGGCGCGGAAACTTCCCGCTAACCGCCTTCTCCAGCTGGTCGATGTCTAGCAGCCCATTGCGCGCCACGTTGGCCTCGTCAAACATCGCCGCCATCTCCTCGACCCCGATCGGGAGGCTGTGCCGGTCAACGTAGGCCTGCATGTCTTCGAGCGAGATCATCTCGTCGAGGTCGGTGTCGATCTGGTGGAGTAACCGTACGCATTGCTCCGGCGCGATGCGAGCCATCTTGATGTGGAGCCGACAACCCACGAGAGACCCGAAACAGACACGAGCAGAGAGCATCGAGCACTCGGGCGGGCAGGTTCTAACCGGGTACATGTAAGACAGCAGATCCGCGAAGGCGCGATACGAGGCATTTGGTCCGCTGGATGCCCCCTCCCCCGCCGCAACAACGAGTCGTTCCAGCTCCAGCACGAAGCCCTTGGGGAACGGCCCTATGGGCGATGGTCCAAACCCCTTCCGCATGCCCACCGACGAGGAGGTGTTCGCGCTGCGCGACGAGGAGCAGCACCGCAAGCAGCTGCAGCGCGAGAAGGTAGCAGGGCAGCACATCTGGGAGAAGGGCGTGCCTGCGATTGCCGGAGGCGTGCGCGACTACAGCTCGCATCGGAGCGACCAGGCGCAGGCGCAGGCGATACTGCAGACGAAGGTAAATCTGGTGGCTGCCGCGACGCGCGACCGAAGAAAGGAGAAGGAGAACATGGCCGACTTCATCGCGAAGAAGCGCGAGATGTTCCTCGTGCAGATGTCGCTCGACACGAAGCGTGCGGAGATCCGCAAGCTGGAGGAGCGGGCGCAGCAGCGCGAGGAGGCGCTGAAGAAGAGCGAGCAGATGCTGCAGGAGGACGAGATGCGCTTCGAGGAGTTCCTCAAGGACAACGCGCAGAATGCCGAGGCGGCGATGAAGAAGGCGGAGGCGGAGACCAAGTCGAAGCAGGAGAAGGTGCAGGAGATCAAGAAGCTCAACGCGCAGATCGCGCAGATCAAGGCGGAGATGTCCAAGTACGAGGAGCAGCTCGACGACTGCCGCAAGTACCAGGAGTTCCTCGACAAGCTCACGCCGGAGGAGTGGGTCCTCGAGCAGAAGGCGCCACAGACGGTTGAGAAGAATGCGCCGTGGTGCTGGCGTCGGTAGTGCCGCGGCTTTGGGGCGCAGGGCGTCGGGCCCGGGCTGCTCTGTGCACTGTGGTGGAGCGCCTCTACCGCCCAGACCCCGGTGGCGACATGTAGTGCTGCCGCCAGCCCTTGCCCAAGGCCGCTCATCCGTGCGCCTGTCCACCATCCCTAGGCGCTGCGGCAGAGGCGCAGGGACGACAAGAAGGCGGCCAAGGTGGCTGCACGGCAGGCGGAAGCGGATGCGAAGGCGGAGGCGGCGGCGGAGGCGGCGGCGGCGGCGGCGGCGGCGGCCAATACGGGGAAGAAGAAGGGCAGGAGGAGCCGCAAGACGGAGGAGGGCGAGGAGGAGGGGGGGGGGGGAAAGC
>Ga0209302_10002427_pt1 | contig 10861 bp, 8 predicted proteins | sample ArcOceMetagenome_2_FD_187445 | JGI IMG/M metagenome (GOLD analysis project Ga0209302, IMG submission 187445) | Marine eukaryotic phytoplankton communities from Arctic Ocean - Arctic Ocean ARC135M Metagenome (SPAdes) (version 2) | ecosystem: Environmental > Aquatic > Marine > Oceanic | place... | reverse complement strand
TTTGGGCGTTTCCCAAATCAAAAGCCTCCCTGTTTTATCTCTAACGCTGGTGACTGTTCAGACCGATTACCCTGATTGTTTGTCCATACATCGTCCAATACACGCCCAACACAATACTGACACGTTTCTGGAAACAACAACAGTACACCGAAAGCGACGGCGCTGTGACGGACGCTACGCCCACGGTGTTGCGCACCAAGATCCGGTCGTCGCCATCGGAATCGGTACGAAAGTCCTGCTGGGAAGCGACGAGGCAGGTTGGGCCTTTTTTGTTAGCCAACGGGTTCCCCGAAATAATCGCCGAACGCAACCGGTTCGCGCGAACCCTCGGTTTCGTGGATTTCTACGACATGAAAGTAACCCAGGCGGAGGGGTTTAGCAAGAAAACGTGTTTCGAGATGTTAGACGGGCTGGAGACCGCGACGAAGCCGTTATTGGACGCGGCGCTTACAAAACTGGAGCAAGAAAAGGGCGCCGATTCCCTGAAACCCTGGAACCTTTCCTACGCCCTTTCCGGAGAGCTCACGAAACTCACGGACCCGTACTTCCCGTTCGAAAACGCCCCAGAGGTCTGGGGCCGCAGCTTCAGCGCGATGGGCATTTCCTACAAAGGCACCACCATGGTACGGCTGGCTGCGCGTTTCCCAAATCCGAGGACACCCTGTTTGCCCGTATTTTGCCTGCGAAGGGGGCATTACCTCCGCGGATTGTCCGCCCGTAATTACTCACTCACGTATAGACTGTTTGCCCATACAGTACACCCATACTCGAGACTCAAGACTGACACTTTCTTCGTAACTACAACAGCGCCTCGACCTTTGCGACCGCGTGGGGAAGTACCCGAACGGGTTCTGCCACTGGCCCGTGGCGCCGCACGTTTCACAGGACGGCACCTGGAACCCGTCCCGGGCGAACTTCACCTCGCTCGCCACGCCTGACGAAATCGGAAGCGGCAACACCGCGCTCACCACGCTGATGCACGAAGGTACGTGTTTTTACCGGTCTCAAATCCCGCCTCCCTGTTTCAAGCCCGTCTTTGACTACACTAGACTAGTCATTAAATGGAGATACTACATACATCACACGTAGACTATCTGCCCATACAGTACATCCATACTCCAGACTCAAGACTGACACTTTGTTTTACACATCTCAGGCGGGCACGCCGCGCACTTCGCGAACATCCAAATGGGAAGCCCGCTTTTTTCACAAGAACGGGCGCCGTTTTCGGTGTCCCTGGCGGAAACTCAAAGCATGTTCTTGGACTCGCTTTGCGGCGACGCGGCTTGGCTGGGACGATACGCGCGAGACAGGTCCAACGTCCCGGTCCCTTGGGAGCTTTTACAAAGAAGCATCGTGGAAAAGCACCCGTACTCCGTGTTCCAGCTACGAGGCATGCTCGCGGTGCCTTACTTCGAAAAGGCGCTTTACGAGATGGACGAGAAGGAGCTCACCGCGGAGAACATCCAGAAAGTCGCGGACGAGATCGAGATAAAAATCCAAGGCGGCCTCGGCGCGCGGCCGCTTCTTTCGGTGCCGCACATCACGAGCGACGAATCGTCGTGCTACTACCACGGCTACGTGTTCGCGGAGGTACGGCCTTGCGCGTTTCCCAAATCCGGGGACACACTGTTTTATCTCTCAGCTGGTGATTGTTGTCCATACATCGCGATATACTCGTCCTGCGAAGGGACGGTTATTACCTCTGCTCATATAAGACTCCCTGACTGTTTACGTAACACACATCATGACCGACTGACCCTTTTCTTGAAACCAAAACAGATGGCGGTGCACCAGACACGCGAGTATTTTTTACACAAGTACGACGGCGTCATCGTGGACAACGAGAAAATCGGTCCCGAACTTTTGGAGTCGTACTGGAAAGAGGGTTCAGGCGAGCCTGGGTTTTTAAAGATGGTGCAAAACTTAACAGGGAAGCCCCTTTCCCACGACGCCTGGGTCGGGTCTCTTGGAAAGGGGGTTGAGGAGTTGTTGACTGACGAGAAGGTTGAGTACGACAAAGCGGTGGAGGCGAAACAAAACAAAAACGCAATCGACCTCGGCATGCGCGCGCTGTTCGTGCACGGCGACGTGACCATCGCGGACTCTGCTGACGAACCCAACGGGTACCTCGGGGCCTGCGCAACGTTCAAACAGTGGGTCAACAAGGAGTGGCCGAAAACGGTCAAGGCGTGAGTTTAGGGTCAAGGGACGACAGACGCGAATGTTGGAACCATTCGCACGGCTCACCGCTGGGAGCCGTGCGTGCGAGATCTGTTGGTTTTCTCGAAATACTCTGATCTGAGGACATGGGTGACGACGAGGTGGTCGGGAAGGCCTCCGGGATGGCCTCGCTCTCACTCACATTCTTAGATCAGAGTATTTCGACGAACCCTCAGATCTCGCACAGCTCCCAGCGATGAGCCGTGCGATGCATGCCGTATGCAGTTTTGTTTCCATTTTCATAAATCGTCACAAAAGAAGTTCCCTCGCCCAGTGCCACCCTGTCGTGCATCTCCCATATCTTTCGTCCGTTTGCACCCCGCCACACTCTCGGTGTCGCACCGCGTGGTACCATGTTCGCCGTTTCGTGTTCGGCACTTATCACCGCCCGCGTGACCCCGAAGACGCGCGTGTCGCTTCGCAAAACGCCTGGCACCCGGCCCCCCAGCACGACGCGCCTTCACGCGTTCGGGAGCTGGAAGAAAGCCAAGCCAGAGGTGAAGGAACCGGTGCTTGATGAAAACGGCGATGTCGTCCCCGAGACCGGCATCGACTTCACCGGGCTGAAACAACTCATAAGCATGGGCCTCGGTACAGTCGCGGGTGATATCACGGAAATCAACTTGGACGACCCGGTAAGGACGGTGGTGATGGAACTGGAGGCGAACAACTTTGAAGACGCGGAGGGGAACCCGTTGAACTTGCGGGCCATCGACAACGAAGGTTCGTTTTTCCCATTTACCGCGTTCCGCCTCCCTGTTTACTGCCCCTGATGTAGTGCGGCTGCTGTATGTAGTACAGTCGGAAAGTCCTACATTTACTGTGCATTACCCACTTGCGCTGCATGGAGTACAGTCACACCCCTATGCCCTTTCCAGTCCTTCATACACACGGCCCGAGAGACTGACCCTTTTTTTTCCATCGTGCCAGGATTCGTGGGGGACAAAGACGAAGCCACGCCGATTTTGAACTACGTCGTACCGGTGGTGTTGGGAGGCGCCGCGATCGCGGGAGTCGTGGCCACTATGAACGCGTTGTGAGTCTTGTCGGAGAAGTGTGTTGTTGGGTAGCATGGGTTGTGTACGTATCGAAGGGCCTTGCGTACGACGAAAATCGCTCATTTTGTCGGTGCACAAAAATCGCAGAAAAAATATTCTACTTGTCGCGCTTTCATTTCTGAGTTCTCCATCCCTGCGGCTCTTCAGTCCCGCGGCGCGCCCCGCACACACCACGCGGGCAGCATGGAGGCGTTGAACCGCATCAAGAAAGGCGTGGCAGACAGGGTTCAAAAGGCGGATGACGAAATGAGGGCCACCGCGAGACGCGAGGCGGAGAAACAGGTCGCGGAATCTCGAGGCAGCACTTCTACTACACCGACCGAAAACGGAAAACGAAACCAGACCGGGACCGGACCGAGTACCGGTGGGCCGTCGTCGTACACACCTCCGAACCCACCGCGGACGCCGGTTGGGACGCCACTGACGACTACACGACCGACGTCAAACGACGTGGACGTGGAGCTTCTCGTGGCGTCGTTGAGGTCGGAACTGGATGAGACGCGAAGAAGGTTGGATTCGTTCGACGCGCGTTTAGAGGCGAAGCTCGGCGAGGCGCTCGCCACGTTTCAAGACGTCGCGAGCGCGCAAACGAAAGACACGATTGATGAGCTGGTTCGTAAGGAAGTAGAAAAGGCGATGGTTTCAATGCGTGCCACTTCATCTGATGGAACGGACGGTAAAAAAATGCAAACCGACGCAGGGACGTTCGAAGCAGCGATGGCGGCGGCGAATGCGTCGAAGGAGATTGAGATGGAGAAGGAGAATGAAAAGTCCAAGGATGTCGCGGCGATGGAGACGGCTCGAATGCGCAGCTCGGAGTCGTCTCCCACAGGAAACCTTGTACAACACCACCCGATAAACGCCTCCCAAATAGACGGTCTGGCGGGCTGCGTCATGAAAATTGTTGCGGAGAAGGTGGTGCCGAGGGTCCAGGAGTCGTTGCGGCGACTCGAACTGCGGGTATCGGCGGCGGAAACGTTGGCGACCGCCAAGAAGGAAGAAACCGAAGCCGCGCGAGCGGACGCGGCTGCGGCGTGGAAAGAAAGTAGTGCGTTGAGAGCTGCGTTTGATTCCCTGAAACGGCAAGTTGTTGATGATAAAACGGCTAATGAAACGGCCGATGAAACAGCCACACCATACGCAGGTCCTGCGGCGAACATTTCAAAAGCACAAGCCGTTGACGTGTTGCGCGCGCGACTGGAGGAGGTCGCCGAGGTTGCGTTTAGCGCTGCGGCGGCGGCGGCGAAGCACGAAAGCGTTAAGACGTTAAACAAACAGTCTGAAGAATCTTGCGATATGAAAAAATTCAATGACGACATCGACGCCCTGAAAGCCCTGGTGCAAAGCACCGAGCACGTCGCATTCGCGGCGGTGGAGTCTAGTAAGATCTCGGTTGAAAAGCTGGACGAGCTGAGCGGGACGGTTGTTGAGTTGTGTTTGCGGGTTGACACAAATCTGTCCCGCGCTGCAACGGAAAAGGAGTCGAGTGCGGCTGTACTGGACAAAGGACTGGTGAAGAAACTCGCTGAGCTCACAAAACGGGTTGAATGGTTTGAAAGTTCAGGAAAGACTTCCGAGAAGCGCAGTGAGGAGAGGTTCACGGAGTTTGACACCAAGGCGAACGCTCTTTTCGTTACTAAACGCGAATTTGCGGCGGAGAAAACCAAACTCGGTTTGGAAAATCTTACCAAAGAAGAAGATCTGGACAAGCGGTTTGAAGCCGTGACCGATTTCGCGACGGAAAGCGTGTCCGGAAAACTCAAGGAAGTTGAGGACCGCATTTCCGCTCGTCTCGTCACAAACGACACTCGTTTCATGGAACACGACACTCGTTTCATCGCGTGCGACGCTCGTTTCGCGGCGATGAAACAAGCGGTTGAACGCGAAATCGTTGCGGTGCTGAAATCCTTCGAAGCACGGTTGACAGAGCTGGAGACGGAGGGCGACAAGAACCAACACTCCTCCGAAACTCTCGCGGAAATACACCAAGCCTCAAAACGAGCCTCCACTTTAGCGGAGTCCGCGTTGCGAAGAGCTAACTCCGATCAATCCTACGCGCAACGCGCGGAACGGTTGGCGGATGCGAGTTTGCAAAAGGTGAACGCGCTGCACACGGCTTTCGATTTATTGCAGAAAGAATTTCACGAAACGGCCACGAGCGCGTCGGCGTCCGCGGCGCGCGCGGAAAACGCGACGCGGGCCATCGCGAGGGATGAAGTCAGGCAGTTGGAACGCACAGTGTGGAGTTCCATTTTGCTGCTTTCGGAGGAAAAAGGGTCGGGAAGCGGGTCTCGGAGAGGCGGCATACGCGGTGAGACGTCGCGTTTCGAATCTCCGGCAATCGACCTGGCGCGAACCGCCGCGACGCCGCGTTCCGACGCCCCGTCCTCCACGCCTCGCGCGCGCTTCGGGGAGCGCTTCGGGGGGTTACGCGAGCTGTTCAAATCCCCGCGTGGGAATGACGATGAGTGAGTTCCGTGTTTTAAGGGTACAAATGAACTCGGTGACTTACTTTTCCATGGTACTCGCCTCGTCCTCGTCCATACTTTCGCGTTTCGCCGCCACCTTTTCCTTGAGTTTCATCAACTCCAAATCCGTGTCTTGCTTCAGCTTCGACGCCTCCACCGCTAACGAGGCTTTCGCCACGAGCGCCTCGGCGTTGGCCAAGGCGTGGGAAAGGTCCGTGTCGTCGTTACCGTTTTGAGAACGATTTCTTTTCGCGTGCTCAATCGCTACGCGGGCCGATTTCGCCGCCGCGACGAGATTGGAAAGCTTCGCGTCAGTCTTCGCAGTATTCGTGAACACCGTATTCGCGCTTCTCACCGTGTTGGTGCCCAAAGTGCTCTGCAACGCGTCAAACGCTTCGTCGTATTCCGTTTTCTGGAACGCGTTCAAAATTTTGTTTCCGCGCTTCGTCCCAAACTCCGCTCGTGTCTCCTGAACCACTTTCACACCCGCACCCTCCCCCCCGTTCTTCGCGTTTACGCGTGTAGTCAACACGTCACCGTCCAATGGCTGGTACCGCACTCGCAAGCGCACCACCCGCGCGCCTTGGTCGATGCGAAGATTTGCTGTTTCTTGCGACTTTTCGATTACCTCCGGGTCGATAAAGCCGCTGCGCTTCGCTCGGTCCATCGCGGCGCGCATATCGTTCGAATCCCGGTCCCGGCCGAGTCGGTCGTTTTCCCGGTCCCTCTCCGCCTTGTCTCGCCACCCGGTAACCACCGCGTCGCGAATCGGACCGGCGCGAAGGCCGTCGTTTCTCGCCGCCCTGTACCCGGCGACAACCCCGGAGGTGGTTTTCCCGAAGAAACCACCCACGTTCTGGTTGGGAAAGAAAAAGGTCAGGGAACGAGTCGGCGAGTGCGGGTGTACTTCGTGACGTGTATCAGGGATTGGGTAGTTCCGCCCATGGTGTGGCTTTCAACCTGTACTCCATAAAACGCGGACGGTAACAGTGCGTTTGTGCTGTACGTGGTGCGCTTCCGGTTAATGACGGCCGTGCACTGAAACAGGGGCCGTAAGCAGTGTCCTGGATTTGTGAAAGCCCTAAACCCTAAACCCGTCCGGCCGCACCTTCGCCGCTTTCAGCACCGCTTCGCGCGCGCCGCCGCGGGTACCGTCGGTCACGAACCGAATATCCGCCCCGACCGGCGGTTCCAGTTCCACGGAAACGGGAAGTGGGCCCCACTGACCTGCTGCCACACTTGTCGCGGACGCCGTGTTTCCGTAAACCTCGCCAACAGCGCCTTCCCTCGCCCCAGCAGGGGCTTGCCGCATCAAGTCATCCAGAAGAATCGACGCTTCGCCGGTCAAGCGTTCGGTTCGCGCGGCGACGTTTTTAAAAGAATCGTCCTGAGGTTTACCCGAGGATTGATCCGACGCTTTTTCATCAAGCGCAACCCCTTTGACGTACCACTTCACCACTAGAAGCTGCGTCGTCGGGTCGGACACCGGAAGGGTTATTTCGCGGGCCGCGTTTTTTAAAACGCCGCGCTCCGTGGCCGTCCCGACCCGAACCTCGGCGTCCGAGTTTTTCCGTCGGCTACTTTGTCTCAAATCGTTTTGTAACCCGCCGCCGCGCGTAACCGCCAGGCCTACTTCGCCAAAATACTCGGCGTCGTCGTGGTCGCTATCGTGACCGATTACCTGTACGTGCAACAGCCCGGTTATTGGAAGCTTTTCGGTGGACTCATCCTCGACCACGGGCAACACGTACCCCGTCCCGGGAATCGCAACCGTGATGCACCGGGGCCAGACCATCCAGGACGCGATGAGGGCTTTGATGTAGGTTCTCAGGCTTTCCTTTAGACCCGGTACCAGGGTAACGTCCCCCCCCACGACTCTTAGGTCAAAATCCAGCTCTGGGGGTTCCACCAACGCGATGGTTAGGGCGCCGAAACAGGGAAACGTTCCGATCAACGGCGCGAAAATCAAACGCAGGGTGAAGGAACACTGAAACTCGGTTAACGAAACCGGCACGGAGAGCGTATCCTGCGCCGCTTTCACGCCCAACACCACGTCGGGGTCGCCGTACCAAAACACGGAAAGGTCAATCTCAACCGCGCCGTCGTTGACGGTTTCGTAGACCTTGACGCCTGTGATGGTAAATGGGAAGTATCAGTGCTGTGTTGGGCGTGTATTGGACGTGTATTGGACGTGTATTGGATGATGTATGAACAACAGTCACCGTAATCGGTCCGAGCAGTCACCAGCTGAGAGATAAAACAGTGTACGTACGGCCAATCGGCAAACAGTGTGTCCCCGGATTTGGGAAACGCGCAAGGCCGTGCCTTCTATTTTGGCCGGAACGCTGCCGAAGGAAAACTTTTCGAAACGCAACGCGGTGAGGAAGGACGGCCTCGTGGCGGTTAAGATCGGGTCCAGCGCGGCGACGATCACTCCGGACGTGGCTTGGTTCAGGTACGGCCACGCCGCTTGTAGCACTTTGTTTAACCACCCGCCGCGTTCCACGTCCCGAAACGCGAGCCAACTGGGAACGTCGCCGATCAGGTTTTGAATCTCGGCTTGCGAGAGGTAAAACAAAGTGTCAGTCTTGAGTCGGCGAGTATGGGTGTACTGTATTGGGCGATGTATGGACAAACAGTCACCAGCTTCGGTAAATCAGTGCACTTGCGATGTATGTAGTAACTTGCTTTTAATGACGGCCGTGGACGTCAAACAGGGGCTGTAAACAGTCGTCCGGGATTTGGGAAACGCGCAAGGCCGTACCTTCGTCCAGGGTGGCTAAATCGGCGAGCGCGTTGCGGTCGCTCGCCGATTTCGTTTTTTTGTTCCGACTGCTTTGCTGCCATCCCATGACTAACCCGGTGGTCACCGCGCCTCCCCCGAAACCAAGCACCGCCGCTCCGAACTCGGAAAGCAAAGGCTTGATGAAACTTCGGACCGCGGCGGTTATGAACTTTTCAATGGATTCCACTTTAGCCACCAAAGCTTCTTGTGAAATGCCTTCGGGCGACGAGGAAGCGGAATGGTCTTTTTCGCGTTCGCCATTCTCTCCTGTTTCTTTCGCAAAGTCGTCCAGGGTCGGGTTTGGTGCCGCGAACGCGGTCGTGTCGGTTTTTGTGCCAAATTTACCGGCAGTGCCGGTAACCCTCACATCAGCCAACCTTGTGGTGATTCGCGACCGTACCACGATGGCCTCGTTAGCGTTGTCGAAACGCGCGCGGCGCGAATCCAAATCAGCCCTCCCAGCTGAAACCCCCCGTTGTTGGTTTTCCCCAGGTTCAAGGACAACGACAACTTGTGTGCCTTCCACCGAGGCGTACGCGGGTTGGGCCAGGGTGGCGGCGAGTACGCACGCCACGGCAACCGTTGCGAGTGCCACGGCGGCGTGTGTGTGCTTTACCAAAGCGTCGTCGGTAGAGCCGGCGCGACCACGCGAAGAGTCACGCCCGTCTCCGAGAGAAATCGCAAAGCACACACGGGGCCGTCTTCTCGACACGAAACCCGAATTGACCGGGCGTCCAAGTCTCGAAACCCCGAGCCCTGTAGGGGAGACGCGCGCGGCAGGCGACGCACAACTCGCCATGCCAAACCGAACACCAACGGAAGACGGCGACGCACGCCGACGCACCGGAGGTGCCCCGCGAGACCAAACACTGGGGAGACAAATGCAATCACGAAATGTTTTCGGGGAGAGTGCTTTTTGCCATTCTAAAGATGGATATTTTTCAGACTACCATAGGTTTGAAGTCTTCAATCGTCGTGTCGAATTACTACTTTAACTCGCTAACTAAACTACGTCCTCCTCTTCTTCCCAGTCCGCTGGTATCCCTTGTCCGTGTGCATACGCGGCTTTTCAAAAATACCTCTCAACTCTTCGTACGTCGCGACGTCCTTGCGAAAAAGTTGCGTCTTTCCCTGGCACGATAAAAGCCGAAAGTGTCAGTCTCGTATGGGCAATCGCAGATGCGGAATGTGGTACTGTAAATGGGAAAACTTAACTGCTTCGGGTGTTTCAAGTACGTCCCTACTGTGTTCGTGGTGTGGAAGAACCTCACGAGTTCGCGACTCGTGGATCCAAGGACGTCACGCGCAAACGCGATTACCTGCTTGTCGTACTGAACTTGCGAGTACCCTAAGCTCACAGCGATTTGTTTCACATGGTGAAGGTCGAGCGCCTCGAGTTTCACGGCGGCGGCTTCGGCGGTTACGACGTTTTCGTGCGCCGCCGCTCGTTTTCGTTTCAACGCGCTCGCCGCCGCGCGTCTCGCGTCAGCCGCCTCCCTCTGTATTCCCTCGATACGACCCTTCAGCACCGCCCGCGCCTCGCTGTTGTCCATCTGATGTTCCACAAGGTCGTCCGCGAGCTGCCGTCGCGTGTTCCAATACGGATACACGTCCAGGTTTCGGGTCGCCGGTGCCGCGCCGTTTCCGTTCATCGCGAACACGCTCGCGAGCCAGGTCGGCGCGCCGAACCGTCCGTCCATGGTAAAGAAACTCCCGACCCAGAATGGGAAGGGGTAGTTTCCGTGATGTTTCCGTGACCGACCGCGGTGCCCGCGGTGGTAGCTCTGCTGCCCACTCGTCCCTGCCGCCCACTCGCGGACGTGGTTTCCACACAGCTCGAAGGCACCGCACGGGCCACTTTCGGCGCAGCACTGCGTCTCCGGCGCGAGGTGTGGATCTTCGTGAAACTCGCCTGCGAACCTGGCATCAACGCGAGCCCTGCGCCGAACCCAACGCGTGTTTTCACTGACCTGGCGCTCCTTACGTGTACGGACGGTACGCGACGAAGGCAACGGCGAAGGTTTTCGGAGTCTCGTTGCTTTCGCGAGGTTGCCAACATTCACGAGCTTTCGAAGCAAATGGCCAAATGCTGACTCGAAAAAGAAGGGGTCAGCAGGGAGTCAGCGTCTCGGGGCGTCCCGTGGAAGCTTTTGAAGACTAACCAACTAGTGTCACTCATTCCAATCATTCCAATTTGATGCCCTCCCCAATGACAAGCCGCCATGTGTCCTTTTCTTTTTGAATCAAGGACTTTTTTGAAATCGCCGACCCCCTCTCGAATCGAATCCTTTGTCGTCGTCGACTCCTCGTCGTCGCCCCCCCCCCCC
>Ga0209302_10002422_pt1 | contig 10874 bp, 19 predicted proteins | sample ArcOceMetagenome_2_FD_187445 | JGI IMG/M metagenome (GOLD analysis project Ga0209302, IMG submission 187445) | Marine eukaryotic phytoplankton communities from Arctic Ocean - Arctic Ocean ARC135M Metagenome (SPAdes) (version 2) | ecosystem: Environmental > Aquatic > Marine > Oceanic | place... | reverse complement strand
CCGAACCCGAACCCGAACCCGAACCCGAACCCGAACCCGAACCCGAACCCGAACCCGAACCCGAACCCGAACCCGAACCCGAACCAGGCGCGCGCCATCACCTCGCTCTCCCACTCGGAGCCCAACCGCGACGCGCTTCGCGACGCGGGCGCGCTGCCGCGCATGGCGGGGTTGCTGCTGCACGATGAGGAGGCCGTGCAGCAGTGCGCCGTGCAGGCCGTCGCCAACCTCGGCGTCGACGCGAGTGACGCCAAGGTACGTGTCCTCGCCCCACCTTCTCGCCTCGGCACGTGCACTTGCGTACTTACTTACTCACCCTTACTTACCGTGGCCATGCGCCACTCCATACCTTACCATTGGCCACCACGTACCATGGCGACCACGTACCATGGCCACCACGTACCATGGCCACCACGTACCATGGCCACCACGTACCATGGCCACCACGTACCATGGCGACCACGTACCATGGCCACCACGTACCAAGGTCTTCCTCGCCTCGGGGTGGCATCTCGCGCTCATCTCGCTACTATCTGCCGCCGCCGAGGAGACACAGGCAGCGGCCGCCGCGGTGCTCGGCAACCTCTCGTCTAACCCTCACCCTCACCCTAACCCTAACCCTTACCCTAACCCCAACCCCGACCCTAACCCTGACCCCAACCCTGGCCCTAACCCTAGCCCTAGCCCTAGCCCTAGCCCTAGCCCTAACCCTAACCAGGTGCTCGGCAACCTTTCCTCGGCCACCGACTTCCGGCTGGCCATGATGACCGACGGCGCGCTCCAGCCCATCCTGCAACTGCTCCACGCACCCAAGCTCCCGACGAGCACGGCGGCGGTGCGCGCACTCGCCACCATGCCGCCACCATGCCGCCACCATGGCGCCCGGCCAACTATGGCCCCATCGACCAACAATGGCCCTACTAACACTCACTGTAGTCGCGTGCTTACTATGGCTACTCACCCCACCGAGGTGCGTGCGCTGGCCAGCATGTCGCCCTACCACTCTGGCGCTACGCACTGTCCTTACGTACTATGGCCTCGCTCAGGTGCGCGCGCTAGCCATCATGTCGCACCAACTCATGTCGGCCGACTTGCCCCTTGACGACCCGGCCACCACCGACTTCGTCTCGGCTGTCTTCGACGCCGCCGCGCTGCCGCAGCTTCTCTCCGTGCTCGCGGCCGGCTAACCCTAACCCCAACCCTGACCCCAACCCTAACCCCAACCCTAACCCCAACACTCACCCTATAATCCCAACCCTAACCTTAACCCTAACCCTAACCCTAACCCTGGCCCTGGCCCTAACCCTGACCTTAACCCTAACCCTAATCAGGTGCTCGCGGCCGGATCGCCCCCTGCGGCCGGCTTTGATCCGGCCAGCGCCGCCATCGCCGAGCGGCGGCTTGTGGCCGCATTGCTGCTGCTGCAGAACCTCTCGGGCGGCCACGGCCAGGTGCGCCGCCGACTGCCTACCCCTACCCCTAACCCTAACCCTAACCCACACCCACACCCTACCCCTAACCCTAACCCTAACCCTACCCCTAACCCTAACCCTAACCCTAACCCCTCACCCTACCCCTACCCTTACCCCCAAACCCTAACCAGGTGCGCCCGCGGCTGGTGCAGGGCGGGACCATCGCGGCGCTCGTCCACTTCCTCGCGGAGCGTGGGTCTAACGGCGGCGGCGCCGCGCCGCCCAGCGCCGAGCGAGGGCGCACCGAGGCGGGGGTTAGTGCCATCCGGTCTAACCAACCCTTGCCCCAACCCTAACCCTAACCCTAACCCTAGCCCCAACCCAAGCCCTAGCCCTAGCCCTAGCCCTAGCCCTAACCGTAACCCCAACCGTAACCCCAACCCCAACCAGGTGGTGGACGCGGCCACCTCGACTCTAGCCAACCTGCTGCTCGCGCCGGGCGGCGAGGCAGGGCTGCAGCAGGCGGGCGGCGTCACCCTAACCCTAACCCTGACCCTGACCCTAACCCTGACCCTGACCCTAACCCTAACCCTAACCCTAACCCTAACCCTAACCCTGACCCTGACCCTAACCCTAATCCTAACCCTAACCCTAACCCTAACCCTGACCCTAACCCTGACCCTGACCCTGACTCTGACCCTAACCCTAGCCAGGCGGGCGGCGTGCCGGCGCTGCTGCCGCTGCTGCGTGTGGGCGGCCGGCCCGAGATGGTTGCAGCGGCGGCGCGCGCGGTGGGCAACCTGGCGCGCGACCCGCCCTCGGCGAGCCTTTTGGCTGAGGTGCTACCCGTCACCCTAACCCCAACCCTAGCCCCAACCCACCCCTACCCCTACCCCTGCCCCTAACCCTAACCCTACCCCTAACCCTACCCCTAAACCTAACCCCAACCCCAACCCCAACCAGGTGCTGCCCGCGCTGCTCGCGCTGCTCGCCAAGCCCAAGGCCGCCTCGCCGCCCGCCGTCCTCCTCGACTGCCTCTGGGCCGTGACCAACCTCTACCTCGGCCAGCCGGAGGCCCTCGCCGCCCCCACCATCCTCGCGCCGCTCGCCGCCGCGGCGGTCGCGATGGCGTCCAGTGCCAACGCCGAGGTCCAGCGCGCCGCCATCGGCCTGCAGCGCGCGATGGCGATCCGGCGCGACGCGCGAGCCGCACTGCGCGCCGCGGGCGCCGCGCCCGCCGTGCGCGCGTTGCTCGCGGCGCAGCGGGCGGCCGACGCGCAGAGGTGACCCAAGCCCTAGCCCTAGCCCCAACCCCAACCCCAACCCCAACCCCAACCCCAACCCCAACTGTTAACCTAAACCCTAACCCTCACCAGCGGCCACGGCCTCGAGCGGCTCCTCGATCTGCTGAGCGTGCCCGAGATTGATGCGTCCTCTGCCGCCGCCGCCAATGGCGCGCCGCCGCAGCCGGGGGCGCCGCCGCCACAGCAGCAGCAGTACGCGCCGCCGCCCCAACAGCCGGGGGCGCCGCCGCCACAGCAGCAGCAGTATGCGCCGCCGCCCCAACAGCCGGGGGCGCCGCCGCCACAGCAGCAGCAGTACGCGCCGCCGCCCCAACAGCCGGGGGCGCCGCCGCCACAGCAGCAGCAGTACGCGCCGCCGCCCCAACAGCCGGAGGCACCGCCGCCACCGCAGCAGCCGCCGCAGCCACAACCGCAGCCGCCACAGCAGCAGCAGCAGCAGCAGCAGCAGCAGCAGCAGTACGCACCGCCTGCGCCGCAGTACGCCACGCCGCCGCAGTACGCCGCGCCGCCGCCGCCGCAGGCGCAGGTGTACGCTGCGCCGCCGCAGTACGCCGCGCCCGCCGCCGTGCCGCCTCCGCAGTCGTACGCACCCGCGGCACCGCAATACGCTGCGCCTCCGCAGCCGCAGCAGCAGCCGCAGCAGCAGCAGCAGCAGCAGCAGCAGGCGCAGCAGCAGGCGCAGCAGCAGCCGGCAGCACCCCAGCAGCCGCCGCAGTACGCCGCGCCGCCGCCGCCGCAGGCGCAGGTGTACGCTGCGCCGCCGCAGTACGCCGCGCCCGCCGCCGTGCCGCCTCCGCAGTCGTACGCACCCGCGGCGCCGCAATACGCTGCGCCTCCGCAGCCGCAGCAGCAGCCGCAGCAGCAGCAGCAGCAGCAGCAGCAGGCGCAGCAGCAGGCGCAGCAGCAGCCGGCAGCACCCCAGCAGCCGCCGCAGCAGCAGCCGGAGCCGCCGCAGCAGCCAGCACCGCCGGTCCCGGCGACCGCGGCCGCGCCAGACGCCGCCGCAACAACCGCCGCAGGCCTCGCCCAGTTGGCGCTCACGCCGCAGTTGGCGCTCACGCCTCAGGTCGTGGACGTGGACGTGCCCAGCTTCATGACCTTCGAGCCGAAGCAGGAGGCGGCCGAGACGAGCCTGCTCTGAGGCAGCTCACGCCTAGCTCACGGCCACACGCACGGCCAGGTCTCTGCTGGCTCCGAGCGGCATCTGAGGAGCCCCGCCTTGTTTGTGGCGCGAGGTCGCAGCATGCTGTGGCCGAGGTGGAAGCGGCGGCCGGCAGCGGCGGCAGGCGCCGGCGGCGGGGACCGAGCCGAGATGGGTCGATCAGGACGCTGAGAGTGCAGATGGTGAGCACCTGCTCCGACCGTGGGCGTGGGCGGGCGTGCCGTGGGCGGGGCGTTGGGGCGTTGGGGCGTCTGGGATTGGGTGGAGGTGGGAGGGGCACGAGGCACGACGTAGCACGTAGGAATATACCGATGCATCACCGTGGGCGCGGTGTGCTAAAGCCGACCAAAAGCCTCGGCAGAAGTTTGTGGACCACAAGACCGGGCTGCCAGCGCGCGCCGAAGAGCCTGCCCACTGCGGGAGGTACAGGACGCAAAGATGGCGTGCGCCAACGCGATCATCGTCGCGTGCGGCCCGCACATCCTGAACGGCTAAGGGTTAGGGTTAGGGTGCCCTAACTGTGAGTGAGCTTTTCTCTTTTCTGTGTGAAAGTTCAAAGTAGCTCTCTTTATTGACGGTGAAAACGCACAGGCACGACAACGCTCAACGGATGTCCACCCCCGGGAGAACTGCATAGCCCCGGCCATTGCACTCATAGTATGGACCACGAACACAAAGAATAAATGCGCACGCGAGGGCTGAGGTCGCCATGGGCAGGGACGGTCGCTATGATCGATCTGCGTTTGCCCACGGGCTCCCCCACCACCTCAACCACGCGTCTTCCCCCCTCCCCTCCCCTCCCTGCCCTCCCCCCTCCGGCCCTCAGTCGGGACGACAACAACAAGTTCAAGCCTAGCTAGGACAACGGTGACTGGTGACTACAGTACTTCCACCTGCAGGCGGCCTTTGGACCCGTATTCCCTGGCGTATGGCCAGGTTTATCACTCTCACACAGGCTGCACACGAGTACTGTGCAGGGCTGGGTCATCGTCACCGGGCATCCCCGACGACAATAACGAGGCCAGACCTCTCTGCGAGCGACACGACGCAGCTGCCTTCGTGGTGCCGTCGCCCTCGACGCTCGAGCTGAAAAAAAAGGCCTGCTGCATGAGGAGTTAGACACACACCACAAAAGCCTAGGGACTCACAAACAGTCAGCGCCCCGTGCGGGCGAGGGCCTACCAGCCGGTGCCGCGCGTCTAGGCCGCGCGGCGCTGCATTGATCGCACGTCTAGCACTGCGGAGTCGCAGCGCCCGACACGGCACACGCGCGCACCTGCGCGACGTGCCGTCGCGGATAAAGCCGTACGGCTTAGGCCAAGCGGGTTCAGGCGGCATGTTGCTTGGCGACGGCGCGGCTGCCGGAGTGCGGCTGCCGGCGGCCTTACGTTTACCGTATTTCAGGGCTGGACCTGGAGGCATTCGCGGCGTGCGTACTTTATAGTCTGTCAGGCGGCGGCGACGAGGTCGGAGGTGTGTGGGGCGCGCGCTCTCACGGCTCAGGCTGGTGTCCATCTCCATAAAACGCGATTCAGCACACCATCCCTAAACCATCCCACCAACCCATCAATGGACGCGGGACCTGAGCTCGAACTAAGCAGATGAAAGGTCGCTTGAACCGCAGCCGCAAACTAACTGTTGAACTGAAACAGCACCTTGGCCTTCGATCATTCGTGACAGCACCCCGGCCGCGTGCCGCAGCATCTCCAAAGTATGAGCACGTGCCTCTCGCCCGCCGTCAGCAGGTGCAATGCGTGTCCACCTCGACCAGCGCGCCTTGAGCACGTTAAGGTTAGGGCTAGGGCTAGGGCTAGGGCTAGGGTTGGGGTTAGGGCTAGGGTTAGGGCTAGGGTTAGGGCTAGGGTTAGGGCTAGGGTTAGGGCTAGGGTTAGGGCTAGGGTTAGGGCTAGGGTTAGGGCTAGGGTTAGGGCTAGGGTTAGGGCTAGGGTTAGGGCCAGGGTAGAAGCGCGCGCCCGCGACAACGAGCGTGCACGGAGCGGCGTCCTTCTCGTTGAGGGCGTGCAGCCCCTGGTTAGGGTTAGGGTTAGGGTTAGGGTTAGGGTTAGGGTTAGGGTTAGGGTTAAGGTTAGGGTTAGGGTTAGGGTTAGGGTTGGGGTTAGGGTTACCTTCTCTGCCGTGTCGACGGGCCTCCCGTTGACGGACAGGATGAGGTCCCCCACCTGGTGTTAGGGTTAGGGTTGGGGATTGTGTTAGGGCTAGGGGTAGGGTGAGGGTGAGGGTTAGGGTTGGGGCTCGGGTTAGGGCCAGGGTTAGGGCTAGGGTTGGGGTTAGGATGAGGTCCACCGCCCACCGTGAGACCCGCGTTGGCGGCAGGCCCGCTAGGGGTCACGTCAGTGATGAGGACCTGGTTAGGGTTAGGGTTAGGGTTAGGGTTAGGGTTAGGGTTGGGCTAGGGCTAGGGCTAGGGTTAGGGTTAGGGCTAGGGTTAGGGTTAGGGGTAGGGGTAGGGTTAGGGGTAGGGTTAGAAATAGGGTTAGGGTCTAGTGATGAGGACCCCGACGCGGCACGAGGTGGAGCGGAGCGTGCAGCCGAGCGGCAGTCGGCCGACGCGCACCTCTCGCGAGGGCATCGCGCCCGCCACCTCCAAGGAGACGGAGGGTATCGTTAGGGTTGGGGTTGGGGTTGGGGGCTAGGCTTAGGCTTAGGCTTAGGCTTCGTTTGGGTTTTGGCGACGATTCGGGTGAGGGCTAGACCTGTCGCGCCGAACGACCTCGAAGAAGGCCATGGTTAGGGCTAACGCTAGGGCTAGGGCTAGGGCTAGGGCTAGGGCTAGGGCTAGGGCTAGGGCTAGAGTTGGGGTTGGGGTTGGGGTTGGGGTTAGGGTTAGGGTGACCTCGAAGGAGACGACGCCGGTCGCCGCGTATATAACGTTGGACATGGCGATGGTCTCGCTGTAGATGCTGCCTGGTTGGGGTTAGTGTTAGGGTCAGGGTTCAGGTTCGGGTTGGGGTTCGGGTTCGGGTTCGGGTTTTAGGGCTGTAGATGCTGCCGTCGACGGCGAGCACGACGTCGCCCACGCCCAGCCCCGCCATCTCGCCCACGCTTCCCTGCTCGACGTGCGATTAGGGTTAGGGTTAGGGTCAGGGTTAGGATTAGGGGTTCGGGTTCGGGTTCGGGTTCGGGTTCGGGTTCGGGTTTAGCCTGCTCGACGTGTGAGATGACACAGCCGATGCGGCTGTCTCGGTTGATGAGGGTGAGGCCCAGCTCGCCTGGTTAGGGTTAGGGTTAGGCTTGGGGTTAGGGTTAGGGTTAGGGTTGGGTTAGGTTGGGTTAAGAAGGCCCAGCTCGCCGCCCGGAGCCTTGCGCAGGTCGAGCAGGTGCGAGCCGACGTCGGTACTCGCGGTGGCGAGGCCCGACCAGTTCTGCTCGATGGGCTGCCCGTCGATAAGCATCTAGAAGGCGAGGTGCGTTTATGGTTCGGGTTCGGGTTCGGGTTCGGGTTCGGGTTCGGGTTCGGGTTCGGGTTCGGGTTCGAGTTCGAGTTTGAATAGGCTCAGCTCGCCTGGTAGGTGAAGCCGGAGAAGCCCTTGGGAACGATGTGCAGCTGGGCGATGCGCCGCCCCTCGAGGGAGAACTCGTGCACGCTGCCAATGTCGGAGAAGAAGTCCTTGAGCGTCTTCACGCGCTCCACCAGCCGCTTGTTGATGTAGATCTTCCGTATCCCACTCTTGCGCCCGTGCCGCAGCTCGATCTGGTAGGTCGTGCCCTCCGTCGACCAGATCCAGCCGACCCGGATGATGTTCCTGCCCTCGGACTCCTCCTTCTGCACCACCCGCACGGCGCGTGGCGTTCCTACCGAGTCGGTCAGCATGACGATGCCCGACGCGTTGCTCGACCCGCCACTCGAGTCAGCGTGCAGCACCGACTTGCTCAGCCGGCGAGCAGAGAGCGGCACGCGTCCCGAGTTAAGCGTGCCCGCTTGGTTCTCCGGGTTGTGGGCTGAGCTCAGGTCTAGCCGCGCGATCACAGGAGGGCTTTGCGCTGCGGCCATTTGCGGCACCCCGCCACCACCGAGCGCTCCAAACCACCAAGCAAGTTGGCAGGGGAGGTAAGCATAAGGGCGCCACCCGGTTAGTGGCGGAGCCTGGCCGGCTCCTTCAGTCACGTTGGGGGGGCCCTCCGGGCCGCCCCCCCAACCCCCCCCCAGGCCCATACCTCCCCACAGCACGTGTGGGGTTGGTGCCAAACATGAGGTTGTACAGCGCCGTAGCCGCCTCTTTAGCTGCCTTAGACTCGGGCCCACCACTCAGCAGCGCCACCAGCGGCGGGACGGCGCCCGCCTCGATGATCGCGGCTGTGTTTGTTTCATTGTTGCTCGCCAGACCCCTCAGCACCATAGCCGCAAATGCCCCCACCTCCGATTCGGGCCCACCTGACAGCAGCGCCACCAGCGGTGGGATGGCGCCCGCCTCGGCGATGGCCGATGGCTACTTGGTTTGCTTCATCGTTGCTCGCCAGGTTGGCCAGCGCACCAGAAGCATCTGCCGCCACCTTCGACTTGGGTCCACTCGACAGCCTTGCCACCAGCGGTGGGATGGCGTAGGGATGGCGCCCGCCTCTCTGATGGCGATTTGCGTCGTTCATGCGCAGGCTGCGCAGCGCCCCAGTCGCGTTTCTCGCTGCCTCCGCCTCGAGCCCACCTGATAGCAGTGCCACTAGCGGCGGGATTGCGCCCGCCTCTCGGATCCGATCGTCGTTGGCGTCATCGATTGGGAGGATGGTCAACGTAGCCGCGGCATCAGCGGCAGGCGCAGGATCGTGGCAGAGCCGCACCACCGCCGCAATGCCCGCAGAGACCCACGCTGGACTGCTTGCGTGAGACTCGCTCAGCGCATGGAGCTCCTTGGCGCACTTCGCCTGAGCCTTGCTCAGCCGCGCGAGGGCTGCCGCGACAGCCTCCATCGGCATCACCGCGCTTGGGGATTGCCACCAACCCCTGCGCCGAGGGTTGCCACCCCCCCCCGTCTAGGATTGCCACACACACACACACACACACCCGCCGCGCCGGGAACTACTAACTAAGGAACTACCAAAGGGCCTGTAGCTGGCCTGTAGTAGTTGGTAAAGAGCCGGAACCAAGTGATGGTTTTATAAGGAAGAGAGTGAAGGAGGGACAGTGCAAATGAGGCCGTCCGAGAGTCGCGCCGTCCTGGCTAGTCGCGCCGTCCTGTGGCGTGCCATCGATGGTCGTCACACGCCCGCTGCCGCGGGCGCGGTTCGCCTGTGCGCGCCTGCCTCGATGGTCTGCACTGAGCTCCGTGGCCTCCTGCCTCAGCACTGACAGCTCGAATCCGAAGGGTGCTGCTGGCTTTCTCGAAAAGGCCCGCCGCACAGCTCAAGACCGAGCCAGCCCTCGGATGAGCGAGGGTGAGGGAAGCCAGTCCTCGGACGAGTCGCCGACGGTGCCTCCGGTCGCAAGCCTCAGCACAAATCAAATCGCCAACGCGTTGCGCGGATACGCTCGAAGGCAGGAGCGGCCCGTCGACTCCTTAACGGCACTGGCAGCTGCGCTGCCCCGGCGGGACAACTTGGGATTCCGCTCACTCGTCGACTCGTGTAGAGCACTGGCTCAGCTGCACGTGGTCGACCCGGTGGTGTGGCAAGGGCTCGGAGATTGCGCGGACGGTAACCCTGACCCTGACCCTGACCCTAACCCTAACCCCAGACTAACCCTAACCCTAACCCTAACCCTAACCCTAACCCTAACCCTAACCCTGACCCTAGTCAGGTCTCATCCGCTCCGGCACCGACGAGGCGACGCACCAGCGGCTCGCGGCTCTCGGCGTGTGCTTTGCGCAGGCCGACTAACCCTCATCCTAACCCACACCCTAACCCTAACCCTAACCCACACCCTAACCCACACCCTAACCCACACCTACACCCACACCCACACCCACACCCACACCCACACCCACACCCACACCCACACCCACACCCTGACCAACGCCCTAAGCCTAACCCCAACCCTAGCCCCCAGCAGGCCGACCATGCGCACCGCCTATTGACGGAGGCCGACTCGAGCTACTGGCAGCGCGTGGCGGGCTTCGAGGAGGAGGCCGCCGCGAGGCTGGTGGCGCGTGGGGTGGACCCCAGCAGCCCGAAGCCTAAGCCGAAGCCTAGCCGAAGCCTGAGCCTAAGCCTAAGCCTAACCCTCACCCTCACCCTCACCCTCACCCTCACCCTGGTCCTAGCCCAGCCCTAACCCTAATCCCCACCCTCACCGTCACTTTAACCAGGTGGACCCCAGTGTCGAGCAGATGGCACCACCTTCGCTGCGCGTCACCGCTGCCCAGCTTGCCGAGCCCGTGCTGCGGCAGAGGTGGCGCCTAAGCCTAAGCCTAAGCCTAAGCCTAAGCCTAAGCCTACGCCTAAGCCTACGCTTAAGCCCTAGCCCTAGCCCTAACGCTAACCCGAAACCCTAGGCCTAAGCCTGACCCTGACCCTAACCCTGACCCTGACCACAGGTGGCGAGGTAGCCAGGCGTCAGTGGCTAAGTGGACGGGCGTCACTGGCGAGATGGGCGCCGCACTAACAGGCGAGGCAGGGGCGCTTCAACCCTAACCCTAACCCTAACCCCAACCCCAACCCCAACCCCAACCCTAACCCTAACCCTAACAGGCGAGGCAGGGGCGCTTCAACCCTAACCCTAACCCTAACCCCAACCCCAACCCCAACCCCAACCCTGACCCTAACAGGCGAGGCAGGGGCGCTGCAGCCGTCGACACTCGAGGGCGACGCCGCCAGGTGGCGGCGGCCTAACCCTAGCCCTAGCCCTAGCCCTAGCCCTAGCCCTAGCCCTAGCCCTAGCCCTAGCCCTAGCCCTAACCCTAACCCTAACCCTAACGACCGCCAGTGACACGGACCTGGACGCGGCCATTGCTCGGTACAACAGTCGGCAGAAGGACGCCGAGGTTACCCCTACCCCTACCCCTACCCCTACCCCTACCCCTACCCCTACCCCTACCCCTACCCCTA
>Ga0209302_10002421_pt1 | contig 10875 bp, 11 predicted proteins | sample ArcOceMetagenome_2_FD_187445 | JGI IMG/M metagenome (GOLD analysis project Ga0209302, IMG submission 187445) | Marine eukaryotic phytoplankton communities from Arctic Ocean - Arctic Ocean ARC135M Metagenome (SPAdes) (version 2) | ecosystem: Environmental > Aquatic > Marine > Oceanic | place... | reverse complement strand
CATGCACCTGCCCTTCCCCCCGAGCGAGCCTCAGCCACACAGCCAGCCAAGGGGCACCTAGCTCGGGCGGGGGGTCGGCCGAACGCAACATGTTGGCGGAGGTATTTTCAGTCAGGGGGCGAGTTTGTTTGTTTGTTTGGTTGGGCGCGCGCGTGTGTGTGTGTGTGTGCACAGCGTGTTCAGCTGGTTAGGGATAGGGTTAGGGTAAGGGTTAGGTAGGGTTAGGGATAGGGTTAGGGTTAGGGTTAGGGTTAGGGTTAGGGTTAGGGTTAGGGTTAGGGTTAGGGTTAGGGCTAGGGTTAGGGTTAGGGTTAGGGCTAGATAGATAAGAGATTAGGGTTAGGGTTAGCTACGTGGGGGGAACCCTGCCTGCCTCCGTTTCCCGAAACTGTGCGCATTAGGCAAGAGCGCTGCGCAGGCAGGCAAGAGGGAGAGAAATGCTCCAACTCGCGGCGGGCTGGCTCGCGGCGCCGAGCTCGCAAGTGCTGCTCCCTGCGTCATCCCCTGTGGTGTGCGTGAGCACGGTGGCCGACGTCAAGTCGGTGACGTGCAACATCCAGTGTAACTCCCAGCAGCACTCGTGCCCAGAAGCATGCTTTTGCATGCCGCCCACCTCTCCAAGTTCGATGGACGTGTCACCTGGTCTAGCGTCGGAAGACTTCACGATGCTGATGGACATGCTCGAGCGCAAGCAGGGCATCTCTCTCACCCAGAAATCCAAGGGTGAAAGAAAGGAATGTGTGAGCGTCAACTCTGGTGTGCGTGATGGATGGTGCACCAGGAACTGCAATAACGACCCCCCAGACTGTCCAGAGAACCTTTGCAGCTGTGACGGCTCTACCAAAAGCCTGGGAAAGGTGGTCGACAAGAGCAAGTTGAAGTCGACCGAGATGGAAACCCCATTCACGCCAGCTCTACTCCCTGAGGAGGTGGTTGGCTTCTACATGAAGTCTTGGTCCTGCACGGGTGATGCGGGTACAAACCTCAACGTGTGGGATTGCGCGGGCCCCGCTCCAGTCAAGAACGTCAACGTCTGGTTCTCTGGCTTGGGGTCTCTTGGTGCCGCGCTCACCGACTCAGGCGTCCTGGCCGGCCAGGCGGGTGGGTGCCTCGGGAAGGACGAGGCTTACTGTGAAAGGCAGGTCAAGGCCAGCCTGCCGTGGGGCGCCGATAAGCTGACTGGTAAGGAGGCGGCGCAGGCACGGGACACCGCCATCGCTGCGGTCCTCGGGCCAGGGAACTGGAACGCGGCGCGGTGCATGGCCTGCCTGGACAAGAAAGGGCCTCCGAGCAAGAAGGATCAAATTGCAGCAGCCCGTCCATACCCACCGTACACAACCGACTTGGCCTTTCGCCAGGGCGTGCAGTTTGTCTCGCTCGGTGGAGCTGGCGGCCCCGGCACGATTACTGTGGGGAAGCTGAAGCGATTTACCGACGAGGATGGGGCCGAGACAGTGAAGAACGCAGGCTTCCACGGCGTCTGCTTCGACATTGAATTGACCACCGGCGAGGAAGACCTAGTGGAGGCCATGGAGAAAACCTTTCGCATACTGAAGAAGGCCGGCTTGTTGGTGATGGTGACCACCAGCCACTCGGCGCCCTATGCTGCATCCTCGGACAGGGCGAAAAACTTGATCGTGGAATCATGGGTCCAGAGCAACGACATCGACATTTTCAGCCCACAGCTGTACACCTCGGGCTCTGAATCGGCGCCCGAGCTCGAGGCCACGCACTGCAACGGTGCGTTGGTAGGGAATGCAACGGCGGAGAGCCAACCCAAAGGCGCGACTGCACTGTTCGACGATAAGCTACGGGCACAGAGGGAGGCAGACCGGCTCAAGAGGGAAAGGGAAGGGATGACAGGAAGTGCTGACTGGAACATCAAGCACCCTTCAAACTGCACGTACGAGCGCATGAAGTCAATGAAGACGATGTGGGTTCCTTCGATCGTAAATGAGGCTCAGTACCCGGCCACCAAGGAATTCTTCGCTAGCAAGGGCATCACCACGAAAGGCTACATCCAGTGGAAATGAGGCTTGAGGGAAATGAGGGCGTCGTTCGAGAGGCTTGCAGGTCATACAGTGTACACCCAGGGTATATGAAGTCAAGTTGCGCACAGGAAGTGCGTGGGCGTACTAAAGTAAAAGCGGTGCGTGGCGGTGGGGACGCACACGTCATGCGGCGGCTCCATAATTTAATCTCTACGACACCTATTAAACACGACCTAAATGCATACGATAAAGTAATGCTACGGTAAAAACGCGCGCGCGAGTCGGAGTGTGTATCGTACAGTAATAGTAAAGACTAAAAAGTTGACTTGGAGTGTCACGTTTTTGTGTGTAAGCGTGCGCACGGACCCCCCCCCCCTGCAGGCGAGCAGGCCGGGCCCACCTGCACCAGAGAGAACCAGAAATATAACCTGTGGTGCGTCTACGTCAAGTCGTATTACTTCATTATCTACTCCCTTGTAGGTTACCATTTTATTACCCGTCCTCAGCTCACGGCTTCAGACTCACAGCTGGAACATGGGTGCCCGAGCCGACCCACCCAAATGCCGAGGGCCGATCGCTCCAGTGCGGGCTGCTGCGTCGCCCCGGAGCCCGCTCCTTTGGCATTTTGCTTAGATAGTCGTGATGCCTCGGCGTGGCAGGCGTTTTTGTATTTTGAGGCGAGAGGTTCAGGTGAACGCGGACGATATCGTGGCTCTGAGAATCTAAAGGTAAAGCCAGGGGCTGAGGGAGGGTGATAACCAGGGGCGTATTTATTATCGCCCCCATGTGAGATGTGTGTACGGCGCTTTACCGGGGTACGATACCGAGTTCCAATTACGTTATCTATTATCCCTCTTCGCCGCTCCACTCCAGGTCGGCACAGAGGCTGACGTGATCGCTCGGGTACTCAGCCGAGGGGAGCGCTGTGTCTCGCAGCAGCTCGCTCACGGGAGGCAGCGGCGCAACGCCAACCAGCCGCAGCGGCCCCGGTTCGAAGAGGACCCAGTCGAGCGCATTGAGGTAGCCCGGCGTCGCGTGGGTGGGGCGCGTGTGCACGCCGTACGCGGAGCGCAGCGGCGGCGCGACGGAGAGGCGTATGCCCACCGCCGCCGCCAGCGGCACGGTGGGCAGAGGCGCCGTCTCTGCCTCAACGGCAGCCTCCTCATCGTCGACTGGCGCGGGGCCGCGCGTCGTGAGCCGTGCGAGGTCCGCGTCGAGACGCGCCAGCCGCACCAGACAGGCCTCACGCCCCGCCGCGCTCAGCAGCCATGCCAAGCTCGGCTCCACCGCCGCCGCTGACGGGGCGCCGCCCGCCACTGCACGTTCCGCCGCCAGCCCCGCCGTCGGCCCCGCCGTCGGCCGCCGCATCTGCTCGCGCCGCATCTGCCGTGCCACCTCCGCCGCCGCCAGCACCGGGCTGTCCAGCAGGCTCCGCCCCGCCGCCGCCGCCGCCACGACGAGCGCGCCACGCGCCGCCGCGTCGTCGTCGGCCTGCAGCAGCGACGCCACTACAGCGGTGGGCGCGCGGTGCAGCTGCTGTAGCGCCTTGCGGAGGCGCTGCCGCTCGAGCGCGCGTGTCTCGGCCTCTGCCATAGTAAGTATAGGCGCCTCCGCCTCCGCCTCCGCCAGAGTCGAACCCGAGGCGGCAGTGGTCGCGGCGTCGGCGGCGGCAGTGGCATCACTGGCGCGAAGGGTGTCGTCTTCGTCGTCGCCGCCGTCGTCATTGGCGGCGAGGGGTGCCGCGCGGGCCAACGGGTCCAGCTCAGCCTGTGCCGCCGCCGCGCGCGCGCGCGCCGCCGCGCTGTGCGCAGCACGGCGCGCTGACTCGTCGAGGCCGATCGACGGCGCCCACATGAGCCGGCCTAGCAGCCAATCACGGTGGTCCGCAGGCACGCCCCCCCGCAGCAGCAGGTGCAGCGCGCCGTCGGTCGCGTCCGAGTTGAGGTCGCCCGCGAAGAGCAGCGCTGGTGTTGTCGCCCCTGCGGTCGCCCCTGCGGCACCGCTGCCCGCGGCACTCAGCTCGTCGCGCCACGCGGTGGCGGCGTGTAGCAGCGCCGCCGTCTGCAGCAGCCGTACGTGCACCGCCGGGTTGGCGAAGTAGAGGTGGGTGTGCGCCAGCAGCAGCTGCCGCCGCGCGCCGCGCGCCTCGCGCAGCAGCACGAGCTGGCCAACGCTCGGCAGCGCCGCGACGCCCGCGGCGGTCCCCGGCTGCGCGGCGAGCAGCGGCGCGAGTAGTGTGGGCGGCGACCGGAGCGAGAGTGGCATCTCGCGTACCTCGAGCAGCTCGAGGGCCGAGGTGCGCACCGCCACGGCGACGCCCTCCTGCGAGTCCTTGTTCCGCTTGTTGCTAAAGTGCGCGGAGAAGCCCGCGTCTTCCAGCTGCGGCCGCCAGAAGACTTCCCACCAGTTGCGGTCGACCTCCTGCAGGCAGAGCACGTCGGCGCGGAAGGCGAGCACCTCCTCCAGCAGCCGCGGCAGCCGCCGCGCCGCCGCGGTGAGTGCGGGTGCGCAGTACGTGTGGATGCCGTCGCGGGGGTCATCCCACCGGTGGCGGTGGGCGTCGGCGAGCAAATTGTACGAGAGCACGCGAAAGCCGCTGCCGCCGCTGCCGCCGCCGTCGGTGTCGCCGACGCGGCTCGCGCGGGCAGCCTCGAGCGCCGCGATGCGCTCTCGGAGGTGCGGCCGCGGCAGCGACGCTGCCGTCGGCTCGAGCAGCAACTGCCGCCGCAGAGCGCCAAGGTAGGGCGGCGCAGCGGCTGCGGGCGGCGGCGGCGGCGGCGGCGTGTCGGTGATGGGTGACGTGTCGACGGTGGGCGGTGCAGCGGCCGCCGCGGTCGCGTTGGCCACCAGCGAGGCGGGCGCGGGCGGGGTGGCTGTCAGCCGCAGCTCGCAACCGACATCCTCCGAAGTCGGCACATACCGTAATCCGCGCGCGATGGTCTGCCACTCCGCCTCGCCAGCACGCCGCTCCCAGTGCACGTCCACCTGATCTAGCTGGCAGCAACGGCACGAGACACGCGGAAGCAGCGGCACACCCACCAGCGGCGCCCAAGGCAGCTCGAGCGCCTCCACCTCTGGCGGGTCGAAGAGCACCGCAAACTTTTCGTCGTCGCCAACCTCGAGCAACGCGGCGCTGGACCACGCGTCGGCCGCACGCGTGTCCGGAGCGAGCGGAAGGCCGGAGGAGTCCAGAAGCCGCGTGGCAGGTGGTGGGCCCCGTTTGCCTCCGGCCGCTGCAGCAAGCCGGAAGAGGCTACGCTCGAGCTGCTCCTCCTGCGGACGCGACAGTGTGCGCTGGCTGCCGGCGAGATTCACTTCGATAGCGAGCTTGTCCATCACCGTGCGGACGACGCAGGAGGGCGAGAAACGGAGCACCATGCTCTGTGCGACGCGGCGCGTGGAAGTTACAACTAGGGAAGTAGGGGAGAAACTGCGGGGGTTTCGCAGCCCTGAAACAATCTGGCATCGTCACGACTGCCGCATTGGGATGAGGTTGTCGACCACGGTGAAGTCGGCACCAGTCGAGGCGCGCACTGACTCGACCGTCTCACCCTCGCCGATCTCCTCCAGCTGCAGCCCGTTGCCATCCGGGAGCACCGCGAAGACACCCTTCTCGGTGATCACCTTGTCGACGACGCGCATGCCCGTCAGGGGCAACGTGCAACTTTGAAGGATCTTCGGGTTGCCTGGAGCAGGGAGGCGGGTGGGGCAGTTAGAAAGTGAGCGAGCGCAGCAGATGAGTGTACTGGAGGTTAGCGCTGACCCTTCTTGTCCATGTGCTCAGTGGTGACAATCACGCGAGAGCCCGACGCCACCAGGTCCATCGCACCGCCCATCCCCTTGACAAGCTTGCCCGGAATAAGGTAGTTGGCCATGTCGCCGTTGGCGGCTACCTCCATTGTGCCCAAGATGGTCACTTGGCAGTGCGCACCGCGAATCATCGCAAACGACTGGTCCGCCGAGAAGAAAGAGGACCCGTCTCTTTCTGTCACAGTCTGCTTGCCCGCGTTGATCAGATCGCAATCTTCCTGCGGCGGCCGCCGCCGCGCGAGACAACCACGTGAGGCCACCGATGTTGGCGGGACGGAGGCGGGAGGGGCGGGCGGCGGCACCTTTCCGCTGTTGGGGAAGGGGCCGACCCCGAGCATTCCGTTCTCGGCTTGCAGCGTGATGTTCACGCCGGAGGGCACGTAGTTGGAGACGAGGGTGGGCATGCCGATGCCTAAGGGTTAGGGTGAGGGTGAGGGTGAGGGTGGGCATGCCGATGCCTGCGGCCGCCGATGCCGTGCGGCGCGAGTCGGATTTGGAGGCGCGACAGATAGCCGACGCTGAGGCGCGCGGTGCGTGAGGCGGCGGGCGAGGTGCGGCTGGGCGCGGCGGTGGCATGATCGGGTGCGGCAAGGTGCGGGAGCGACGCGCCTAAATTGACATAGTCGCCGTCGGAGAGCTCGAGCGCGGCGCGGCGCACGATCCGTTCTCGCATGGCGTCGTTGGGGTTGGTCCGAGGCGAAAAGGATTCGGAGGGCGCGTCGGCGAGGGTCAGCCTCTCGATGAGGCCCATCCGGTCGCCCTGCACGACGCGCTGCACGTAGATGCCCGGGGTGTGCACGGCGTCGGGGTCGAGCTCGCCGGCAGGCACAAGCTCCTCTACCTCTGCGATCGTCACGCGACCGGCAGTTGCGATAGCCGGGTTGTGATTGCGCGCCTGCCACCGGCGAGATCAAGCGCGGCGGGCGAATTAAGGCAGGTGCGCCTCATTATAGCCCCTTGACTGAGGGAACGGCGATATGCGGTTGGAGGCGACGCTGGCGGTTCTTCAGGCCCACCGTGTCTCGTTCAACGAGACGGCGCAGAGGCATGGCATGGCCGGCAGGCAGGCAGGCACACACCGTCTTACGGTAGACGAGATTTCCCTCCGTGTCGCCCTTCCACGCCTTGACCAGCGCAAAGTCGCCACTCAGCGCGTGCTCCATGATGTACTCGCACGTTTTGGAGCAGTCGTCGCGCGCGAGGGGCTGGCGAAAGTGCTCCGAGGGGCGCGGCGCAGAGCTGGCAGCGACAGTTCGAGAACCGTCGGCCGCGTATCGCGTCGGCATGCCGCCGTGCTGCACGAGCGTGCCCGCGCCAGTCCTTGTGAAAAAGGCGGGGATGCCCGCGCCCGCCGCACGCATCCGTTCGGCCAGCGTGCCCATCGGCACAAGCTCGACTTCGACCTCGCCGTTCAAGTACTGCTGCTCGAAGATCTTGTTCTCACCGACGTAAGACCCCACCATCTTCCTGACCAGCTTGGACTGGAAGAGTAGGCCGAGCCCACGCTCGTCCGTGCCCACATTGCTCGAGACGACCGTCAGCCCGGCCGCACCCTTGTTCTTGATCGCGCGGAGCAAGTTCTCTGGCACACCGCTCAGCCCGAAGCCACCCACCAGAAGCTTGCTTCCGTCCTCGATGTCATGGCAGGCGGCCGCTGCCGATGGGTAGACTTTCTTGCCTGTGATAGTGGCCATCATTCGGACCGCTGGCCGCGCTCGTGCTTTGCGCAGCATTCTCCCGCCGCGTTCTGTTGGCCCCCCAAGTTCGCATGTTATATGTGGGAAGACGGCACACGGGAGCAAGTTTGATGTGAACTCTGTGTTGACCGGGCAGGTCCGGTGGAGGTGCTACAGTACGCGTACACCGAATGCTACGACTGAATACTCGCAACGAGGGTGGTGTGGGGTGTGTGTATGTGGTTTGGGAAAGGGGTGGTTGTGCGGGGCGTGAGCGTAGAGGGGGGGGAGAGCCGCTGGGGCGCGCGCGCTCTTGTGAATTCCTAACGCCAGTACGGCGCTCGAGGGATGCTTCATAAGCCAACACTCCTCCTGCCCGCGCTCGTCGTCTTCGACCTTGATTTCACTCTGGTGCGCAGCTAAGCTCGCACCCTGGAACCCCACATGCCAAGCGCTCAGCCGCTCTGTGCTTCTGCAGTGGCACCGGCCGAGGCTGCGTGGCGGCTCACCCTTCACGCCAGTAGACGACGGACTCGGTGGCATCAAGAGCTCGTGCGGCCAGCTGCTCGAGCTTTACCCCGCCAGCCGGCGTGCGCTGCTCGAGCTCTCCGACGCCGACGTGCCGGTCGCCATAGCCTCTCGTACTCACCGAGGGGCGTGGGCGCGACAGTGGCTCGAGATGCTGAGACTCGAGCCGGGCGGCCGCACCGCCGCCGACGTGATCGGCTCCAGCCCCATCGTCATCCAGGACGGGCCCAAGCCATTGCACCTCAAGGAGATCCAGAGGCGCACGGTGTGTCGCCTCCCACGCCGCCCCCTCCCCGCACGGCCATCCTCCCACCGCCTGCTCTCTCTCTCTCTCTCCCTCTCGGGCCAGTAGCCCACAGCCCAGCGCTCGCTTGTCGTCTGACCAGCCGTCTGTGCGCGGGCAGGGGGTACCGCTCGGCTCGATGCTCTTCTTCGACGACAACCTCGCCGACGTGCGTGCTGCCGCGCGCGACGGCGTCACCAGCGTCCACTGCATCGCGTCCGATCGGCGGCGCCGGCGGTGCGTTTCTCCCCGCCGCCCCTCTCCTGCCCCGCCGCCCAGGCGTCAGCCGCCGCCCCAACCCTATGCCATCGCACGCCTCCACCACCAGCAGGTGCGGGCTCACTGACGCCGCTTTTCAGCAAGGGCTGCGGGAGTACGCACAGGTCGCCCAGGCGGCGGCGGCGGCGGCGGCGGCGGCGGAGTCGGAGCCATGTGGCGCGGCGCTCCGCAAGAGCCGAGCCAAGGGCGGACCCGGCAGGGGTCCCCGCCATCGCGTCTTTTCTCCTCGCATGATGTGTGGGGGCGGCGAGGGCGGCGAGGGCGGCGAGGGCGGCGAGGGCGGCGAGGGCGGCGAGGGCGGCGAGGCCTCCCGCTCTCAGGAGTGGGACGCCGCTTGGCGGCGCTGGCAACAGGAGGGCCTCTCGGGAGACGAGAGCGCCATCGGTGATGTGTCTGCTGATATGCCGCCGGAGATGCAGGAGGCAAAGGCGGCGCTTTGGCAGGCAGAGCTCAACGTGCTGTCGGCGCGCACCACGCAAGCCGCGGCGCGAGAGGACGTCGCGCTGGCGAAGGCGGAGCTCGAGGAGATCGCCGGGGATCGCGAGCGGCGCAAGCTGCCGTATGACTTCGAGGAGATCAACGAGATGCAGCGCCTCATCAGCAAGCCGGGCTCCGTGGCGCAAGCGCTGCAAGTGGCCGCGGGTAGCCTTGCGTTTGTGCTACTGGTGCGCGCGGGGGCGCAGGGCGGCGCTGAAGGCGTGGCCGGCTGTGCACTCATGCCTGTCGTGTGCACTATGAGCGCGGCACTGGATGTGTTGGATACCATGCCATGAGGCTTGTTGTATGTGCACTGTGAACCAGAAAGGGAGGCAAACTACCAGGGGCGCAGTGCAGGCAGCAGGGTAGCGGTATACTGTGGGTACAGTACGGTGGGTACTCTGTGTGCAACAGAGATAAGATAGATAGATAAGGCATGCCGAGTGCGACTAACTGTAGATCTCGCGAGGCGTGGCCCAGTCTTTCTAGTCCTTTTCTAGTCCAAATCGCAAATGTGCTCGTCTTTTACTTGTAGCCGACGGGAGTCGAACGTATACTCTATTACCGGTGTACGCCTCTGTACGGTACTGACCGTGTACTGGCGCCCCTTCGAATCTGTTCAAATCGCCCTTCTGACGCCAGGGGTAGTAGTGGAGACGGCAGCGCTGCATGAACAAGTTCGCCATGTCGAGCCTGTTATGGGCGCGTCTAGCTACTAGGGTGTAGGGAGTGGGGTCTGCGACGGGACTGCCCAGATTCGCCGAGTTCCGCGCGACATGCACCATGATGGATTGATGGTGCAGGAGACCGTCACCATGATCGTCACCATGGGTTTGCGCGTTAAGGCGCAAACTCCAGCGGCTCAGCGGATGACCAGAAGTCTTCTTGACTTCCTCTTTGGATGGAGCGAGTCCAAGAGTCCATGGGGGAGCGAGTCTGCGAGTGTGGCGCAGTTCCCTCACCTGCTGGCCATATGCACGCGACACCGACTCACAGTGCTCGTGGTAGCCGTGCAGAGTGGCTGGAGGGTCGCTGGAGAGGACCTATACAGGTCTCCGACGCTCAAAAAACAACCGACGAAAAGTCGAAAAGTTTACTGCGCTCAGCGTTCTTTAACCGCTGCCAATAGTGTGACGGATGTCTTTAAGGGACCTTTAAGCGGGCGGGTAGTGGCGCAAATATCCCTGTCACCGAGCACAATCCTGCGCCATCGCCCTCCGGTTATCTTATCTCTATATATCTTATCTTATCTCTCTCATCATCTCATCATCATCTTATATCCTCCGAGAGAGATAAGATAAGATTGTTGGTTTCACGACGCTACACGACTCGCGACGCTACGCAATTCCGCGATGCCTGGGCCCCTCACACCCAGACACGAAGGCACGGTGAACTGGCGATGATGATACGCCCCTATGAACCTAGGGACTCTCTCTCTAATATATCCTAGATAATAAGGTAAGATAAGATAAGATTGTTGGGTTTCACGACGCTACACGACTCGCTCGCGACGCTACACAATCTTATCTTATCGTATCTTTATATCGATAAGATAAGATAAGAGAGTTATCTCTTATCTCTTTATATATCCTAAGATAAGATAAGATTGTTGGGTTATCTTATCTATCTCTTATCTCTTTATATCCTCCGGATCATCTATCATCTCTCATCATCCGGCGGGCACGGCCGGCGCGGCCGGGGGACGCGACGGTGCGGCGGGCGCGCGGAAGCGTCGCCGAGGGGAGGGCGAGGGCGAGGACGACGACGCGGAGGGTGCTGACGGCGCGGTGGCGGCGCGCCTGGCGGCGGGCGACGACGACGGTGTGCGAGC
>Ga0209302_10002419_pt1 | contig 10885 bp, 9 predicted proteins | sample ArcOceMetagenome_2_FD_187445 | JGI IMG/M metagenome (GOLD analysis project Ga0209302, IMG submission 187445) | Marine eukaryotic phytoplankton communities from Arctic Ocean - Arctic Ocean ARC135M Metagenome (SPAdes) (version 2) | ecosystem: Environmental > Aquatic > Marine > Oceanic | place... | reverse complement strand
TTACACGGGATTGGGTTCAGACAAAGAACGGGATAGAGACGTTCTGCGAGAAGCAAATCATACTTTACGGTATGGCCGTATACTTCACACTGCGTCCCAGCCCAACAGTCCGTATAAACTAAGCCCGCCACAATTGTTGAAGAACCCGCTGGCGCGGCTACAGACTAGTGTAGCAGTAGTAGTACAACATTTACAACCAGGAGGCAGCCCTACACTAATCCTGCCCCCCAGCGCAGGAGACGAACCGGTGTCGCCGTCGTGCCGGCCTGCCGACGGCGTCCGCACGCTGGGAGCTCATGGCGCGTGCAACCACCACCGTGTTCCTCGCCCTCTCGTGTGCCGCCAAGACCTCGGCCTTTGCTCCCGAGCGGGCGCCCGTGGACCTCGCCGGCTTCACGCACCTGGAGGCGCTCGGCATCGCCGCCCCACAGCGGCAGCGGCCGTCTTACACGGCAGCTTGGTTCGAGGCGCCTTCGTTGCACTCCAAGACTATCCCATCGCTCCCAGGCACCCTACCCACCGGCACTACGGCTGACACGAGCAAGTGCTTCCCGCTGCTCAACGCTTCTAGTCCATTGGTGAGCGTATTCGACTGCCAGCTCAAGTGCTCGTACTGCGTCGAGCTCGACCCCACAGGTGAACGAGTGCTCAGTTCCAACGCCACGTGCGTCGAGATTGCTTCCGGCAAGGCCGCCACCGCCAAGGGCGGGCCCAACGTGACCACCACCATCTACTCGGCCTTCGAGAACATGACGGTGAACGTCCTCGGCGGCAACGCCACGCACGCTGACTGCAACTGCGCCCTCGTGGACGTACAGGGCCCGGTGGGCTGCACCTATCGAATGGCGACGTGCTCCTACCTCGTTCTGCCACAAGCGGGCAAGTCGCCGGAACTCCTCTCGCGCGCCACGACGTGGAGTGTCGCCGACCTCGCCGGCTCGAGCGCACGCTCGCCTGGGTACGAGAACCCGCTCGCTGGCGTTTCCCTGAGTCCGCCCTCAGGCTCATATGAGAAGGAGGCGTACACTCTGGCGGCTCAGGCTTTCCAAGCACGACCGGACGCGGGTGTGTGTGCCAAGCCTGCGGCGCTGCCGCCTCTCGTGGTCGTGCCGGGGCTCACCTCGTCGGCGCTCGAGTACGAGCTGCAGGACTCGTCCCCGCCCCCATGGGCTTTCTGGTGCGCACGGACGACGCAGGGTTGGAAACCCCTCTGGCCGAACTCTGACTTGTCACACCCCGAGAGCCACCTGTTCAAATTCCTTTGCTGGGTGGCGAACGTGCAAGTGCACTTCGACCCCACCAGCAAGACTTTTGAGCCGGCCCGTCAGGGGGAGAAGACGAGAACGGTGGATTTTGGTGGCACGGACGGGGTTCCCGGGCTTGGCGTGCTGTGGGGCCCTCTGCAAGCGGCCGGTTGGCGCGTGTCCAACGATCTCTTTGTCGCACCGTTCGACTGGCGGCTGCCCTCAGTTGCGCAGGCGGCTTTCTTCAACAGCACCAAGGCCCTGGTTGAGCGGGCCGCGGCGCGAAACGGAGGCAAAAAGGTGGTGATCTGGGCCTTCTCATTTGGGCCACAATACACCCTCTCGTTCCTTCACCGCATGAGCTCGGCGTGGAAGGAGCGCTTCATCGCGGCCTTCGTCGCGACGTCCCCTGTGTGGTCCGGCGCACCCGCCGCAATGACGAGCTATGTGTCAGGGTATGCCGCACAGTCAGCCGGCTTGAACACGTCAAGCAATCTTCTCAAGCAGTTGGTCCGCGCTGTCCCCTCGTTGGTCTGGGCCTTCCCCCGCGCCGGCAGCAACCGCACAGTCAGCTGGACACGAGATGACGTGCTTGTGGCCACTCGCTCCAAGAACTACACGGCCTTTGACTTTTCAGAGCTGCTCGGCAAGCTCGGCGTCTCTGACACGGCGGTGGCCCAGTATGAGTACCTCGCGAACGAGGCCGACCTTGCCGACTTCGCTGCCCCTGGCTGCGACACGCTCGTCACTTACGGCGTCGGCCTGCCCACCACCTCCTCCCTTGTATTTGCTGACCAAGACGTGAGCAAGCACCTGTCGCCACCTACCAGTGTCATGTTTGAGGACGGCGACGGGCTTGTGCCAAGGCGCTCGCCGCTGCGGAGCCACAGCTGGGCGACCGCGCATGCGGCGATGCACAAGAGTCTTGGTCACCGCGAATACCTACGGCAGCCGCATGCTCAGTGTGTCAGTGGACCCACGGTCATCAGTGGCGGCTCGCCACACGTCAAGGCCGCGCTGCCAGGGAATCCCCAGGGCGAGTGCTACCGCGGCGTGCTTGAGTACTTCATGCGTTACGCTTGAGGCTCGTGAAATGGAGAGCGCAAATATTGCGCACGAGCTGAAATGCGCAAAAGATCGGATCAGTACAGTTATTAGAACATATAAAGCTTTATATCCATACACACCGTACGAACCGGAGCACTGGCAGAAAGCTTTATTGTGGGGAGGGGAGGTGCATTTGAGCTCACTGGCAGGGGTCGGGGCCAGTGGCAGTGCGCTACGGCCTCGGTGGCGACACTGTACATGCCGCTCTCGTGTCTCGACGTCGAGCGCACCCAGCGCGGGTGATTCTCATTGCGATGGCCGATGCCTGACCAGGTCACCTCTGCTACGGTAAAAAGTACAGACTACAGTTTACCCCCCCCGCCCCCATCTACTCGTCTTGCGGTTCTTTTAAAGCCGTAACCACGCGCAGCGCCCCTGTGTAGTAACGCTTTCGTTTACACTGTACACACACTGAGCGCGCACACCTAAATGACAAGCATCTGATTTTGTGCTCTCATGGATTTATATTGCCGGTATAGTAAACGTTACTACGTCTATCGAGCTCTCTGCGGGGGCCTGGCGGGGGCTGGATGGAGGGCTGCCGCCGAGCGCATGCTCGTCTGCGAACACTTCGCGAGCTCTCTCGCGCGCCTGCGTGGCTTCCACCTCGGGCGGGTGCTGCCGCATGAAGACAACCACCATGCCGACGAGCGCGAAGGCCTGTAGTCCAAAAGCGAAACCTCGCGCCCGTGGCGCAAGCTGAGGCGGAATCGTGGCGCCGATGGAGCATCCAAGCTGCGGAGGCTGCGCTCTGGGGTGTGTTCAGCGCGGCTGCGCCACTGGAGCGTTGCGAATGGGGACAGGGCGTTTCAGCAAGCTGCAGGTACCAAGCCGGCGAAGTAGGCGACGTACTGCCACGCGCAGAACGAACGAAACTCCTGGAAGAAGATCGAGCCTCCGAGCACCGTGATGATGACGGTGCCCGACGCGAAGATGGGCATGATGAGCTGCACTTCAAAGTACATGAGGCCTTTGTTCACCCAGACGATCTGCAGCGGTATGGCGGCGAGCGTGGCGAAGCCGATAAGGTAGGTGGCGTAGTTGGTGAGCGTGGGCCTCGCCTCCGAGGGGCACGCGAGCACGCCGAAGACGAGCTCGCCCGTGCTCTTGCTGAGCAGCACCGACCTGGTGGGCATATGTGGACCAGGCATGCATGTGGTGGGCATGTGGACCAGGCATGCATGTGATGTGCACACACACGGTGCACACGGTGTGCGTGTCGTGTGCCTCTATGCCGCTGGAGGCCGCACGGACCAGCCCGCCAGCGTCGAGGCGGCCACCGGGTAGAGGACCCGGATGCGGCGGTACTCGAACTGGCTCAGCACCTCGGCCGCCAGCTCCATCTCCGTGGCGACCTCCTCCCCCGCCGCCGCCGCCGCCGCCGCCGCCGCCGCCGCCGCCGCCGCCGCCGCCGCCGCCGCCCTCGCCTTGGCCGGCCTGCCGCTCTCTTCTACGGAGCTCGCGCTCTCACCCTCCCCTGGGCGCTGCCTCTCGCTCTCCTCTTTGCTCTCTACCCTGGCCGCCTGACTCGCCTTGACGAGCTTGCCGTCGTAGTAATAGAGAGCGACTGGAATACGGGTGGAGGTGAGGGTGAGGGTGGGCGCGAGAGCAAGGGTGAAGACGAGAGCGAGGGCGAAACTGTGGGCGAAGCGGAGGGCGGGGTCCAGCTGAGGGCAGGGTTCAGCTGGCTGCCGGAGTGGAGGGGCGCGCCGTTGCAGAGCAGCGTGAAGAGGCCCATCGGTATCGCGTAGTAGAGGAACTCCCACTCGCTCCACCGCTCCACCATGTACGTGATTGGCACGACGGCCGTCTCCTTGGAGCCGCAGATGAGCACGACCAGGATGCCGCTCACCTGGTTACGGTTAGGACTAGGATACCGCTCACCCTGCGGCATGGTGCATGGCGTGGTGCGTCGCGCGCGGTGCAGCGCGTGGTGCAGCGCGTGGTGCAGCGCGTGGTGCATGCCACGGCACATGCCACTGCGCATGCCACGCACGACTAGGGCGCCGCGCACGATGATCACGCAGCCGACGGCAGTCGGCGCGCCGACCTTCTCGTTGTTCAGGCCTGCCAGTGCGGCGGTGGCGCGGCTCAGCTCACGCGCCCCCGGGTGGCGGATGCGCAGGGCGCTGGAGCCGCGGGCAGCGCACAGCGTCCAAATATCATATTAGAGACGATCGATGCGGTGCCGATCGCCATGATCACGGTCTGCGGAGCCAGGGAGAGGCCGAGGAAGTCGCCGGCGTTACTCACGCAGAAGATCAGGAAGCCGCACATCCACCTCGGATTCTTCACCATTGGCCGCCGCAGGTGAGCCGGCCGCCTGCCCTCGTGAGTCAGCCCCCACTTTTGCACGTTGATCCCGAGGTTGAGGCACACCGTTCCCACCAGAGAGCAGGCGCAGCCGGCGACAAATTTGGCATTGACAGTAAAACTCTCGCCACCGCACTCGCCATCCGGCTCCGTGTCCAGGAAGCTATAGTTGCTGGCGCTAAAGTTGCCGTCACAGTCGCCGTCGTCGGCCATCCAGTCCTACACGTGCTGCAAGTCCTTGCGAACCGCTTGGCGGTACCACGAGCGCGCGCGTTGCCAAGTTTGAGTTTGGGCACTCTCGAAGTCCATGTAGGAATCGTCGGGCAATCTCGTTCTCCACTATCTTAGTGTATTACCACGCACGAGGTGGGCTGCCACAGCGCCAGGCGCCACCCCCTCCCACGCTTACGAACCCACGACAACCACAACCAACTCCACAAGATGGCCCCTATCGTACGGGGGTGGATAAGATAAGATAAGAGAGATACGGGGGTGGCCCAACTTGCGCGATAGGCAATCTAAGGAACAATTATTGCTCTCAGTTTGACTCCAATACAAGATCTGAGGCACAGGCGAGTGAGATCTCGACAGTCCGCTTCGTAAGACGTGGCCGGATTTTTTAATGGGAATTTATTTTCGTTAGACATTACGTGCGTATGTGGTTTCACTAGTTGCATGATTGTTGGTTTGGATCTGTAATCGTGGATTTTTGAGAAATTGAAATCTCTTAAAATGGTGACCGTTTAGGTACGAGGATCGCGAGGCTGGCTGTGAGGCTAGGGGACGAGTGGGTTACACTGGTAAAGACGACATACGTGGAATATATCTAAAACAATGAGTGACACCCCCTACCGAAAGTGTTACGTCCGCTGTTTATCACCCATCCATGTGCATATGGTATGGATCCATATTGTCCGCTAATTAACACCCCTACGCTACCCTCCGAGGGGGTGATTCATCCAACCGTAAAATCCGTTTCTGAGGGTGATTTTCGACGAGGATCACGATTTTGAGGGTCTCAGAGCCCCAAAAGCTCACCTTGATACCGTACTGACCAAACCTGTCGTCCCACCCGCGCCCCCCCTGTATTACTGCTCCTCGTCACCCCAGAGCCAGACTAGGTGCCGCACCTCCCTCAGCGGCCCGCCGGCCTCCCACCACGCTTCCACGCAGTAGAGCGCGCTGCCGCCCTCCGGCCGCCAGACGGCCGCGCTTCCAAAGGGCGCGCCGGGCTCGCGCTGCCGCCGCCCCACGATCGCCACGCGGTCGTTGTCGCACACCATGAAGACGTACCCCTCGTCCGCCTGCCCCAGCAAGGTGCGGCCCCACGCGACGCCGGCGAGCGCCTCCTGCTGCAGGCCTGCCGCCAGGACGGAGTGGCCTTGCCCGCCGCCCGTAGGGGCCACCGCGAGGCCGAGCGCCGCGAGGCAGGCGGCCGCGCTCTCCACCGCGCGCGCCGTGACGCTCTCCGACCAGCCCGCGCTCGGCCAGCCGCGCGTGTCCTCGCGGATGAGCGCGAGCTGCTTGAGCGAGCCGTCGGGAGCGTGGGTGATGCCCGCGCTCATGCGCAGGTTTTCGCCGTGATGGAGGAAGAGCTCGACCGCGCACGGCTGCCCCACCTTCGCGTCGGGGAAGCACCAAGCGCCCGGCCCGCCCGGGAGCACCAGCGTGGTCATCTGCTTGCTCGACGGGTGCATGATGCCAGCGTCTGTCGCACACTCCTCCGCCGTCATGGTCCACGGGCCGCTCGTCGGGCCCTCGCTAACCGTGCCGCGCTCGTCGTCGTAGTGATAGACCACGTGCATGCGGCATCCATCGCCCGACTCCAAAGGCTCAAAGATGCGCTCCGCCTTAAACTGCGTGGTGATCTCGCAGTCAGGGCTCCAGCGGCACCAGAAGGCGTGCCAGTGCCGGCGCTCTGTCCGATAGATCCAGTTGTTCCAGTGAGCGGCTGAGGCCATGACCAGGGTCGTGGTGTGAAGTTGACGAACGGGCCAACGCGGCGCTTAAAATACATCAACAGAAACCGAACTTTGCGCGCCGCGTTGGCGAGTCATCAGATCGCGCCCGGTGACCGCTTTTTTTGGCACTCTTTCCCATTCCCTACTTAAATTCATATCGACATTTTGGGCTGAAATACGCCGCAATACCGCCAGTTTGAGCTGATTCGACCGCGCTAGGCGCCCTGTATACTGCAGCACTGCTTCAAGGTAGCAGGCCTTCACCCCGCCGCTCATCAATGCGCCGCCCTTCATCGCGCCGCCCTTCAGGGTAGCCGGCCTTCAAGGTAGCCGGCCTTCACCCCGCCGCTCATCAACGCGCCGCCCTTCATCGCGCCGCCCTTCAACGAGCCGCCCTTCACCCCGCCGCTCTTCAACGCGCCGCCCTTCATCGCGCCGCTCATCAATGCGCCGCCCTTCATCGCGCCGCCCAAGCGCCGCCCTTCAGGGTAGCCAGCCTTCAAGGTAGCCGGCCTTCACCCCGCCGCTCATCAACGCGCCGCCCTTCATCGCGCCGCCCTTCAGGGTAGCCGGCCTTCATCGTGCCGCCCTTCGTCGCGCCGCCCTTCATCGAGCCGCCCTTCAGGGTAGCCGGCCTTCAAGGTAGGTAGCCGGTCTTCAACGCGCCGCCCTTCAACGCGCTGCCCTTTAAGTGTAGGGAATGGGAAAGAGTGTCAAAAAAAGCGGTCACCTTATCTATCTCATCTATCTCTCTCTATCTATCGAGCCGAGATAACTCGCCAACACGGCGCTTAAAAGTTGGCGTAGCCCACCTAATCGCACGGCAATACAGCCTCAGGACGTCGACAGCTCCATTGTCGCACTCCTGCCGAGTCGTAGATAGTCGCGCTGATCAAACCGAGCTTCGGCTCCCACCACTGGCCTTAGCCAAGGGAGGCCTACCCTGTCCGGAGCACGGGCTACAACGTGCACAGATCCACACATGCGCGCACACACACGCATGCGCACGCACGCACACACAAAGCGATGCCATGCATGCGTACGCCATGCCTCTACCATGCATCTGCCAGGCGTGCGTCACTGACTACAGCTAATGTCCTTCGGCCACATCTCCGATGATGTGCTGGTGCTAATGCTCTCGACGCTGCCCTCCGGTGACCTACGCGTCGCAGCTGCGACCTGCAGCCGCTGGCGCGAATGTGTGCCGACGGCTGCAGAGATCCGGCTCCGCCGCCTCAGGCTAGGCATTCCGGTCGGACATGGCGCACTGCCGTGCTGGTTGCGCTCACTGTTTGCTGTGGAGCTGACGGAGGCCGCCGTGGGCCCATCGCCCGCGCATTCATGGCGCGACGACTTTGTCGAGCTGCATCACCGGGCGAATGAAAAGAGTTGGCGGAAGGACATGGAGAGGGAGAGCACACATGATGTGCCGTGGGAGGCCGTCGCGGAGAACATGCGCCAGGAGCTGGAGCCGGGCGGCCCCTTCTCTTTGGAGGCGGAGTGCAGCGTACTGGTGCACTCTGAGGATTTGGCGGGTATGCAGCGCGCAGGCTGGTCAGAAGATGCCCCCCATCTCCTGTGTCACGCCGCCGGCGAGGAGGTGTCACAAGTGCTGGTCGACTGCTACCTCGCAAGATGCAGCGACTTCGCCGCCACAATGCACAGCCTGCTCGCCGAGTACTGCAGCGCCGCCTCTGCAGCGCCGCCTCTTGCACCGGAGTGCTACTGCACCGTGCGCGCGCTCTCCGAGTTCTCGAGCGAGTGGGCAGCGCTGCCGACGCGGCGCGTGGGCGAGAGCTTCTTTTCTGTGGGAGGCGCGTCGGCCCGCGAGGCACTGTCGTGCTACTTTCCCGACGAGCGCGGCATGCAAGTCGAAGATATGCTAGTTGGCGAAGATATCTCGTCAATGACAAGCGTCTTCAGGCTCGACGACTCGCCAGTGGTGCGCTTTCTCTCGGCGGCGGCCGACCGCAACGGCTTCCACTCGCTCATGCAGGACTCGTTCCACACGTGGGATAGCAATGTCGGGCCTCGAGGCAGCTACGAGCATGCGGGCTGGTCCACGCCAATGCTGTGCACCGCAACGCTCGTCGAGAAGCACGCCCCCGGCGAGTGGGAAGTGCGCCCGCACAAACGTCCCGGCCTGCGGCCTGAAAGACGTGTCCTACGGCCCCAGCAACCATTGTACACTGTGCGCGTGAGCTTCGGTTGAAGGCTTAGGCTTACGGCTTTAGCCCCCCCCCCCCCCCCCCCCCGGGGGTCGTGCTCGTGCTAGTGCTCAGGAATTTGGACAAGCATAAGAGAGAATCTTACTTCTTTGACACCGGGGGCCTCTTTTATTATTTTTTAATATATAATCAATTCCTTGTGAGAACGCGGCGGGGGGGCGCAGTCCGCAGACTCGGAGACTGATCGAGCTCAAGTACCAGGAGATGTTCAGATTAGCCTTCCAATGGGGGAAGAGCTGATGGCGCGGCACTGCGAACTGGCTGGGGTGGGTTCGAGGAGGACGCCAAACGACGTCCGCGCCAGAGGCCGCCCGCCCGACTACGACCAACCTCGAGAGGGCTTGGCTCACGTTAGCGCTTCTACTTTACCGCGTGCGCCGTGCGCCGCCGCCCCAGCGCCTGCCTTGCTTGCTGCTGCCACTGACGCTCGCTCCAGCAGGCTAACGGTAGCCCGTCCTTAGCGTCCTCCGGCAGACTTCCGGCAGACTAACGACGCGAGCCCGCGCTGTGCTTGGACCCGCGCTCGTGTTCGCTGGCGCCGAGGGCAACCAAGAGCCGAGAGCGGGCCGAGGGAGAGCTCAAGGCCATGGCAACCAAGCTCACGGCGCAGCTCGACGCGGTGAGCACGTGTCACCGCCACCGTATCACACCCCACACCGCCGCCATGCTGCACCCCCTTACCGCTGCCGTACCCTTCACCATGCTACGCCTTAGCTACGCCAACTTGCCATGCCACAACCCTCACCGTGCTACGCACCCTTACCAGGTGAGCACGCTGTACACGGAGCCACGCAGGACGCAGCGCGATGCGGCGTTCGGAGGCGGGTGTTGCAACGCGATCGTCCGTTTCTTACCCCCACCATCCCTCGCTGCCTGCCGAGGTTTGGTCCCGGCGAGGCTCCCGTCCTCGCCTGTGTGTACATATGGACTTGAACTCCGACACATCAAGCGACGAGGAGGAGGATGCAGTTGTTGCACACGCGGCGGTGAGCCTGTCCACGACAAGGCAGCCATCTGCGAACAAAAGACGAGCGGCTTCGCGTCCCAACGCTGAGGCGTGGCTTAGACGCTCATGCAGGCCACAGCGATCATCAGAGATCTACGAGGCCGAGCCTGCGACACAACCACGCATTCAAGAGGTCGGCGTGGTGCTTGGCAGCCACGTCAAGGTCTACTGGTCTGGAGCGCGCCGTTGGTACCTGGGCTTGGTTGACGAGATCCGCGAGGATCGCAATGGCAAGCGGATGCACCACGTCTCGTACCAGGACGGTGACACAAAGTGGCACCATCTGCCCTCGGTGGGATGGCAACAGGTGGAGACGGACGAAGAGGCACCGTTGGCCGCCGTGGCTGCATCGCAGGAGAGCGTGCCCATGGGTGCGTCACCAAGCGCACAATCTCTTGGGTCGCCACACGCCAGGCTCTGTTACGCCGCCGCTTCCGAGCGGCAAGCAGCAAGCTGCCTCGTGGGTGGTCCATCGAGCTGTGCGAGACGGCGAGACGGTCGACGCTCGTACGTGAGGCCGGTTTGACCGCTCTCAAATATAAACACTAATACTTCTCCACCTCCCGTCGATCTACTGTTTCCCTCACGTCAGTAGCTTAAAGTGTACTCGTGCCGTGTTCGACCTCAATCGAGGACGTAGAACGTCCCACCTGCACCATCGCAACCCCGAGCCACGAGACGCGAGCCTGCAGCCTGTGTCGCGCCCCACACAACGTCCCGCATGCCGCCCCGCAGCGCGGCGACGCGCTGCGGGCAGCGCGCGGCGTGGTGGGGTTCTCGAGCGGGATGTGTACGGCAAAGGGGCTACCCTGCAAGGGCTCGCCACGCAGCGTGATGGCGATGAGGTAGCGGCCAGAGAGGCCGGCGACGTATGAGACGAGGAACGTACCGTCGAGCCGGTCGACCACCTGGTCAGAGTTGGGGCTGGGGCTGGGGCTGGGGGCGAAGGCTGAGGCTGAGGCTGAGGCTGAGGCTGAGGCTGAGGCTGAGGCTGAGGCTGAGGCTGAGGCTGAGGCTGAGGCTGAG
>Ga0209302_10002418_pt1 | contig 10887 bp, 9 predicted proteins | sample ArcOceMetagenome_2_FD_187445 | JGI IMG/M metagenome (GOLD analysis project Ga0209302, IMG submission 187445) | Marine eukaryotic phytoplankton communities from Arctic Ocean - Arctic Ocean ARC135M Metagenome (SPAdes) (version 2) | ecosystem: Environmental > Aquatic > Marine > Oceanic | place... | reverse complement strand
TTACGATGCGCTTACTGTTTTACAACATCGTGGCCAGGATGCTGCGGGTATGATGACGTTTGGGAATGGACGCTTTAATCAACGCAAAGGCAATGGCCTTGTGAGTGATGTGTTTCGTCAGCACCATATGGATAGACTGTCGGGAAATATTGGTATCGGTCATTGCCGCTATCCAACAGCAGGTGGCACTAGCGCCGCTTTAGCACAGCCTTTTTATGTGAATACACCTTATGGTATTGCCTTGGCTCACAACGGCAATTTAACCAATGCGCAAGATTTAATGCGTGAGGTTTTCCAATCTGATTTACGTCACATTAATACTGATTCAGATTCAGAAGTGATGCTCAACGTGTTTGCGCACGAGCTGCAAAAAATTGGCAAGTTACGTCCAACGCATGAAGATGTTTTTGCCGCTGTTGAAGCTGTGCATCGTCGTTGCTCTGGCGGTTATGCGGTTGTCGCAATGATCGCGAATTATGGAGTCGTTGGTTTTCGTGACCCGCATGGTATTCGCCCGTTAGTTTATGGCAAGCGTGAAACTGAGCGCGGTCCTGAGTATATGATTGCCTCTGAAAGCGTTGCCTTAGATGTATTAGGTTTTGAGCGGATTGATGACGTGAAGCCTGGGCAGGCAGTATTTATTAATGCACTGGGTGAGTTAACGCTTTATCAAAGTGAAAGAACGGCTGAATACTCGCCTTGTATTTTTGAGCATGTTTACTTTGCCAGACCTGATTCGATTATTGATGATATTTCAGTTTATAAATGTCGTTTGCGTATGGGCGAAAAGCTTGCAGATAAAATTATGGCGCTGCGTCCTGAACATGATATCGATGTGGTTATTCCTATTCCCGATACTAGTCGTGTGTCCGCACAAGTATTAGCGCATCGTTTAGATGTTAAGTTTCGCGAAGGCCTTATTAAGAATCGCTATATTGGCAGAACATTTATTATGCCCGGCCAAAGCGTGAGAAAAAAATCGGTGCGACAAAAACTCAATGCGATTGAGTTAGAGTTTAAAGATAAGAACGTGATGTTAGTAGATGACTCGATTGTGCGCGGTACAACGAGTTGCGAAATCATTCAAATGGCCAGAGATGCAGGCGCTAAAAACGTTTATATTGCTTCTGCAGCACCACCGGTTCGCTACCCGAACGTTTATGGTATCGATATGCCATCGGCTAATGAGTTAATTGCTCACGGCCGAACGATTGATGAAGTGCGTCAAAAGATTGGTGCCGATTGGTTGGTGTATCAAGATATTGAAGACCTTATTGCTTGTGCCCGTGAAGGTAATCCTGACATTAAGCAATTTGATTGTTCTGTGTTTAACGGTGAATACATTACCGGTGATATCGATAATCAATACCTTGATGAGTTACACGAGCGTCGTAATGATGCTTCAAAAATAAACGATGAAACTAGTCAGCATCAGATTAAGCATGAATCAGCGGTAGTTGATTTATATAATGATGCTACTTAGTCAATTGGTTAGTTAGTTTTTTATTAGCACTGCGGTTATAGATTAACAGCATCTCTTTTATTGGAAAGTGACTGAAGTTTTATTATGTCAAAAACGCATAGTACAAAAGACGCATTAGCGAAAGCCTTAGAGGGCGCTCAAAGCCAAACATTGGCCGTGCGTGCGGGGCAGTCTCGAACTAATGAAGACGAGCATTCAGAAGCACTGTTTCTAACATCAAGTTATGTCTTTAAAGACTGTGCCGATGCGCAAGCGCGTTTTTCAGGTGATGTCGAAGGCAGTGTTTATTCGCGTTATACCAATCCAACGGTTAGAAACTTTGAGCTGCGCTTAGCGGCGATGGAAGGTGCTGAAGATTGCATCGCGACTTCATCGGGCATGGGCGCAATTATGAGTATGTGTCTGGCGCATTTAAGTGCCGGTGATCATATTGTTTGTTCAAGTGATGTATTTGGTTCTACCGTTGTTTTATTGAATAACTTTTTTGCTAAGTTTGGTGTTGAAATCAGTTATGTTAAATTAACCGATCTCAACGGTTGGCGTGAGGCTATTAGGCCGAATACTAAATTGTTTTTTATTGAAACACCCTCTAATCCATTAAATGAAATTGGTGATATTCGTTCGTTATCAACGATAGCCAAAGAGAATAGTGTTTTATTTGCTGTCGACAATTGTTTTTGTTCGCCAGCACTGCAGCTGCCTTTATCTTTAGGTGCTGATATTATTATTCATTCGGCAACTAAATATATTGATGGGCAGGGCCGTTGTTTAGGCGGTGCTGTAGTTGGAAATGCTGAGCATATTGAGCCAGTCCGCAATGTTGTACGTGCGGGAGGGCCAAGTATGAGTCCCTTTAATGCTTGGGTTTTCTTGAAAGGCTTAGAGACTTTGCATTTACGAATGAAAGCACATTCTGACAGTGCTTTAGCGATTGCTCATTGGCTAGAATCACAAGAGCAGATTGAAGCTGTTTTTTATGCAGGCTTAGAGTCACACCCAGGGCATGTATTAGCGAAAACGCAGCAAAGCCATTTTGGGGGCGTATTATCTTTTAGAGTTAAGGGTAATCAAGCCGCTGCTTGGCGTTTTATTGAAGCGACACAGGTAATCTCTTTGACCGCTAACTTAGGTGATGCGAAGTCAACGATTGTTCATCCAGCAACGACAACGCATAGTCGTTTGTCGCCAGAAGCACGAGCTACTGCAGGCATAACCGATAATTTAATTCGTGTTGCGGTTGGTCTTGAGGCGTTGGATGATTTACTTATCGATTTGCAGCGCGGTATAGACGCTTTATAAGCGACTAGATGATTAAACAAGATTTAAGTAATAATTATAATTTTTTAGTTTCATTTTAACGGTTTCACATTACAAAAATAATGATTGATGGCTATTATCATTTTAAGTGGTAGGCCTGTTTTATATTTATAGGAGAGAAATACAATGAATAATAAATTTTACCAAGTAGCTGCGGTTACTTTTTTAAGTGTCTTTACTTCAATAAGTAACGCTGAAAATTATAACTCTGAATTCACAGGTAGCTACATAAGTAGTGATGTGGATGCAGAAGGCCAGTCTAGTGATTTAAATACGTTTGGCGTTTTACAGAAGGTGTACTTTTCTGAAGTTGATACTTCAGTTGGTCCCTTAGGCCAGGCAGAATTTGTAAGTCGTACGTCTAGTTATTCGCTAGGTTATTCAGTGATTGATGATGTTAATGATACAGATACTGATATCACTCATGCGGCTGTAAATTTACGTCATAAAGATACTGGCTTAACATTTGCCCTTGCTTATTCTTTTACCGATATTTCTTCTGTTGGTGCTATTAGTGATCAAACGGATATCCGTATTGGTAAATATGTTGGCGAGACAACAGAAGTGTCATTAGAATATTCTCGTGAAAAATTGAAGCAGCTGGACAGCCTAATTGAAGATGCCTGGGCGTTATCAATATCTCATGTAGGTACCGGTGATGTAGGCTTCGCTATTAATGGTCGTTTTTCAATGGCTGATAAAATCAATGATGATGAACAGTTTGGTATTGCTGTTTCAGCGGCTGTATACCCAACGCGTAATATTGGTCTAGGCGCAGGCTTTGATATTGCGCTTGCCGAAGAAGACTCTGACAGAATATTTGCTTTTACAGAGTGGTTTTTCAAGCCGAATATGAAGGTGGCCGCCACTTATTATATTTCTGATCAAGATAATATTGATACTAACGGTTTTATTATCGACTTATCTTACCGTCTAAAATAGCTTGTTAAGCAAGATTGTTGGTATTGATCAACAATCTTGCTTTTTATTGTTTTTGAAATTTAACTTGATGTGTAAATGCTTTTTTTAGGCTCAGAAAATACACTTTCAAGCATGGGTAAAAACTCCTCTAGCGGCATTGATTCATAGTTAGGATCAAATGATACCTGATCATAGACGCGACAAAATTCTTCAGTAGCCGCATAGTACGGATGCTCTCGTAAGTTATTTCTCAGATTTTTATCTAAACCTAAATATTCAAAAAAATAATAGCCTTGGATAATGCCATGGTGCTTGACCATCCAATAATTTTTTTCTGAAACAAACGGTTGTAATAAAGTGGCAGCCATATCGGCATGGTTAGCTGGAGCTAAGGTGTCGCCAATATCATGGAGTAGGGCGCAGACGACATATTCTTCATCGCGTCCATCACGATGCGCTCGCGATGCGGTTTGTAAGCTGTGTTCTAATCTATCAACGGCAAAACCACCATAGCCGCCATGCAATAATTTTAAATGGCTAACAATGCGTTTAGTTGCGCCAGTAAAAAAGTGCAGTGAAGCATCAATAATTAACGACCAATCTTCTTTTGTGCCGTCTTCCATTTTGGTAAATGAAGCGCGAGGTGCATCTTTCTCATTCATAGCTAAGCTGCCTTGTTAGTGGAGCATACTGTTAGTCAAACATATCAGGTTGCTCTGCAACAATGACATTGTATAAAGGTTGAAAGCTAAACCAACCGGCTAATTCTGAACCGACAGTATCGTAAGTGCTTTTAGCAATGGCATCAGGAATTACTTTAGGTGTGCCTGCGGCCTCTGCTAATAACTGTGCCTGACAAGAGCGTTCCATGGTGAAGTACCACCATGCAGCGGCTTCAATACTACTTCCCACCGTCATTAGGCCATGGTTTTGTAAGATGCACGCTTTGTTGTCACCCAGCGCTTTGGCAATGGCTTCACCCTCTGACATATCTAAGACAACTCCAGAAAAATCTTCAAACAGTGCGTGATCGTTATGAAAGGCACAAGCATCTTGAGATATGGGGGCTAAATGTTTACCCAGTGATGACCAGCTTTTACCGTAAATAGAATGGCAGTGGGCTGCTGCAATAACGTCAGGTCTGGCGCTATGAATATGGCTGTGAATAGTAAAGGCTGCGCCATTTAATAATCCATTGCCTTCTATTACTTGGCCTTGATGATCAACCAATAACAGTTGTGATAAACAAACTTGCTTAAAGGAAACGCCCATCGGGTTTACCCAAAAGCAATCGGGACGCCCAGGGTCACGAACGGTTATATGACCAGCAACGCCTTCGTCAAAACCAAATTTACCAAATAATCGTAATGCTGCAGTAAGGCGCTGCTTTCTGTGAAGTCGTTCATCTTCTATTGAGTCGAATTGCGGTGGCCAAACAAAGCTATCACCCGCATTCATAACCGTATTGTTAGCGATATTCTTGGCAGCTTGATCATTGTTAGCGCTGTTATCATTCATAGTAGATGGCCTTTTATTATGGCAATTATATTATCAACTCGCTTTTAGCATTGAATCATTATAGGGCTAGTCTAATACGATAAAAGATTAATTGCTTGCAATCTTAGGACTGCGAGTTTGATGATTTTTGATCAATTTCTACTTATAGCTGATTCTGCTTTGTGTTGTAGTTCTTATAAATTGATTTTAATAGCATTTTATTATTTCTTAATTTCATTTAAGTTAAGTTGTTAAGTTATATAGCTAGCGAGTAGCTTTAAGCTTCCTAAATTAATCGAGTTTAGAGTAGACTGGCTTAAAGCTAATGTTAGAGCAGTTGAATAGGCTGCTATCCAATATTTTATTAATGAGGTCACTAATAATGACACTGCCTGAATTCGATAATTTAAAAGCCTTTAATGTGAGCATTGAAAATAATATTGCTCATTTACAGCTTAAGCGAGCTGAGAAATTCAACAGTATGAATTCTGATTTTTGGGAAGAGTTACCGCGTATAGTGAAGGCGATTGACCATGCTTCGGCAGCAAGAGTAATTGTGCTTTCTTCTACAGGTAAACATTTTACTGCTGGTATGGATTTAGATGTTTTTGCTCACTTAGGACAACGCTTTGATTTAGAGCCTGGACGATGTGCCGAGGCTTTAAGGCGTTGGGTTATCCAGTTGCAAGATATCCTTAATGTTTTAGAGGAGTGTCGTATGCCTGTACTTTCTGCAGTGCAGGGCGGTTGTATTGGTGGTGGCATTGATATGATTGCGGCAACCGATTGTCGTTACTGTACGGCCGATAGCTTTTTTGTTGTTAAAGAAACGCAGCTAGGCATTCTTGCCGATTTAGGAACCTTGCAGCGCTTACCTAAATTAATTCCCGAAGGCTTAGCACGTGAGTTAGTTTATACCAGCCGAAAAATGCTAGCCGATGAAGCCTTAAGTGCGGGCTTTGTAAACGCAGTGTATCCTGATCAAGAAAGCTTATTAGATGGGGTAATGGCGGTAGCAAAAGCGATAGCGGCAAACTCTCCTTTAGTGGTTGCTGGTACAAAAGAAATGCTTACTTATGGTCGCAACCATGGGGTTGATGATGGTCTTAATTATACGGCTACGTGGCAGGGAGGCATGTTTCGCATGGCAGATTTAAGTGAAGCAATGACGGCTTCTCACGAGCGGCGTGATGGTGATTATGCCAGTTTAGAATCGTTAGATTTTAAGATGTAGAGGCGTTGTCTGTATCGCTATCTTCTTTTGCTAGAAAATAAAGATAGCGCTGCTCGGATAAATTACTTAGATTATTTTTATCGCGTAATGCATGTAAATATTTGAGTGTTTTAAAGCCATCGAACCATGCATCCATTTGACGTGTAAATTGTGATGCATCGCGACTGTTGTTTAAGCAGTGTGTGAAACCGCTATTAAAATCGATAGCAGTTAGTGCTTCAATAATTATCGATTTCTCCTTTTTAGACCATTCACAATAAGTGTTTATTACTTGCTGCCAGTCATTATTTTTCTGTATCGAAAAATTATTGTTACTCAAGAGTTTCAGCCAGCATAGTGTGTGATACAAAAAAACAAATAACTGAGGATGATAAAAAATAGCGGCTTGCTGTGGATCATCATTCGCTAAGATATCATCAACCGATGAGCCAGTACCAAAAGGTGTTCGGTGCGATATGCGTGATTCTATTTGAATGGTTGGTGTTTTCAGCGACACGATAAGACCGGTTTTCCGCAGTTTATTGAGTAGGTAGAAATCCTCACCTGCAGCACGTTTGGGAAAGCCGCGTACCATGGCATAGTGGCTTGCATGAATACACAATGTGCTGCCTAAGGTTTGAAAGGCATAAGATGAGCCTGCTAGGGTCAGGCCATCGACATAGGCGTTAAGTCGATGTTCATAAAGGCGAGTAGCTGCATTAATGGCTGGGTCGCTGGTAGCGATATGTTGATAGTCAAGAATATAAGCCGCAACGTTGTTTGGCGAAGTTTGAGCCGTCCCCCTATTTTTATTTAAACCTTGTTCTACAAAAGACCCGCTACGATTAAAGTAGTTATCCGGCAATATTACATCGGCATCGGTAGAGTAAATCCAAGGTTCGCTAATTTGTTGTTGATAAATAAGTTGTAGCGCGATATCGGCAGCGATTTTTCTTGCCATGCCAACCCCTTGTTTAGCTGCGATGGCGGGGCCTTTGTTAAAGCGATCAACTAATAAAATAGCGCTTTGATTTTGTGCGCGATGTAATTGAATATTTTCACTTTGCCAATGGATGCTCAGTTTTTCGGTTAGTACTTGTTGGCAGATATGATTTTTAGATTCAGTTTCAGTTTCAGATTCAGTTTCATCCTCACTTTGACTGTTATCAGGTCGGTTAAGAACGATAATAGCGAGCGTTGCCGTTTGCTGGTTGATAAAAGTAAGAAGGCGACCAATAAAAGCGGGTGGTTCATTATAAGCAGGTATACATACACAGCGTTGAAATTGATCTGTTAAGCCGTTTAGCTGCTTAGCTTCGGGCTCTGCATACTGATTAAGATAGCGGCTTAATGTTTGTTGAGTAGTACTCACAGATTATTCATCTTGTCTTTATTCATTATTCCTAATCTTAATGTAAGGCAGCGCTGATAATTAAATCGGCGGTAATTTTTGCTTCGGCATCTAACAGCGTATCTAGGCGCTCATTAACGATATCAGCGGCGAAATACTGATGTGCTAAATGTATAAACAGTTGATAATGCTTTTCTTCAGAGTCGGTAATGGCACGGTAAAAGTCTTGTAAGTCTCCAGCGGGTAATGCTTCGGCAACCATGCCAAACCGTTCGCAGCCGCGTGCCTCGATAATGCCACCTATTAATAGGCGATCTAACAGATAGACATCGGTGCCATTTCGCATATGTTTACGCATGGCAATCACATAGTGATCTTTGTTATCGGCAGTCAGTTGAAGGTCACGTTTATGCAGCCATTTAATCACTTCACGAAAGTGGTTGAGCTCTTCAACGGCTAATTCAGCCATCGCTTCTACCAAGACAATTCTATTGGGGTAGTGTGAGATCATCGACATGGCCATGCTCGATGCCTTTTTTTCAGCTGCCGCGTGATCTTGTAAAAAAGTGTCGAAATCAGCCATTACAGTGCTCACCCATTCTGTCGGTGTAGCAAAGCGTAAGGGGCTATTAATGAACTGAGCGGTGTTGGGGGCAATATTCGCGTTGTTAGACAAGTGAATCCTCATTATTTGGCTGTTTTCATTGGCGTTGAGCATTATAATACCTCACCGTTTATTTGCTCGACTGTATTTTCGACAATAATCGCCATTATCAACCGTTGCTGCTATCGATGTTGCTTTTATCGACTGTTATCAATAGCGCAGCGCTATCTCAAGTGATTGGAATAAAGGTTATCTATGATTATTAAGCCCCGTGTACGTGGTTTTATGTGTGTTACAACCCATCCTACTGGCTGCGATGCCAATGTTAAGCGTCAAATTGATTATGTTAAAGCTCAGGGCCAAATAGATGGTTTGCCCAAGCGTGTTTTAGTGATTGGTGCATCTACAGGTTATGGTCTTGCTTCACGCATTAGCGCCGCTTTTGGTGCTGGCTCAAGTACGTTAGGTATTTTCTTTGAAAAACCAGGATCTGAGAGAAAGCCCGGCACCGCAGGTTGGTATAACTCTGCTTCTTTTCATCAGCATGCTGAAGCAGAGGGCCTTTATGCTAAAAGTATTAATGGCGATGCTTTTTCTGATGAAATTAAACAACAGACTATCGACATTATTAAAGAAGACTTAGGTCAGATTGACCTTGTTATTTATAGTTTGGCATCGCCGCGTCGTCAGCATCCAAAAACTGGTGAGGTGTTTAGTTCAACGCTTAAGCCTATTGGTAAGAGTGTGACCCAGCGCTGCGTGAATACCGATAAGAAAATTATTGAAGATGTGACAGTAGATGCTGCCACCGAAGAAGAAATTGCTAATACCGTTACAGTAATGGGCGGTGAAGATTGGGAAATGTGGATTGATGCATTAGCCGATGCCGGTGTATTGGCCGAAGGCGCAAAAACCACGGCCTATACCTATATTGGCGAAAAAGTGACTTGGGATATTTACTGGCATGGGACTATTGGTCGCGCTAAACAAGATTTAGATTTACGCGTTAAAAATATTCGTGAGCGTTTGTCGACACTGAATGGCGATGCGCGCGTATCGGTATTAAAAGCCGTGGTAACACAGGCAAGCTCGGCTATTCCGGTTATGCCTTTGTATTTAGCTTTGTTATTTAAAGTAATGAAAGCCGAAGGCACGCATGAAGGTTGTATTGAGCAGGTCTATGGCTTGTTGAAAGAAAGCTTATACGGTGCAGAACCTTATTCTGATGATGAAGGACGCTTACGCGCTGACAGAAAAGAGTTAGCAGCGCATGTGCAAAAAGAAGTTGAAGAGAATTGGCCTCAGGTGACATCAGAAAACCTAATGACAATTTCTGACTTTGCCGGTTACCAGCGTGAGTTTATGAACCTGTTCGGCTTTGAAATTGACGGTGTTGATTATGATGCCGAGGTTGATCCTAATGTGAAAATCGCTAACTGTCTTTAATCGTTAGCGATTTTTATGACGAGCTTAGCGCATGGAAAAATTATTCGTTTAAGTGATCGTCTTCGCCGTATTACGGCACCTAATCCTGGTCTTATGACAGGTGCGGGAACCAATACTTATATCTTAGGTAATAAAGACGTCGCTATTGTTGATCCAGGGCCTTTTGATAGTTCTGGCTCTGGCTCTGTTTCTAACTCAGCGATGTCATCACACATTGATACGATTCTCGACAGCGTTGGGGATCGTATTAAATGGGTGGTAGCAACTCATACTCATCTTGATCATTCACCAGCAGTTGCTCCTATCGCTAAAGCCACAGGTGCACAAGTTGTTGGTATGCCGCCTGCCGATAAGCTCTTTCAAGATACAACCTTTCAGCCCAATTGGGCAATGCAGCATGATGATGTGATTGTCGGTGATGATTTTCATTTGCGCGCTATTCATACGCCGGGTCATGTGAGTAATCATTTATGCTTTTTATTAGAAGAAGAGGGCGTATTACTCGCCGGTGACCATATTATGAATGGGTCTACCGTTGTTATTGTACCGCCCAGCGGCGATATGAAGGCTTATATCGAATCTTTGCAGTTACTCGAAAAATACCCACTCTTAAAAATTGCGCCTGCTCATGGAGAGCTGATGGCGCAGCCATTAGAAACGCTTCGTTGGCTGGTTGAACATCGACTTGCTCGAGAGGCTAAGGTCATTGAAAAGCTTGCTGTTAATCCTTCAGTTAATTTAGCGACACTAGTGACTCAGGTTTATGACGATGTTGATGTTTCGCTTCATGACTATGCTCAGTTATCGTTATTAGCGCACCTTATTAAGTTAGAGGAAGAGTTGCGAGCAAGAAGTGTGGGCGAAGGTAATAAGCAGCAATGGCAGTTATTATAAAAATGAAATCAGTTATAAAACCAACGACTAAGCCAGCTGTTAAAGCGTTAGCTGTGGCTCCAAAGAAGGCTGCAAAGACTGCGTCAAAACTTGCGTCAAAAAAGGCCATTAAGAAGGTACCAAAAAAGGCCGTTAAGAAGGTACCAAAAAAGGCCGTTAAG
>Ga0209302_10002416_pt1 | contig 10894 bp, 4 predicted proteins | sample ArcOceMetagenome_2_FD_187445 | JGI IMG/M metagenome (GOLD analysis project Ga0209302, IMG submission 187445) | Marine eukaryotic phytoplankton communities from Arctic Ocean - Arctic Ocean ARC135M Metagenome (SPAdes) (version 2) | ecosystem: Environmental > Aquatic > Marine > Oceanic | place... | reverse complement strand
TAAACCCCCCCCCCCCCCATCTACCCCTCTATTCCCTTTTTGTTATAGAAGAGTGGTGCGCATGTTTACACGCACGCAAAATTAGAAGTCAGTCGACAAGGTCCAGGTTTTATAGAAGTGTACAGTGCCCTTCATTATTACGGTATTATGGGTTTATGGTTAGACAAAGACCAAAATAGACGTCGCGCATTTTAAATTACTCACTCCGAGAGAGGCGGCGACGAGCCGCTGTCCGACCCGTCGTCGTCCTCGCGACAACCGGGGTCTTGTACCGTAGTCCGTAGCAGACGCAGGCGCCGGAGAGCCGAGCTGCCAATTGCCGTCGGCGATCGGCATCGCCGAGCTTGCGCTGCACCTGGCGTGGCTGACGGCCTGACATGGGTTCGTTTCAGCGACGCTCAAACCACAAAAAGTGTGCGCTGGGAGGGTCAAAAGCGGCCATCTCATGGCGTCGCGAGGCATAGTTCTCAACTTGGCGGTCCTGGGGCCCCGTTTGGGCCGGGGCCCGGGCTAACAAAAATTAACACGGTCAACACGTCAGGCGGCGCCAGCGCGCGCGGGGGGGGGGCGGGGGGGGGGGGGGGGGGGGGGGGGGGGGGAGGTTAGGAATAAAAAGATCAAATCGGTGACCAATATGGTGATCTCCCAACGGCTCTTTACGGAGTATACACACGGGTGTGAACGGTGATCGGTCTTCGGTGTCCCTGTGCCCGGTTCTCCGACCGGTGTGCTCCGGTTTGCGGTTACTGCTTTTGGGTTTTTCTTTTACGTTTGCGATTTTTCTCTGCGATCAAGTTACAGCCAGTAAGTTTGGTGACACAGAGATACAAAAGATACGGTACGTAACACACACATCACAAGTACAACACACAAAGATATACACAAAACCACTAAAGTATCAGCACCGTTCCACAGATATTTCAGCACACTTCGCTTCGACTTCGAGCACCGCACGTCTTCTTACTGCCCCCGCCTCGGAGCGAACTCGCCGTTGCCCGAGGAGCTCGCGTACTTCGACCACGCCGCCTTGTACTGGTACTTGACTCCCTCAGGCCGACCCGCCGCGGGCGGGCGCTGGGGCGGGGCCGCCGCCGCAGCCATCGGCACCGCCATCGGCGCCGCTGCCGGCACGGGGCCCGCGTTGGTGCTCCACCCAGACACGTCCTGCTTGGCCAGCCACGCCGCCTTGGCCGCATCCTCAGCCGTCGGCAGGGCCACCGCCGCCGGCCGCGGCGGCGGCACGGCCACCGCCGCCGGCCGCGCCGCAAGCAAATCCACCGGCATCGGCGCGGCCACCGGCGCCGCCATCGATCGCACGGCCGGCAAAGGCGACCCCCCGCGTCTCGGAGCAAACTCGCCGTTGCCCGCGGAGCTCGCGTACTTCGACCACGCCGCCTTGTACTGGTACTTGGCTCCCTCAGGCCGACCTGCCGCGGGCGTGCGCTGGGGCGGGGCCGCCGCCGCAGCCATCGGCGCCGCCGCCATCGGCACCGCTGCCGGCACGGGACCAGCGTTGGTGCTCCACCCAGACACGTCCTGCTTGGCCAGCCACGCCGCCTTGGCCGCATCGGCACCCGGCGGCGGCACTACCGCCGCCACCGCCGGCCGCGCAGCCGTCACCGGCGCCCGCACCATCGACTGCTTCGGCCGCATGGCTGCCGCATTGTCGCCCATCGAAGGCGTGCGGCTAGGCGAGAGGCCAGCGGTGAAGCTCAGAAGGAAGAGCATGATGACGCACTGGCTGAAGCAGAGTCGGCTCAAGGGCGTTCGAAGTTTTAAGATGATGAGAGATTTTGGGGGAGCTAAGAGGAGGAAGACTCGATCAGAATTTCTTCTCTCTCTCTCTAAGAGTAGGATAAGATACTACGACGTGGACAAGATATAGAGAGCAACTACGTAAGAACGCGTGGTGCTGCGAGGGTGCATGTGCATGTGCAGTCCGTGCGAGCAGGGAGAAAAGATAACCGGACAGTGCTAGAGACGAGGATCTGCGCCGTCCGCGTCCAGCGCTCGTCGCAGCGCGCTGTTCTCGCAAGCAAGCACATCGCGCTCGCTGCGCAGCTTGCAGATCTCGCGCAGCTGCTCGCGCGCCAGCCGCTCTTGCGGCGCCGGCCGCTGACCCTGACTCTCGGACCCCCGCCGCGCCTGCCGCGCCTGCGCCTGCAACGTGAGCAGCTGCCGGTTGGTGGCCTCACGCTCCTGTAGGCGACTCTGCGCGAGGCTGCGGTCGCGCTCGGCCTGCTTCTCGAGCTGCACGAGGCTCCGCCTGGCCGAGAGCCGCTCTTGCTCGGCGCAGTGCGCGCGCCGCTGCTCCGCCTCCCGCCACGTCGCTCGCAGGCCGAGCTCCGCCGCGGCACGCGACCACTGCGCGAGCGCCGCAGCCACGCATCGCGCCCGCTCGCGCACGGCGAGGCTGGCCAGCTGGCGGCGCGCTCGGTCGGCGGCGTGCCGCACGCTGCGCTCCGCCCGCTGCTGCCACCCCGCCGCCGCCACACAGAGGCGGCGCGAGCTCTCGCGCTGATCGCGCTCGGTGGCGGCCGCGACAAGCAGCCGTAGCCGCAGCCGCACGCGCTCGGCCGCCAGGGCGCGGCACGCCGTACCCGCCTTGGCCGCCTCGGCCTCGGCCGCCGCGGCAGTGGCCTTGCCGCTCCGCCATTGCTGCAAGTCGCGCAACGCCGCCTGCGCGGTGTGCGCCCGCTGCCGCTCCGTCTTGCCGCTCTTGTGCGCCTGCGCCGCCTCCGCCTCCGCTGCGACAAGCGCCTCCTCGAGCTCGCGAACCCTCGAGGCGCGCACCGCCCCGCCCTCGCACCTATCGCGCTGCAGCCGCGCCTCCGCCTGCAGCTCCTCCCTCTCCCGCGCGAGCTGCACCTGCAGCTCGGCCGTCCGCTCGATCTCCGCCACCATCTCCCCCCGCCCGTTGCGCTCCGCCTCGAGCCCGCGCCGTAGCTTCCTTCCCAGCTCGGCGCCACGCTGCACGTCGCGCCGCGCCACCACCACCTCCGCCGCCGCCAGCGCCCACCGCCAGCGCAGCAGTGCGCCCAACAGGCCCATCGCGCGCGCCCCCCGCCCGCTCGTCAGCCGTCGCAGCGCCCCCGCCACCGCTCGCACCTCAGCGCGTGCCAGCTCCCCTTCTAGCGCTTCCAGCGCCGCCGCAGCCGCTGCTGCCGTCTCTGCCGCTGCCTCACCCGCCGCCTCGCCCGCCGCCTCACCCGCCGCCTCGCCCGCCGCCTCGCCCGCTGCCTCGCCCTCTGGATCGCCACACACGGCTCGAGGCGTGGCCGCCGCCGCCGCCGCCGCCGCCGCCGCCGCCATCCGGGTCGCCGGAGTGGTCGCCGGAGGCCGCAGCCCAAGGACAGCAGGCGCCGCCGGCGTCTGGCCGCTCTTGTTCTCCCGCATGGCTTGGTTGTACTGGCTGGCCTGGCTACTCAGCTTGGGCGCACGGGGTTGGATCGGCGCGCCGTGTCCTGGCATCCCGCCTGCCGCTGCCGCCCGCCGATTCAGCTGGGCCAATGCGCTCCGCTCTACGCCGGCCGCGGCCTCGGACGCTGCGCCCTCCCCGGTCCGATCCGCCGCCGCAGCCACCCAGCGAGCGAGGGCGGCCTGCAATGCCCGTTGCACCTCTGCCCTCGCGCACCTCTCCAGCTGCGACGTGCGCAGCTCGCGCTGATGCCGCCGCCCCGCCCGCTCCTCCCCCGCCGCCTCCGCCTGCCGCGTCGCCGCCGCCATGTCGGCACCCGCAGCCTGCGCGAGCACCTGTTGCCTCGCTTCCTCCACCTGCAGCCTCACCTCCTCCGCTTGCAGCCTCGCCGCCGCCTCCATCGCATCGCGTGCCTCCTGCCTCGCCTCCCGCCTCGCCTCCGCCACCGCCGCCCCCTGCCGCGACAGAGCCTCCCGCCTCGCAACCGCTGCGCCCTCTTGCGCCGCCGCTGCCGCCTCCTGCGCCGCCGCCACCTGCCCGCGCGCCTCCAGCACCCGCTGCCGCCCCGCCGCTTCCGCCGCCGCCATGTCTCGTCGCACCGCCTCCGCCTCCACCGCGGCGGCGAGGGCCTCCGCCCGCGCCACCGCCTCCTGCTCCGACATCGCCGCGAGCTGCCGCTCCACTCTGTGCGCCGCCTGCTCTGCCTCGCCCCGCGCCGCCTGCGCCTGGCGCTGCTGCTCGGCCGCCGTGGCTTGCACGGCCGCTGTCGACCGCCGCTGCTCGCCGACGGCCCGCGAGAGGAGCTCTACTTCGGACGCGACCATTTGGAGCAGCGCGATGCGTCGTGGCTCGGAAGCCGTGGGCGACGACGGAGGCGGACCCGGCGGCGTGCCCCCCTCGGGACCGGGGCTGAGGCAGGCGTGCCCAGGCCGCAGCGCCATCTGCACCTCGGGCCGCGGTGGTTGCGGTGGTTGCGGTGGTTGCGGTGGTTGCGGTGGTTGCGGTGGTTGCGGTGATTGCGGTGGCGGCAGCTGGTGCGAAGGCGGCAACATCCACGGCCGTGGCCGCGACGGCAGCGGCGGCGGTGGAGGCGGTGGAGGCGGTGGTGGAGGCGGCATGGAGTATGGTGCCCGATGTGGTGACGAGTACGGCGATGACTGGTATGATGGCGGCGGTGGTGGCAGCGGCGGTGGCGGCGGTGGCGGCGGTGGCGGCGGTGGAGGTGGTGGTGGCGGCGGTGGCGGTGGTGGTGGCGGTGGTGGTGGCATGGAGTACGGCAACTGGAGTGGTGACGAGTACGGCGACTGGTGTGGTGGAGGCGGTGGAGGTGGGGGTGGTGGGGTAGGCTGCGGCGCTGGCCGCAGCTGGGCCTGCACCTCCTGCGCCGTCTGCGCCTCCTGATCCTGCGGGAGCTGTGGTGGCGTCTGCGTCTGCTGGGCGCACGTCTCCGTGGTACGAAGCAGCCGTGCTGCCTCCGCTTGTGCCGCCAGCAGCTGAGCCTGCGCCTCCACCGCTTCCTCTCTGGCCGCTGTCTCCCCCCTGTCCCGTTGCTCCTGCTCCAGCTCCAGCTCCAGCACTGCCTGCAGCGCCGCCCGCTCCTCGCCCAGCTGGGTCAGGGTTAGGGTCAGCTGCTCCGTGCCTGCCGCCTCGCGCGCCGCCGCCTCGCTCTGCCCAAGCAACGCCCGGTCGCGCTCAGCCGCCGCCTCGCTCTGCCCAAGCAACGCCCGGTCGCGCTCAGCCGCCGCCTCGCTCTGCCCAAGCAACGCCCGGTCGCGCTCCGCCACCATGGCCACCAGCTGAGCCTCGACATCCTCCTTCGCAGCCCCCACGAACACCAGCCGGGTCCCCGCCTCCTTCCTCTCAGCAGCCATGGCCACCAGCTGCGCCTCCATGTCCTCAAGCCGCCCCTGCCTCTCAGAGTGAGCGCCCACCAGCCGGGACACCGCGTCCTCGAGCCTCTCCGAGTGCGCGTGCGCGAGCGCGTGCTTCTGCCTCTCGAGCGCTGCTCTCTCCTCGTGCCGCTGCTCCACACTCGCTGCCCGCATCTGCGACACTAGCTGTCGCATCGCCTCCGCCTCCGTCCGTGGCGGCTGAGCCTCCGCCTCCGTCTGAGTGTGCTGCGCCTGCGCCTGCGCCTGCGCCTGCGCCTGCGCCTGCGCCTGCGCCTGCGCCCGCGGTGGCTGTGCCTCGACCTCGGTCTGAGTGTGCTGTGCCAGCGTCTGCGCCTTTGCTTGAGTGTGCCGCGACTGCATGCATAACGCCGCTGCCTGCGTCGCTTGCACCTCCGTCTGCATATCCGTGTGCATGTCCGTCTGCGTCGCTTGTCTGCGACCGGAGGTTGCTGTCTGCGTCGCTCGCGCCTCCGTCGGCGTCAACGGTGGCGGCGTCGGCGGTGGGTCGCACTGCGACGACTGCTCAAGCCTCTTCTCTCGCTCAGTCCCGCACGTGGCATCGCAAGTCTCTTGCCGCCGGCGTAGCTCTCTGGCTCTCGCCGCTCTCAGCTGAGTCGCCTGTATTGCCTGCGCCGCTCTCGTCAGCCTCTCTCGCTCTGCGGAAAGCTCCTCGCGTTGCGGGAGCTTGCCGTCCGCAGCAGCCTCTCGTAGAGCGCGGGTGGCAGCTTGCATACCGCGCAGCGATTGCTCAGTGGCCGTCTCGGCGACTGATACGCCCGAGTGCACATCCGGTAGGCCGAGTGTTTTCACCACCTCGCAAAGCTCCACCGAAGCCTGCCGCAGCTGCTCCAGCTGCTGTGTTCGCTCCGTGTCAAACCGCCAGACCTCGCTGGACAATCGGCCCAGGCTTTCATTTGAGCGAGATAAGGAAGCACGCAGGCTTGAGTTCTCGTGCTTAGCAGCTCGCAGCTCCTGGCGCAGCTCCTGCACCTGCGGGTCCTCGGGCGGTTGGGATCGGCTGCTTGGCTTGAGCTGGTGGCTATGGGGCACGACAACAATGTTAGTCTCGAGCTCTCGGAGGATGCCCGTGATCGATGAGGTCATGCGCCAGGCGGTGCTGTCCACGACGGTCGAGCGGCGCCACCGCACGGCCCGTTAAAATGTGGAGGGAGACAATCCGAGGGGGTGCTTTAAACACATTGTTTCCCCGCCGCCTTTAAACCTGCGCTCTACCGACAACGGAGCTGTAGCTCGACCCTCCGGTTGTGCGTGCGGCCCTGCGCGGTGAGGTTGGGGGCGAGCGGGCAGTCGGTGCCCATCGCGGCGGTGTGCAGGTGGCAGTGCACGCCGTGTGAGAGCAGGCTGCGCTTGACTGCGGCAGCGCGCGCCGCGCACAGCCGGGCGGCGTCGCACTCGGAGGCGTCGGCGTGGCCCTCTATGAGCAGATCGAAGGAGGGGTTGTCCTCGAGGGAGCGTGCCACCTTGGCGAGGAGCGGCACCGTCTCGGGGCCGAGCTTCGCCTCGCCCAGGCCAAAGCGGAGCGGCTTGGGTAGCAGCAGTCCCTGCACGACCTTGAAGCTGACGCTCGAGCCACCTTGCTCCATGACACCACCCACCACCGGGGGCGGTGCGCCCTCGGCGCGCAGCTGGTTCTGCAGCACCCCGTGCTGGCAGAGGTGGCGGCGCACCGCCGTCGCGCGCTTGGCGGCGACGGCCGGCACCTCGGTGTGCTTACACCTGCCCACGCAGCGTATCTTGAGCCCGCGCTGCCGCTTGAGCGTAGCGATTACAAACGCCAGGTCGGCGCGGCACGTCGCGTTGAGCGTTTCTGCGCCGACACCGAAGTCAAGGCGTAGCGCCTCGAGTCGCTTGGGGAACTCAAAGTGCTGCTTGCCGCCCCACATACCGTGCCCGGGCCCCACCTCACGAACGCTCCACCCTCTCACCGCAGCCTGGATTCGTGTAGCGCCCGCCTCCTCCCGCCGCGCCCGTGCCCGCCGCCGCCAGCGCGCCGTGACAGTGCCGACCGCTGCCTGCAAAGCATACGCCTGCACGAGGGCCACACGTCGCAGCTCCTCCTTCGCATACCTCTGCGCAGCGAGCGCCTCCGCCTCCGCCTCCCACGCCGCATCCTCGGCCGCCACCCTTGCCTGAGCCACCGCCGCCGCCACCGCCGCCGCCGCCGCCTCGACCTCGGCTTTGGCGACGGCCGCGGCGGCCGCCACCTCCGCCACCTCCGCCGCAACCGCCGCCGCCGCCTCCGCTGCCGCCGCCGCAACCGCCCGTGCCGCTGCCCTCTTGGCCTCCTCTTTAGCTCGCTCCACTGCTACCGCCATCGCCATCGCCATCGCCTCCGCCTCCGCCTCCCGCAGCGTGGCCTCTCGTCTCGCCCTTGCCACCGCCCTCGCTTCAGCAGCCGCCAGCGCCGCGACCTCCGCACTCGCCGCTGCCCGCGCTAGTACTTCCTCCTCTCTTGCTACCAGCTGAGCCCTTTGAGCCTCGGCCCGGCAGAGGAGCCACCGCCGCACGGCGCCACCAAGGCGCAGCGCTGCCGCTTGCTGCTGCTGCGCCTGCTGCCGCGCCGCCCGCTGCCGCGCCGCCCGCCGCGCCGCCGCCAGCTCCGCCGCCGCGCGCCGTGCCGCCGCCCGCTGCCAAGCCGCTGCGATCACCCTTCTGGCATGTAGCTCCGCTCGCCGCAACCGCCGCCGCCTCCACGCGCCGCCCACAGCCTCGGCCGCGCTTGCGCGCCGCAGCCGACGCACCGTCCCGCGAGCGGCGTGGCCCCGTGACGCGGCGCACAAGCACGTGGCTGCCGCCTGCCGCCGCCGCTCGGCCGCCGCCCGCTCGGCCGCCGCCCTCTCTGCTGCCGCCCGCTCGGCCACCATTTGCGCCGCCTTCTCTGCTGCCGCCCGCCCGGCCGCCCGCTCGGCCGCCCGCTGCGCCGCTTTTCTCTGCGCCGCTGCCTGCTCCGCCTCCGCCGCCCGAGCCGCAACCTCTCGCTTCGCTTGCTCGAGCTTCTGTCGCTCGTTTTCCATCCACGCCTGCCGTTTGCGCCCGAGCTCGCGCAGCTCCTCGCGTCCCATGCACCCGCGCCACACTCTCTGAATGTGCATAACAGAGAGCTCTCTTCTGGATGTATTCCCATTGAGCCGATCGGCCTTCATCAGCGCAGTCGCAGCGTTGCCCTGTAGCGGCGCAGAGTGAAGCGGAAGCTTCAGGACGCCCACTGGTCGCCTCTTGTGCTCGCGAGCTGCAACGTTGGCTACTCGATGCGAGCGGCCATTGGCGGCGTCGGCTTGACGTGGCAGTAGTGGACGCCCTGTGCTCTTGAGGTCGCGCCGCGCAACCAGCGCGGCGAAGGCGGTGTTTGAGTTGTTTGCGAAGGTCATGCAGGCCGTCCTCGGCTCAACGTGCGGCCTCGCCGAAAGGTGCTCAACGCCGACCGTTTCTCAATCTCATCCGGGAGGGGGGGGGGTAAAACGAACGGGTCTGCAATACAGCGAGTGTTATTCAGCGAGTGTCATTCAGCACTACTGGGCTACCACTCAGCCCACAACTAGAAGTGCCAGAGCGAACCTTTCGTCTCGTCCTGACCTATAAAACGCCGGACCGCCTAAACGCCCACACAGTACAAGTCCACCCCCAAGTGCGCCTCGCGGAACTCGATGATCAACCCCCGTAGGACGACGTTTGGGGCGGTCAGAGTCGTGGTAAGCTTCTCGTTGGTCATTGGCGACGTCTGCTTCGTCTGCAGCCAGCGTCTGATCTCCGCGCGCTCGTACGTTTGCCCGTCGCCCACCAGCAGCACCGGATCATGCATTATCTCAAAGGTGAGCGGGCACACGAACGCGTCCGGCACTTTGACGGGCACGGCCGTAGCGCGCGCCGCAGCGGGCTCGGGCGCGTCAGAGACGGGAGGAGCGGCATCGGCATCATTGTTCGCAGCGTCGGTGTAGTTGGCGGCGTCCTCGGCGGCGGGCTCAGTGGGTTGAATGGAAGCGCGCTCCGCAGTGTAAGCGTCGGCGGCGGGCCCGGCGGCGGCGGCGGCAGGCCCGGCGGCGGCGGACCCGGAGGCGGCGGGTCCGGCGGCGGCAGGCCCGGCAGCGATGGCGGCGAGGGCCGCACAGGCTGACCCAACACCCGTGGCTCTCTTCTTGCCCTTGCACTTTCTTGGCTTGACGGATTGCGCCTGCGCGGCCTGCGCGGCCTGCGCGGCCTCCTCGGCCAATAGCTCGGCCATCGCCGCGTCCGCTCTGGCCCACTCGCTGGCCTGGGTCAACTGCACCACGCTCGCCTCCGCACCCACCGGGGGCGAGTTGCGCATCGTGCCCTCGCTGAAGAGATCGTGCACCAGAAGTGAGTCTGGTGAGTGCTTGCGTGTCCGCGGAGTCATGGTTGGATCTGTCTTCCCGCGGAGCAGCTGGCTGGTACTGGCGTGGCCACGCTCCTCAGCGAACGAGAGCGCCGTTCGCCCGCCCATTTGCATTGCCAGCCCAGGGTCTGCTTGGGCAGCTAGCAGGGCCTGGACACAGTTTGTGTGCCCCTCGGCCGCGGCAATCATGAGAGCCGTGGCACCATGCTTCGCCCGCTGATCAGGATGCGCCGAGTGCTCGAGCAAAGTCGTGACGATCGCGTCATGCCGAGTCCGCGCCGCGGACATGAGAGCTGTGATGCCGTCTTGCTGCGCAAGGTTCGGGTTGGCTGCGTGCTCGAGCAGAAGCCGTACGATCGTGCTGCCGCGGGTGTTTTGCTCGGAGGCGGCCATGAGGGCCGTGGAGCCCTCGTCGCTCCGCAGATCAACAGTCGCGCCACCATCGATCAGCTCGGTCACCAACTGGCACCTTTCGTATACGGCCGCGGCATGCAACAACGAGTAGCCCGTGAGCTCTGTGCATTGTGCGTCCACCCTTCCACCGCGCAGCAGCCACTTCCTAACCTTCTTCAGCTCGCCGCACTGCACGGCATGCAGCAAGTAGGTGGGCAACAACGGCCGGGAGGGCCCGTCGCGCAGCTTTGGCTCAGCCATCCACCAGCCGTGCTGGTTTGCTGCAACTGATTCCGATTTCCGTGCAGAGTGTTTGGCGGTTACAGCCAGTTGCAGGGTTCGGAAAAGAAACACTGATTCGCGGACCAAACGTGGTGCAGATAAGATCAGATGAGAGCGGTGCAGACCAAAATTTGGCGGTTACAGCAAGTTGCAGGGTTCGGACGCGTAAATCCCGCCATCGCATGTGGTACATATGTTAGAAGCGGCTCGATAAAAAAACTTAATTGAGGGGTGAATACAGATACTTGAACCGCTCTAAACAAACTCTGTGTAGCGAGAACACCCACAAGAAACCGACTTGAAATCACCCTGCTAGACGTGGTGTACGAGAAGGATGCCTTCTCAAGCACACACGCCATGTGGCTGCGAAAGGCAGAGAAACAGCCATCATGCGGCGAGCTCTCCCTGTCCCACCTCCTACCTCCTACAGTAGCCCATGCGCATCGAGCTTGGCCTGCGTCGGTGGCGGCGCATCGGGCGTGAGCATCTGGAGTGACCCAGGGCTTCTGGCATGGGTGGGTGGGTGGGTGGGTGGGT
>Ga0209302_10002414_pt1:0-2500 | contig 10898 bp, 3 predicted proteins | sample ArcOceMetagenome_2_FD_187445 | JGI IMG/M metagenome (GOLD analysis project Ga0209302, IMG submission 187445) | Marine eukaryotic phytoplankton communities from Arctic Ocean - Arctic Ocean ARC135M Metagenome (SPAdes) (version 2) | ecosystem: Environmental > Aquatic > Marine > Oceanic... | reverse complement strand
TCATATTTTCTGTCAGTTTCGTAGATTTTGTAGTTCATAAGTGTGATAAAACACAAAAAAATGTTCTACTCATGCACTTCAGACCGTCCCTGCTAAGTAAAGCTAGTAAATTCAGATTGACAGTCCCTCGACCGTCTCTACTAGGTAAAGCTAGTGATTTAGTGAATTCTCACGATCGGGTCTAGCATAGTAATTTCCTCCTTGTCACTTCTCATAGAGAAGTAACTTTTATATGTGAAAAGTTCATATTCCCTGCTAAGTAAAGCTAGTAAATTCAGATTGACAGTCCCTCGACCGTCTCTACTAGGTAAAGCTAGTGATTTAGTGAATTCTGACGATCGGGTATAGCATAGTAATTTCCTCCTTGTTACTTCTCATAGAGAAGTAACTTTTATATGTGAAAAGTTCATATTTTTCTGTCAGTTTCGTAGATTTTGTAGTTCATAAGTATGATAAAACACAAAAAAATGTTCTACTCATGCACTTAAGACCGTCCCTGCTAAGTAAAGCTAGTAAATTCAGATTGACAGTCCCTCGACCGTCTCTACTAGGTAAAGCTAGTGATTTAGTGAATTCTCACGATCGGGTCTAGCATAGTAATTTCCTCCTTGTCACTTCTCATAGAGAAGTAACTTTTATATGTGAAAAGTTCATATTCCCTGCTAAGTAAAGCTAGTAAATTCAGATTGACAGTCCCTCGACCGTCTCTACTAGGTAAAGCTAGTGATTTAGTGAATTCTGACGATCGGGTATAGCATAGTAATTTCCTCCTTGTTACTTCTCATAGAGAAGTAACTTTTATATGTGAAAAGTTCATATTTTTCTGTCAGTTTCGTAGATTTTGTAGTTCATAAGTATGATAAAACACAAAAAAATGTTCTACTCATGCACTTAAGACCGTCCCTGCTAAGTAAAGCTAGTAAATTCAGACTGACAGTCCCTCGACCGTCTCTACTAGGTAAAGCTAGTGATTTAGTGAATTCTGACGATCGGGTATAGCATAGTAATTATCTCCTTGTCACTTCTCATAGAGAAGTAACTTTTATATGTGAAAAGTTCATATTCCCTGCTAAGTAAAGCTAGTAAATTCTGATTGACCGTCTCTACTAGGTAAAGCTAGTGATTTAGTGAATTCTGACGGTCGGGTCTAGCATAGTAATTTCCTCCTTGTTACTTCTCATAGAGAAGTAACTTTTATAATCGGTTATAGAGGTAGTTCAGAGATTATCGATCGATGGTCTCGAAAGGTTTTTATTTTTACTTGCTTTTGCACGTAAACAAAAACTTTTTCGTAGTCCTCGTGGTTTTGTGCGTAGATAACAAAACGGTAAAGCCTACACATATGCCAGTTTTCAATATTTTAAGCTAAAATATGGATGGATTATTGCGTCTAAGTGTCCTCTATGCATTGGAATGTTGAAATAGGAAATTTATTTTTTTTTGATTTTAGAGATACTAAGTCCATGGAACACCACTAACTGAAGCTAGTGAAACAAAAACGTTCGTCGGCCCCCTTGCTTTTGTGCGTAGATATATATGTCAGTTTTCAATATTTTAAGCTAAAATATAGATGGATTATTGCGTCTAAGTGTCCTCTACGCATTAGAATGTTGAAATAGGAAATTTATTTTTTTTTTGAATTTAGAGATACTAAGTCCATGGAACACCACTAACTGAAGCTAGTGAAACTAACTTTTATGTGTGAAAAGTTCATATTTTTCTGTCAGTTTTGTAGATTTTGCAGTTCATAAGTATGATAAAACACAAAAAATGTTCTACTCATGCACTTAAGACCATCCCTGCTAAGTAAAGCTAGTAAATTCTGATTGACAGTTCCTCGACCGTCTCTGCTAGGTAAAGCTAGTGATTTAGTGAATTCTGACGATCGGGTCTAGCATAGTAATTTCCACCTTGTTACTTCTCATAGAGATGTAACTTTTATATGTGAAAAGTTCATATTTTTCTGTCAGTTTCGTATATTTTGCAGTTCATAAGTATGATAAAACACAAAAAATGTTCTACTCATGCACTTAAGTGTCATCAGCATTTTAACATGCTAACCAAGTTTAGATGAAATTTAAACATGTCAATGAAATAGCCATGCGTACCTGTTTTTGTCTTAAAGAATGCGCTTAAGTGATATGAAGTGCAAATAAATCAATGACATTTCACCTTCTACAGGATTCTATGGGAAACTTCCTAAATTTGTGTTGACTAATCACATGCTTTTTCACATGTCTCCACGGTTTTGGTCATAACTATGTCAGTTTGCAACCAATTTTACTTTTGAATAGCTCATTGAAAGCGCATGATAATTCTGCATCTTTCTGTCGTTTCAAATTTTTAAAATAGACTTTTTATCACAAAGAAAAAAAAGGTTAAAAAACATAGTGTGCACACTAAGTTCAAAATAATCTATCATTGCATCTTAACAGGTAGAAGCTATGCAGCAAACCTTCGTAACTTTTGCATGATGTTTCTTATCATAAAGATTAAACTA
>Ga0209302_10002413_pt1 | contig 10898 bp, 6 predicted proteins | sample ArcOceMetagenome_2_FD_187445 | JGI IMG/M metagenome (GOLD analysis project Ga0209302, IMG submission 187445) | Marine eukaryotic phytoplankton communities from Arctic Ocean - Arctic Ocean ARC135M Metagenome (SPAdes) (version 2) | ecosystem: Environmental > Aquatic > Marine > Oceanic | place... | reverse complement strand
ACGCGCAGCGCAGCTGGCACCTTCAGCGGTCACCGCCAGCGCAGTCGGAGGATCTGCCACCAGAAGTGTGGTTGCCGACTCTCTCCGACGACGAGCGGCTCCTCTACGCCGCGCGATCGCGCGTGCACGACAGGTCATCAGCACGCGCGATCGCGCGGCTCTTCGAGGAGCACGCTTCTCTCCAGTCAGCGCATGCAGTATAGTCAACACGCAAAAGACACGCGTGCAGTAGAAGAGGCGCCGTCAGCTGTTGACGATCGCATCGACCAGCAGGGCCTGGTACTCGTCTGCGGGCAGCTGCACGCGGGCCATGTCCGCCAGGAGCTGCTGCTCGGGCAGCGCGCCGTCCTGCGGCAGGTGCTGCAGCAGCATGACGCTCTCTTCGTAGCCCGCGGCGAGCAGCATGGGCTGCAGCAGCCCCAGCAGGGCGAGGGCGGCGCAGAAGAGCGCGCGCTCTCCCTCGGAAAGGACCACATCCCAGATGCGCGCGCACGCCGAGAGCGGTAGCGACTGACGGAAGAGGGCGAGCAGCAGCTGGTACATACTACCTACTACCTGCCTACTGCTTACTGCCTACTGCTTACTGCCTACTACCTACCACCTACCACCTACCACCTACCACCTACCACCTACCACCTACCACCTACTACCAATCCCTCACCTGCGAGAACATGGTGAGCAGCCAGCGCACAAGGTAGACATCGCTCGAGATCTCGTGCCGCGCAAGGTGCAGGTGCACTGCGGGCAGCTGCTGCTCGAGGGTGCGCTCAAAGTAGCGCAGCACAGGCCCGAACTGCAGCGACGCGCACGCGCGGAGCACGGGGTAGCCATTGAGCAGCGCGCTCAGGCAGGCGCACGCGAGGTGCGGCTCGTGCAGATGCAGCAGCAGCGTGGCGGCAAGGTGGCTCATCCCTTGCCGGTAGGGCAGGCTGTCAGGCAGGGCGCAGTAGACGAGGAGGAGCTCGAGCAGCGGTGCACGCATCAGCCCGCCGCGCTCCGCGAAGTAGCCGAGCCGAGGGAAGGTGCGCGCGAGATCGCCCTCGACGAGGGCCGTGTGCCTCGCCTCGTTAGGGTCAGGGTCAGGGTTAGGGTTAGGGTTAGGGTCAGGGTTAGGGTTAGGGTTAGGGTTAGGGTTAGGGTCAGGGTTAGGGTTAGGGTGTGCCTCGCCTCGTCATGCACGTGCGCCTCGGCACGGCCCATCGCCGCGCCGCGCAGCAGCCCGTATGCGGCGGCAGTCGGCTCAAGCGGCGCGCGCGCACTGAGCAGCAGGGGCCACACGCTGCGACGGAGCTCGGGCGAGATGCCGACCTCGCACATGGCGCGCAGCTCAGCCGGAGATAGGCCAGGCGCGCCTGCCGCCGCCAAGGCCGCGCCCGCGCCCTGGGCGCGCGGCGAGGCGCGCGGCGAGTGCTGACTGCTACCCCTGCTGCTGCGCTGCCCCTGCTGCCCCTGCTGCCCCTGCTGCCCCTGCTGCGGCACGCCTGCAACCTGCAGCCCCTGCTTCGACAGGCCTGCAGCCTGCAACCCCTGCTGCAGCCCCTGCTGCAGGTTCTGCTCCTCGAGGCTGCGCTCCATGCGCTCGATCCAGCGTGCGTGCTGCCTGCTCGCCCGCGACGAGGGAGGTGGGGTATCCGTGGGGCTGCTGCGGCCTGTCGCCCCCCCACCGTGCGCCGCGTGCCACTGTGACTTGCGCAGCGCAACGAGCAGCTCGGCCTGCCTTGGGGTCAGGGTTAGGGTTAGGGTTAACCCGAGTCAGCTAGGCCCAACCCTAACCCTATCGCGAGCAGCTCGGCCTGCCCCGCCCCTCGCGCTAGGACCACATCGTGAGAGCGGCCGTTGAGCCGGGCGCCTGGTTAGGGTTAGGGTTGGGGTTAGAATTAGGAATAGGGTCAGGGTTAGGAATAGGGTTAGGGTTAGGGTTAGGGCTAGGGGCGCCTGCGCGGGCGAGCACGAGCGAGGTCTCGTCGTGCTGCTGCTCGAGCGCCGCCTCGAGAGGCGTGCACCCCTCGGCGTCCGGCTGGTTGGGGTCGGCCGCGTGGGCGAGCAGCAGGGCCGCCGTGGAGGCGTGGCCGTTAAGGGCGGCGTAGTGCAGCGGCGTTCGGCCGCGCCCGCCACTGCCGCCACCGCCGCCGCCGCCGCCACCGCCGCCGCCGCCGTCGCCGCCGCTGCCGCCGCCGCCGCTGCTGCTGCTGCCGTCGCGCGCGACTGCGCCGCCCGCGGGCGCGCCGCTACGCAGCAGCGCGCCCACCTCCTCGACCTCCCCCCAGGAGGCAGCGAGGCAGAGCCAGCGCAGCTGCGTCGAGGGCGAGGTGAGCCCCCGCCTCAGCACGGCCTTGGAGACGCCCGCCTGGGGTACGTAGGGTTGCAGCCTAGGATAGGGTGATGACTAGGTAGCACGTGCATGTCGGAGACGCCCGCCTGGGAGCGTTAGGCGTGCGGCCTGGGATGCATGGGAGTGCAGCCTGGGTGCGTAGGCTTGGGGTTGCAGCCCGTACTACTCCGGGGCGCGTCCTTGGAGACAGCTACCTGCAGGAATGCGCGCCGCGCGCTGCTGCCGCGCGCGGCCTGAATGTCCTCGCGCCACGCCTCCGCCTCCGTGGCAGCCGAGGAGATCACGCCACGCCTCTGCACCGTGGACATCACGAGCACAATCTCCTCGCCATCGGACAGTCGCAGCCGCAGCCGGCCGCCGCTGCGCACGCCCATCGCATCGAGGTGCTCGAGCCGCACGACGCGCTGCAAGCCATCGCCGCCGCCGCCATCACCGCCGCCGCCGCCATCGCCGCCGCCGCCGCCATCGCCGCCGCCGCCGCCATCGCCGCCGCCGCCATCGCTGCCGCCGCCCCCGGCACCGCCGCCCTTAGCACCGCCGCCCTTCATGCCGCCGCCCTCGGTGCTGCCCTCGGCGCCTCCGGCTGCCTCCTTGGCCTCTCCGGGGTCGAAGAAGAGCAGCCTTCCCCTGCGCACCTCGAGCCAGCACGGGCGGACGCCCCACCCCGCCAGCTGCCACAACCACCCTTGCTCAATGCCCACCGTGCCCTGCCGCAACAGGTCATCGCCTTCCCCGGCGGCGGTGACGGCGGCTGTGACGGCGGCGGCGGCAGCTGTGACGGCGGCAGCAGCGACGAGGAAGCGCCGGTCACCATTGCTGCCACAACTACTGTCGCCGCCGCCGCCACCAAGGCTGCCATCGCCATCGCCACTGCAGCCGCCGCTGCCGCCGCCACCTATACGGCTGCCTCCCTCAGCGCCAGCCTCGCCGCTACCGCCGCTAATCAGGCTGCCGCTTTCCTCGCCATGCGTCCCACCGCCGCCCCCCGTGCCGTCGGCAACGACGAGGGTGGCGGGGGCGGAGGCGGCGGGAGCGGCGGGGACGGAGGCGCCGGGGGCGGCGGGGACGGAGGCGCTCTGGCTGTACTCCGGCATCGAGGTGGAAGCCTCCGCCGACAGCGGTGTCACAGGGCGCAGCTGCCGGGCCGCTGCACCCGCGGCGAAGGCAGAGCACGCCGAGGACGCGCACACCTCCCCCCGTTCGTCCGGCGCGCTCGCCGCGGCGACGGCGCCAGTGCACGCGCTCGTACGAGTACAAGCAGGCGCGGCGCTGTCCTGTGCCGCTGTCGATCTGGATCTCGCGCCGCCGAGGTGCAGTAGTAGCGCCACGGAGCGGCCGCCATGGCTATACTTACTATGACCGCATGCCACGGCGACGGCGCGCACACCGCGATCGACCGCGCACTGGGGCAGCAGTAGGAGCGGTGACACCGGCCGTGGCGACGTCGGCACGGGAGCAGCTGCGCCGCACGACGCGAGAGGGACCTCGTCGTCGCTGGCGGGGCACGCCGTCGCAGGCGCCACCGGCGCTGCCGCAGCCCCTGCCGGCGCCGCGGCGGTGGGCGGCGCCGCGGCGGGAGGCCGCTCGAGCACGCCGCGGTCGAAGGCGGCGCCCACCGCTTCCCCGGTGACCACGCCCTCCCCGAAGGCGTAGGGCACGCCGTCGACGATGGCCACGGAGAGTGCACCGCTGGCGGCGACGGAGGAGACGCGGCGTGGCGCGAAGCTGAGCAGAGGCGTGGGCCAGTGGCGCGGCGAGGTGTCGGGCTGGCCGAGCTGGCCGTGCGCGTTTGCGCCGCAGGAGTAGAGCGCGCCGCGGCGCGAGAGCAGCAGCGTGTGCTGCGCGCCCGCGGCGGCGGCGCAGATGTGCTCGCCGCGGAGGGTGAGCAGTGGCACGGGGCGCGGCTCATCGCGGCCGAGGCCGGTGCCCAGCTGGCCACTCGCGCCTCCGCCGCACGCGTGCACGCCGCCGACGCCGTCGAGCAGCAGCGAGTGGCGCGCGCCGGCGGCGAGCGCGAGCAGCGGGGGCGCGCCCGTGTGCGGCACGGCGCTGATGCGGCGAGGCGAGGCGTGGCTGCGCGAATCTCCCAGCCCGAGCTCACCGCACCGCCCCTCGCCGCACGCGTAGGCGTGCCCCGCCGCCAGGAAGAGCGAGTGGCGCGCGCCGCACGCGACGGCGGCGGCGGCGCGGCCATGCATCTTAGCGACGAGGCGCGGTGCGGCCTCGTCGGAGCGCTGGCCGTGGCCGAGCTGCCCCTCACGGCCGCTACCCCACGAGTAGACGTGTGCGGCGCTGCCCGTGCAGATGGCGAGGGTGTGCGCCCCCCCCGCGGCGAGTGCCGTGACGCGCCTGCCGTAGAGCGCGTGCAGTAGGGCGAACGAGGGCTCCAGTGCCACCACGAGGCCCGCTGCCACCTCCGCCTCCGCCTCCGCCTCCGCCTCCGCCTCCGCCTCCGCCTCCGCCTCCATCTCCGCCTCCGCCTCCGTCGGCTGCAGCTGCGGCGCTGGCTGCAGCGCCACCGCCGCACGCTCGCTGCTCGCAGGGGCAGGCGCCACCGCCCGCTGCAGCTCGCCGCCGCTCTCGACCGCCTCCTCCCGAGAGAGCACCTCCTCCTGGCCGCGTCTCTCCTCCGCTGCGGCCCTGCAGTGCAGGAGCATGCCCCTGTCGGAGAGCACGAGCAATCTCGCCTCCACCTCCACCTCCGCCTCGCTCGTGCCGCCACCGTGGCCGTCATCGGAACCGCTGTGCCTGTGGCGGCCGGGGGTCGACCGGCCGCTGCCCGCATGCCCTTTTCGCGAGGCACGCGAGGCATACTCGCCTGCAGGCGCAATCAGTAGCGACGCCGTCTCCACCGACGCGTCGAGAGCTTGCGACACCCACCCAAGGCCGGAGCGCCGCCGCTCCGACGTCGCAGCTTCTCGCGCCGTGCACATGCACAGCAGCAGGCCGTCTGCCTTGGTGGTCAGCTGCTCAGCCAGCAGCGGCAGCAGCGGCAGCGGCGGCGGCGGAGGCGGCAGCGGAGGCGCCGAGCGGGCCGGAGTCCGGGCAGTGGTGGCGCCTCGGCTCGTGGACGGTTGGCTCGTGCGAGGCCGAGCGGTGGGACCGCACGCAGGAAGGCGTGCAAGAAGGCTGCAGTCGTCGCCGGGCGGCTGCAGGAAGGCGTGCAAGGCAACGCTGTCGAGAGCAAGCGCTCGCACGTACTCGTCGAGAGCACCAAGAGTCTTCAGCGGCTCTTTGCACGGTGGCAGCGGCTGAGGTGCGTGGCTCGACGACTCAGCCAGCAGTGAGCCGTGCAGCCTTATGAAGTCACTATAGGTCTTCAGCGACGAACTGACGGCGCCATGCTCCGTCCAGCTTCTGGTGCGGTAGAAGGTGGTCGTCGAGCCGTGCTCGTCCAGCTCATTGGCGGTGCCCACCACTCTCACGCCAGCGATCTTGTTCGTGGCCATGTCCATCTCTAATGTCCATCGTTAAAAAAAAGAGAGGGCCAACACAGCGCGTGTTGAGACTCGTTTTCTCACCTCAAACCTGAGGAGCCTAAGTTCTGAACCGTTGATTTTTCGATAATTGTGCGCCAACAGAGCGCGCGATTGGAGTGTTTTGGGCGGAGCTCGGGATCGATACCGTCAATCGTATCTGCGCTGGGGCAGATAGCCGTCATTTGCACAGATGGCTGCCGGCGTGAGCGACGACGTGACGCGGGTCGCCAGAGTGATGCCTGGTGATCTGGACACCGACACGTCCCTGCTGAGCGGACCTAGGTCTGTGACAGTGCGGTCGACTACTGGTGGAGCAGGGCAGACCTTCGAGCTGGAGCACCAGCTCGATGGCTCTGCAAGCCAGCAGGCGGTGTGGGAAGAGATAGGGGGGCAGGAGCTACTGGTGGATCACCTGCTGCTGAAGGGTCACAGCGCGGCCATCCTCGCGGTCGGCCCCAGCGGCGGCGGGAAGAGCCACACCCTCACGGGGCAGCCCGACGACCCCGGGATCAGCCTGCGGGTGCTGCGCGCGCTGCTTGAGCAGCGCACGCACAGGTCGCTGCGCGTCGAGGTGTGCGCGCTGGAGGTGGTGGGCGACGCGGCGTACGACCTGCTCTCGCCGAGCACGGAGCGGCGGGCCCCTCTGACCCTGGTCTGCGGCGACGGCCACCCTACCGTCTGGTACGCCCGGGAGGGCGAGGGCGAGGGTGCCGAGTCGGTTGGCGCCGACTGCTGGTACGCCGTGGAGGGCCTTGCTCAGGCGGAGGCGCTCCGGGTCATGGCCGACTGGCGGCGGCGCACGCGCCCCACCGCCAGGCACGCTCGCAGTGCGCGTGGCCACTCTCTCTTCTTTGTGCGGCTGAGCAGGCCTCCGGACTCGGGCCCTGGCGCGGGAGGGGCGCCCGGCGCGGGCGGCAGCCCGGCACCGAGCCCGGGGGCCACCGCCTCACCGCAGGGGTGGCAGTGCCGCCTGTGCTGCGCGCAGCTGGCGGGGCTCGACCGCGTCGAGGGGTTCGGGGCCCAGGGCCTCTCGCCGCCCTCGCTGCGGGAGGTGCTCGGCGTGGGGGCGTCGGTCAGCGCGCTGCTGGGCGTCGTGCGGCGGCTCTCGCAGCCTCAGCCGCAGCCGCCGTACACAGGGCCGCAGCCGCAGGAGATGGGCGATGCCACCGCCGCCACCGCGCAGGAGGAGCAGCCGCAGCACTCGATACAGGAGCGCGGCGCGGGGGCGGTGTGGCGCGGCGGGTTGGCGCAACTGCTGCGCGAGAGCCTGTGCGGCGCGCGCTTGACGGTGCCCACCCTTGACGCCCACACCCGACGCCCACACCCGTCGCCCTCGCCACCACCTATACTGCCCCTTACCGAGCCCCCACTGCCCCTTACCTCAGGTGCTTGCGGCGCTGAGGCCCGATGCGGCGCTCGGCGCCGAAGCAGTCGCGGCGCTGCGCCTCGCCACCTCCGCGCGCGGCCTCCTCTCGCGCGGCGGCGCGCGCGCTGCGCTGCCGTCGGCGGTGGCGGCGGCGGCGCGGCAGGCGGCAGACTGGAAGGCGCACGCGCGACTGTGCGCGGTGCTCGCGCAGGAGGAGGCGCCATGGGAGCTCAAGCTGCGCACCGACACCGCGCGCGCTCGACAGCTGGCGCGCGGCTGGCGCGACGATGGCGCTTGTGTCCCGGCGGCGCTTGACGCGGCGGCGGTGCGCGGCGCCGGCGCGAGCGCAGAGTATAGCGGGTGGGAGCTGCTCGACCTCATCGTGGCGGCACACGGCGTCGCCCCGCTGCGCTATCGGCTGCCCGCGCGTGGCGCTGTGCGCGTAGGTGCGTTGCGCTGCGACGCGGCGGCGGACGGCGCCACGCCCGATGGTGGCACCGACGTATTGACTGGCGCGTGGGTACGGCTGGGAGGCCACGGGGTGCAGCTCCACCACGCGACGCTGCAGCCGCACGAGAGAGGCGTCGCCGTGCTCCCTGTCGACGGCCTGCTCTTCGCCAACGGAGAGCCGGTGCTGCAACGCACCGAGCTCATCGAGGGAGACACCGTCGTCGTCGGCAGCGAGCGCTTGCTGCAGCTCTGCCGCGCCACCGGCGAGGCGGAGGCGGAGGCGCGCTTGCTGCCACACTCTTCCGCAGCCGCTCGGCGCGTGGCGGCCGCGGCCAGCCTTCAGGGTGCGCGCTCCTCACCACCCACCCCTCACTGCCCCTTGCCGCCCCTTACCACCCCTACCACCCTACCACGCCCCTCAGGCGCGAACGCGCAGCTGCTCGAGTGCACGGGCCTCCGGCTGCACGAGCTGCACCGCTACCGCCGCGAGGGCCAGTACCTACGCACCACCTACAGGATCGCGTCGCGGGGTCAGGCCCGGTGGCGTAAGACTCGCAGCGTGCTCGCTCTCGTAGGCGCACGCGGTGCGCAGGGGGGCGGTGCGCAGGGGGGCGGTGCGCAGGGGGGCGGTGCGCAGGGGGACAGTGACGGTGCGGCGGCGGAGGGAGAGATAGGGGTGGGAGGGATCTTCACCGCGAGTGCTCGGGACCCCTCTCGCGCCGCGTCGCCTTTCGGCCGGGCGCGCAGGGGATCCCGAGGTGGCGGCGGCGGCGGCGGCGGCGGCGGCGATGACGACGGGCCGGGCACGGCTGGTCGCGTGGACGGTGCGGAGAAGCCCCGAGCGTCGGGCGTGAGCGCCATGAGTGCAGACACGGCATCTGGTGGCATGAGCGCGGACACTTACCGGCAGATGGAGTACATCAAGGCGCTTGTCGAGGGTGGAGACGGCGCGAGGAAAGACAGCCCGCTGCAAGGCCATAGCAGTGGCGGCGGCGGCGGCGGCGGCGGCGGCGGCGGCGGCGGCGGCGGCGGCGGCGGCGGTGGCGGTGGCGGCGGCGGCGGCGGCGGCGGCGGCGGCGGTCGCGGCGGCGGCGGCGCGAAAGCGGTACAGGACGCGATCGTGGGCGCAGGCCAGGCACGTTGCGATGACTCGGGTTGGATGGGCGAGGCACCGTTGCAACGGCCACCTGGCGGCGAAGGTGCGGCAGGGCTGCCTGGCACACCGCCCACGCCACCGCGTCGAGGCCGGGGCCCTAGCAGTCTGAGCCAGGAGCGCCAACGTTCGGACGAGCTTGCCGGCGCGCCCGGGGCCGCCTTTGCCGGGAGGAGCGAGGAAGGTCGCGAGCTCGCGCCCGGACGAACTGAGGGCGAGATCGCACCGCGCTTGAGATCGCCATCTCGCCGGGAGATTGCATCTGCGAGCACGGAGCTCTTCCCGGGCCACCTCGCCGACCGTGAGCTCGCCGAGCGAGCATGGCAGTTACAGACGCTCTTGCACCAGGCACACGCGTCGGAGGCGGCGCTGCGCGACGAGCTGCAGACCTCGGCATCGAGATTGAGCGAGCTCCACGCGGCCAAGGCCGCGACGCATGAGGCACTCGATGACAGCAGGCTGCGCCTCTCCGACCTGACGCTCGAGCTGATGCAGCTCAAGCAGCCGGAGCAACCCGGCCCGCCCCAGCCGAGCTCGCCTCAGAAGCTCACGCTGGCAGCGGGCGAGAGCCTCTCTGCGATGCTCGGCTGCATGGGCGGACGGAGGGACAGAGTCAGCCCGCCCCGCCTCCGCAGCCCGCCCCGCCCTGGCGACCCCTCCCATGGCCCCTCCCCGCATCGCAGCGGACCCCGGTGGGAGGCCGACCCCAGCCAGCGCTTCCCCGACCCGCCGCCGCAGCTACACCCGGCGTTGCGGGAGCGGCAGCGGCAGGACAGGCGGGCTGCGAAAGAGAGGCGGGCTGCGAAGCAGGAGCAGACAGCCAACGGCGGGCGGGAAGGTCGCGCCCCTTTAGTGGACCATCGCTATCATGATCGCCATGCAGCGGTGGCCCTCGATCCGAACGAGTTGCCCTTCCGCATCGACGGCCCACCCGACCTCGGCCCTGACGGCTTCCCCGGCAGTCGCTTTGGCTCACCGCCAGAAATAGTGTTTTGATTTCAGGGTTTGTTCTGTGTGCTGTGTTCAGGATAACATGAACATGGTTCAGGACATGTCCATCTACTAGATCGCGCGGATCTGCACTTCTAAGAGTGTGCAGTTTGCTGGCAGGGCCGGCTGCACGGTCGCGCTCGTCCGCCGCGTGTGTCAGCGCGTATACTTACTTTTATACAGCGAGACCCCCGCGCCCTGCGGCGCCGCGCCCCCATATCGCTCTGGCGCATGTGGGCGCGCCGTTTTTTTTAAAGTACGGCGCTTTAAAGCCGTAAAGTAACACCGCTCGGTGCACTCGTTACTCGAGTTCTTTGTGATCCTTTTCTGCTTTCACCTTAGAATTCTACTAACACCTATAGACTTTGCCATATGTGACACTGGATAGGTACTCTCAAAATAACGCCACAATCAGCACGCACGCACCACAGGCACCACCCATCCCGCACCAGGTTTTGCACAGGCTCTAGAGAGCAGTAGGTGTTCAGCCTCCATGAAAACGCGGCATGCGCGCGGGCCGCAGCACAGGGACATTGTGCGACTCCCCCGCCGCGGCAAACATTCTGCTGCGGCTCGCGCTCGCCCCGACGTATGCTCTGCACTCGGGGCACGTGTGGCGGCGGTCCTGTATCATCCATGTGCTCAGGCAATCTGCGTGGAAGCTGTGCCCACAGTGTGTCGTGCCGAAGTCGCTGCCGAGCTCGCATAGGCAGATCGGGCAAAGGTCCTCCGGCTCCTCCCGCTCATTTCGTGGCACCGGGCCTCGCGTGCTCTGTTGAGGCTCCTCCGAGGCGGGCCAGGCCGCAGGCCGCTTTCGGATCAGACGCTTCGCGATAGACGACTGTGCAGCTGTTGGTTGGGTCGTTGGACTCATCGTCGCCGTTGGAGACGACTGTGCAGCTGTCGGTTGGGTCGTTGGACTCATCGTCGCCGTTGGGGATAAACTGTGGCCACCACAAACGCTTTTGGACCTCATGGTCCGCATCGTCCGCGTGGGCGGCGTGAGGGGCATCAGATAATGGATGGTGCGAGACGAAGCTGTTTGCGACGATGCACTCTCCTCAGACTTGTTCTCAGACAGACATCTTCTCGGGCGGGGGGGGGAGATGCTGCGTGAAGAAACATTCC
>Ga0209302_10002410_pt1 | contig 10905 bp, 9 predicted proteins | sample ArcOceMetagenome_2_FD_187445 | JGI IMG/M metagenome (GOLD analysis project Ga0209302, IMG submission 187445) | Marine eukaryotic phytoplankton communities from Arctic Ocean - Arctic Ocean ARC135M Metagenome (SPAdes) (version 2) | ecosystem: Environmental > Aquatic > Marine > Oceanic | place... | reverse complement strand
TTAATTGTTTAATATACCACCGCCTTAATTTTGGAAGATTATACCATGCAACTTGAGGGTGGAAATGATGAACTTTATGATATCCTATATTTCTAGGTGCAAAAAAAAACCTTCCTAGTCCTTTTAGATTATGATCATTCGTATTTTGAAGTACTGTTATTAAATCTCTTGATTGCACCTCAACATGTTGATGTTCTCTAATCAATCTATGACCTGCTGTCATCCCTGTTAACGCAATAGAAAACAGATAAAATGAAAGCAACCCAGTGGATTGTAATAAGTAAAATAAAGACATAGAAAATATAAGTTGGAAGTGATCTTCAAAACAACAAATATTTACTTCAGCAGAATGTTTAAGGTTCTTATGTTGAGAGCGATCCTGTAGAAAAATTTTTGCATAAGAACTTCGCAAACTAGAAATATAAAAAGCTGGAATCCCTAGTAGGGGCCTTAAATGCCAGAACGGTATTATAATGCACGATCTTAATGAATAAAAAATCTTCAACCATAAATTACCTTTCATACTTTTCTTAAAATACGGATCAATATCTAAACATGTATTTTGATGATGTCTACTGTGATGATATTTCATTGCATTAGCAGAAGTGCCTGACGGGTATCCTGTAAGAAATTCAATAATCCTCATTCTGATGTTTTTGTCTTTTAAAGTCATATGAGATAAATCGTGTAAAATAACGCCAAAAGAATGAATTCTTGTTGATGTTAACACAATACTTAAAAGTTGTAAATAAATATTATCATAAGACAAGTAGGTACATACTGACGCTAAAATTATCAGCCAATCAAATAAAGAATGAATAATTAACTTGTTTAATGATGGTCTTCCCAATAGACTAGCTGGAACCGACTTCTTAATACTTGAAATTTTATTTATGGCATTCATTATTATAAATTTAAAGAATCTAACTAAAAGTATTTCTTGTCATACTTTGCTACATCGCCGGGAAATGGCTCAGGAGGTTTAAATACCAATAAATATCTATACCATAAAGGCTGAGTTTCTTTTTGATTACTTAGTTTATACAAATCTTGCCATGGCAAGTTTGGATCTCTGTGATGAGTAAGGTTACAATTAAAATTCAGAAACAGCCACCTGATTTGAGTGGGTAATCTTAAGTTATATGTACCTTCAACAACATCTAAAGGAGTTCTCATGTGGTACACCCATTGTAAAGAGCTCCATGAAAATGCAAAAACGCCATAACAAAGTAGAAGCGTTTGCCACTTCCAGCCCATAAAATAAGTGAACCCTGATATAAAAAAAATTGAAAAAACAAATTCTCCCTTAATTCTCATCCAATCTGTTTTTGAAAACTTATTAAACGACTCTGAATAAGTATTATTACCATCATTTAAAGCGAAAATTTTCGATGTTCTATATGGTGTAAATGGTAAAATTATTAAACCCAAAAAACTTAACAACCATACCCCACCTAGAACCATAAAATACTGCTTTAATGTTTTTTTAAATTTTGATTCATCAGGATAAACAAACTCAATAATTTCATGTCTTGTTCTATTTCTATAATGATGCCCAATATGATTAACTTTACAGAGAGTTGAGGAAGTCCCGAAAATTGTAGAACTAAGTAATGCCATTGTTGCATTTACTGTTTTATTAGAATGTCCTAAATCATGATAGCACTCATGCATTAGTGAAAAAACACCCTGCATCATTAAAGAGAAAAAAATCAGAACAACTATTTTTATTCCAAAGTGAATTTCACTGTTGATTAATGATATGCAACCCCACCACGAAATTAATTGAAACAACAGAACTAATAAATTTTGATTTTGATGTTTTTTAGTTATTTTCATAGCCTCATATTATTTATCTTAATTAAATATAATGTTTTTTCAAATAATTTTCCAAATAATCCAATATTATCAATATGTTCCATAATAAAAAAAGCATACCTATTGGATTTGAAAATCTTACAGAAAGCTTTCAAAAATCTTATTCTGTGAATATTGACGATATAATTATTGACCAAAAAACTAATATTTTAATAGTCAGAGGGTTATTTGGAAATTTACTAAGGGGTAATTTATTGTCTTTTCTAAAAGATTTAAAATCACGTGGAATCAACGCTAGATATGCTAATATCAGACATTCTGAAACGGTAACTGTTAATGCTAAAATGATTGCTGATCAGATTAATTTAATAGACGGTCCAATAATAATATTAGCACATAGTAAAGGTGGTCTTGACGCATTATATAGTTTAAAAAACACAGATCAGTGGTATAAAGTTCTAGCTGTAGGTATTGCTCAAACTACAAATAGCTCTTCATTTGTAATGAAAGCATTTTTTAATAAACTACAGAATGATATAAGTAAAAAATTGAGTGTTCTTTTAAAAATTCGGTTACGATTTCTAGGTCTTCTACTTAATGTTTTTGGATTAGACAAAGGTGCCAAATTATTAGCTTCAGATGAGTTGCTTGTATTTACTGAAACAATAAAAAATACTGAGTTTTCCTTTCCAGTTTTTGCTGTCTCATCATGGTCTAAAAGGCCTACTTCAATCGTGGACTCATATCATAGAGTACTTAATACTTTAAATCAAGAAATCCCTCATGATGGTCAATTTTACCTTTATCAGCAGCAGTGGCCATTATTCAAAAACATTCTCATTAATGAAGTTGATCACGCCGAAATAGTATTACCAGTAGGGAAATTTGATGAAAAATTATTTTGGCTTAATTATTTGAAATTTATTCAGAATCAAACAAGGCTATAAAATATTTTTTCATCTTTTTTCAATGAATATTTACTAAACCTTACCTTGTTCTAATTTGCCAAAATTATCTCTAGGATTTAGCCATGGATTTTCCTCTGAAACAACATACTTTCTTTCCTCTAAAATAATATGCTTTTTTTTTCCTTTTTTTTGTTTTGCAAAAGATATCTGAACTATTTTATTTGAAATGAAATTTTTAAGATAACGTATCACTTATTGTATTTTTAATTTATCATAAATTTAAACAAAATAATATTCTAAAAAATTAAATGTTATTTTTGGGAATATTCTGTTACACGAGCCTAAGCGGCTTCACTAGGGCTTCACTCAATTTTATTTTAAAGCTAAAAAGACGTTAATTTTGAAGGGGAGGAGAATAGGGTTCAGTTCTTTAACATAGCTAGCGCTTCTTGAGATCATATTTAAGGGTCTTTTGGCCAATTGAGATTGTATCAATGACTCCATTACTATCATTATCCACAAGAGTAAAAATAGAATCTGTTTTAAAGACAACTTTTTCATCATTAATACTAAAACTGACTTCTCTCTGTGTCCATTTATCCATATAAGGCCATGCATCCTCTACATGTGATATTTCACCTGTATAAATTTGTTTATAAAATAGCGTATCCATAAAAGTCTCATTTTTTAATGACCAAATAAAATAATTTCTTATATTGTTTCCAGCACCATTTATATCACATGTTGTTAGTAAATAATCAGTGCCACCTGAGATAACTCTTTTATAGTCTGGAAACCTACCATATGAACAGTCATATATGGTGTCAGTTTTAATTCCGTTTGACACAATTAAAGCTCCAGGAACACTTTTTCCTGCGTTAGGCATAATCAAATTACTAACCTTAATTTCATTTATCCCGGAAAAAAGGGCAGAGTTTTTTATGAGTAATAGTTCTGTTAAAGAATCTGTTCTTATTTGATTTTCATTAAAGGAGTTGTAGGTCTCATTATAGTTGTGAACTAACAAAGTATCTGGCATCCTGAACTCTAGAATTCTTCTGGTTGTTTTTAAGGAATTTATCTGTTCATCACTAATCAAGGTATCAAATACTGGGGTCAAATAACTATCTTCATTAAGAGACAAAATAGACAAGCTAGACTCATTAATTCCACCTGAAAAATATGAAGATTCAAAAGCAATATAATCCCCTCCATTAGCTTTAAATTGGTTAAAATTTGGCGGAGAACCCCAGCTACCCATTTTTAAGGTATCTTTCTGTATACCTTTTTCAATTATAATAAAACCGGGACACATATGACAATCAACTGAGTTGGATTTTGCTGTGACAATCAAAACATTATTAGTTTTATTGCACCCCACCAAAAGTAAAATAAAGAGTGTAATTTTAATAATTTTCATTTGATGTTTTATTATAAGAAGGATCTCCCTTTGACTAGTACCACCAACCATTAGGATTTCCAATATCTGAAATAATATTGAAATATTAATGTATAGTTTTTAGTTATTTAAATTAATATTCTATTTTTGTATTTATGTTATACTATAATAAAAATAAACCAGTATTTTTTTTAATAGTATTGATCAATTTATTTTGTTCAGGAACTATTGCTCAAAACCAGAAGATTATATTCCAACAAAATGGGATCATAGCAACTAAATCTGATAGCACAGTTATTTCTGGTTCTATTGTATTATATGATGATTTGAGTACTAAATGGATTAAAACAGAATTATCTAAAAACTCAATCAAAGGCGATTCTTTACGCAAACTTTTAAAAAGTTTTATTGAAGAATCAGATATTTTTAATTCTTCTTGGAGTAATACCAATATTTTCCCATACCCTTCTCAACAATTTCATACTATGTTAGATAGTATTCCTATTAACTTATTGTACAAGAGTGACTTTCATATGGTTCCGAACACTCATCTGTTTTCTCCTTTTGGGTGGCGAAGGAACAGACAGCACAAAGGTATGGATCTTGATTTAAACATAGGAGACACTCTAAGAGCTGCTTTTTCAGGTAAAGTTCGTTATTCACAATTTAACAAGGGTGGATATGGAAACTTAGTTATTATTAGACATTTAAACGGATTGGAAACTTATTATGCACACCAAGACAAATTACTTGTAAAACCAAATGATATTGTATTAGCAGGGGATGTTATTGGGCTTGGGGGTGAAACAGGTAGAGCTATGGGGCCTCATCTTCATTTTGAAGTGCGCTACAAGGATGTGGCTTTTAACCCTGAGAACATAATTGATTTCAAGAATGATAAGATTAAATCACAAAACACATACTATTTGACTAAATCAGATTTCAAGTGGGTAAAAGCAGTTAATAGAAAAAAATACTACAATGTTAAGCCTGGAGACGTTTTAGGTAAAATTGCTACAAAGAATAAAACAACCGTAAAAAAAATATTAAGATTAAATCCTTCAATTACCAATCCTAATTCTTTAAAAATCGGACAGAAAGTTCGCGTACGCTAATTTTTTTTAACAGCTAATTGTTGATTTTGATTTTTTCTATTTCGATAATGATAACCCAACGAAAAGGGTAAAGATCCTTTGTTCAAATCCTTCTTTTTATAGTCCTGCCTTAGGTCTTCTTGTGTGATAATATCCATAGTAGATGCGAAATCCTTAATTGGGTCCCTGTATCTTCCAAATAATGAAACATCAAAGGTTTCTGGTTTATAAAAGCGGTAAGGAACACCAGTGTCATCTTGAAATACAGAATAGCTTTTGTCCAATACAATATTTCTTATTTGATCAAAAGAGTTGTAATGCATGAGGTATGATGCAGCTTTTACAAAAGTATTCACTTGTCCCAAATTATTCAGATAAGTCTTTAATTCAGGATTTTTTTTAGTGAGACCCTTATTTGAAATATCCCCACTGAAGTAAATGAGTTTTTTTTCTTTTCCATTTTTATCTAACAATTTAAATGAAACACCGTCATATTGGCTCTCTAGCCATCCTTCATTAATTGAGTTTTCTTTTATAATTCTACCGTTTTCATCAAGTGTAATAAATTCTTGGTTTATAATTTTGTGTTCTGTTCGTGAGATAAACCAATATAATGATCCTAATAAACCATTATTAGATGTTTCCTTTAAATCTGTTTTCATGTGACTTGTTATGAAATATCCTCGTAAATAAATATCTCTCATAAAGTTATTTATATCTTTTAGGTATTTTTCAGTGAAACGAGCTCCTTTAGTTTCGAAATCAGGAATATTGCCTATTTTTTCAATAGCTAGTAATACAAATGTTTTCGTGTTAGGGTACAAGTAATTTACATGTAAAAAATCTGGTCCTGAAAAAGGATAAAAAACTGTTAATGAATCCCTGTTATTTCCAATAAAGTCATTAATATTCCAGTTTGATATATTAGTTAATCTTGTTTCACTAGTTTTGTTAAAATTTTTGTCTGTTTCCTTTTTTAGGTTATTCCAAAAAATAGAATCAATTTCAATATTGGATAATTTTTTAGAAATTTTAATTCCTCCAATAAAATCAGCTATTCCTGTTAATAAAGTGTCATATGACACCTCTTTGCTCTTCATTATTGAAGAAGAATCAATTACGCTTTTTACTTCGTAATTTATTTCTTTACTTGTTTCCCCCCCTTTTTTATTATTACATGCATTAAAAATAAAAATAATAACAATAAAAGCTAATATTTTATTAATTTTAGCAACTAAGTAATTCATCTTTTTAATTTTTTATGAAACCAAAAATAGTATATTTTACATTAATATCAATAATAATTATATTTACATTATTTAATTTCCCTAAAAAAGTATATGGAAACCAGAATTCTAGCAATGAATCTATTCAAGACTCTATATTATTAAAAATAAATTCTAGAGGATGGGATTTGTTTTCTTCAAATAATATTAATGAAATTTCATTTTTCATTTCTAAATTTCCCAATAATGAAAGTGTGGAGTTTTTAAAAAAACGCCGTAAAAAATTATTTAAATCTAGAGTAAACGTAATTAATGCTGGTATAAATGTTGATAGTTTACTTAAAATAAATCCATGTTACACTCCCGTTTACAAAAATATAGACAGAACTGAATCAAAAGTCTTTGTTTTTTCTGATTTAGTAAATAATGATTTACCCTTAAACAATCCTTATCGAAATCGATTTCTTGTTGCGGACTTAAATACTGTAGATAAGTTCCAATTAACCTTAGGCCTTAAGGAAGTTTTTCCAATTACTGATGCTGGTTGGGAATTTTCATCTTTATTTAATTATTTAAAAAAACATGATATTACTTCTCAAAATATTTCTTCTGTTCCTTTAGACAGATTAGATTCATTAATTTCTTCTAAAACTGAGCTTAAATTACAATTAAAAACTTACATAAATTTTTTAGATAAAGTAAAAGCTTATGAAACAATACCTATTAAAAAATCTCGTAGTATTATCAATGGAAAACAAATTGTAACTGGGCAAAATATATGTTTATGCGAAGTCAAAGGAGATAGCATTAATTGGGTAGGTCGATTTGCAACTTCGGCTCGTGGTAAATCTAGAAGATCAATAATTGATACTGTAGAAACGAATCCTAAGAGGTATTCTTATTTTGAAGCAATGCCTACTGGCAAGGATAGTAAATATTATGCCCCACTTTACAGAATTACATCAAAAAACTGGGAGACGCAAAGAAAATATGAAATAATTGATAAGTTTAGAGATAGTTTGCTTGGAGGAGGAAATTCACGAGTCACTCATTTTGATGGTAGGGTACAACTACCTAATTTCTTACTTATGGCTCCAGATAGTCTCTACCCTAGAGCAATGCGAAGAAATGGTATTCACGAATCAAGTTTGTCTATAGTTAGTAAATGCATGTTGGGTAGTCCGCAAAGCCTAGGTTGCCTAAGAATGTCAGACTATACATCAAAGTTTCTTAGATGGTGGGTTCCACAAAACACTAAATTATTTATATATATAGATGAAGACAGATATTCAAATAAATCATTTGATAATTCTTTATCACTAATGCCATTTAGGAATATAAAGGAAGGAAATGTTTTTAGAAAATGGATTAACAAATATCATAGTTCTTTTGCGAAAAAGCTAGACCTCGATAAAGATGGTTCTTGTAATAATTGCTATGTTTTTCAAGCATGGACAATATACAAAGACTCTTTTTTGGCATCAAAAGAAGGTGCTTTATTTAAAAATCGTAAAGTAGAAATCACTATTAATAAAGAAAATCATCTATAATTTGGAAAACAAGATAGGCTTACTAGGTTCAATAATGATTGTAATTGCTAATATGGTTGGTGTTGGTATTTTTACAAGTTTAGGATTTCAATTAATAGAATTATCAGACTATCGAGTAATATTACTTTTATGGGTACTAGGTGGCTTTTTAGCGCTTACAGGGACTTTTTGTTATTCAGAATTAAGTGCTGCATTCCCAAGATCAGGGGGTGAGTATCATTTTTTAAATATCTCAATGGGAAAGTTAACGGGCTTCTTATCGGCCTGGACTTCAATGTTAGTTGGCTTTGCTGCACCCATAGCGGCAGCTGCACATGCTTTCTCTAAATATATTGATGTTGCTACTGACTTTGAGATATCTCCACTTGCTATAGGAGCTTTCATCATTATAATAGTAAGTATAATACAATCTATTAATCTTAATGTTGGTAATAAATTTCAGATTTACTTTACAATCGGGAAACTCTTACTTATTTTTATTTTTATATTGGGTGGGTTCTATTGTTTAAATATTCAATTTACTACTTCAAGCAGTTCGTTTTTAACCACTGGTAATTTTTTAGAGGAGCTAATGAGTCCAGGGTTTTGGATAGGTTCAATCTTTGTTTCTTACGCATATTCAGGTTGGAATGCCACTTGCTATATTATTGATGACATTAAGAATCCTCAAAAAAATGTAGTTCGATCTACAGTTTTCGGAACAATAATTGTTACAATTCTTTATTGCTGTTTGACTTATGTATTTTTAGCATCTACTCCGGCATCAGAAATGATAGGTAAAGAAGAAATTGGCTTTATTTCTGCCTCAAATTTATTTGGATCTAATTTTGGGGTAATTGTTAGCTCATTAATTGCCTTTTTTCTAGTTTCTTCAATCAGTGCTATGACTATAGTAGGACCAAGGGTTATAAAAAGAGTTGCAAATGATTATAATTTTTTTCAAATTTTAAATAATGACTCAGCGGATAAACCCCCAAGAATTGCAATAGCAATTCAAACTATCATAGCTCTTTTTATTTTGTTAACTAGTAGCTTTGATTTTATAATAACAAGTATTGGGTTTTTATTGAGTGTGTTTACGACACTCACAGCTTTTAGTGTAATATTATTAAGAATTAAACAACCAAATGTCAACAGACCTTGGAAAGTTCCTTTTTATCCAATTACTCCCATATTGTATTGTTTTTTTAATTTTTGGGTCATTTACTATATAATTACAAATAGACCTGAAAGTGCATTGATTAGCTCTATTTTTTTGTGTATTGGAGTTGTTGTTTTTTATATTATAAAGTCAAGATCTAAGCACATGGAAACTTAATTATTTATTTGTAAATCAATTTTTTAAACAGATTCACTAACTTCAATTGGGTTTTTAATTGGCGTTATAAGCTTCTTTAAAAGATCTAATATGCTCATCTTTTTTTTTCAAAACAAGACTTTAATAGTAATTTCACAAACCCATCCTTGTTTCACTATTGCTAATGTATTAACTTACAAGGGGAGGAGAATAGGGTTCAGTTCTTTGATCGATTTCTAATATAATAATCTTAAAATCTTTTTTTTTAGTTTATACACTAATTTCATAAAAGATTATTCGCACTCAAGATAACTTTGCACATAACTATTTATCATTTGATAATCTTTATTAGTTAGTATTGTTTTCACTCATAGTTGACTAAGCTGATTGTATACTCTTGAGAGCTTAATAAAAATAAATTTTAAATGTGGATATCTTTAATTGGTAGTATAGAACTTTTTTCAAATCACAAAAGCTTTAGTTTACAAATAGATACTAAAAGGAATCTGTGGTTTTTACTACATTTTAAACACTTAGAGATTAAAAGTAAATCACTTTTTTATCAAGTTAATAACGGAATCAGACAACGTAAGAGTACGGTGCACCCCGTTAGAAAAATGCATAAGAAATTCAAAAACACTTTAGAGCTTCTAGATTATATTGATTATAAGCCTTATGATATTCTAAGGTTAGAAATAGAGTTTACCAACGGATGGAAAATTAAGCAGCAGCCATTTATCTATTTTCGTTTTTATACAAATTCAACTGATGAACGAAATGAGCTCATCAATAAACTTATAAGTATAAGCGGCCAGGATCCTGTAGATATTTTAAGTTTGAAAGAAAATTTGACTTATTTCCACAGAGGTTCTGATAAATATGAATTACTAGTAAATGATGATGAATTACCTTCTCCCGATGAGTTTTGGAGTAAACAAAAAAGAGATGATTGGATAAAGGCCGTTACAAAAAAGGATTATAAAGAAGAGGTTCAAGAAGAAATCTCTGATCATTCGGACAACTCGTTTATTAGTACAATGGATATTGATTTCTCTGCCAATGATAATAACAACGAACCTTGGAACGTTGATAATGATGAATCCCCTTGGTAATTAGTTATTTATGGTAAGACAGAGTTAGAAATGGTAGCTGGTGCTGATAAATTATTTATACAGCACTAGAAATTTATTTTGTTTATCGATTTCCCATTTATAGAATTTATCTAGAAAACTTTTACCACAAAGCAAAGATCCCTCATCTACTATAGAAATAACAACATTGCTTATGGTGTAGTCACCAATAGTAATATTATCAACCTTAACCACTTGAGCTTCCATTATTTGGTTGTTTGCTGTTGTGTATTGTGTCTTTCCTAAATAATTTTCTCTTTTCAAAACACCATTTAACAAAAGTTCCCTCTCTGTGTCTCTATCTATTATCAAATCACTTGCACCTGTGTCAAACAAGTAATATTTACTAACCCCAGATATTGATATTTTAATTTTATATCCTTGTCCAAGATAGTCCACCAATGGGACGAAGCTACGGTATTTATCTCCCTCTATATCGTCTATATTGTACGTGTTTGACGATTTAAATTCAGGATTATCTAC
>Ga0209302_10002408_pt1 | contig 10911 bp, 9 predicted proteins | sample ArcOceMetagenome_2_FD_187445 | JGI IMG/M metagenome (GOLD analysis project Ga0209302, IMG submission 187445) | Marine eukaryotic phytoplankton communities from Arctic Ocean - Arctic Ocean ARC135M Metagenome (SPAdes) (version 2) | ecosystem: Environmental > Aquatic > Marine > Oceanic | place... | reverse complement strand
CCAACGGATAAATACATGTACATTTTATTATACATTACTGGAAGAATTCTAATTGGATCAGTCGGTTTGGTCTGATCCGGCATGTTTTTGTTTCAAAATATAAATATATAATATTTATTTATTTTTCGTGCAGAATTGAAAATATTCCCTTTAGTCAAAACTCTCTCTACTACAGTAGCAAGTAAAAGTCGACCGGTATCCTCTGAAAGGATATCACTTGTATCCAGCCAACGGATAAATACATGTACATTTTATTATAAATTACTGGAAGAATTCTAATTGGATCAGTCGGTTTGGTCTGATCCGGCATGTTTTTGTTTCAAAATATAAATATATATTATTTATTTATTTTTCGTGCAGAATTGAAAATATTCTTTTTCAAAGCAGTACTACTGTAGTACTGTAGTAGCGCTACAAATATTTGTGCTGACGTATAATTGTTTGAGTCATGTGTATGTAATCTAACCAACCTAAGTTAATACGTGTAGTAATTTGTGAAACAAAAAAGGATGTAACGACAGTTGAGGTTGCATTGCTGCTGATGCTGATGCTGATGCTGATGCTGATGTCGTGACTTCACTGTTGCTAATGGTATTAGGAGCAGCAACACCAGCAGTGACGGAAAATGATGATAACAATGATTACGTTGATAATGATTAAAGAGGTACACAATATTAATGGTTCATGCTTTTTTCAGTATGTAATTATATTTATATGTATTAGTTTTCTTGTACTTGTATCTTCTTTTTCTTTCCATCATACAGTAGCATTGGGTTGATTATTCCTGTGTTTCTGCTGCTATCTTCTCCCCTCCTCATCCTCTTCTTCCGTATCTTCAAACACATTAGGAAAGTCCATCAAACGTAGAACATTACTCTGAAAACAGTAATGTTCATTAAATATATTGTCTAGAACTGACTCTAATGATATTGTTTTGGTTTTTTTTGTTTTACTTTTGTTTTTTTTGCTCTGCTCATTACTTATTTCTGAATTTAACTCGGATTGCTGGGCGGTACTCTTTTCAACAAGGCCGGCCTCTGAAAAATATCCACATACATATTCTTCAACACTTTTATCTTTTTTAACATTTTCCATTAATTTTTGGAAGGTTTTCTTGATTAAGTTCTCGTATGACCCAGAAGACTGACTCTTGAACAAAGGTAGATTTTGTTTCTTTGCAACTGCTGCTGCATTTTTTACAAGCAACAATGCCTCACCCATCACCTGTGTAACTATTATTGACGAATTCAATATTTGATCTACTTCATCTTGCCTTTTTCCTTCTTCAACAGCACTTTCTAAAATTCTAATTTTTTGTGATTTTTTGGTTGTTTTAAATAATGCTGACATTTTCCCTTGAAAATGTGTTGTGTAGTCATGGAGATGTTGGTTGCCAGCTTCCTCTTCTTCCTCCTCCTCCTCCTCTTCTTCTTCTTCTTCTTCTTCTTCTTCTTTGTTGGATTTGGCTACCTCTGCTTCATCAGAAATAAGATCTTTTTTTCTAGTGTTACCTTCTGTTTCCTTTGTATTCTGTTTTTCATTGGGTGTGATTTCTCTTCTTTCAACTTCGTTCTGTCTCAAAATATCAGAAAAAGAACCGTCTACGTTATCTGATGGAAATGATCCAGTAAACATAAAGTGGACAAAATCAGGCAAAAGGAAAGTAATAGTATATTCCTCATCAACTTTAAATTTAAACTTCAAATCCAACCCATCCACGTCACTTTTTTTGCTTGATATAAGGGTGTACCATGCAGAATCTGAAGGATGTATAGTTCCATCTGTGATCAATTGTGCCAATTTCTCAGCAAGTAAATGCACATTAGTATAATCAAAGTAAAAATCACCCCCTTTTGATATCTCATAATACTTCTCCTTATGGCTTTTAATTTCTTTACAAAAATCTTACAAACAACAAAGTCTTTAGAATATAGTAGTATCATATCATGATACAAAGAGTATATATAATGGAGTGGAACACTTTGGGGTTGAGATAGACTGCTTACCTGGTAAATGCGTTTCTAAACTGTCATTTGGGGATATTTCTGGCGTTACATCTGTTACAATCTTTAGCCAGCACTGAGGTAGCAACATTGCGAGCACTGTTGAAATGTGTTTGCCAGCTTGCTTTGATAATGCTGAAGATATTGCTTTGCTGAGAATATCCAGTGGTGCTGATAACACTCTATTCAAGAAATTTAAGTCTTTTGTTTGAATGACTGGCTCAGATAGGTATGTCTGATTGAATCCAGCCTTGAAGAATTCAATCAACATCTGAAGAGAGGCACTTGATGGTGAAGCATAGTCGGTTATCAAGTGTACAATGTATTGAAGAGCCACACCACTGGGCACACTAGACTTGGCGCTACATATTTGCCCACATATTTCTGAATTGTTCTCCCAAGTTTTGCAACTTCCGCCCCAAAGGTTATTAACCCTTGATAAGAGAGCAAATGCGCCACCTTTTTTTGCATTTTGATTCCAGTTGCTGCTTGCTAAATATTTGAACAACAATTTTTCCACTAGTGTAAGATACAATTTTTCGGCTGTAGTTTTGGTATTAATATGCTCAATGTGTTGAAATAATGTAGTCAAAACATCATCCTTCGTTCTGAAATAAGTATGTGCGATGGTGTGTAGTAATGAAAGGAAGATACTTGTTCTTCTTTGATGCATTGTGGTCATCATACACCGGTCTGAATTAATCCCATCTTCGTGTTTTGTTTGATCGAACATATTATTGACTAAAGTAAAGAGTGATGTCTTCTTTCTTTCTCCTTCTATGAATGTACTATTTTCTTTTTCTTTGATTAAATCCTTACACAGTGATGTATTGCCGATTGCTTTTAAAATTATTTGAACTGATTTATCCCTGGCCAATATATTATTAATTGGATAGTCCAACAAAGCAAAAACCACAACAACAACAAAAAGTAAGGCAAGATGTTTTGTAGTAAAGTACTATAAAGGTACTCAATCTCACACAGTAACTTACTTTGACTTTAAAATTTTGTCATCACAATCTAAAAACAGTCTTTTCACATCACTAGCAAGTCTGGGTAAATTATTTGTCTTGAGATTCGTATTGCCTATATTCTCAAGGATTGTTAGACCAACTTTTTTCTGTTTTGATTTATCAAAGTCTCGATCACCTTCACCAGCTCTAAAACAGATATAACAGGCAGTTGCAAGAGCATTTTCAATTCCAATGTCAGCGTGATTCTCGTTATATGACACAATTCCTGCCATTCCGCCCTTATCCCCAACACTATCACTATTGCTATCGCTATCGCTATCACTATCACTAGCGCTAACACTATTGCTATCATTAATACTAGCACTATCAATGCCAATCATATTGGTTGTACCAATAATATTATAAAGAAGTTGCTTCATGCTAAGTTTCTGAGCTGATGTAGATTGTGATTGTATAGCTGATGATAGTGTGTTGAAGAATTGACATATCGAAAATCTTGTCAACCTTTTTTGTATATCGACTGTTCTACTTTCATCACTCATCATTTTAAAAATAGGGACATACGTAAACAAACTTGCCTTCCGGCATAACTCTTTTGTATTGACAACACCTTGACAATTGGATTGTGCTGTTGTTGTAGCTTGACGATTAGTTGGTTTCTTGAATTTGTATATCAAGGAGAGTATTGCCATTATTCTGTGCCCTCCGTCAACCAGTGCAAATGAATTTCCGTTTCCTTTCCGGTATTGTATTAACAGTCGAAGCACATGTAGCTTCTCCTCTGTACTACTGTATTTTATATTGGGGAAAAGCTTGGAACCTGCAGGTAGCCCAATTCTAACAACCTAGGAAGTGGGGTCAAGAAGAGGATAGTAGGGGGAAATTTTATCAGATAAGTATCAACTGTGTTCATAAAAAGATTATAGAGAACAACAAATATGTGGACACCTGAGCTAAACTTACAATATCATCAGCTGCAATTATTGATTGAATGCATTCAACAATACCGTCATCAAAATTTTGTGCTTGATCTAAAGTTAAACTCAAGGATGATAAAAAATCAATGCTGTCGTGCATTGACTTCTCTTGAATATTGTATTTCTCATCTTCATCTTTGTCTACATCGTCATCATTTTTGTTACCATCATTATCTTCTGGTGTGTTGACAAAGTTAGGGAGAAATCTGAATAGTGCATTTTTCGTTGTAGCTATGTTATTCCCATTCCCGTCAGTTCCTTCTATACTAATTGTTGATGGTAATTGTTTACGGACAGGTGTATATGGAAGTATGGAATAGCTATTCAACATGGTATGTCGAGTTGTGGATGCAAGTAATGTTTCTCTTCTTATCTTTAAGACTGTATTTTGTTCTACCTGTCGTTGATTTACGGGTGGAGCAGACATTGGTATCACTTTTTTATCTGAACACATAAAAGGTTGATTCAATGCCAAAAAAATTGGTGCAACTAGATAATGGGTTTTGCGGTTGTACATTAGTATAGTTTCAGCAGTCGGGTTATCAATTGTGACCAGAGCTCCATTTTTTTGGTACATTTGCAATTGACTGGTTTCCCTGTATCGTCCTCCCACTATACTTTCTGTGGTAGCATTAGCAACAGCAGGTGATGTATTAGTTTTTGCCAAATCAGTAGCTGTGAAAGGCCCATATAGAGGAAGCAGTATCAACGGATATTGCAGTTGTGGAAAAAGTAGAAGTCAGTAGAACATAATGAGTCAGTTTTTCATAATACAACATTGATATGTTATACAGTAGTAGTTTTCTTACCATTCCAATCATTGCTCTCTAGAGTTAGCCTTTCATTATTGATGCCACTGCTGCTGAGGGTGGGTTTGTTGATGTTGTACTTCATGCTCTGGGGTAAACATACTCCAAATAACTTAGAAATATACTTAGAATTTAAAATAGGAAATGGTTTATCTTTATTATTTTCACTCAGACAGTGATTTTTCCAGTCTTTGGTGACATTGATAGTAATTTTCTTTATTGCATGCTTTGGAATTAAAAAACATTCTCCAAGAAAATTAAGAACGCAGATAATTGTTTTCAAATTCCAACCATTACTAAAAGTACAGAATTCATTTAAGGCAGCAGAATGTTCATCATTCCCTATGATCCATTTTGATTCATACATTAGATTGGTGCAGGCATTCATGTCATTATCATTGGTATCATAGTCAGTGTCGTCAGTGTCATCCCCAGAAAAGTAACCTTCCTCTGTACCATCATCATCATCGTCATCATCATCGTCATCGTCATCGTCATCATCATCGTCATCATCATTGTCATCATCATCAATATCGATATTGTCATTGCCATTGTCACTGGCATTGTCATTGTCATTGTCATTGTCATCATGGTTGTTGTTAGCCCCAAATGAATTACCACTATCTGCCACTTTGTCTTCAGGATCATCATCAACTTCTTCTAGTTGTTGTTGAGAGTCAAGCCCAGGTGACTTTCCACCATCAACTGTATCAACTTCATCATCATCATCATCATCATCGCCATCATCACCATCATCACCATCAACTGTATCATCATCATCATCGTCATCATCATCATCATCGCCTATGCTGTTATTGTAGACGACATTTCCGACTTCATCATCATTATAATCATCATCTTCTTCGTCAGTGTGTCTTACTAATAAAGAAAATTCTTCTAATTGTGATAAATATACCTTAGTTGCTCCATTGCCATTCCACTTTTCCTCTTCAAATACTACCCAAAATAAATCTGATGAGTCACCTACACCCCATACAATCCTGCCCTTACCAGGTATGAACTCTTCAACGCTACTAGTAGTATCATTATTTTCTGTATGTACAAATGAAAAATACCTGCCAGTAACTCTAACAGATCCTAATTCAGGTAGAGAATCACGATTGTGAGTTTTTTCACGACACCATAAAGAAGTTTTGAGAATATCTTTATTTGCTATAGTCTTGAAGCTTTTAATATTGGAACAATTCAGATGGATAGTATAAACAATGGGTTGTTGTGCATCCGCATCATATAATACTGCTAAATGTAAATTGTGAGGATCATTACCCATGCGTTCAACTACCATACACTCATACGGTGCAGACCCGAACTTCATCACAGGAGAGGTTTGGAACAATTCTATCCTTGTCCCTTCTTTTATTTCTTTGATGATATTTTCTTCTCCACTAGTAAGGTTGCGGTAGTGAGTCTTTGTGATATGGCCTCTACCAGTACAAGTCAAACAATGACAGTCTTCTTGTTCTTCTTCTTCTTCTTCTTCTTTTTCTTCCTCATCATCATTTATATTTCCCATGCAGCTGTCTTCCAGTTCTTTGTTGTCATTTTTGTCTGCGGAGTTTTTGGTTGCTGTTTCTTTGGTGTTGTCTTCTGCTATGTTTTGACTGGAGTCAATTGCTCTTCTTCGTTTATCTTCTCTGTTGTTTTGACTAGAGACATTGCAATTGATGTTATCGGTCCCATCAGAACTAATTGATCTTTTCCGTTTATTCTCTGCCGGTGCTGTTCCTTTCTCCGCTGCTGCTGCTGCTGCTGCTGCTGCTGATATTACTGCTGTTACTGCTGTTACTGCTGTTACTGCTGTTACTGCTGTTACTGCTGTTACTGCTGTTACAGCTGTTCCTGCTGTTCCTGCTGTTGCTGATGTTGCTGATGTTGCTGCTGTGGCTGTTACGTCTGATGATATTGCTGATGATACTGCTGTGGCTGTTACGTCTGCTGTGGCTGCTGCGTCTGTTGCGTCTGCTGATACCGTTGATACTGATGCTGCTGCTTTTACTAAATTGTAATTCACCAGCTCACTATCTGTCACAGAATTCCAAAACAAAAGTGATCCTTTTTCATTTTGCATCCATTCTTTCGTGGGACAGGAAGTATTGAATTCTGTACGACCACTAAGGCTCCATTCCTGTACGGCTTTGCAGGTATTAGTGATTCTGAGTGTGGTAACACCGTGGAACAAAGTCGATGCAAACATAATTTTTGAAGGTTTCTTTCCCTGCTTATAGTATAATGGAAAAGTTTTATTCTTATTTGCCATTAACTTAAGTATATTGTGTTTTAATATCATTAAACTTACAGCCATATTTATATATTCTTTGTTTTTAATATATTTGAATTCAAAAGGGTAACCAAATGTAATCCTATGGTAAAATAAAAGTAATCTAAAAGTATGTTCTGTTTCAGTTCCAGTCTGAAAGTTTCGAAAATATGATTTAGTTTGAAAGTTAAGAAAATCAGATTCTGTGCTCAATACTTTTTCAACCAGAAACTTGGTAAAATTTAAAAGTGTTGGGAGCTTATCGTCCCCATCGATTAATACGTCAAATTCATCCCTTGTTTCCTTGTTGACTATCTCAGTGTCCGTTGTGAATTTAGCAGGCAAACATTCCTTCAAGCCAGAATAGCACATTTCTAGATTAATTTCTCCTCGATCGGAAGGAACATTTAATGCGAACTTGTCCTCTATTTCTGGCTGTACTGGCATGACTGCGTTGTCTGTTTCTGAACATTTATAAAGGAAAGTTAAAAAGTTAGATTTTGTTCATCCTATTTTTTCTCGTCACGTGTGTGTGTTAAAAGAATGAAAATACATTGTAGTAGCGCATGAAAACAACACTAAATAAGTAAAAAGATAGCCCAAATATACTCGTCTGTCTGTCTGTCTTCCTTCCTCTCCAACAAGCCATAATCCATTCTCAGATGGCCTCGGAAATGAAAAAACGTGCACACACAAAATGGGGGAATATGGGGGGAGGGGAACACAAATTGTATGTCTGTCCTTCTTCCTACTCTACCAATATACTGTATTCATCCAAAATTGAAAAGACAACTCGCACACACAGATTTGCAATACTGCAATGAAACAAAATATGCAACACACATTTTACCACGATCACTTACCCATTTCTCTGCCATCATCTCCTGCTGTAACATCAACACTATCACTGCTGTCGCACATTTTGCAACATGTTTGTGCTTCGTTGCCACAAGTAACCACGTGAAAATATCCATTACAAGATTGACAGTGGGCTGTGAAACTACCATCAAGATTAAGTCGCCTTTCGTCAGAATCTGCAGCTGTGCCTCCAAACATTGCTGAAGTTAACAATTCACAACGTTCACCATAACAGCAAAATGGTCCTTGCTTTTCTTTGTCTTTTGTTTGCGTTTTCTTTCTTATATTCCTTCTTCTAGAATTATTCGTCTTCATTTTACAATAAAACTAATTGCTTGGTTTTTCTTCATGTGATACATGCATTTTTTTATGGCAAATGGCAAAATACAAGCAGAACGAAGAAGAAATAAAAACAATTATCCATTTACATGTTCATCTGGAAATGAAATCTAGACATGAGAGAATTCAAGCATCACCGGCTAGGCAAATGAAAAATGAGCAGAATAGGAGGTGTCAGGAGGACATGACACTTGTTGTGGGTATCTGAAAACACGAATGAAATACAAGGAGAATAGGATAACACTATCATCTACAGCGACTACAATCACTACATAGAAGTGGCTAATCATTGGTCAAAAATCAAAATATGTCATTGATCGCACGCGACTACAGTACCAACCAGATTTTTGTATTTCAACTGAGTTCTGTGGTTGTCTGAGTGGGTCTGCAGATCCTAACAAAATGGAGTGTTATATTAGGAGCTACGAGGTACTGAAACAGGCACTACTGATGACAATCGTATAGCTCAAAAAGTCAGGATAATAGTCATTTAAATAAATCTTTATAACATCTATATTACTTGACTAGTAAAGATAGGCATGCAGAGTGCATCTTAGTACGACAGCATCGTCTTCATATTCTACATATTCTTAATATTCTTCTTCATCTTCATCTTCATCTTCATCTTCATCTTCATCTTCATATTCAGATTCAGATTCAGATTCAGATTCAGATTCAGATTCGTCATATTCGTCTTCAGTATTTTCTTCTTCATATTCTTTACCATAAATATAATCATCGTCATCATCGTCTTCATCGTCTTCGTCAATACTTTCATCAATACCATCATCAAAAGTACTGTCATCATCATTGTCTTCATTCTTGTATACAACAGCAGTTGTAGTAGAACGACGTGGATGTTTGTTATTACGTGTGATAGTATCAGTAGGAGTAGGAGTACGAGTAGTAATAGTAATAGAAGATTTTCCTTTCCTGCTTGCAGTGCTTGTAGTAGTACTGTTAGCAGCAGCAGCAGCAGGAGTAGTTGCTGCTTTTGCTTTCGTAGCAGATGCTGAAGTACGATTCGTAGTTGTTGCTGTTGTTGTTGTTGTAGATGCAACATGTTTACTACACAAGTTTAAACACATAAGATCAATATCTTCTTCTTTTTCATATTCGTCTTCATATTCATCTTCTACTTCTTCTACTTCTTCTACGTCTACTTCTTCTTCTTCTTCTTCTTGAATATCAGCAAATATATCATGATTGACAACAGGACGAGATAAAGCATCTAAAAAAAATATAGGTCAGAAGAAAAGAAGACATTAGCAATTGAAATGTCAGACTGAAACAAACACACACAAAACAAAACACATGCAAGTCATCATCATCGGCATCATCATCTGCATCATCATCGTCGTCGTCGTCAGAACTTGTACTTACAGCAAGGTGAACAAATTACTCCATATTTTGGCACTTTTTTAAAATGAGGAATAAAACATTGTTTGTGAGTTCGCCGGTCACAATTAACACTGATACACATTACCATATCTTCCTGTTCTTTAGAGGAGCCACATCCTGTACATGCTGGTATTCCATTTGTATCATAACTAATATCATCGTTAAACACATCACCATTAAACAGTCGACGATGGGGTGCTGCCATTGTTGTATATATATATATATATATATATATATGTATATATCTTTGGTTATTAATATCTATCAGTTATCGTAATAACAGTATTGCTATACAGTTGCTTCCCCAAATAATTATGTGTTTGTTTCATGTTGATTTGATGTATTTTGATATACCACTACTACTACTACTACTACTACTACCATTGGAGCTGGAACGTGGAACGTGGAAACGCACCGTGGGGGGATGTCAAAGAATCCATTACTACTACTAGCTACTACTATAATACTATACAAGTCGAAGTGGCCACGGTTGCCGTCATGGTTGCCGTCACGGTTGCCGACACGGTTGCCGTCAGTCGGAGCATTTAAAAAAATTATTGTATCATGGAAACTTGTGATTACAAACCTGCCATGTTCTTGTTCACGTTGTTTTTCTTGTGATTGAATAGAAATTATGGTATTAAGGAACTAAATTATGTCTCTGACTTGAGACTAGATTGTCTGATCGAGCTTATGGATAACAGGAGCTGTGAGTATTCTGTTGAGTGGAACAATGTCTTGTAATTCAGTACAGTGCGCGCGGATCAGACAAAACGGTCTGATCTTAACCCTAACCATAAAGTGTTGAAACTATGTAAATTAATATTATGACAAAATCCGTAGTTTTACTACGGATTTTGACAGATTTGATAAGCCCCTATTCTGAGATATGGCAAGACTCAATGGTTCGTGACAACAAACTTGGTTTGTGACTCAAAAATATGGTTTTATCATGGATTATCATGTATTAGCATACCACCTGTAGCAGTGGTATTTTATCTAAGACCAAATACCTTCACTAAAGATGCCCATATAATACTATCTATTACCATATAAACTAATGCTGCAGGTAAATTACCTTCCTGTTGTATTATTAACACAAGCAGCAACAATTATCCTCCTGTTTTATTATTACCAACACCACTACCACCACCAGGAGCAGTAGCAGCATGAGGTCTGGTATTTTATCTAACAACAAATACCTTCACTAAAGCTGCCAATATAATACTATCTATTACCATATATACTAATGCTGCAGGTAAATTACCTTCC
>Ga0209302_10002407_pt1 | contig 10911 bp, 8 predicted proteins | sample ArcOceMetagenome_2_FD_187445 | JGI IMG/M metagenome (GOLD analysis project Ga0209302, IMG submission 187445) | Marine eukaryotic phytoplankton communities from Arctic Ocean - Arctic Ocean ARC135M Metagenome (SPAdes) (version 2) | ecosystem: Environmental > Aquatic > Marine > Oceanic | place... | reverse complement strand
CCTAGCCCTAGCCCTAGCCCTAGCCCTAGCCCTAGCCCTAGCCCTAGCCCTAGCCCTAACCCCAACCCTAACCCCAACCCTAACCCTAACCCTAACCCTAACCAGGTGGGATGGCGCGTCCTCGACCTCCATCAAGCACGCCCTCGCGCTCGACCCTAGCCCTAACCCTGACCCTAACCCCAACCCTTACCCTAACCCTAACCCCAATCGTAATCCTAACCCCAACCCCAACCCTAACCCTAACGCTAACCCCAACCCTAGCCCTGACCCTAACCCTAACCCTAGCCCTCGCCCTCGCCCTCGCCCTCGCCCTAGCCCTAGCCCTGACCCTGACCCTAACCAGGCGCGCCCTCGCGCTCGAGCTGGCGACGGCAACGCTCCTTCCCGCATTCCTCAGCAAGAAGCGCGCGGCGGAGAAGATGGCCTGAGAGCCGGCGGGGTACCAGCGGGCCCGCGCCAATTGGGCCCCGCCAATTGAGGTCCCGCATGGCGCCATGGACGCGGTGCAATGGCCAATGCCAAAGAGTTGTGGGCCCGCACGGCAGCGCTCATGGCTCAACCTGTGTAAAGTACGGTCTGAGGTGTGTGACACCTTTGTGCATTGGGTGCACGGCGTGCTTCGTTATCAACGTGCGCAAAAACGGTTAGTAGCTTCACGTTTTGCGCGGGTTGGTCCTCGTGGTCGGTAGGGTACACACCCACTTTAGAGAGACATTGACCAAAATTGTCTAAAAAACACGGGCTTGCGCGGTCAAATGGTCAATTGCAAAGATCTCAAATGCATGTAATTAACGCGCACACGGTGCTTTACACGTACCCTACTTCACGGTACGGTAATGCAGCGCTAAAGCTAAAGCTAAGCAGTAAGCACGGGGCGCGGCTTGATTCAAAAACTCAAAAGTTCACAGACACTCATCTCAAGTTTATAACGCTCAAACCTAAACCTTGGCCACACCAACGTGCGATACACCTTCACTCGTCCCGAAAGGCGCGCGCCCCCCGCCGCTCGCGCAGGAAGAGGCTGGCAGGCACGCCGCCCGGCTCTGCGCGGTTCTCCTGGATAGGGTTAGGGTTAGGGTCAGGGTCAGGGTCAGGGTCAGGGTCAGGGTCAGGGTCAGGGTCAGGGTCAGGGTCAGGGTCAGGGTCAGGGTCAGGGTCAGGGTCAGGGTTAGGGCTCGGCGCGGTTCTCCTCGCCCTCGTCGTCCCAGAGCGTGTTGCCTGGGCGGAGGTGCGGCTCGGGCGGCGCGAAGGCACGCCGGTCTGCCAGCGGGCTGCCGAGCGGCGCGCCACCTGGCTAGGGTTAGGGTGAGGGTGAGGGTGAGGGTGAGGGCGAGGGTGAGGGTTAGGGTAGGGTTAGGGTTAGGGGTAGGGGTAGGGGTAGGGCTAGGAGTAGGGGTAGGGGTAGGGGTAGGGGTAGAGGTAGGGCTAGGGCTAGGGGTAGGGCCAACCCTAACCTAACTGAGGCACGCCACCGAGCATGGAGGCCTTGTCCATCGCCGCCTGGTTAGGGTTAGAGTTAGGGCTGGGGTTAGGGTTAGGGCTCGGGCTAGGCTTAGGGTTAGGGCTAGGGTTAGGGTTAGGGTTAGGGCTAGGGTTAGGGTTAGGGCTAGGGCTAGAGTTAGGGTTTGGGTTAGGGTCAGGGTTAAGGTTATGGTTAGGGTTGGGGTAAGGGTCAGGGTTCGGGTTCGGGTTCGGTTTCGGTTTCGGTTTCGGGTTCGGGTTAGCACCGCCTCGTCCGAGGTGGCGGCCGCCTCGTCGGCGGGCGTCGAGGAGGCGAGGGCGGAGCGGCCGCCTGGTTAGGGTTAGGGTCCGGGTTGGGGTTAGGGTTAGGGTTAGGGTTAGGGTTAGGGTTTTGAGTTAGGGCTTGGGATAGGGCTTGGGCTAGGGTTTGGGTTAGGGCTGGGGTTAGGGTTGGGGCTAGGGTTAGGCTTAGGCTTAGGCTTAGGGTTAGGCTTAGGGTTAGAGGGCGGGGCGGCCGCCCGTGACGACGAGTATCCACGCGATCGTGCAGCTGGGGATGAGGTCTGTCACCTGGTTAGGGATACGGGTAGGCCTAGGCTTAGGCTTAGGCTTAGGCCTAGGCTTAGGCTTAGGCTTAGGCTTAGGCTTAGGCCTAGGCTTGTAGGTGTAGGGGTACGGGTACGGGTACGGGTACGGGTATAGGACGAGGCTCACCGGTAGCGCCTCCTCCCAGAATGCGAAGAGGGCGAAGGCGGGCCAACCGAAGAGCACCTCCACCGAGAAGGATTGGACGAAGGCGAACACCAGGTCTGAGGCCTCGCCTGGTGTTAGGCTTAGGCTTAGGCTAGGGCTAGGGTTAGTAGGGTCTGGGTCTGGGTTAGGGGTCCGAGGTCTCGCCTGGTTAGGCTCAGGGTTAGGGTCAGTAGTCAGGGTCAGGGTCAGGGTCGGGGCCAGGGTCTGACCCTAACCCTAACCCTAACCAGGTCCAAGGCCTCGCCGAATGTGGGGTAGAAGTAGCTCGCGTCGCCCGCCACGTCTAGGCACGCGCACCTGGTTAGGGTTAGGGTCAGGGTCAGGGTTTAGGGTTCGGGCTGGAGTTAGGGCTGACCCTAACTCCTAACCCTAACCCTAACCGAGCGCCACGTCTAGGCACGCGCACAGCCCAAGCTCGAGCCACAGCCCCGCAGAGATGTGCGCGGCGCGCGCCTGGTTGGGGGTAGGGCTAGGGCTAGGGTCAGGGTCAGGGTCAGGGTCAGGGTCAGGGTCAGGGTCAGGGTCAGGGTCAGGGTCAGGGTCAGGGTCGGGGTCAGGGCTAGGGCTAGGCTTAGGCTTAGGGCGAGGGCTAGAGGCGCGCGCCTGCGAGTCGGCTTCAACACCGGCCTCCTCCAGACCGCTCCGCCAGCCGCCACGGTCCCAATGCGCGGCGCGCTCGGGCGTCATCTCCTTGAGGAAGAGCTCCGTCTCGCCATTGCTCTGCTCCTCGGGCGGCGCCGAGCGGTCGCCGACGATGAGGCCGGCGGCGACCGCGGCGACGATCGTGAAGAGCAGTAGCCCGACGCCCGCCACACGCACGCTCATCATGAGCGAGCTGGCCTGCTCGCGCCACATGAGCAGGTCGAGCGAAGAGACCATCGGTGGCAGCGAGGGGAAGTCCTCCAGGTCAAACACCGAGCGAGCGACCTTGTCGAAGTTCGTGCGCAGCCCGTCCATCGACGTTCGCAGCCCGAAGGCATTGGAGAGGTCGGTGACGGTACCCGCGCCCATGATGCGGTCGAGGTCCTCCGTTGGCGAGCTGGCGGCGTTAACGAGCTCCTCCAGGCCCTGCGTCACCGACTTGCCCAGCTCCTCGAGGCCCTGCTGCCTCTCCGCTGACACCGGCACCGTCACCGCCGCCTGCTGTGCGTCCTCCAGCGCCGAGGCCGACGCCACGAGCTGCGGAGCGCGGCATGCGTGCCATCCGATGGCGCGGATGGGCGCGACAGAAAGACCGGCCCTCGTGGGCGGCAGCAGTAAACTGGGCGCGAGCAAGGCGCTCAGCATGATGAGCGCGGGGGGACGAACCCGGCGAAAGCAGCGCATGGAGCGCACGCATGGGCCTCACCACCCAGCTGCACCACCCATGCAGCAGCTCAAGCTGGCTAGGAGCTAGAGGTCCACTGCTAGCTAGTGGCAATCTTCAACTGCACGGAGGTAGGAAAGTAGTACTCGAGTAGTAGTCTAGAGATGTGGTGAGGAGGGCGGCGCCCTTAGGGAGCCCGTAATCAAATCCCTTCCAAAACCCACACTCCTCAGTCCTGGTAAGAGGGGTGGGGCGACAGCGCGGAGCGCTCTTAGGCTGGTAATGAAACAGTGTCGGTGCCCCACTGACAGGGACGAGGCCGCCGCGGGTCCTGTTAGCTGTTTAGAGGGATTATATACGGCTTTTAGGGCCTATGAGGCTATGTTTAAAGCCGTAGGCAGTGGCGTGTGTGGAGTGTGGCTTTTAGCGCGGGCGCCGGCTTACTTATTTTTTATTCTCTTATTTTAAATTAACCGCCGGGCGCTTTTGCTCACCATGCAGCTCCACAACCCCTTACATGCACGATGCAGCATGCTCGATGACTGCCGGAGCTTGCTGCATGTGCATCGTGTATGTTGGCAATATTAAAACCTAGATCGCGCAAATTGAGACCCTGGCGTACCACCAATATATGATCCCGACGGAGGGAGTATTTGGACTGTGCAGCTGTAGTAGCTCACAAGTCACATATGTTGATACGGCGGATCCGGCGCGAGCAGCCCGATCTGCAGCGCGCGCCGCACGAGCTGCGTGCGGTTGGAGGTGCCCGTCTTCTCGAGGAGACGCGCCACGTACCTAGTAGGGTTAGGGTTAGGGTTAGGGTTGGGGTTGGGGTTGGGGCTGGGGTTAGAGTTAGGTTCAGGGTCAGGGTTAGGGGTAGGGTTAGGGTTAGGGTTAGGGTTAGGGTTGGGGTTAGGGTTAGGGTTAGGGTTAGGGCCAGGGTTAGGGTTCAGCCGCGCCACGTACTTCTCGACCACGCGCGTCGTGATGCCGATCTCGGAGGCGATCTCGCGGTTGAGCATGCCCTCGGCCACGAGCTCGAGCACCGTACGCTCGCGGTTGGTCAGCTTGGGTGGCAGGGGCCTTGCTGTCAGGGGCTCGACAGCGGCGGCGGCGGCACGCGCCGGGTCACGCGCCGGGTCGCCAGGTGGTCGGTCATGGCTGCTGTCGATGGGCGCCGCCAACGATCCGCCGCGCTCGAGCTCGCGCTGGGCCGCCTGGTTCGGGCTAGGGCTACGGCTAGGGCTACGGCTACGGCTACGGCTACGGCTACGGCTACGGCTACGGCTACGGCTAGGAGTGGGGTTGGGGTTAGGCTTAGGCTTAGGCGCGTGCTAAGCTCGTGCTGAGCTCGCGCTAAGCCGCCTGCAGCTGGCGCATCGCTCCGTCCTGCGCGGGGGTCGACACCAAAGGCGACTGGGCTGCCGGCAGCTGCGCCTGCGCCTGCTGCTGCACAAGCACCTGGGTAGGGCTAGGGTTAGGGCTAGGCTTAGGCTTATGTGAGTGCTAGGGCTAGGGCTAGGGTCAGGGTGCTGCTGCACGAGCACCTGTAGCATGCCCTTGATGGCGGAGACGTCCTGCTTGAGCGCGTGCAGCTCGTTGGTCAGCCTGCGTGCCGAATACATGCCGAATACATGCCACAACATACATGTGCATGCACATGCACAGCATGCACATGTGCATGTGCATGTGCATGTGCATGTGCATGTTGCGTGTGCATGTGCATGTGCATGTGCAGCACGTGCCCATGTGTAGGCGTAGGGGAGGCATGCAGCCAACGGTGGTCGCGGGCTCTGAGTGCAGTTCCCCTGACTGGTGCCTGCCCGGCGCCTGCCCGGCGCCTGCCCGGCGCCTGCCCGGCGCCTGCCCGGTGCCTGCCTTCTGCAGCTCGTTTGGCGCGCGTGGCGTCGTGTGCAAGGCGTGCGTTGGTGAGCTGAGCGTTGACCACGGCCAGCAGCTCCTCGGGCTCGAACGGCTTGCTCACGTACCTGTCCGAGGGCGCGGGGCGACGGTGAGGGCGGGGGTGAGGGCAGGAGTGCGGGTGGGGTAGGGGTTGGGGTGGGGATAAGGGCGAGGGCGGAGGCGGAGGCGGCGGCGAGGGATAAGGCGAAGGCGAGCGCGAGGGGAAGGGCGAGGGCGAGGGCGGGGGCGGGGGCAGAGGGCGAGGGTGGAGGGCTTCGGAGCAGGGCCAAGGGTTGGAGCCATACAGCCCGCACGATGAGGCGCCCGCTCTGTACCCGGCGATCCGGTCGTCTGAGAGGCCGCGCGCGGTGAGCAGCACGACCGGCACGCCGCACCTGGTGCGGTCCCGGCTCGGGGTCAAGGCTACGGGCCGTGCTCGCGCTTGGGTTCGGCCTCGCGCTCGTGTTACGCAGGGCCCGGGTTCGACGGGGCACGCTGCACAATCGCGGGTCGGCGCGCACGCGCTTGAGCAGCTGGTAGCCGTCGAGGCCCGGCATGATGACGTCGGTGACGATGAGGTCGGGCAAGAGGCCCTGCGTGATCGCGTCGAAGGCGGCGTCGACGCGGCTGAACGTGTCGACGACGTAGCCACTCTGCTGAAGGTATTTGCACACTGCCGTGCGCAGCCCGTCCTGATCCTCCACCAGCATGAGGCGCGGCTTAGGCGGCGGCGGAGCCTGGCAGAACGGTGGTGGACCCACGCGCGGCCGCAGCGTGGAGTGCAGCAGCAGGGGCGCGGCGAGCCACGGCAACGGCCGGCGCAGCGGTGGGCGCATGGTTTGCTCGTGCGCGAGAGCTTGTGGGGGATAACTCACCACCCGTGGCCCGCGGGAAAAGCTTGCGCCATTTATGCATGAGGTAAAAGCTGGCTCTTGCTACAGCGGCCCCTAACATGCCCGGGACCTATCGAACAGCAGCAGCCCAGACAGTGATGTGCATCGACCTGGCATGCCTCGCAGAAGAAAGCTCGCTTTAGCCCGAAGGCAGGCCCTTCTCGAGCCACTCGATCATCTTGTCCAGCCTCTTCCTGCTCGCGGCAATGGCACGCACGTTAGTACGATTGGGTGAGAAGGGGAAGGGCGCCGCGGCTCGCCAAACGGGCACGGTGGCACTCTTGGCACGGGCAGCCAGCACCCGGGCACGGTGGCACCCGGGCGCCCGGGGGAGCTGCCAGCTGCCGGATGCGGCAGGCGGCCATTTGCGACCCGCGTTGGCCGCTTCTCGTCGAGAAAGTCCTTGTCGTCGGCGCCCGGCTTCGGAGGGTTCGCGTCGACCTTGGCTAACCGTTGCTTGGCCTGCGCACATACGGGAGGAACATGGCCGAGGGTGCGCACCAACTGGGCCGCTGTTCTAGCAACGCTTACCAGGTCAAGTGCGGTCTCGCCGTCAACGTGGTCCTTGGCCGCCCTGATCGCCGACTCCGCCTCTTTGCCCGCCTTCTTTGCCGCCTGAAGAATCGCCTCCACAATATCGCGGTCGTAATTTGGCTTTTGCGTGCCAAAGGCTGCGATGTGCAAAGGTGTGTAGCCACGGATCGTGGGCCCCGGCGCCAGGAAGCATTCATTGAAGTCGATGCCTTCCTTGATGAGCGCCTTCAGCTGCATCAGCTCACCGTTGCGCACTCTTTCGCGCACGACGAAGCCCGTGTTCGGGTTGTCAGTCATGTACGGCATCGCACCAGCTTGCGCGTCCGCCTCGCAACGACTGGGCTTGGTTGGTTTGGTTATCACCCCTTCACGCCCGCAGATAAGATCAGATTCCGGCGACGGGCGCGCGTCCTGCTCCCCGCGCACCGGGGAGAGACCACCCCCCGCGAGACGCGAGCGGGAGTGCCGAGCGGCGAGCGCGCGCCCTCGCGGCTCGCGCCTGTGCTGGCGCTGGGCGCTGGCCGCTGCGCGCGCGGTTCGTGGCACGTGGGCACGGCCGTTCGAGAGTCGAGAGAGAGTGAGAGAGAGAAGACAGCGAGTCGCCGCTACACTGTACACACACGTCATACGATGTGAACGTAAATAGCATTGGGACCGTTAAAGAACCACACACCCCTCGTCGAACCTCATACACGGTTATACCATTTTAGTCGACGGCACTGTTTAGAGCACAGAGCACAGACCTGGCCCATATGAGACGGCCGTCCCCGCACGCCAGCAGCACCGCTTTCGACCACGGGCCCGCTCTCTGCAGCGATGGCTCAGGATATGGTAATGTTGAACGTGCGTTTGATGAGTGGATCCGTGGTCTCGATGCCCGACTCGTAGTCTCCAGGGCCCGGGATGGGGGTGTTGGCCGAGAAGCCGCCTGCCACGCCAAAGCGCGAGGCCTTGGAGCCGAAGCACTCTGCGGTGGTCTGCTGCTTGCGGAAGCCCTCATCCGGGTACCTGGGCTGGTAGGAGCCGGGACCGGGCACGTTAATTCTGCTGCGGCCGTTTGGTCTATTCTCCGCCCCGAAGCGCTGCGCGGTGCTGCCAAAGATGGAGTTGGCCTTGCGCGACGAGGCGCCTGGCTGGTCCCACTTGTTGCCCGACGGGGGGGCGTAGTGCCACGGCGGCGGCACGGCTTCCCTGGCGGTGCCCTTGAGCTTGGCAGGCGCCGTCTTGGTGAGGCGCTCTGTGCCCGAGGCAAACGACGAGGTGGGCTCGTCGTTCTGGTCCTTGGCACTGGGCTTGACGGGGTTGTAGGCTCCGGCGCCGGGCACAGGGTCCTGCTTGAGGGTGTGGAAGCGGCGCGTCGTCGAGCCGAAGACGCCGTTACGCCCCTGCGTCTTCTTCTGCAGGGCGGCCACGAGCGAGTACTGGTCCTGCTGGTCATACGCGCCCGGCCCCGGCCTCCCCCCCTTGAGCATTGGCTTGAAGCGTTGCTCCGAGGTGTTGAACGACGAGAGCGCCGAGCGGTCGGGCTTCTGCGTCCTGAAGTCGGTGCGCTTCTCGTCGTACGCGCCCGGCCCCGGCTGCCCCGCCTTCTGCCGCTGCGTCGTCGTGACCGCGTCGCTCGCCAGCCGCGTCTGCGTCGAGCCGAAGGTCTGCATGTTCTCGGGGACGCTCCTCGGGTTGAAGAAGGTCGACGACGCGTACGCGCCCGGCCCCGGCGTCACGTGCTCGGCGTCGGTCGCCCGCTGGTGCGTCATCGGCGTCTTCGACTTGAACGCCGCACCGCCGCGCTGGCTCGCCGCCACCGAGGCGGGGTCGGCGTTCTCCGACGAGCCCGCGCGGTAGGCACCCGGCCCCGGCGTGTCGCTCGTCGACCCAAACGTCGAGCGCTGCACGCGAGAGTTGCCCCACGCCACCCCCGTCGTGTGCGGCTTGGTGATTGCCATGGCCTTCCTCGGGTCGTACGAGCCGGGCCCCGCGCTCAGCTTGCCAGACACGCCGCTGTAGCCGCCCGGAGGTGGCTTCTGCAGCACGAGCTCGCCGGCTTGCGTCTCCTCGTAGCCGTAGCTCTGCTCGGGCGCCGGGATGGAGGGGGCGTTCGGCACGCGCGAGTGAACGATGCCGCGCGACGGCGGCCCTTTGCCTCCGGCGTGGCTGGCTGGCTTGACCCAATCATTGCGAAGGGCGTACTGCCCCGGCCCTGGCCTGTCGTCGGCTTGAAGCGTGGCGAGCCGCGCCGTCTTGCTGGAAAACGCCGAGCCGGCTCCTCTGCTGGCGCGGCTGAACTGGCGTGACACCTGATACTCGCCGGGGCCCGGCATCACCTTCTTCGGGTCCACCTTGGTACCCATGACGCGCTCTGCCGTGCTGGTGAAGGGTGCATACGCGTGCATGGATGGCTCGTTCATCGTCTTGATGTACGAGCCAGGGCCAACCACGGCGGGCGTCGCACGCGACCCGAGGTCGGTCGTGCGCGCCGCGCGGCTCGTGATCGCCATGTCGCCAGCACCGCTGCGGCTCCTGGGCCGCAGGGTCGACACAACGAGTGGTTTCTGTAACGTCGGTCAGGGGTGACTCACCGGACGACGCTAGAGAAGTGCTCGACGGTGTCAGGAAGCTAAATAGCGGCTTCTTGTGGCACGGCTGGAGCCGTGGAAGCTGGATGTGGTTGATTAACATTGGCTTTCAACAAGTGTCGCGGCGCCCGCCACGTCCACCAACCACATGAGGCCTGCCGCACGCTGCCTCTCCACCGCGGCCCGGAGCAGCAGGCTGAGCAGGCCACGGACCTACCTCGAGAAGTTCGAGGAGAAGGCGGCCAAGCACTGGAGGCCTGAGCAGGTCAGGAGTGTCACGGCGGGCAAGGACTACGCGCTTGCGCCCGACAAGCCGGGCGTGCCCGTGCTGCTGCGCGTGCTGGGCTTCCTCGACAAGGAGGCTCGCATGGCGCCGAACGCGCTGCACAAGTACAAGCAGATCAACGCCATCTTCACTTCGGTCGAATCGGCGCTCGCCGACAAGCTGCAGCGCCCGGCGACGAGAGCTGCGCCGCTGCGGATGCTCGAGCTCGCCGCCGGCCAGAGCTCGCTGTCGCTGCTCTTCGCCTTCGCCAGCCGCCATCGCTGGAAGCTCCCGGCGCACATCGTGGCCGTCGACCGCGACCCGAAGCGGGTGGCCCTCGGCGCCGAGCGCGCGTCGATGCTGGGGCTGCACGATGCCGTGCGCTACCGCCGCTCGACGATCGAGGAGCTCGGCCCGTGGCGCGATGCATACCTGAGCCTCTTCCCTTCGGCTTCGGAGGGCGGCGCGGCCCGCTCGTCGCAGGCGCTGCGGCCGCATGTCGTGCTCGCGCTGCACGCGTGCGACACGGCCACAGACCATGCGCTGGGTGCGGCCATCGCAGCGCAGGCCGAGCTGGTGGCCGTGGCGCCGTGCTGCCAGGCGGAGCTCGCCGCCAAGTGGGCCGCGCAGAAGACCGAGCCCGCCGCCCACGGCTTCGCGTTGGTCCACCGCAACCCCCACCTGCGGCACGACACCGCGGCACACATCACGGACGCGCTGCGCGTGGCGTTGCTGCGCGCGCACGGGTACAGCGTGCAGGCGAGCGACTTCGTCTCGACAGAGCACTCCCGCAAGAACCGGCTGATCGTCGCGACGCGCGGCAGCACCTCCACCCAACAGCGCGACGCCGCGTGGGCAGAGTACGACCAGCTGGTGGCCAGCACGGGCGGCGAGGGGATCCTGCTCGAGCGGCTGCTCAGGCGGGAACCAGGGGGTAACCAGCAGGGTGAGGTAGCTGACGAACGTTAGTGGCTTCAAAAAATACAGGCAGGCGCAGGAGGCGTTCTCAAAAATAAAGGACCGCACCGACGTTGGGGTTGGGTGGTTGGTAGGCCCCCCCCAGAAAAAAAAGAGCCTACCCCTTTTTTCTGCGAAAGCATCAAGGCCCTAGAGTACTCAGCCGCTGAAGAGCCGCGTCGGGGCAACCGGGGAACCTTCAGGTGTGGTTAGGTCAATTGGGTTGGCTGCCGATGCCTCGGTGCCAGGCTTCGTCGCGCGGACGGG
>Ga0209302_10002406_pt1 | contig 10917 bp, 7 predicted proteins | sample ArcOceMetagenome_2_FD_187445 | JGI IMG/M metagenome (GOLD analysis project Ga0209302, IMG submission 187445) | Marine eukaryotic phytoplankton communities from Arctic Ocean - Arctic Ocean ARC135M Metagenome (SPAdes) (version 2) | ecosystem: Environmental > Aquatic > Marine > Oceanic | place... | reverse complement strand
ATACTCATGGCGAGTCGGTGCACCGAATTGGTCCCGCTATATGGCAAGCAAAGATTGAGCAGCATGGGCTTACATTAAGTGAATAGTACGTCAGATTCTCAGAGTTATAGTTATAGTTATAGTTATAGTTATTAGGGCCGTTGACTTGAAGTACGTCATTTTATTGCCTAGACTCACCTGACTTAGAGTGATGAGTCAAACTGCCCTTTGGGGCATAAATTAAATTCAGGGATGGACATTATGAAAACTATTCAGGCCGCGATTTGCGCGCTACTTATCACTTTGCCCGGAACGGCTATGGCTTCAGACAGCTGGTATCTGGGGGCGACGGTGGGGCATTATATTTTGGATACCGATGCCGTTAGACAGGGCGATGTTGAGGGGTCTCAGGTTGGCATTCAGGTTGGCCGATATATCACAGATAACATAGCACTAGATCTTGGTTATGCAGAGGGAGTGGGACACGATGACTTAAAGGTCGCTTCAATGACCGGGATTCTTTGGTTCGGTGAGGCTTCTGATAATTGGAGGCCCTATGGTCTGCTGGCTGCAAACGTCTATGACTGGAAAAGAGGCAATAATGTGAGCCTTGGACATAGATCCTCTTATGGGAGGGTTGCAGTCGGATTGGGCATTGGAACTATGGTCAATCAAAACTACCAGTTCCGAGCTGATGTGCGCGGAATGTTTGAGAGTGATCAAGAGGGAGAGGTTGGTGTGCAGCTATCTCTGAATCGGGTGTTTGGTAAAAAAGCAGCGCCTGCTCCAGTGGTCATTACACCTGATCCAGTAGTTGTTGAACCGACTAAGGACCGCACTATCATTATCAGGCTGGATGTTAAGTTTGAATTTAATAAAGACGTCGTACTCGCCGTCTATGGTGAAGAGCTAGAAACCATTGCCTCTGCGATGAGAGCACACGAAGATACTGACCTTGTTCTGCAAGGCCACACGGATAGTACGGGTTCTGACAGCTACAATCTTGGCCTGTCTGAGCGCCGTGCCAAAGCGGTTAAAGCTAAGCTTTCTGCTGACCATGGTATTGCTAGTGAGCGTATATCGGCGCAGGGTTATGGCGAAACTCGACCGATGGACAGTAATGGTACACGTGAAGGTCGTCAACGTAATCGTCGTGTCGTCGGGGAGATGACTTATTCCGAGGTGTTTTTAGATTAAGTCTTGTTCTGTAGCGCTGCAGGTTGTTATTCAGGCTAGATAACTTGTGTTATTGGAAAGTGAAAAACGGTGCCTGTTGGCGCCGTTTTTTTTTCGCTTATAATAAGGACCCGAAAGCCAGCATGAGGGTAGTACTGTGAGTATGACATTTTATTGGCACGACTATGAAACCTTTGGCGTTGACCCGTCTAAGGATCGTCCCTCGCAGTTTGCAGGTCTGCGCACGGATGAAAACCTCAATATAATTGGCGACCCCCTAGTACTTTATTGTCAGCCGCAGAGGGATTTGTTGCCGTCACCTCAGGCCTGCCTGATTACCGGTATTACGCCTCAGCATGCTCAGGAACAGGGATTACCAGAGCCCGAATTTATTGCAGCTATCCACCACGAACTTTCTGTTCCCGGTACCTGTGGAGTTGGCTACAATAGTATTCGTTTTGATGACGAAGTAACAAGATATACCCTTTATCGAAACTTTTATGATCCGTACCAGAGAGAGTGGGCAAACGGTAACTCGCGCTGGGATATTATCGATATGATGCGCCTTACCCGAGCGCTGCGGCCCGAAGGTATAGAATGGCCAGATCATGAATCTGGGCGGCCCAGTTTTAAGCTAGAGCATCTCACCGCGGCTAATGGCTTATCCCATGAGGCTGCCCATGATGCGCTGTCTGACGTCACCGCCACCATCGCCTTGGCGAAATTGGTTAAGGAAAAACAGCCGCGGCTGTTTGAATATGTGGTGAGTAATCGTGGCAAGAAAGCCGTTGCTGAAATACTAAATTTGGAGGCTCGTAAACCGTTTTTCCATATTTCTGGTATGCTCGATAAAGCCAATATGTACGGCGCAGTAATGATGCCATTAGCGAAACACCCGAGCAATAGTAATGGCGTGATCTGTTTTGATTTATCTGCCGATCCGGAGCTATTAATTAGTTTGGACGCGGAAGAAATTCAGCATCGAGTATTCACTTCGGTGGCAGACTTGCCTCTGGGCGTTGAGCGTATCCCGCTCAAGGTCATTCATCTTAACAAGGCACCCATTGTAACCACACCAAAATTAATCGATGCAGGGACCGCTGAACGGTTGGCTATTAACATGGCACGCTGCGAACAACATTGGCAGCGGCTTAGTCAGGTTGGTCTGCAAGTCAAATTACAACAGGTATTTGAGGCACCCTCATTTGCGCCCAAAGCGGAAGCCGAACAGCAGCTGTATCAAGGCTTTTTGCCTGACGGCGACAAGCGCCTGTTAGCCGAGGTTCGCAGCGCAGGTCTGCAAGACTTTAGCGAACAGCAATTTCATTTCTCAGATAAGCGCTATAACGAACTACTGTTTAGCTATCGCGCCCGGTATTTTGCGGGGTCACTGTCTGCCAACGAGCAAGGTAATTGGCAGGAAAGTTGTAAATGGCGGCTTAGTGACCCCACCTCGGGTTATCTTACTCTGCAACAGCAGGAGGCTGAGATTACCCTATTATTAAGCGACACCGCCCTCTCAGAGGAGAAACGGAGGGTATTAGTTGCTTTACAGGCTTGGGCTGCAGAGATTAGAGTGGAATTTTCCCTAGAGTAAGGTGACTAAAAAGGCTAAAATTCAGACACTTAATTGCCCCGAGGCACAAGCTTGAATTTTACCGGCGCGCATATACTTTCAACCAATCAGTTTCAACGGCAAGATGTCGAGCGAATATTCGCTGTGGCTGATGAGATGGAGCCTTACGCGTTACGCAAAAAGGTCACTCGGGTGTTAGAAGGTGCCATTCTTGGCAACATGTTCTTTGAGGCTAGTACCAGGACTAGAGTGAGCTTTGGCTCGGCATTTAATCTACTGGGCGGTGAAGTTCGCGAGACGGCAGGTTTTGAGAATTCTGCGTTAGTTAAGGGCGAATCCCTGCAAGACACCGCACGTATCCTATCTGGGTTCAGTGATGTTATCTGCATGCGGCATCCGGTGGCAGGCTCTGTGGCCGATTTTGCCAGTGCCAGTCGTGTACCAGTCCTAAATGGTGGTGATGGAGCGAACGAACATCCTACTCAAGCATTACTCGACCTATATACCATCCGCAGAGAATTGGCGGGTACCGGTGGTCGGTCGATAGACGGACTTAAAATAGCCATGATCGGCGATCTGCGTCATGGCCGCACCGTTCATTCTTTGGGTAGACTACTGTCGCTTTACGATAATATAGAGGTTGTGCTTATTTCACCAGAAGAGCTGACCTTACCTCCATCAATCATTGAACATATGCGCAGCGCTGGCGCCAAGGTTAGTATCTCCCATGAACTGACTAATAGTATTCGTGATGTCGACATAGTGTATTCCACACGTATCCAGGAAGAGCGATTTACGAGTAAAGAGGATGCGGATTTATACCGTGGTAAGTTTCGTCTTAACCAAGCTATCTATACTGAATTTTGCCAGCCTAATACCGTTATCATGCATCCACTGCCGAGGGATTCTCGCGCAGATGCCAATGAGTTGGACAGTGACCTGGACGATAATCCTAATCTGGCGATCTTTCGTCAGGCCGATAACGGCGTGGTGGTGCGCATGGCTCTTTTTGCCTTGGTGCTAGATGTGGCCGACAAGATCCATGAGTTTTCCTATGACGTCCGTTGGTACAACTCTCGACAGGTTTAAGGCCTCAAAAAGAAGGTAAATAAACCATGAATGAATTTGATGATATCCGCCCCTATGACGACGGAGAAGTTCCGGCGGTTATTGCGCGGCTGATCGCCGATCCCGAATTTATCGATCTCTTGCTCAGTCGGAGGGCGCCATTACTGGCTAAGATTTGTCCCTATTTGGCTCGACCCTTTATCAGGCGAAGCCTGCGAAGACTCACTAGAGACATGCTCACAGTCGCCCATGTTCAAGGTTATATGACAGTGGCCTTAAAGACGCTTTTAGCCGCAACGACAGATGGTTATAGCTTCTCTGGTTTAGATAAATTGGATCCGAGTAAAGCTTATCTTTTTATGAGTAACCACCGTGATATAAGCCTTGATCCAGCGTTGGTGTGCCTGGGCCTGGCGATGGCTGAGCACCAGACCGCGCGGTTAGCGATTGGCGACAACCTGCTGAGTAAATCCTTTGCGTCTGACCTTATGCGTGTCAACCGTAGTTTTATTGTTAAGCGATCCGCTTCTTCGCGACGTGAAAAATTGGAGGCATTAAAAGTGTTATCTCGCTATATTCGACATAGCATCAATGCCGAGCGGGTTTCTATATGGATCGCTCAAGCAGAAGGTCGGGCTAAGGATGGCTGTGATCGTACCGATACTGCATTGTTGAAAATGCTTTCGTTGTCAAAAGGTGAGGGGCAGGACTTTGCTACTGCCACCGGTGCGTTAAACCTGATACCCGTATCTATCTCCTATGAATATGACCCCTGTGATGCGGACAAGGCGATGGAACTGCATGCCGGGCAACAGGGTATTGCGTATGTTAAGACGGAGTTCGAAGATCTGGATACGATTCAAAAAGGCTTGTTGGGCTACAAGGGTCGTGTGCATGTGAGTTTTGGCGATCCGGTTGGCGACAAATTTGACTGTGCCACCACCTTGGCAGAAGAAGTTGATAGACAGATACTTAGAGGGTACCGAATTTTCCCGACCAACATCATGGCCTGGGAGATGCTGGGCAATAGCCAGGGCTTAGACGCGCTAAAAGCGCAATGGCCAAAAGAAGACTGGTCGCAGGCGGAAATAGCTTTCCAAGCGCGTCTTGACCTAATCCCCGCTGCTCACCGACCAATACTACTGGCGGCCTATGCCGCGCCTATTGGCAGTCAGCTTGCTCATTAATTTAACTACGGAAGACTATCTTTGTTAGATCCAGACGTCAGGGAAACGATCCAGCAGGGCTACCGCCAATTTTTAAAATCCCGTGAGTTGAGTCCTCGAATGGGGCAAAAACAAATGGTTGCGGCAATAGCCAACAGTTTAACCGATGACGATCCTACCAAACGGTTATCGGTCATTGAAGCAGGCACTGGCACCGGAAAGACAGTGGGTTACCTGATCGCGGCGCTACCCATTGCACGAGCGCTAAAGAAGACTGTGGTTGTGGCGACAGGGACCATCGCATTACAGGAACAGCTAATCCATAAAGACCTGCCGGAACTACTTGAATCCTGTGGCTGGGACTTCAGCTGCGCATTGGTTAAAGGTCGCGGACGCTATGCCTGCAATCTGCGACTAGAACAGTGCCTTGATTCCGTAAAATCCAAAGAAGCTGGATTGTTTTTATTTGAAGACGAACAGCAATTTAATCCCAATGCGGCAACTGAAAGCCTTTTTAAGGAGATGTCGACAGCCCTAGATGAGGGTAGCTGGGACGGCGATAGAGATTCTTGGGAAACGCGTATTCAAGATATTGAGTGGCGGGCACTCACTGTTGATCGTCGGCAATGTACTGGCAGGCGCTGCCGTTTTGTTAATCAATGTCCATTCTTTAAAGCGCGTAGTGACCTTGAAGAAAGTGAATGTATTGTCGCCAATCATGATTTAGTGATGGCAGATTTAGCGTTGGGGGGCGGCGTTATATTGCCGCCGCCAGAAGACTGTATCTATATTTTTGACGAGGGGCATCGACTGGGTGATACCGCCATCCGTCACTTTGGGGCCGAGTGTAAGATCAATAGTACCCTGAGTTGGCTGGAGCGATTACCTAAGCAGATCAAAGGTCAGGCGCCTCTTTTCAGTAAAGATACTGCTCTGACAGAACAGCTGCCGCGTATTGAGCGAGAAGCCGGTAAGATAGCCGAATTGCTATCAAGCGCTTACCCATTGTTACAGGAATTTCTTGATCAGTCTGAACATTCTGAAGGACGCTATCGTTTCTCCCACGGAGATGTCGGCGCAACCATTCGTGATCTAGCCAAACAAATCACTATGCATGCCAGCGGTTGGCAGGGGCGTCTCGAAGTGCTTGAGGAGACACTGAGCGAAGCTCTGAGCGATAAACAGTACTCAGTGCCCATCCCTGATATCGAGCTCTTCTACCAGCAGGCGGGTAATTGGCTGTCCGGTGCAGAAAGGCTAGTATCTCTGTGGGATAGGTTACACAAAGAGCTAAAGCAGGGCGATATGCCGATGGCCTGTTGGGTGAAACTGGATGATAGCGCTGGCGGCAATATTGATATTTCCATTAATGCGAGCCCCATTCAAGCGGCTGAAATATTAAAAGATCGCCTCTGGGGCAGTTGTTACGCGGCCGTACTCACCTCGGCAACGTTAAAGTCTCTAGGTAATTTTAATACCCTGCAGCGGGAGACTGGGGTACCCAACTCAGCGCATTTCCTTTCTGTCGAGGGAGCTTTCAATTACCGAGAGGCTGCGGCGCTGTGCGTACCGCTAGGGGCGGTTGAGGGTAATAGTATAGACGAGCACAGCCGATACATTATTGACAATCTCGAGTCCATGGTCGAAGACAGAGCTGGGACATTGGTTTTATTCTCATCTAAACGGCAAATGGAGCAGGTGTTCGATGAACTCCCGAACTCGCTGGCTAAGATTATTTTGATTCAGGGTCAGTACTCCAATCGGGAGATGGTTCGTTTACACAAAGAGCGCATAGATCAGGGTAAAACTAGCGTGCTACTCGGGTTGGCTAGCTTTGCTGAGGGCGTCGATCTGCCAGGCGATTACTGCAAGCATGTGGTGATTGCGAAGCTACCTTTTGCCGTACCCGATGATCCATTGCACGAAGCACTTTCTGAGTGGATCGAGGCGCGTGGCGGTAATTCATTCTTTGACATTTCGCTGCCTATTGCGTCGCTGCGTTTAATACAAGCCTGTGGTCGACTGCTCAGAACCGAGTCGGATACTGGCAGAGTCTCGATTTTGGATAAGCGCCTAATTACTAAGCGATATGGCGCTCAGTTACTTGATGCCCTACCACCTTTTAGGCGAGAGCTGGGTTGACTCGGGGGGCCTTATGGTTGATCAATATCGGCGGCTGACGGATTTACTTATAGCAGTGGAACAAGAGCTGAGAGTCATGCAACTGTGGGAATTGCAAAGCCCACCGCCAGAAGCCTTGGCCAGCGTTGCGCCCTTTGCAGTGGACCATCTATCGTTCAGCCAATGGCTTCAGTTTTTATTTTTGCCACGCATATACGAGATGATAGAAACATCGGCTCCACTGCCCAATAGCTGCAGCATCGCGCCCATGGCAGAGGAGTTTTTTAAAGTGGAGCAGCGAGAAGCCGCGACCATTATTTTAAAACTGGCCGCGATTGATCGATTGATCACTGCGGGTTATTGACGCCTATGATTTCAAGGGATGCCAATACAATCTAGCTCTTCTTCGGTTTTTTTGTGTAGGTCTTTTTCTTGGTTACAGGACTCGAGCCATCACTCGGCGGTTTGCCTGAGTAGGGCGGCTTTTGGGCCGCTTCCTTTCTCTCGCTAAAGCTCTTACCGTCAGCTATCGGCTTGCGGGCCGGCGAATCTTTGGCATAACTACCGCCGGCCTTCTTGGTGCCAAAGGACTTCTTTGGCGGCTGCTGGCTATCGGCAGTGCGCTTGTTGTCGACATTGCGCGTCAAGGTTTTCTTGTTGCCAAAGTCTTTGCTGGGCTTTCTGTCGGCTGAGGACTTTCTATCAGATGAAGAGGCCTGTTTCTTAGCGTAGGCACCACCGGCATCACCGTTATAAACACTGATACGCATCGGTTTGGCGCAGACGCGTACTTTTTGAAGGTGCGTAAGCAGTTCTGAGGGCATACCTTCCGGTAAATCGACCGTACTGTAATCATCAAACAGTTTAATAGAGCCAATATACTGGCTACTGATATCGGCTTCGTTAGCTATCGCACCAACAATATTGCTCGGTGAAATGCCATCGTTGTTGCCCACTTCCAAGCGATAAGTCACCATGCCAACTTCAGGCCCACTGTCAGGACGACCAGCAGATTCTCGTTTCGGGCGATCAGGACGCTCTCGACTGCCTTCACTGCGTGAACCTCGGTCATTGCGATCAGGACGTCCTCGGGTGTCGCGACCCGTGTCTCTGGCTCGGGGACCGCGTTCTCCGCGCTCAGTGCGTGACATATCAGGCGTGGCAATAGTTTCTAACCGTGGGAAAAGAGGACGCTCTTTTTGGTTTTCAAAGGCGAGGGCCGTTGCAACATCAGTAATATCTAGCTCATTGTCAGCAACCAGTTTCTCAATCAGCGAACGAAATTTATCCAGCTTAGGATTTTCCATCGTCTTAATTAACTGAGTTGTGAACTGCTGAATGCGAAGGCTGCTCACTTCGTCATTGCTGGGCATGGTCAGTGGAGTAATCGACTGGCGTGTTGATTTTTCAATCGACCGTAACAAACGAATCTCTTTGGGCGTAATAAACAAAATTGCCTTGCCATCGCGCCCAGCTCGGCCGGTGCGGCCAATACGGTGAACGTAGGATTCGTTGTCATAGGGAATATCAAAGTTGATGACATGACTAATACGCTCAACATCCAGTCCACGAGCGGCAACATCAGTGGCCACCACAATATCAACCTGACCTTTCTTTAAGCGATTAATTGTCCGTTCACGCAGTACCTGGCTGAGATCACCGTTTAGTGGCGAAGAACGAAAGCCTCGAGCTTCCAGTCGTTCAGCAATATCGACCGTGGAAGACTTGGTGCGAACAAAAATTATCATGCCATCAAAGGTTTCTACTTCAAGAAAGCGAGTTAGGGCATCCATCTTTTGATGACTCTTTACCGTGACATACTGCTGTTCAATGCGCTCAACAGTTTTAGTCTTGGCTTCAATACTGACGGTTTCAGCATCCCCTAGGTACTTGGTTGTTACGCGGCGGATTGCAGGCGGCATAGTGGCCGAGAACAGGGCGCGCTGACAGGTAGCTGGCGTTTGCGCGAGAATGGTTTCAACATCGTCAATAAAGCCCATGCGCAGCATTTCGTCGGCTTCATCGAGCACTAGTCCGCGAACCTGACTGAGATCGAGGCTGCGGCGACGCAAATGGTCAAGCATGCGACCAGGGGTGCCAACGACAACCTGCGCACCGCGTTTCAAGCCACGAAGCTGGCCAGCGATGTCTGCACCGCCGTAAATAGGCAGGACATGGAATCCTTTGATATGTTTTGCATAGCTCTGAAACGCTTCAGCAACCTGAATAGCAAGTTCACGAGTGGGTGTTAGCACCAGAATTTGAGGTGTTTTTTGTTTCTCGTCTAGCATGCTTAAGAGCGGCAGCGCAAAGGCTGCAGTCTTGCCTGTCCCGGTCTGTGCGGTGCCAAGCAGGTTTTTGCCCGCTAACAGAATAGGAATACTCTGAGCCTGAACTGGAGAGGGCTGCTCATAACCGGCTTGTTGGACGGCCTTGAGAACGGGGGCAGAGAGACCCAGTGATTCGAAGTCAACGGATGACATTAATTTACCTGCGGCTTGGGGCCTTACAGGCCCGAAAAAATGAGGGCGGAGTATACGCCTAAGTGATTAATTTTTATACAAGATTTAATGCCTTTTTCGCATAGTTTTGCAACGGCTGAGATAGGGTAATTTCCCATGACCCCATGTAACCTCTGGGCCCACCGCGATGATCGGCTGCCGAGATTATGTGCTATTCTCATTACATGCAACTTAACTGTCCTTATTGGGGAGACGAATCTATCATGCAGACCAACGACAGCCTAGGGTTCGCTGAATGCACCTTTCCATTTTAAGGGGAGTGATAAGGGCGTTAAGGGCCATCCTGGGGGTCATGCTGTTAATGTTGCTCCTTAATCCAGTGATCAGCCAAGCCTATCAATCGGATGAAAACCAGCAATGGAGTTTGGACCGAGTCTCAACTTGGGCGAGTCAAAAGCCCTGGGGCCTAGGGTTTAATTATGTGCCGCGCTACGCCATCAATCAGTTAGAAATGTGGCAGCAGACCACGTTTGACGCAGAGATTATTGATCAAGAACTCGGATGGGCTGCCGAGATTGGTTTTAATAGCGTGCGGGTGTTTTTACACCATCTACTGTGGCAGCAGGATGCTGGGGGCTTCTTGCAACGAATTGATGAATTTCTAGCCATTGCCGACAGTCATAGTATCGATGTGATGTTCGTATTGTTCGACGATGTTTGGAACCCAATGCCACAGTTGGGTCGGCAGCCGGAGCCGAGAGCAGGTGTCCATAACTCTGGCTGGGTGCAGTCGCCAGGATCCGCAATTCTTGGCGACCTCAAGCGACATGGCGAACTCGAACCCTATGTTAGAGGAATTCTATCAGCCTACAGAGACGACGGGCGCGTTGCCGTTTGGGATCTGTATAATGAACCGGGTAATCTCAATGGGATTTCTTATGGCTACAGCGAGTTGCAGGATAAACAGGGCTATTCCTTAAGCCTGTTAAAAAAAGTTTTCGCCTGGGCGCGGAGTGAGCATCCGAATCAGCCGCTAACGGCCGGTGTTTGGCGATTGAATGAAGGCCGCTGGCGTGGGCAGCAAACAAATGATCCGGGTGCCGCGCTGTTTGACTTTATGCTGCAACATTCGGACATCCTTTCGTTTCACTCCTACGAAAATGCTGCGAATACAGCTAAAGCAATTATGGCGCTGGATGCAAAGGGTCGACCCATGCTCTGTACCGAATATATGGCCCGAGGATATGACAGTACATTTGAGGCGCTCTTGCCGTTGTTCGCTGAAAAGAACATCGGTGCTATGCACTGGGGTTTCGTGTCGGGTAAAAGTCAGACCATCTACCCCTGGCGGTCATGGGTATCGATTATA
>Ga0209302_10002405_pt1 | contig 10918 bp, 7 predicted proteins | sample ArcOceMetagenome_2_FD_187445 | JGI IMG/M metagenome (GOLD analysis project Ga0209302, IMG submission 187445) | Marine eukaryotic phytoplankton communities from Arctic Ocean - Arctic Ocean ARC135M Metagenome (SPAdes) (version 2) | ecosystem: Environmental > Aquatic > Marine > Oceanic | place... | reverse complement strand
GCCTCTGCAGGTGCTGCACCGCGACCTGAAGCCGGGCAACCTGCTTGTCAACAAGAACTGCGACCTCAAGGTCGCCACCCACGCACCCCGCCCCGCCCACCCCGCCCACCCCACCCCACCCCACCCTCCCCGCCACCCTCCCCGCCACCCTCCCCGCCCACCTCACCATGCTCCCCGCCCTACACAGATCTGCGACTTCGGCCTAGCTCGGGGTGTCGACACTCAGGACCCTGCAGCGCAGCAGGTCCTCACCGAGTACGTTGTCACGCGATGGTCCGCTCCCTCCCTAACCCTCCGCAAATCGACCACTCGCCTTTTGCGCCGCGCCTGACTGCTGCGCCTCAGCGCACCGTGCTAACTCTCACACCGCCTCCTCGCTCTCCCGTCCCTTGCCACCCACCCGCCCCCCCCTGGGCAGCCGCCGCACCTCCAGTAGCCTCACTCTAACCGCACTCCAACAGGTACCGAGCGCCTGAGCTGCTCGTCGAGAATGAGTCCTACGGCCCTGCCATCGACATATGGTCTGTCGGCTGCATCTTGGCCGAGTTCCTAGGCCGCAAGGCGCTCTTCCCAGGCCGCGACTACCTACAGCAGCTACGCCTCATCGTCGACACCCTGGGCGCGCCCTCGGCCTCGGACCTCTCCATGATCGGCAACCCGCAGGCGGTAGAGTACATCAAGGCGCTACCCAAGCGGGAGCGCGTCCCCTTCGAGCGATTGTACCCTAACGCATCGAGAGAGGCCATCGACCTGCTCGATAAGATGCTCGTCTTCGATCCTCGCAAGCGCATCACGGCGGCGCAGGCGCTGCAGCACGAGTACCTCGCAGCGCTGCATAACGTCAACGACGAGCCCGACAGCGAGGCCTTCAGCTTCCCGTTCGAGAAGAAGGACGTGACCGAGAACGAGCTGCGTGGTCTCATCTGGGAGCAGCTCCGCCGCTTCCACCCTGAGGCCGGCCCCACTCCCAAGGAGTTCCTTGTGTCGAGCTAGGGGTAGGGCGAGGCGGCACACTACTTCGTTCCCTCTGAACAGCTGTAACGAGATGCAGCGCCGACCCTGGTGAGGACGATGGGTTAATGTCAGGGAGGTGAAGGATTATGATGTGGCTGACGATGGGGCGTGGTACCCCCCACAACCAAAATCGAAAATGCAAAAAGCAGGCAAAAAGCGCCTTAAAAGGGGTCAAAAATCCCACTCTCGCACACGCTACGTGTCATCACAACACCCAGCTTACGCTACCGTACCCCAACGCCAAGCTGCATACGTGCACACGTACCACGTAGCGCGGGTACGGCGCGCGAAACAATATTACTTTTAATGATAAATATTATAAATAGAAGAAAACCCGAGGCGCGAGGGCCCGAGCGCCTCTACAGACTACAGCACGGAACTATCTGAGCAGCAGCAGAGCCTGTGCCCATGTGGCATGATGGGGCATGTGATCAACAGTCGCCATGGGTGATCAGTTTAGTTGCCCTCGTCGCCACTGAAACCCTGATCGCCCATGTCGGAGTCATTCCCGTAGTCGTCGTAGATGTCGCCGCCGCCCGACGGTTCGTATGACGATCGGGTTGGTGGCTGGGGTCTGGCGGCTGGGGTATATTCGACTCGTGAGGGCAGCGGGGCACGCGCAGGCGCATATTCGACACGTGCATGCGCAGGCGCATATTCGACACGTGCATGCGCAGGAGGAGCAACGTCATCGCTGTGAATCTTCTGATCCTGCCTCTGATCCAGAGGAGGAGAGAAGTCATCCCCGTAGCTCGCCGCTTGAGGAGGGTAGGGGTCGCTCTGGTAGCTCGACGGCTGCAGAGGATAGGGGTCGCTCTCGTAGCTCGATTGCTGCGGAGGGTAGGGGTCGCCCTGGTAGCTCGACGGCTGAGGAGGGTAGGGGTCGCTCTGGTAGCTCGACGGCTGCGGCTCATTCACGTAGCTATTGACCCGCTTCAGGCTCGCCGCAAGTCGCGCCATGTTAGGCCAGTGCAGGCTGCCAAGCTTGGTGTGCAGTAGCTCCGAGACTACCTGCCCTTGCTCGCGCCACACAAGCTGCAGCTCGAAGGCGCCTAGGCGCGCCATGCGGGGAGTCTTCCAGCCTGGCCTGAACTTGTCTGCAGAGTCGTGCCTTGCGCGCCACACATGCTTGTCGTCGTCGCCAGGCACGACGAGCGTCTCGCAGAGATTGCCCAGCTCCTCCTCCACCACGTCCTGGACCTTCTTGAGGTACTCGGCGTACTTGGCGCCGTTATGCTTGGTTGTCATCTGAGACATGTGGTACGTAAGGGCGGCAGGCTCCTTCTTCTTCTGCCCGGCGTCGGTCTTCTCCCTCTGCTTCGCTGCCTGCCGCACGTCGACCGAGCGCGCATGCCGCACCTCGGCGAGCAAGATGAACTCGCCTGGCGCCGGCCGCCCCTTAGGTAGTTGGCTCAGCCGCCATGCATGCCAGTAGGGCTCAGCCTCACCATGGGAGAGGGTCGGCGGTGCGGAGGCAGGGTAGCTTGGTGCGGCGTGTACGACAATGGCGAGCTCCTCCGCCTCGTCTGCAGCGCGGCGTTGGTCTTGCCCCGCCATGCCTGACGCGGTCACCTCGGCCGAAGGTGACTTTTGAAGGCTTGGCTTCTGCCTACCTCCCGTGGGTGAGTACCCGGCCGCCGCACTCAGTGCAGAGGCAGGCACGCCGCTCACGCGCCCTGCGCTCTGCGGCCGTGCGTGGCCGCGAGGCGCACGGCCAGCACGAGCATCGAGCTTGTTCGCGAGCGAGGCGAGGCTAGGACCCAGGACAGGCGCGCCGATAGCGCCACGGTTATGTGCCCTGGGTCCCGCAGAGAGGGGTCCCGCAGAGAGGGGTCGGGTGGTGGCGGTGGCGGGGTGGGAGCCATGTAACCTGTGCCGGCTACCGGTGTGAGGCGAAACGGCGCCATGGGACATGGTCCCGTCGGAGCGAGGGAGCGAGCGAGTGCGCGAGTGGGAGCGAGAGGGTGCGAGCACGCCGTGATGCGGCCGAGGCATGCCCGCTGTGATCGAGCACGTGATCTCGCCGAGCAGCGGGGAGGAGGCGGCACCGCCAGGGCGCACGAGGGGCAGCGTGATGGTGGCGATGTCGTGCGACATGGCGGCGAGGTCGATGGCGGCGCTGGCGAGGAGCCTAGGCTGTGCGCCTGGGGAGAGTAGCCGGAACTCGCAGAGCGGCGCGCGCATGAGCATATGCGCGAGTACCGCAGCATCCTCCTCGTGGCAGAGCGCTGCGTCGAGCACGGCCTCCGCCCCGCCGTGCATCCCCTCCCTCGCCTCGCGGCCGCATAGGTTGACGTCGAAGGAGCGCACGGGCTTGCCGAAGAGCGACACCTCGAGACGCACGCCTTGGGCCACCGCTTCCGCGTCGCGCGCAGCATCTCGTACGGAGATGCGGCTGACGCGCACCGCGATGGCGCCTCCACTGAAGAGCTTCGAGCCCGACGAAAAGTGTGAGTGGCGCAGCAGCACCGCCGCCGCCTCCTTGCGCGAACGGAAGAAGACAGGCGCTCGCACGGCGGGCGCGCTGTGCTGCGCCTCGACCGCAGCCATCTGCTGCTCGAAGCCGTCGTCCTCGTCGCCGTCGTCCTCGCGGACATCGAACAAGTCTGGGGCCATGTCGACAGCGCGGGAGGAGCTCGGGCGAGAGTAGCCGCACGCGCTCGGTGCTGAATAGCCCGAGGGTGGAGGAGGGTAGCTCGATTGCTGCGGAGCGTAGGGGTCGCTCTGGTAGCTCGATTGCTGCGGAGGATAGGGGTCCCTCTGGTGGCTCCGTGGCGGAAGAGTGTAGGCATCGCTCTGGTAGCTTGCTGCCTGAGGAGGGTAGGCATCGCCCTGGAGGAGGGCGTCCACAGCAGACGAGGTGTCAAACGAAGGCGCAGCTGCCGCCGCTTCCGCTGTGGTAAGGCCCTCCGATGCTGCGTCCCTGGTACTTTGGGAACACTGCTCTTCAGCCTGATACTGCTGGGACCAGCGCCGGCGCTTCTCCTGCGTGGCCTTGAGGTCCATGCTGGAGCGCAGTGATCAGTCTTCGAGCCGCGTACAACCAGCGCGTCGTGGAGCTCCACAAAACGCCCAACGGAAGTTTGAGGGAGTTAATTACGGCCGCGCCGCCCTCTTCTGTTATCGGGAGAAGATAAGAGAAGAGATGTGGAAGGTGGCGGAGACCGCGTTGCCGTCGAAATCGCGCCTTCAGCTTATCGTATCGTATCGTGAAAAGTAGAGGAAGCCAGACACTAACGCGGCAAGTCAGCGCGCCATATGCTGCAGCAGGAGGGCGTGGCACTCGGCGTGGCACTCTCCCAGCGCAGCCTGGCCAGACAGGCCGCGCAGTGCGTGCTCCACAGGCAGCCGGCCTTGTGCGTCACGCGCCTCGGAGGAGGAGCCTCGCGCTAACAGCATGCGCACCGCCTCCACCTGGTGAAGGGTTAGGGGTAGGGCCTCACGTGGTGAAGGGTCTATAGGGGTAGGGCCTCCAACTGGTGAAGGGTTAGGGGTAGGGCCTTCAACTGGTGAAGGGGTAGGGGTAGGGCCTCCAACTGGTGAAGGGTAAGGGGTAGGGCCTCCACCTGGTGAGGGGGCGTGGCAGGGTGTGCATAGTATAAGCAGAGTCAGTAGAGACATATATAGCAGGCGCGCGCCCTACACCTGCCCGTACGCCACCCTGACCATGTAGCGTTCTGAGGCTAGGCATGGTGTGGCACTCGCCTGCCCGTGCGCCGCGGCGAAGTGCAGCGGCGAAGTGCCATCGTGGCATCGCACGTTAGGGTCTGCCCGCCTTGGTCCGAGCAGCGTGGTAAGCAGGTCGAGGGCGCCGGCTGCGGATACGAAGAAGAGTAGGGGCCTGCCGTCATGCAGCGATGCAGCGTGCACGTCCGCCCCGAAGCGAAGGCAGAGGGCGACGCAGTGGAAGAGTGCTGCCGCCTCGTGCCCTTGACAGCGGTAGGCGGCTCTCGCGGCGAGCAGTGCGGGAGTGCAGCCGGAGTAGTCAGGCTGCTCCAGGCAGCGCACCTAGTAAGTGCGGTAGGCGCAGTAGGTGGGTAGGCGTAGCAGGTGTAGGCGTAGCAGGTGGGTAGGCGTAGCAGGTGGGCAGGTGTCGAGGCGTAGCAGGTGTCGGCGTAGCAGGTGTCGGCGTAGCAGGTGTAGGCGTAGCAAATAACAGGTGTCGAGGTGTAGCATACTACGCGTGCTACACTTACCCCCGCCGCCGAGTGCTCGAGCAGCAGCAGTGCTGCCACTGGCTCGCCCGCCCGGCATGCGGCGTGCAGTGGGGTCATAGCCTCGGCGTCGGTCATGTCTACCGAGGCGTGGGCATCGAGCAGCAGGCGCACACACGCGCTCAAGCCTCGCGCCGCCGCACGGTGCAAGCACGGGAGGCCGGATGCATCCTTGAGGTCTGGCGAGGAGGCGCGAGGCAGCAGGGCCTCGACACACTCGGTGTGGCCGTGCTCTAGGCTGAGCATCAGGGCGGTGCGGCCTAGCGAATCGCGGCAACCAGGCGGCGCCCCGCGCTGCAGCAGCAACAGCACACAGTCAACCTGGTGGTATAGTGTAGCGCGGGAGTAAGTATAGCAGCAGCAGCAGCAGCAGCAGCAGCACGCACGCAGCTCACCTTGCAAGGGGAGTGTAGCATGGTAAGAGGGTGTTAAGAGGGTGTAGCACAGCGAGAGCCCACCTTGCCCGCCGCAGCCGCCATGTGCAGCAAAGGCAGCTGCACACCTCCACCCTCCACTTGCAGGCTGCTCTCGAGCACCTGGTAAGTGTAGTGAGCGTAGTCGATGTAGTAAGCGCGTAGTAGTGGAGTAAGTGTAGCAAGCGTAGCAAGCGTAGCAAGCGTAGCAAGCGTAGCAAGCGTAGCAAGCGTAGCAAGCGTAGCAAGCGTAGCAAGCGTAGCAAGCGTAGCAAGCGTAGCAAGCGTAGCAAGCGTAGCAAGCGTAGCAAGTGTAAGCACCTGTGCGGGGCAGCGCCCCAGCACGAGTGCTAGACGCCGCACGTCATTGGCACGCACTGCGGCAGCGAGCCTGACGACGAGTGCCCGAGGCCCCGCGTGCGTCGCGTACTCGGGCTTGTGCCGCTCCGCCTCCAGCCAGGCTTCGATGCGAGGGTGGTGCTCGAGGCCCAGGCCCGCATCATACTGTACGAATGCCGCCTCGTAGTCCGACATGAAGTAGAGAGCGCGCCCCTTGGCGAAGTGAGCCTTGGCGAAGCGGGGCGCGAGCTTGAGGCATGCCTCGGCATCGCGCACCTGCGCAGGGTTGGAGTCGGGCTTAGCGCTGGGGTTGGGGTTCGAGGTCAGGGCTCGGCGTGGCTTACTATGCTGACTGTATTTTGACTATATTTACTATGTGCTTACCGCCTCAGCGAAGAGACGAAGCTGCAGCAGGCGGCATGCGCGTGCGTAGTAGCGTGCGGGCTGGTCCGGCTCGTCGCGGATGGCTGCTGTGAGGGTTGCGAGGGCCTCCGCCTCTTCCGTCTTGGGCCCCGCCATATTCACCGCATGTGGTCGCAGCTGCACTCTCAAGTGCAGGCAGACACCACCCTCGCCGCCCTCCCACTCCGCCTCCGCCTCGGCCTCCTCCGCCACCACACCGGCGGAGTGCGCATGCGTGCTGCCGTCGCCGCCCGCTTCTCCGTGGCTTGCGACGCCTTGCGGCACACCGTGCATCGAGGGAGCCGTTGCCGCCGCCGAGTGGGTAGGTGCGGGGGGTGCCACGCGCGTGGCGAGCACGACAGGAGCACCCACCGCTACCGAGCGTGGCGAGGCGGCGGGAGAGGCGGCAGGCTGGCCGACAGTAGATTGGCTGGCGGCAGAGACAATGGAGGCGCAGACTCGCGCGGCCTGTGGGAAGCTGAAGCTCTGCTGGCAGGCTTGTGTCGCCCTGAGTGATGCTCGGCCGGCGGGAGTGGTGGGCGCGGCGGGGGTGGTAGGGGTAGCGGGCGCGGCGGGCGCGGCGGGCGGGGCGGGCGCGGCGGGCGCGGCGGGCGCGGCATGCGCCGAGGGCGGGGCGGGTGGGGCGGCGCCTCCGGAGAGCGGTGGCGATGCGCGAGCGTACGAGCTGGGCTTAGCCCCGGGGCGAGGGCAGGCGCCAGGCAGGCGCGGCAGCAGCTGCAGCAGCAGCGACCAGCGGCCGCTGCTGCCCTCGGCCTCCCACGCACGTCGGCCAGCATGAGCACCAGCATGAGTACCAGCGTGGTGGGAGGAGCGAAGGCCGCCCAGCCCCAGCCCCTCGCCGGCACTGAGGCGTACAGCGTCTAGGAAGTCCGCAGTGCTGGCCGCGTCGAGATGCAGCTGCAGCAGCGGCAGCCACAGCCACACGCGCGCCTCGCCCTCACCCGAGGCAGCAGGGCCAGCAGGGCCAGCAGGGCCAGCAGGGCCAGCAGGGCCAGCAGGGGCGGCTGACCAGTGGAAGAGCACAGTCGAGTTGCAGGGCGCGAGCAACTGCTGCGATCGAGGCTGCACCCGCCACGTCGCCGCCTCCGCCGCCGCCGCCTTCGCTCCACCAGCCACCTCCGCTTGTGCGGACCGCGCCGCCGCCGCCAGCGAGTGGGCGCCCCCCTCAGAGAAGCTTGCCGCCTGCTCCGGAGCCTCCTCACCCTGCTCCCGCCCCTGCAGCCCCTGCCCCTGCAACTCCCGCCTCTGCAGCCCCTGCTGCATGACATTCGTGCCGGCTGAGGCGCCAGGCGAGGGGCGAGGCGAGAGGCGGGGCGGGGCGCCTCCCGCGAAGAAGTCGTCCACTGCCGCCATCATGCCGCCACCGATGACCGCAGCAGCCGCTACGCCCACCGCCGCAGCATCCGCCGCGGCCGAACCCACGGCCGCTGCGGAGGGGCTGAGCCGCCCACCGGCTGAGGCTGAGGCGGCCTGCGGGGCGGCCTGCGAGGCGGCCTGCGGGGCGGCCTGCGAGGCGGCCTGCGGGGCGGTCTGCGCCTGCTCTCCCTTCCCCCGCGACGGCGGCTGCGGCTGCGGCTGCACTGTCATGAGCATCTGCGGCTGCGGCGTCGCCCCGTGGATGACGTCACCCCGCACCGCCACGCCTCGCTGTGCGTCGCCAGCCGTACTAGCCACCCAGGCTTCTGAGGGCGCGCCTGCGGGGGCGGCGGTATGCGCGGCAGAGCAGGGCTGCGGACCCAGGGCAGCGTCAGCCTCAGAGGCAGTAGTGGCAGCGGCGGCAGCGGCAGTGGCCGAGAGCCATTCCACATCCACCCCTACTTCTGCGCCGTCGCCCGCAGCCTTGGCTGCTTCCGGAGGCGGAGGTGACGGCGGCGGTGAGGCGGAGGCGGAGGCGGAGGCGGAGGCGGAGGCGGAGGCGGAGGCGGAGGCGGAGGCGGAGGCGGAGGCGGAGGCGGAGGCGGAGGCGGCGGAGGCGGAGGCGGAGGCGGCGGTGGCGGCGGCGGCAGAGGCGGCGGTGGAGGCAGTGGAGGCGGCAGTGGGGGCGGAGGCGCGGGAGGCAGAGGCGGGCTGTAGTTGCGTAGGGCCGCCAGCTGTGGCCGCTGTCGGCTCAAGAACTGCCGCAGGCTGAGGCTGCAGGGGCTGAGGCTGCAGGGGCTGAGGCTGCAGGGGCTGAGGCTGCAGGGGTGCCACGGGCCTGGGCTGCGGTGTGCCTGCAGGTGTGCTGACCTCGCGCTTCGTGCAACGGGCACCGCCGCCGCCGACCGCTTCACCGCCTTCTCCTCCGCCCCCCCCCCCCCCCCCCCCCCCCCCCCCCCCCCCCCCCCCCCCCCCCCCTCCGCCCTCCTCTCCGCCCCGCCTCTGGAAGGAGAGCGAGAGGCCACGCAGCTCCGCCCGCCTGTGCAGCTGACAAGGGTCCGCAGCCACGAAGGCGGCGCGCCACTCGTCGTCCGCGGCGGTCATGTGCATGGCCGCCAGGCGCAGGCACGCGGAGAAGCGGTGGTCGGAGCGGCGCTCGTCCTCGTACACGATCTCGAGGTTGACGAGCTGCAGGGCGATGTTGTGCACGATGTTGTTGGACAGCTGCTCGAAGTATCCGGTGCCGCTTGCTGGCAGCGGCTCAGCCGCTGAGCCAGCGGCGGGCAGCTGGGACGAGGGATCCTTGCTGTCGCCCATCGCCTCCGGAGACTCCTCCGGATCCGCCACCACCCTCAGCGTGACGCCCTCCAGGCGAATGGTGACCGGCTGGCTCTTGAGCGCCTGCCACGGCACTATGACCCGGATCTTGGCGACCTGACCCGTACGCACACGAAGCGGGACGCCCAGCGCCCGCAGTGCGTCTGGCCGTACCGTTATGCACTCAGCCACGCCCTCCCCCGCCCACGCTGAGATGTTCAGCTGCTCGCGCGATAGGTTGATGAAGCTGCCCACATGCGTGGTGATCAGGTCGAAGACGTAGCTCTCGAGCCCGCCCGTGGCGATCTGGAAGAGTGGCGATGAGAGTGGAGACAAGATGGACATTGGAGGACCGGGCTCTCCGAGCGTGAGTGCCGCTGCGCGCGCGCGCGAGTTTGAACTTGTTGTTTGACAGTGAAAAAATCTATGATCGGTACAAGACGAAGATGAGATCAGATAGATACAAGGGCAACGTTGGTGGCGGCGCCCCCCTCAGAGATTCACTGAGGATTGAATGCGGGCGGGCCCAACGTTGAAGGCGACGTTGAATGCAGGCCGCCGTTGAATTCATGCGGGCGGGCCCAACGGCAGACCGCCCGCGTACAACGCCGAGGCGTTCCTGAAGGTGCCGCCGCACTGGAACGCCCGCCTACCGGTCTTCGGCGGCTTGAGCGCGCACCACGCCTGCCGGTCGCGCCACTCGCACCGGCGGTGCAGCTCACTCCCATTGCACGCCATGCACAGCGCGAACGTCGCCGAGGGCACGCACGGCGCGCCGTCGAGCCGCGCGAGGCGGGACGCGCCTTCCGCGCCGCCGCGGCCGCCGCCGTCGCGCCGCACTGCAGCTGCGCGATGTGCCGCCGCCGCCCGCCTATATCTCAAGGTGCGCATGTCCCAGACCTCAGTGGTCCACAGGATTGAGCCGCCGCCGGCCGGCTGCTGCAGCAGCTGCAGCGAGTCGAGCTGCTGGTCAGTGCCCACCAGCTCGAGCATGAGCGACAAGAGCACTGCCTCCATCGTTATCTCGTACGGCAGCAGCGTGCGCTGCAGGCGGGTCGCGCGGCGCAGGCACTCGCCGCGGCACAGCGTTTCGTTCCGCACCAGCTGTGCGCTCACCGGGTGGGGGTTGCACTGCTCTTTACCGCCGTAGTAGCCCTTGGCCGCACCCGCAATCGCGTCTCGCAGCGGCCCCTGATCTGCGTGCACTGCCCATTTCGCACGTGTGTGGACCGAATCGCGCGCGGGCTTTCCCATCAGAATTCCGTTCGCGGACAGCAAACGGATCGTGAACGTGCGCAGCGCGTGCTCGTAGCTGATGCCACCGCTGTCGCCGCCGTCGAGCTGCAGCAGGGAGGTGATCAGGTTGCGGTCCGGCTCTGAGACGCCAGCCCACACGTCGCGGCGGAAGGCGAACTGTGCGTGGCCGGTGGTGGGTCGACCGCCACTACCGCCATAGCCGCCACGACGCTGCGCCTTGGCCTGCCGCTGCAGCAGCAGCACGGCGGCGTCGAACTTGTTGAGGGCCAGGAGCGTGCGCCCAACATTCCACAAGAGGTCAGAGCAGCCGCGCGCGTAGTACAACCACACGCCAGGCAGGCTCCACTTCTGGTGCAGGTCGTAGGTATGCACCACTGGCAGCCAGGCGTGGCTGACGCCCAGCTCGGGAGCTGTCTCGCAGCTGACGTTGCGGTACCAGTTGGTGCCGTACGGCATCGCGAAGCCGTGCCAAGTCGAGGTTCGCGGGCAGTCGCCGCAGAACGTGCATACCGGACGCGGCTGCATTTCCACGCGCGGCGAACTTGGTTTGGTCCTTGGATTTCTGCCCCCCCCCCCCCCCCCCCC
>Ga0209302_10002404_pt1 | contig 10918 bp, 8 predicted proteins | sample ArcOceMetagenome_2_FD_187445 | JGI IMG/M metagenome (GOLD analysis project Ga0209302, IMG submission 187445) | Marine eukaryotic phytoplankton communities from Arctic Ocean - Arctic Ocean ARC135M Metagenome (SPAdes) (version 2) | ecosystem: Environmental > Aquatic > Marine > Oceanic | place... | reverse complement strand
CGTGCGCGCGCGCGCACGACCCTCGACGCTCGAGCTGCCACACACGTGTGCCCCCCCGACACCGCCACGATCCCCAGAGCCTCCACCTACCCTCCGCCACCACCGCCACGATTCCCACCGCCTAGGGCCGCCTATACCGGCCGCAACCGGAACCGCCGGAGCGGGCCGGGACCCGCAGCGGCCAACGCCGGCGGTGCTCTAATATCGAAAATATAACCGGACGCGAACCCGAACGCGCGCCCGCGCCCTCTTCGCACCCCCCCCTGCCCCTCTCACCCCGGACCGCCCGCCGGCACCGCCACCACCCTATTCCAACGGCGTGTGGTGTAGCTTGCCGGGCGGCGTGACGAGCGCGGCCGACCAGTGGAGAGATGCAGAACTTGCTTACAACGTTGTGAGAACTTGCTTACAACGGCCTGCTCCTGAAGAAGCTACAGGCCTTATACTTTTGGACGAATCGACAGCCTGTTACACGACCCTTGCCTTCGTTTGAGTGGGTGTATACTGCAGAACCTCCATGCTGGCACGCAACATTACACCATGGGGTCGGGCCGTCCTTGGTGGCCAGGGACGTGTTGCATGCCGCGGTGGAGCCCCACCACTCTGGAGCCGACATTCGCCGTGAAACGGGCGCTTTTATGACGAATAGCTGTCTAAACGTGCAGACACTTAGTATGGGACACACTAATACCAAACCACACGTCTCCCACAGCGGAGAGGCATGCCTCTACGACAACGAGGCCCTCGGCATGCCTCTACGGCGGCGGCGGAAGAGTGCGCCGATGCCGAGGGCACCACACGCGTGAGGAGCAGCACAATGCGTGGTCTCAGCCCGGCTGCGTTGGCTTGGCACCGGCAGCACGCAGGTCACGAATATCGCCTGCTTCGCTCGGGATCGGTGGCGTGCCCTTCTTCGTGCCCCGATCCTCCAGGTCGATGGCCACCTCGTCACGGCGCGTCTGCCGCTCCTGATCCAGCAAAGAAGACACGTTGTCGTTCAGGTCCATCCTGCCACACGGCAAACGGACGCGGTGAGTAAGAACGGCAGGGCTGCCCACAAACGCGATGGCGCCACGCGCACCGCGGTTCGGTCATGGCGTCTGGCAAAAGCGGCGAAGAGAGCGCCGCAGTTCGCAAGTTCGCATGTTATATGTGGAAGGCTACAGACGGCACACGGGACCAGAGTCGTACAGAGGTAATGTACAGTAGTGCACTTGACCGAAGAGGTTCGCATTATAATGTGTATTGCAGACGAGCAAGTTCGTAAACCAACAAGGGCGGCCGGATAGAACGAGCCCACACCCCACGCGATGATGGCACGCCAAGCAGACGCCCACCAGATGCTGCGAGTGCCGGCGGAGCAACTAGCGCAGTCCTGCCGCAAACAGCACAAGCTGGTCGAGAAGGAGCTCAACTCGGCCATGGGTGAAATCCACGAGGTGCTCAAGGACAGCCACGCTGCGCCGTCCTCGATGAATGGGCTGGTGGACCGGTTGCACGGACTCAAGAGGAAGGTCGAGGATGATCAAGTCCAGGAGGACGAGCTGCTGCAGCGATGCCGCATGCGCCTCGACTATCTTCAGAAGATGCAGGAGCGGGACGCCAACCCCAAGAACAGGGACTCGGCGCAAACCGAGCGGCTGCAGCGGCTGGTGGCCGACTACTTGCTCCGCGAGGGGTACGACAACAGTGCACGCTGTCTTGCAGAGGGGGCTGGGCTCGAGCGCTACCTTGACTTCGAGCTGGTCCTCGCCTCGCGCGACGTGCTGGCCGCGCTGCAGGCAAGGGACTGCGAGCCGGCCTTGGCGTGGTGTGCCGAGCATCGCGCCAAGCTGAAGAAGGCGGGGTCGACACTCGAGCTGCAGCTGCGCCTGCAGCAGTTTGTGGAGCTAGTGCGGAGCGGCCGCGCGGTCGAGGCGCTCTCCCACGCGCGGCGGCATCTGAGCAGCGCGGCCGAGTTCGAGCCCCAGCTGCGTCTTGCGATGACCTCGCTCGCCCTTGGCCCCGCGACCTGCGCCGCACCGTATGCGAAGCTCTTCGACGAGGCTGCATGGGGCCGCCTGGCAGCCCTGTTCCACAAGCAGCAGCTCGCCGCGCTCGCCATGCCCGCCACAGCGCCGCTCCTCGTCGCCATCGGCGCGGGCCTCACTGCGCTCAAGACGCCCGCCTGCTTCCATGGAGACCATGCGTGCCGCGAGTGCCCGGTGTGCAACGAGCCTTTCCAGGCGCTTGCGGAGCAGATGCCGGGTGCGCAGCGCTCGCAGTCCAGCCTCGTGTGCAGGCTGAGCGGCTTGCCAATGAACGAGGACAACCCACCCCTCGTGCTACCCAGTGGCAACGTCTACTCGCGGGATGCTCTGCTCTCACTCGCTGCAGACGGCGTCCTGCGCGACCCGCAGACGCAGGAAGTGGTGCATGTCGATCAGCTGCGGAAGGCGTTCTTCATGTGACGTGCCCGCGTGTCGACAGCTTTTGAGACACGTGTCGAGAGATTATATTCGTATATAACTGAACTGTGTACCGTATGAATTATACGGCTTTAGAATCACACCGCCGTGGTCACACGCTGCTATCTTAGTCCCCGGGGCACCATACGCTTTAATGTGTGAGACTTCGAAACCTAATAAAGGAAAATCCGTGAAGGCTGAAGCGAAAAACTATAGCGAGCGTCGGGTACGTGTGTGTGACTGTGAGTGAGTGAGAGTGTGCCACAATTTAAAGCGCTTAGGGAGGACGGAGTTCGAGAATTGTTACGGTAGAATGGTGGGAAATGAAGCGCGCTCGGTTTAGTCATTAGTGGAGATTGGAAAAACAACATGCTAGTTGCTAGGGAGCCAAATGCCAAAACTCAAACAAAAAGCGCAAAACATAATATGCATGAGACCCGCGGCGTCTCAACTCACACACAGACGAAAAACGAGACACTTGAGATAGTCCCGCTCATCCTGCACCCACGGCAGCACAAGCAGACGGAGCAGAGTCCAGACGACACAGTTACTGTAGTCCCAAAGGAGCGGGGCTAGTTGCGGAGTACAGACCGCGAGACTGGTCGTTGCCCGTTGGCCGGAAGATGATCTCAGGGGCTCTTCCTTCCGAGTAGGGCGTTGGCCTTCTGCTTCAAGGGCGAGATCGCGCCTGCTCGCGTGGGCGAGGTGCCTGCACGCGCTTGCTCTGAGGCTCTTGGCGGCCTCATGGGGTTGGGGGAGGCGTTGGGGGAGGAGTGGGCGCTGCCAGAGGGAGAACAGCGCGAGCCGCTGCCGGAGACGGAGAGCCCCTTCATCGCCGTGCTCATCGCCGAGGCGGGAGGGGGGGACTCGGGCCCGCGCCTTCTGTGGGCCTCGCCCTCACGCCACATGCGCTTCTCCATGTCCCCGAGGAAGTTCTGCTGCGGGCCGATGACCGAGCCCGGCCTGCACAGGCGCAGCCAGCCGATGAGCTCGTAGTAGGTGATGCCGCAGTGCTTCATCAGGTAGAGCCCGATCAAGGTGCCCGTGCGGCCTAGGCCCGCCTTGCAGTGCACGGCGAGCGCGCCCTTCTCCGTCTCGCACACCTCGAGGAAGCGCTTGAGGATGGCGTCGGTGGGGTTGCCGCCGTCGGTGAAGTACATGTCGTAGTGGTTGAAGCCCGCGTCGATGAACTTCTTGCGGTCGTACACCTTGTTGTTGAAGCGGATGATCCCCGTGACTCCGGTCTTGTGGAAGTAGTCGTAGTACGTCTCCGGCGTGTTCGTCTTCACACCGTCTACGTACGCAATCGGGGTCTGCGTCGGCCCGCTGAAGGCCAGGAACTTGCCAGGGACGAGCCAGTTGAAGTCGCCATTCTCGACGCGCTCGTAGTGCTCGTACTCCTGCACGTCGAAGGTGTCCATGTCGTACCAGTTCAGCTCCACTGCCTTGATCAGCCCTTGCAGGCAGTGCAGGACGGTGAGGTGGAAGCTCGGCGGCCCCAGCGACGCATCGCGGTAGGGAACCAGACCGGGCTTGAGGACTTCGAACGGAGCCCAAGCGGCGTGCGGGTCCTTGCCGTTGCAGAGTACGCTCCACGTGCAGCAGAGCAGCGCGGCGTTCGCGCGCGTGTCAGACTGCTGCCTGCAGCAGTGGTAGACCCGTTTGTTCGCCAGACTCTTGTCCTCGAACTTCTGACGCATGATGCGGCAGTACCGGCTGATCTGCGCCACGTTCAGCGGGCCAAAGTCACCATAGTAGGGGTCGTAGATCAGAACGTCGTCCGTGGAGAAGTAGTGGGTCTCTGGTGTGTCTGCAGGAGGGGCGCGAATGCAGGTCCAGTAGAAGCGTCCCTTCACGATCTCGATCGTCTCCACTGACCCAGCAGGTGGGTGACTAGCCATCGTGCTCACGGGTGGGGCAGGGTTAGGGTGTCTGGTGCCAGACAGCTGGGCCAATGAGCTCGTCCGCGGTGCGCTGAGCTCAGAGAACAAGTCTTCGCCGTGGTTGTTACTGCTTTTCGGTTGTTGCTGAATTTCCTTGAATAACGGCGTAATATATGGTTAGATATGATGACATTTGTTGAATTGGGATACTCTAAAATCCACTAGCTCCGTGAGGGAGGTATAAACACGTAAAATTACGAGTACACGGTTTAGTCCTCGTTCGTACCGATGTGCGATGAACACGTACTTTACGATACTAGGATCTAGCATTGAACTATATCCTTGCTTAAGAAACAATCTTGAGAATCAAAGCGTTCAACCGTACCGATCCATCACATTCGCGGGTGCCGCCCACAGCTCTACCACCAGCGAGGAGCGCCCCCCGTCGCCCACTGGTGTGACGTTGTGCCTCTTCTCTGAGTGAAAGAGCAGCGCGTCGCCCACCTGGTCAGGGCCAGGGCCAGGTTAGGCTTCCTTAGGGGCTTGGGCCAGGCTAGGGTCGCGGTCGGGCTTAGAGTCAGGGACAAGGTTAGGCGGTCGTCACCGCCATGGGGTGCGTGATCATGAGGCCGGGATCATCCGGCGAGAGAGTCGCCATCTCGCCCGACCTCGCCATCTCGCCGTATCTCGCCATCTCGCCATGCCCCGCGGCCGCGGCGAGCAGCACGGAGAGTGTGAGAGCCGACCCGTCGTCGGTGTGGCTAGGGTCCATGAGGCTGCCTCCTGCGGCGTACGTGTGTAGCTCGCAGCAGCGCACCGAGAGCGGCGTCTGCGGGCAGCCCCACTCGCCCGGCTGCGTGCGCATCCCGCGCAGTAGGTGCGCCCACAGCGCGGGGTGCTGCTCCTGCACGTAGCCGCGGCGGTGGAGGTAGAGGACGACGTGCTCGGCAGAGTAGACCAGGTCGTGCGCCACGCAGCGCAGCGCGGGGCCAGGAGCAGGCTGCTGCGCGCCCAGCCCGACGTCTCGCAGCACCGAGAGTGCGCTGGCGCCCGGCATCGGCGCGCGCGCCGCGCCCGCGGCCAGGCACTCCTCCACCTGCGCGGGCGAGAGGAATTGGCGCAGCACGAGCGGGGCGCTTGCCTCCGCGTCGAAGCCGAGCGGCATGAGCGGCGCCCAGGGAGCGCTCGCGGCGGCGGCTTTCGGCGACGCTCGCGGTTGCGCTGGCGCGCCGACCCCTTCGCTCGGCTGAGGTGGTGCTCCCATCGCCTCGCTCAGATGGGCAGAGAGCACAGCGACCTCTTCATCCGTGAGATCTGAGTAGCGGCTGGGCCCCGACGGTGCCTCCGAAGGGTATTCGGCTTGCATCTCCGCCAGGATGGTCATGTTCTCCGTGAAAACACCAAATCGGTGCGCCGCCTCCTCCCCCGTCGCGTACTGCCGGGCGTGCTCCGCCTTGAACTCGGCCCAAAGCGACGCGAGGCGCGCTGCGTCCATCGCCACGACCAGTCGCGCAGAATTTGGTAGTGTGCCGCTCGCGGGTCTCGCTTGGGCTATGCTGCGTCCGCAGCGCTCGAGCTTTTTTCCGATGGCCCGCCGTCTTGGCGAAACTTAAACATTCTGTAAACGGCGCCCAACGCGCGCCCCTCCCTAAGATAAGATAAGATAAAGCGGCGCGTAGGGGGCGGCTCGGACAGCGCTCGCAAGAGTGGCCGTCTGTAGCCTAACCCTACGTTAGCGCCGCGCCGTCAGGACTCATGGGCTACAAGACTTTGGCAAGGGCTACTCGCTCGCAGTCGAAGGCCACTCTCGATCTTTGCGTCAACGTGCTCGTGCGCCCCACGCGTATTTCGCCGCGCCAGTCAGGGGCTGCAGGGCCGTGTAGTACCCTTCGGGGGTGCACGGCAAGGCCCGGATCGTCGGTTACGTACTGCAGTCCAGCAGCGCCGACCGGGCCGAGTCCCAAGGTTTATAGGGGCGTATTCATCATCGCCAGTTAACCGTGCCTTTGTGTCTGGGTGTGAGGGGCCCAGGCATCGCGGAATCGCGTAGCGTCGTGAGTCGTGTAGCGTCGTGAACCCCAACAATCTTATCTTATCCCCTCCCTGGCAGGTTGCGTGATTCCGTGATAAGATAAGATAAGATAAGATAACAGGTTGCGTGTACCTGGCGTTCGGACTCTTGCCGATGCGGCCCCGTGCGTGGGCACGCTCGATGGGGCAGCCTCCGGTGGCTTTTGGGGCACGCCTCGCGCCCTCGCCTCCTAGAGCCGCTGAGCCGCTGGTTAGGAAGAACGCATGCTCCTTGATGTCGCTGCCGTTGGCTCTCCCGCCGAGCCGGGCGGCGGGCTCGCGTTGCAACAGGCCCTCGATGCACCCCTGGGTTCGGGCTCAGGCTTGGGTTCGGGCTCGGGCTCGGGCTCGGGCTCGGGCTCGGGTTGAGGTTCGGGTTCGGGTTCGGGTTAGGGTTAGGGTTCGGGTTAGGGCTAGGGCTAGGGCTAGGGTAGGGGTAGGGGTAGTCTCGGTGCACGCCTTGCACTCCAGGGAAATGGCGGGGAACTTGGGCGTCGAGTGGATGACCTTCTTGTAGACGTCCTTGATGCTGTCCCCCCAGAAGGGCGGCAGTCCACACACCATCTCGTAGAGCACGCAACCCAATGACCACCAGTCGACCTCGAAGCCGTTAGGGTTGGGTGGGGGGTCAGTGTGGGGGTCAGGGTTGGGGTCAGGGTTGGGGCTAGGGTTAGGGGTGGGGGAAGGGGTTTAACGACACCGGCGTCCGCCTGGTCGTGGAAAGCGGCGCCTCCGAGACAGGGGCTCTTATTTGACATGCCCTCATTGCGAGGTGGGAAAAGAAAGGTAGCCGGCGCAGCCTGAGACGGCGGGAAGGAGCGCGCCGTGCCCTAAGGGTGGTAGACGAGGAACGCGACGTAACTTTGCCTTGGTGGCTTAGGTAGCGATTGCTCGAGTTTGTGTTGTTTTGCGACCTAACTTTGCCTGCCAGCGGCGCGTGCCGCGCGCGAGAACGAGCGCGATGTCGTCGTCCGCCTCGGCGGTCAAGGACGGGAAGGTGATCGTCAACTTCAAGCACACGGGCGACGCGCCCATCCTGAGGACGGCCAAGTTCAAGGTCCCGGCCGACGCTCCGTTCCAGACTGTGACGGCATTGCTGCGCAAAGCCCTGGGCCTCCAGGCACAGGACCCGCTGGTGTGTGCACGCCCACCGCACGCGTGCCCACTGATGCGCTCTGCTCAGCCGCGGCCCAATCGTCGGCAGTTCCTCTACTGCAACAGCGCCTTTGCGCCGCCCCCGGACGAGCTCGTGTCTGACGTCGCCGAGTGCTTCCACGTGGAGGGTGTGCTCGTGCTCAACTACTGCCTCACCCCAGCGTGGGGCTGATGCCAACCCGCTGCGGCCGCTGGCCAGCACGCATAATAATGGTGGACGCCTGGAGAGGAGAGGCAGCAGGGCGAGCGTTCCACAAGCTGCATGAGCAGCTGCACCTCCCAGGTGCGCCATCCGGCTGGACGACCCCGACAACGCGTGCGTAGGGGGGCGCATGGACGCCTGCGAGGCGGATGGCCCAATTTCAACGGGGGCAGGTCAACCGGCCCGTGAGTACGGCAGGCAGGTGCTGTTCGGGAGGTGCGGCACTGGTGCTGGCGCAGCGTGAAGCCGTCCTGGTCCATCGCCATCGCCACCATCCGTAACCTTCAGCGCCAGCGCTCCCGAGCAGCACCTGAAGCTACCATGTACGTGTCCTGCACGCGTGGTTGCAGCCCGCGTATTATAATATCTTATCTCGATAGATAAGATAAGATAGAGATAAGATATCATATCTATCTTATCTTATCTTATCTTATCTTATCTCGAAATTATGCGCGCGTTTTCGATATGTTTACACCCCCATTCCCAGCTTCGGACCCACCCACCATCGGCGACTGCATCAGGCCTTAGGCTCATGATGAAGCGGTGCAGCAGAGCGCTGACGACCTCAGCCCAAAGATTGCGTGTGGTCGGGCTGGGCGCGCGGTGCTTGAGCACGCTTCCGTCGCACACCCTTCTTCCTATGCCTTCGCTGTCACCGACGATGACTTCCGGAAACCTCGCGGCGTGGAAGCTCAAGGAGGGTGACAGCTTCAGCGCTGGCGACGTGCTGGCCGAGGTCGAGACAGACAAGGCGACGGTCGACTACGAGACGGTCGACGACGGCTTCATCGCCAAGATCCTGGTCGCCGAAGGGTACGCGCATGCATGCACCCTCCCCGAAGTAGTGGTCTGGAGTGGCCTGTGCATGACTCGCCGCTCTGCCCCCGCCGCACACGCAGGGCGCAGGACATCGCTATCAACACGCCCATCGCCGTTATCGTCGAGGACGCGGCGGACGTCGCAGCGTTCAAGGACTATGTCGCTGACGCCGCTGATGTGCCTGGTGGCGCCGCGCCTGCTGCTGCTGCCCCGGCTGCGGCTGCGCCAGCCGCCGCGCCTGCCGCCGCGCCTGCCGCCGCGCCTGCCGCCGCGCCTGCCGTCGCGCCTGCCGCGCCGTCCACGACGAGTGCCGGTGGGCAGGTGCCCGCCAGTCCTCTGGCGAGGCAGCTCGCAGCGCAGATGGGTGTCAACCTGGCAAGCATAGTAGGGACGGGACCCGGTGCGCGCCCCGGCCATCTCCCTGCGCCCTCTGCGCCCTCTGCGCCCTACGCCCTGCGCCCTCTGCGCCCTCTGCGCCCTACGCCCTGCGCCCTCCTGTGCGAGGCACCGCGCCTGCCCAGCGCCGGCACACGCGCGCACGCTCCCCTCCGCCCGCACCCCCGCCACGCGGCCGCCCGCCCCTCCCACTGACGCTGGTGCTGGCGTGCTGCGTGCGCAGGGGGGCGCGTCATCGCTGCGGACGTCACGGAGGCCCCTGCACAGGCTGCCGAGGCGGTGGCTTCCGCGGCGGCCGCCCCGCCGACGGCTGCTTCCGGAGCGGTCCTCCCCGGACAGACGTTCGTGGACCTGCCCCACTCGAACATCCGCAAGGTCACGGCCAAGCGCATGGTCGAGAACAAGAACAGCAACCCCCACTACTACCTGACGATGGAGGTCTGCATGGACGAGCTTATCGCTATGCGCGCGCAGGTCAACGAGCTCGTCGACGTCAAGACGTCGGTGAACGATTTCGTCATCAAGGCGTGCGCCAAGGCCCTCGTCGAGGTGCCCGTGTGCAACTCGAGCTGGAGCGATGAGTACATCCGGCAGTACTCCGCCGCGGACATCAGCGTGGCGGTCAGCACAGAGCGCGGGCTGCTCACGCCCATCATCTTCGGCGCCGACACCAAGTCGGTGACCGAGATCTCACAGGACGTCAAGCACCTCGCGGGCAAGGCAAAGGACGGCTCCATCAAGCCCGACGAGTTCATGGGCGGCACCTTCACCGTCTCCAACCTGGGCATGTTCGGCATCAAGCAGTTCACCGCCATCATCAACGCGCCGCAGGCGTGTATCCTCGCCGTCGGCGGCACCGAGAAGAAGGTGGTGGCCAACGACGGGCCAGACGCCGCCACCAACCCCTTCGTGGTCAAGAGCGTCATGACGGTCACCCTCTCGAGCGACCACCGCGTCGTCGACGGCTCCATGGGGGCGACCTGGCTCAAGTCGTTCAAGAAGCACATGGAGTCGCCGCTCGCGCTGCTCTTGTAGCCGGTGAGCCGGGCGACGCTTCCGACGACAGCACTCGCGGGCTCGGTCGGCCGCACCACTCTACACTGATCGCTCGTTTGGAGAGCACTCTGGCGACATGCGTGTGCCGCTTGGCGCTGGCTTATAAAGTGCTGCAAAACGTCAAGCACTCTCTGCGGCCTTCATACGCTTTATGTGCGCCGTGAGTCGCTCACCTTCATTAGCGGGACCTCTTATGGGAATTGGGATCGAGTGAGGTGTGCATTGTTTACCTATAGACCTTGTCTCCGAATTTTGAATGGAAATTTATTTTCGTTAGACATTACGTGCGTATGTGGTTCACTAGTTGCGATTTTGCAGTGCTAAAAGCGTATTTTGGCGCTGTGCGCGGCGATTTCTCTCGCGTCTCGGCTGAAGTCTAGATCGATCCGAGCCCGCAGCCCCCCGCTCTCGTCCGGTCGTCGTCGGACGTCGCGCAATGCGAACATGTGAATGCTCTCTCACATTTCACAAATCACATTTCTCTTTTGTTTACAAGTCTCGTTCCGGCTGCGTTCCGCGGGCTGTGGCCTGTGCGGCTCTCCGCCTCTGCGCGCTCCGGCTTTCGCAGTTGACCCGGTTATTTTAAACGTTAACCGATAACACCCACACAGAAGTGTGCGAGAGCAAGCGCCGCGACGCGCGAGATTTGCATTTTGCTATAGACCTGTCACCCGTGAGCGGTGGCCCCATTCGTGGCCCCATTCGGATTCGCATTCCAGTGCTGCTCGAAGGCCTCCTGGTGGCGGAGCTTTGCCCAGTGACCTAGTACCATGCGGTCCAGCGCCGCCCTCGCACCCTTGCTCAGCTCGCCACTCACGTGCGAGTCGGCGCCGCGGTCCGCGGGCTTGGGCAGCACTTCGGCACAGCGGCGCTCGTAGTCGCTCGGCTCC